>Ga0210059_1009792_pt1 | contig 14894 bp, 7 predicted proteins | sample Ectturendosymbi2_FD_188042 | JGI IMG/M metagenome (GOLD analysis project Ga0210059, IMG submission 188042) | Ecteinascidia turbinata endosymbiont from Florida, USA - Sample 2 (SPAdes) (version 2) | ecosystem: Host-associated > Tunicates > Ascidians > Unclassified | place: Key West, Florida...
CTCAATAAACGAAAGGCGCTCTACCGATAAGCAAGACGGCTCCGGGCAGCTGCAACAATCAATCGATCGAACTACAAGCAACGACCATGCACGTACGAACAGCAACCATCACAAAAAACAGCAGTGGCAACACTGATTATTACTTGCGTTCAACACTGGCCAGTGCTTCCACAGGCTTCTCCGCAAAAATCACTAGATTCGCAAAAAATTTACTAGATCTGGAAAAAATTCACTAGATTTGAAATATTTGCGTCGAAGTTCGCAGTTTTGCTTGAAATGATTTAGTCATTTACATTATCGCGCAAAAACCTTTGCATCATTTGCAAGTTTCTTAAAATAGATCATGCTGAAGACAGGAAAAGTTCATGCCAACAGTCATCAGTTTTTTTCCAAGAGCTGAAAACGACACCACTCACGAGTAGGTAGCCTCTATTAACCTGATATAATTTCATTATTTCTTCTGCAATGTTCCTGCAACGAAATGAAAATGTCCTCATGGTCAACATTGGACCAACAACACTAAATAGCACGGAAGAGAAAACAATCAGAATCTCAAATTAGAAACACTTGCTCGTTCTGTTGGTGCAAATCTTCAAACGATTCACGTAATCAATTGTTTATGGATTGAAAAGGGATGAAAAGCTAGAAAAAAGACCGAATTTCCTTAATCACGTACTTTGCAAAAAATCACTAGATTGCATTGAAAAATCACTAGATCACTGGGGCAGTCTAAAAATCACTAGATCTAGTGAAAAGTCACTAAGCGTGACACTAGTGACACTGACATGCCGCAAAACGCCTACCACCGTAATTTGAAGTGAACACGTGAAGATTCGTTACCATGGTATTTTTACGCAAAGTCCAACAGAAGAACGATCTGCACGCAAGTTTCGCGACTTGCCTCTGCAGACAGGCAAAGCAGCGGACATGAGTGAACTGCAAACTCTTCACTGCACAACACCAGGACAGTGAACCTGGTTCTTGTGCGCTGTGAGTGTCATACCGGCAAATCAACTGTCAATGCAAGAATTAAATCAATTTAATCGGAATTAACTTCCTTACTTCAGGTTTGCTAGAAAATTTTGGTTCTTAACCCCACTTTGCAAACGTGGTGGCGAATGACCGTTTTTCCTCTCATGCGGACGCCCATGCTCTTTCAGTGGTAATTAAGGCCCGTGCTTTTTTTGAAGGCCCAATTTAAAACTTTTGTTGTATTCAGTTATCTGTAACATAGCAATGATATGTTAAATGTAATAAACCCTATAATGACAAAGTCAATGCCGCGTTAACGTCAAACAATCAATGTTCTATATCGTTGTTACAGTAGCCTATGTTTGATTCCACGCAACCAGCCCAGCAAGCGCACAACAACAGGTGTTCCGCGGCCCAATAAAAAGTGCGGAACAGCCCACAACTGGGCCGAGGTCCACCACTGGGTACAGTGTTATTCGTTAAATAACTGGATTTCTCATTGGTGTAACTGTAAAGTTTCGTGTTTTCATTGGACAACCCTGATGAAAGATACACTGGATATTACAGGTGTGGGCTACGAATACGATTTTATATGATTGCATACCGGTTATTATATTCTTGTACAGTGAAAGAGTAGAACACAGGTCTACAACAGTGGTGTGACTCACGGGGGGACAAGGGTGCGAACCTCCCCCCTTCCCCACTTACAAGTAAATTCAAAAACTGAGCCCCCATTCTGCTTATATTTCGGTATTCAGTACTTTTTTGGTTTTCAGTAAGTTGTTGTTTTTTTGCGTTTTTCAGACGTTTTTGAACTGGTGTTTTGCGTTGAGTTCGGGTTTTAGTATATAGAAATCCACATCCCGATACACTTTCATTTGTAAACTTTTTTCTGAATGTCGGCGGGGGCCCCCTACGATTGCCAATGGGCCTCTTTCAGCTACGTTTCCCACCCTGGCTAAAACCTCTAGCAACGCAACTGGTCTACGACTTAATTTTCATGAATAATTTTTTACTAGGCCATACTAAAAATGCCTACAATCAACGTGGATTCAGCAAACCTTACCTGCACAACAGTCAGCTTACGAAGGCAAATGTTGACAACGAAGCTATTCACAACGCATTTAGCAATGGTTGGCTTTAGGAAGTTATTGGTCGTATGAAGATTAATTTCTTTGACGTATTAGGTAAGTGTGGATATTCAAAGGGGAAATGTGTAAAATCAGTTCTTGGCGAGTTCAGTTTTGGTGCCTCTATATGCCGTAACAAAGGTACTCAGTCAGATTTGGGCCCCCCACGGCCGGGGGGTACGGGGGGTAATTCCTCCGGCTCTGCTTGTTCTCATTGTATGATGAATGAGACTGACTGTTGAAATACGTCTGAAATTGACTTTTTTCTCAAAAAAAGCTTGCAGACCTTTTTTGGAGGTCACCATGTTTTGTGTGATCTCCAAAAATAGAAAAGGGTCTTCATCATTTTTAGATGCAAATCTTTCAAGTAATTTTGAGGAAATTCGGGCAAAAATCCTTCGTACTTTCAAAAATTTGCGTGCCTTTTCACCTATGAATGCAGGGAAAAGATGCACGCGCTGTGCAGCCATTGACTCACTACCAGTGACGGATGCTACAAACCACTCGTGATACCAAACGAAACTGAACTGAAGTGCTGTAGGTATGAATTTACATTTGGAAGCATGGGCGTGCAACATCAATATTTGTGAAGCTGTCGCCAGGGACGGATCCAGGGGGGGGCGATTGGGGAAATCTCCCCCCTAAAACCTACGAAAACTAACTTCATTCACCATGATTTTGCACATTTCGGAAAACAGTATTCGCGATACAAGGCAATTTTGTCATCTATTGTTTCGTCAAAGGAGTGTTGTGAAGTGTATTTCATCTCTCTTACAGTAGCGAAGCCGTTGCGAGACCCGGCCAGCAAATGTTACTGAAATCGCCCCCCCTAAACTTACTAGCTGGATCCTCCCCTGGCTGTCGCAATAATTAATAGATGTAGAGCCATCATACCTTGTACGAACTGTCAAACATTTGAATTTGCGTATTTCATCCCTGTAAGCTGTGCGAGGTGAAGCAGATAGTGTTATTGAGTCAGCAAATCACCTCTAGATGGACAGCAACTTAAATGTAACCGCATAGCAACCACAGAATTCTACAAAAGAAGGGTTATTGACTAAATGTTGCAATAGTTACGATAAAAGATAAGTTAAATTCATACAAAAAAATCCTTCATGAAAGCTCGCACCTTGATATTAATCACAGTCTCGGTGCTGGCACCAAAGTCATTTGTAAGCAGTGTGGGGTGTAATTTACCAAAGCTTCATGGAAAAACGAAGCAGGTCGTTTCAAAGCCAATTACTAGATAAAAACCTCTACTGTGTACAATCTGCTTCTAAAAATACATGCTGTTTGACGAGGCAGGCCAGTTAATTTTTCTACTTAACATGAAATGTTGCTTCTGAAACGTTTCCTCGTATTTTAATTTTTGTCTAACATTTTCAAATAGAACGTAACTCTCCAAACCAGCAAAAAGATTGATACCTAAACAAACTTCAATTCTTATTTCGAATCGTTAGTCAGTACTGCATAGATGTTATTTTGCTGTTGTTTTTGTTTTGCAATCTGCAGTAACACCAGTAGAAGCTCGTTATTTTTGTTCAAAAAGATTAATCAGATCAGAACGTTTTTTCCTGAAGCGTGGGATAGAAAATAAAGTTAACTGCTGATTACTTTTTAAATGCCAACATCATTGTTTTTAATTTTTTATATACTTTTTTTGCACAAACCTCTTTGACTTTCCATTCCGAAATAGAACTTCACTGTCAAAAAAAAGAAATCATGTAACCTGTTTCAGTTTAGGTCAACTTATCATCACTGTTGATGAAGATATCTTGATATGTTGTAGTTGTCAAACTCATGACCAGCACACAGTATATTCAAACGTTTATTGACAAATATCACCCGATAAAAGTGAAGCTTATGCTAGTAATATGCGACTTTGTTTCAAAACAATACATTCAGTGACGTCAAATAGCTTCAAGCTCTGGCAGAGGAGCGACTTTTACCTTTGAGAAAGCATAAATTAAAATGACAACAGTAAAAAACATATTTGAACCTTTCGGCTTATACTAAAGCCAACGTGGCTAGGAAAAATTTTCACCGATAATGGTAACTTACAAAGGTAGTGAGAACGTTTTCAATTGTGGTAGTTTTAATTTATCAATTAAAGACATCAAACGCGTAACGCTAAGAAAGCGAAGAAGAGCCCAAAAGCTACTCCACGTTTTTTCACGAGTTGTGTTAAGCCTTTTACGGATGTGTCCAAACATTACATTGGTTAGTTCTGATGGAGGATGCTTTTGAACTAATTCGATTCAACCAACTGACCATGAGGAAGAAGCGATCAGATTTACCCAACAGGTTATGGGCCCAGTCGGGGCCGGTGCTAGCAGTGGCGTACGCAGAAAACTTCCGAGGGGGACCAAGTTTCGTCACAATCGTGTGACGTCACAAATCAACTTCAGGGGAAGTGCCGAAGGCACGACCATTCTAGGGGAGTCCGGGAACATGCCCCCGGGAAAATTTTGCAAAATTACACCTAAAAATACGCATTTTTGTGCATTCTGGAAGCAAGTTTTAGACAATACTATTTATACATTTTTTTAGGGTCTGAGGGGGGTGGCCATGGCACAGTGGCCTCCCCCTCCGTACGTTAGTGGGTGCTAGGAATTGCGGAGCCCAATTAGAAAACTGATAGCGAGGCCTCCAATCTCAGAAAAGGAAAAGTTCTTATATGTTTTCATTTTGTGTAGTCTGTTCGTCTTAACCAAAAAATGTTTGTTATCCTAAAATTTTGAAAGACAATGAAAGCTTTAATTATTTTTTTTGTGTCAAGTTTTTCAATTACAGACATAATGCTTGTAGACTGATCTTTTAGAAAAATAATTTTCAGGCTTTGTTTACTTGCTAAGTCTCTGAATATATTTTCGAGGTCAATAATTTTAACAATGCCATTTTCTGTAGATAGCACTGCCAAATGCTTTAGTCTCTTTTGTGAAACTGTTGATCGTATGTTTTAATAAGTTTTGAAATCACTTGATGCAGCTGTTGCGGACATTGTTAAGTAAATCCTCAAAGCAATAAAAACGTTACAAAGTGCTGTAAATCAGTGGTTTTTACCCAGGGTGTCACGCTTCCCCAGGGGGACGTCAATAAATTTCCATGGGGCGCGAGCTCTTACGCGCTCTGCAACATGGAAATCATCTGAACTGGACAGTGTTTCGTGCAATTTACTTTTGGGCAAGCTACGATTTTTTTGTTCAAAGTAATTGTTTCGTCATAATTGTTCAACAATAGCTCGTCACTGCAATGTCTATCCTGGTGAAAATACTGCAGTGGCTTCAAGGCTAGAAATTAGCAACGAAAGCTTTTCTTTTCGAAAACAATTCAATTATACAAATTTATTTGTGCACAGTTACAAATGATGCTATAGTAAGGGAAGATTTTTGCAGAGATTTTGGTCCTTTAGGAAATGATTTTTATTTTTTTGCGGGAAGTCAACAAGATGTGAAGAAAAGCTAAGGCATTTTCAGCTTTTTTAGGAAATGATAAAGAAAGGGAAACTGTTGAATTTTTTGGCTGACATAGTGTAACACCTCAACGAATTGAATGTAAAAGTTCAAGGAGAAAAACATAGCCTACTACTTTTGATTTGATCACTACTACTTGCCCTTTCCAGAAAAAGTTTAATATCTTCAAACAAGTCATTCAAAACGATCTTAGTCATTTTCCGAGGCATTTGGGGAAAATAAAAGCAAGAAGATTCCAGTTATATTCAACTTATTGAAAAGTTGATTGCCAACATTGTCGAACAGTTTGGCGACTTTCTTTTCGAAAACAGTTGCTGCTCTTTCCTCAAAACTCTTTTTAGTGACAAACATTACCGAATTCTCAACTGAAGCAAAAAGACACATGCACATGCGTGCGCCGAAGATGAAGGGAAATTTTTATAGGTACCGGAGCTCTGCTGGGCATCTTCGCTTATATTTGTAGGCAACGACCCATCATTCACTGCATTCACTGATGAAAGTGGCGGAGCGGAGCTCCGGCAGCTTGACACCACTGGTGTGGACGCAGCCAAAACTCAACTGGAAATAATTGAATTCCAATAGAATGTAGCAGTAAAAGAAATATTTTTTTATGACACACCTGAGAACTTCTTGGAAGGTATCTCCAAAAAAGGAAGGTATCTCCAAAATTTTTTCCACTCCTCGCAAATAGTTATCCAAGTCCAGTCCAATGCTCATCTCTGCCGGATAGTGATCATCTCTGATCTCTGGTGTGCCGCAGAGATGAGCATTGGACCGGACCCGGACTATGACGAATTTTGTTGAATTTGGACTGGATCCGGACTGCAAATTGCTTCATAAATCTAGGATCTGGTCCGGATTTGGGCTGAATTAATGGAAAAGAATTGCGACATTTTGTTATTAAAAAGTTGTATTTTGTTAATATTTTGGACTTTATCTGGACTTGGATTTTAAATTTTTTAACCTTTTTGGACTATGGTTGGACTTGGACTGAGTTTTAAATATTCAGGTCTGGATCTGGATCGCAAATTTGGCAGTCCGCTCATCTCTTGTGTGCCGTGTTCCCGTTCCGCATGCGTGTTTACCCAATTGTTTTTATGGATTTCTGTAGCAAAACCAAACACGTTTGAAAGGCTCTTTTACGAGAACTAACTTAAATTGTAAAAAAAATTTTTTGTTTTTTATTTTTCTTTGTGTTTATGATTTAAAACTTTAAAGGTCTGAAGTGATTAAGTTTTATTCACTGAAAGCAAGGCATGCGCTGCATGCTTTGCATTCACTGACCCTACGCCCCTGCTTAGATGACGTCAGGCTAGAAACAACCAGAGGTGGGACCGGAGTACCGGAGTCGACTCGGCAGGATTTTCTGCGTTTCTGCGTTTCTGCGTTTAGCGTTTATCGGCAGGATTCTGCGTTTATCTTTCGGACCCGGACCGGAGTCAAAAATTTGGGAAAAACCGGACCCGGATCCGGAGTCACTTTTCAATTTCGGCAGTAGCAGGGGTCTGTGTGATTTCTTAAGTAAATACATGGGTAAATTAAGGTTGGATTGATGATTGTAGCCGGAGTCTGAACAGGAGTCGGATTCTCAAATTTGAAAAATTGCCAAACCCGGATCCGGATTCAAAAATTTTGGGACAGGAGCGGAGTAGGAGCCTGAAAAAGTGACTCCGGCCACCTCTGGAAGCAACCATCTTCGGTTAATCCGGATCTTCGCCTAAACCGGATAAAATCGTCGGGCAAATCGAATCCGGGTTAACCGAGGTTTACTGTACTTGTAAGCATACAGTCGTCAGTGAAAATCGTTTTGTGAATTGTATTTAATGTGTCTTTTGTGATGGAATGTGGTGCGTGCGTGAGGCAAGCAAAGGTACTGATAAGCAGCTTTACCAAGCAAACAAACAAGGCGTCACCATCATGAGAATCTTACCGCACCATATGACCGGAACCAATGAGAATATACCGCACCAAAAATTTTGGACGCTTGTGCACTAGTGACTGCAGACTTCATTTTTAGTCCTGTTGAATCTTGAAAAAGATCTTTCTGCTGAGCAGTTAGTGATCACCCAGCTAAGAAATAAGGGTCCGCGTGGTTGGATAAATTAAGAACCACCAGGCCCGTAACCAGCTTGGGACACCAGGCAGGCCGATGAGTTTTCTGAGAGGAGTCCAAATTTTTTAAACTATGTCCAATAGTTTCAAATTACATCCAGCATATATTTTCAAGAGGGCGAAAAATTCTCCAGGGGGACCCACTAATTACGGGCCTGAGAACCACTAATTTAAGGCATGAGACGCAAACGCGCTTTTGTCATTTTCTTGCTGTTCTCTTTTGTTTGTGTCTTTGGGGTAGAGTTCTATGGTTGCCATTTGGCAAAGTGACTTTTGCTTGCTATTCAAGCTCTTTGAAGGTATTTGATTTGTGTAGCATGGGAGCAGTACAAACTTGAGCAAGTATTCAATACCAACCTGGTTTCTGAAGGACTTTGTTAACGAAAATCGAAATGGAAAAATCACATCTAAAAATACCAAACGAGCTTTACGTAATAGAAACGCTAAAAAACTGCAGCATTGTTCAGATGGAGCAACTATGTTTTTATTGTAGGATAGTGCTGCTACTGCTAGCCCAACATATATCTCTTATCTGCAGTACAACCTTAAGCTTTGATCAGGTGCATTTCAAACAAGCACGAACAACCACAAGTTTTTTCGCCTGGTTTATACGTAACAATCGACACGATTCAGCAAATACAGGACGCAGCCAACATGCTTTGGGTATATCGACACAATAGTCTGCATGCAGCTGGACCAACGGTCATACTGAGATTCATGGAAACTCGTTGGAAGACTCTGGCGTTATCAACACGGAATCTGATTAGGTGAGTAGAACTCAACTTCATAAGTAATGAAGACATAACGTTTTGACGAATATTTATCGAATTGATTACCGGCAACTGACTAAATACGTATCACAATTTGCTGGAGGGCTCCTTGGATCTTGAGGCCCTAGGCTTAAGCCAACATAGCCCATTGGTAAATCCGGCCCTGCCTCTAGCTCAAACCTCTTGTTATGCCGTTGGTTTGTTGACTGCATGAGCATCTCGTGAGCAATAAATGTATTTCTTCTTTTTCACAGTGTTTGATCCTTCAGATTAGTAATTAATTTTGGACACTTTACTAAGTTAACATTTCAATGAAATTTTAAGTGCAAAACCTATTTGTCCAGTTATGACCACTAATACCTTATGTGTGAAACAAGGGCGATTTTTCATTTTCGGGACCCTAGACTATTTTGAATCGGGGGTCCTTCTGGAAGGTTTGCGACGACTGATGTCATACAAATTAGCACTACTCGTGCTCGCTACATTCACTGAACAAGTTGTTACAATTCATAAATATATTCCTTTGTTCTGAATTCCCTCGATATCAGGAACGAGAGCCGTGTCTACCGCTCTCCATACCCCCCAATTGGGGTGCTACGTTGTCACAGCGGACCCAAAATTCAGAGCTTAACCCCCCAAACAAAATTTCAACCCCCCAATTTGAAATATAAAACGCTAGAAATCAGTGAAGTTTTTGTCAATCCGTACCCTTTTCTGTACTGTAATTTATAGACGGAGCAGCACCTGCCGCTGTTACTTAGAATAACATCACCTGATCAGTGCCAACGCTCCCTTTAGTCAAACTAGACGGCTGCTTAGGGTGCTAAGGTAAAGGGAGCGGCAAAAAATAGCCAAGAAACATACAACTATGTTATTCTGAAAGTGACGAACGTCCACCAGGTAAAAGTGAATGACCATGATGAAAGTGTATGGAACACACGTTCACGCAGTTTTTCAGGTTTGCTGCATAGCGTCAATACTTTTGTTGTTAATTCAAATTTCCTATATTATTCTAATGAACTTTTCTAATGTACAGAAACTTCCTTCTTACTTCAGCAATGTACGCACAATGTGATGATATGTGGAGTAAGGATCTTTGTATAGGATGGGTGGGCGCTTGAATAGATTTTGCTTAGGGCAGGGTTGCCAAGTCTAAAAAGATTTTTCAAGCTAGAAAAACTTTAATTTTAATTTAATTTATTTGTTTATAGCAGACACGAAGTCCATAGTATGAACACACACATTCTGCAGAACGCAGGTTGATAAAAACAGACAAAACAGAACATAGTACAAGGCATTGAAGCCGGCGGAATCACAGGGTTGCAGACACTTTTTGCAACTGCACTGAAGACAGAACCATAGTGTTACAGACACATTCTTAACACTATTGTTAGCTAACACGTAACACTTGTTAAACTACCGCTAGAATGAGACCAACTGTCTACTAGGCCGCTAGACCAATTATCTGCTAGAATCTAACGCATTTAGGCTGCCATACCAGTTATTCAGCAGCTATAGGGTTACTACAGGATTAAAATCTGCTAGATCTAAAGGAAAATCCGCTTAATTGGCAACCCTGGCGTTGGGTGTTTACAAGTCTATCAATAACGTGCTGTTGTCAGGACCAACCAGACATTCCCTCCTTATTTTATCAACTTCACTTCAATAATTTTAAGGTTACCATTTCTGTTATATGCATTTCTTGATTTTCCTCGCCTGCCGCTTTATCAGAGTACCTTCATGTCGAAGACTTCACTAAATCATGTTTGGGCCATTCACTGTATTAGGTTAGGAACACTCTCGAAATGCCAGCATTATTGGCTTTAATATAATATTTGATCAAGAAATTGATTCTACGACGCATCACCTTTTTTAACCAAACAGATTCTAGATGGCACTGAAGATTTTCTGGCATCGGTTCTGTCAAAATTGTGTCCGCAAAAGGATCTAAAAAAAATGGTGAAATACATAAAACAAAAAATTAGGATATTTTGTTGTGAAGGCCATTTAGCCTCGGGATGTGCCATAATGTCGAAATATTTTTTTAGAAATCAACATTGAGGAGCCCCTGTAGGCATTTTGGGGAAGGCAGAGTTGGGTTGCTACGTCACTGTCAGGAATAAAAACAATCGCAATGAAAGTAACGAAAAAGGCAGCGGTGAAGTCACCCGACCACACTGCCAATACTTACCGAGTACCTCACTGGCCTCGTGTGGTCTGAATAATAGATTCAGGTGTTTTGTTCCACACATTATACGTAACAACAACCAATTCTCAACGCCATAAAAAGAGAATGCTCATCGTCATTAACTTCAATCCTTCGCGCTCATTCTTCTATAGAGATCATTTGTTAGCGGCATAGTAAAAAAAATGTGCGTTGAACCAAAACAAAAATACAAATATAATTGCTTACAGAAATGCTGGAAATTGTCCTTTTCCCCAAAACTTCGGCCTCCCCCGAAATCGGGGGCCTTAGGCTTAAGCCTTTTTTTAGATTTAATGGTAAATCCGCGCCTGGTGTGAAGGGTCTTCCAACACCATGGCTTGGTCTGAAAAAAAACGGATCTAACACGTGCATGACGTTTTTTACGCACAAACGAAAAATCCCCTTTTTGGTGGTACCCTGCATAAAAATTGTATATCTACGTTTCGCTGCGCAGATACAATTTTGTTGCAAAAGTGAACAACAATGGACATATGGAAGTCAAAAATAGTTTGGTCTGGAAATATCGGATGTCATGTGTCCCAGGAAGACACATGCAAGTTATGGGTAGCATTATACCCTACCTTACTGACGCGTGTAGTTAAATAAGGATTCCTGAGCAGGGTTAGGAAAGCGTGGTAGACAAAAGGTTAAGAACTATTGTTTCAAACGAAAAGCAGGAGTGGTGACCAAAAAATCAGACTTCGCATCTTTGAGTTTAGACACACAACCAGGTTAAGCAATCCAAGCATTAAAGGTCTATGCCATATATAAGCGATGTCAAGTTTGGAAAGTTGCAAGTGCGCGAGAATGAGATTTGATTGTGCAAGTGATCTGGTGGTACTGCGCAGTTGCGTAGCTTTGACAGGGACTAAGTCTTTAGCTGGCATACTGTGTTGATGAGTGGATATTACGAGAAAGGTGTACATCTTCACACTGATAGACCGCTCTGTGTTTGTGCGTCACATAGGATCGCGCCACCAACTCGGTCTCCATTCAGCTTTTTACTCGCTCACTTTAACTGATACAATGTTCATCACTTGCTTTTGCATGACGATGACCTCATGCAGTTGTTGGTGTTTTGTCTGGTCCCTCTCTGGCATCGCCTCTGTCAACCAAGTAGCACCTACTCCGTGGTGTGTTCCGACAAATGATTTGTGTTTTGTCGGCTGACCCTGTGTTACGGGCCATGAATCGAAGACATAAACAAATTCAAATTAAATAAAAACACTTATCTTCCGAAACCACCGCCGCGAGACGCAGACAAACATCCACTAGCGCTGTTTAATTATATTCACATCGATTGATGACTAGTGTGTTTGCAAGTCACTTCATACGCATATATCAGTGTAGCAATAATTTAACTATGTACGGGTAGCGTCAACATTAACATATGCGCAAAAATACGGGATAGTTCACACTTTCGTAAGCACAAAATAAAATACAGGTCAAAAATGGCAAAGCGAACCCGCATAGTATTCGTAGCTGCGGTTAGCACATAATGCAATCCATCATCACATCACGGAAGAATTAGTTGAGTGTGGGCACGGGCTGCCTCTTCGAATTGCGGTTAAGATACGTCACAAGAAAGCTCGGAAAAACTTTTTACCTAATCTCCCTCTTGCCATTATGACATCATACGCAGCTGTGATATCATTAGATGTGACATCACAAAAGAACAAAATGATCATTACAAAGATATCCTGCACTGTGACGCAAACAAGCGTGAGCACCACAGCCAGCGGAAAACATGATACAAAAAGAGAGGCTTCTGTCTGGAGACTATTGCGGAAAAGGTCGGTTACGTTTGTTTCGTCATTAAGAAGGCATGAATTGTTTTGAAGATCTTCATTCAGTAGATCGTCACAAAGCCGTCGCGGCTTTCAAAAGTCTCATGAAACTGGTGCGTCAGAAATTTCTTACCCGGGTTATCAGATAAAAAGAGCAGCACTGGGAGTTGATAACTTGCACATCACGCCAGTTGCGTCCAGGGTCAAACGCAGGGGAGAAAAATGAACCGGTAAATATGAGAAGCGAGACTCAGGTGGCAACCTTCCCGCTAATATTGCATACACAAGCTAACAGGCTAGGCCCACCGCTAAGCTTAAGTCCTTCTTCAAAGCCTCAAGAACTTAGGTCTAAAACTTCGTTACGCAAAATCAGACCATTGCCCCGCAACTTGACCAATGTCACTGCCACACTGACGTTGGAAAGTCGTTAAATTCGGCCATTTCTTGAACTGTCTGTGCCAGGCAAGCATATGATATCCGCATCCGCACTCTGGGCTGAGCCTGAATGGAGAAAAGAAACGTTGCAAGTTTAGCACAAAGCTGTTGTCATCAAATCCTTCCAACACACAAAGTAAATGCATAACAGCTGACCAGGGTTCCTACACAATTGTTAATATTAATATCCAGACTTTTTCCAGATTAAACTTTACCAAATGACATACCCAGGTCAAACACAGGCACTATAATATTTAACACGAAATAAGTAAAATTAAATTCATCATGAACAAAAATTATGAAAATGTATGTCAAAAGATCAAGTCTGGAAAATGATTTTCTTTTTCCATACTAACGCACCAAAATTTTTCCATACTTTTCCAGACTCCGTAAAACCCTGGGTAATATATTCTTATGAACATGCACTTCGCATAAATGCTGCATACATCCTCGAATAACGACAACGTTGCATTTTAGAACCAACCTTGCTTGGGTTGTTTAAGCGAATCACTTGAGTCAAAACTGAGGCGTTGCCAGCAGGGATCCTGTTCCCACTCGGTGGCAGCATTTGCAACTGAAAGGACTAGAGAAACAAATACAAGCACTGGACACATGTCCGAAAAAACACAACACAAAACGTAACCTTGTGAAAATTTGCAATATGGCCGGTCTACTATCGACTTGACTGGTTGCTGGTGGTGTCACAAAAGTCACTGGGAATGGCTTGGAAATGTTTCTGATGGTATGTTTCTAAAAATTCTAATTAAGTTGCAGGAAAAGAATTTTTCACTGTTAGCGAGCTTACTTAGCAACCGGTGGACTTTCATAGCAACCAACATACACCGCACCATCGAGTGCAGGACTGTTGTTTAGATAAAGTAAACCAAGTTAAAATATATAAAGATGAGACTCACAAATTGAGAAGTTTGTTGTTCTAGAGCAGCGCTGCGCAACCTCTTTTCACTCACGGCACACTTAACAACTTAGCAAAATTTTTCGGCACACTATTGCAAAATATACACTTCATGATTTGAAGATGGCGTGAAGTATTCAGAGATTTGATGAACGTCGCTTCCAGGGCAGAGAGATGAAATGGAGTGCGAGCTCGAGCGAGGACAGAGAACTTGTGTTGATTGTAACTTGAGGCACATTGGGCGTTGTCAAGAAGATGTTGACCGATGGCGGATTCGTGAAATTGTGGGCTGGTGTTATTACCAGGGCGGGGAAGGCTTTGACGGATGTGTGGAGTGGGAGGATTGTTAATCGACTTTGGAATGTGTTGTTTAATTCGCTCTTCTAAGCGTTGAGACGTGCGACCAACGTACCGACTGTCACAGTGGCACACAAATTGGTAGATTACGTTACTTTGATGATGGGAAGGTAGCACGTCTTGTGTTGCTGGTAAGAGCTGTCGTGTCGTAAAAAAAACACGTGGTTCGACGGAAAAGAAGCAGCGTTTCACGGCAGACGTGATCTGCTTTTCGAACTTCATCGAAACGTTTCCGATCCATGGAACGTGTAAGTGGACTGGGCATTTTTTCACTGTGTGGACCGGGTTCGAGGTTCGAGTTAAGTTGTTGAAGTTTTCGTTTGATAGTGGAGTTGACTGAATGTTCCGGATAGCCGTTTTCCAATAGAGTTGAGCGGATTTTGTCAAGCTCTGGATCCAGTTTGTCTTTTGAACATATCATAAAAGCTCTGTGAACCAAAGTACCAATTAAATTGATTTTCCGTTTGTGGGAGCGAAAGGAATTCCAGCGTAGATACTGGCCAGTGAAGGTAGGTTTCCTGTAGGCTGATGTTGAAAATTCCGAACCGAGTCTTTCAACGAACACGTCCAAGAAGGGGAGGGAGTGATTGCATTCCTTTTCATGGGTGAAGCGTAAGGAGGGGTGAAGGGAGTTGAGGTGGGAAAGAAACGCATTGCAATCATCTTCATTGTTGAATACGGCGAACGTGTCATCAACGTACCGGAAGTACGCTAACGGTCTATTGACGACGTTGAAGAG
>Ga0210059_1009793_pt1 | contig 14893 bp, 8 predicted proteins | sample Ectturendosymbi2_FD_188042 | JGI IMG/M metagenome (GOLD analysis project Ga0210059, IMG submission 188042) | Ecteinascidia turbinata endosymbiont from Florida, USA - Sample 2 (SPAdes) (version 2) | ecosystem: Host-associated > Tunicates > Ascidians > Unclassified | place: Key West, Florida...
TGGTGAAGCGAGGAAAATGCGCAGTGATGTGTTCAGCGACAACACGTAGAATAGGAAGTAGAACGAAAAGTGCCAACCGACACGCCTAACAATGTGGGTGCATCTGTGCCGTTGACCGCAAAAGATCGATCCAAAACGCCAAAGAATGGGCCAGTCACAGGTGCCAAGAACGTGCGGTTGAAGGCATGAAACTCCGTCGCATGATGTGCATAAGTAGGAAGAAATGACCCACCGCAACCATGTAACCTGAGAGTTACTGCAGTCGAAGTGCAGATGAGACAAGAAGCTACACAAGTTTGAAGAAGTCGCAAAAGAAACTGATGTCTGTCAAAATCAAAATGGATTTTCAAAGGGTCTTTGCGAAAGAAATGAGACGTGGGCAGAGAAAAGATGACCGACTGAGAAAAGACGTTGAATGAAACACAAAACTGACAAAAATGTACAGGAAAAGAGGAATCTCTGAATATTATGCACGGATGAATGCAGGTCGGCGAACGGCGCGTGTCCGTCTGCCGTGAGACGGCTGAGATTGCGATTGTGAAAAAAATTAGGAAATGAACCAGCACCGGCATTGTGCTGTTACATGGCGTGCTTGCATGAATCGTGTATGGAGGCATCAGCATCCGCCGCCAACTGTAATAGGTCACGATCGTGTAAGCCATTCAATTTCCAGAAAAACTCTGTTGGCAAAACATGCAAAAACGCAGTGTGAATTTCATTGCACTTCAAGGGACTTGACTCCCAGTCATGACCCGCTGTGGCGATTAGTCTATCCATGAAATCGACGCTAAAACCACACACGAGCAGAAAAAAACTCTGTCTATCCGAAAACAGCAAGTTAACGATGGTAAACTAATAAAGAAAAAATTAGATCATTAATGCGATTTTTTTTTAGATAGGTTAACGTGCACTAAGCTGAACTGTAGCACCTAGTAGTACCACAAAACAAGTACCACAGATACCAAAAAATCGCGAAGATTCGCCCTCATTATGACGTCGCCCACAGCGAACCCCAAACCCAAAACGAAAATTTTTTTTTCAAAGTAAACTAGACGACTTGCCGAATCCGCAGAGATTTTGAACAGCTCTCTAGCTCAATCGGCTGACGAGTTATGGAGTTGCAAAAAGTTGCAAACTCGGGCCCAAAAAGGGGCCCGAGCGGGACTAAAAGGGTTTGAAACGCAAATTCGTAATCAACAGGTTTACACACAATGTCGAAGTGATACTTTAATCATCTACGTTTAGCCTACTAGTTGCTTTTAATCAAATTTTTTTTCTTTGAATTCGTTCCGTTTCTTTGTCAAAGAGCTTGCAACAAAACAGGCAGTGCTGAAGAAGATGCATGATGGCAACAATTTTATGTTACAGTATGATACTTTTAAGCATCTTAGAGGTGTGCTGATGATTACCAAAGACATAAACATCAGAAAGATGATCTCTTCAGTAGAAAAAAAGGTTTATGTAATTAGACGAAGAATCATCCACCCACTTCGATCAAATCTTCCAGTGCTTACCCATACTTAGCGTATGCACGCCTGGTTTGGAAATCTTCCAAGTCTACTCCTAATTCGTAGCGATCAGATGTTGTCAAAAAACTAAAAATATCCAGTCCTGCGCACAAAAAGTTTTTAGCATGACCTGAGTGTCATTCAAAGTTTTTCCTGAATAGTTAAATCCTGGAATCCGCAACGAAGCTTATTTGCACAAGTAACTTTTCCCAACACAGATACAATTGTTACAGAGCAAATGCGATATTTTCGCTTCAAATGGAACCACAGGTGTGTACAGTGCCGACATTTTAAAAAATGCAAATGCCTCTTATGCACTATTATAGAGACCGACGTCTCGTTGCTACATTTTTAGTCAAATCAATTCAAAGGAGTGAATGGAAGTAAGGTTTCAACCAAAATAGTGAAACCCGTTAGAATCGATCGATCAGCGACTTTTGTCTACTTTGCCGGATTATTATATGCTTCAGAGCAAACTCCCATGCTAGGTGAGCAGATGCACTTCTGCGCCATAATTTAACAAATTCTGTTGTTTGTATATTTTCGTGTTGAAATGCGCTAAAACACAATTTAGTGAGTTTTGCGCTGAAAGGGAAAGATTTGAGTGATTTTTTTATTTGTTTTATTTGTGTTCAGTTCATTTTTCTGCTCGTGATATCAACGCTGCTTGTATGCCGCTTTGTTTGTTTTCTTTATTCGCTAACAAGAGCGCGTTAACCAAAACGTTTGAAGGTCATCAATGTTACCTTCGGTAACAACAATCATGTCATGAAAATCTAAAGAAACAAAAGGTGGAAAAATGTTGACGTTGTGCCTGAAGGTGAAATATTCGAAGCTTAGAGTTTGTGCCAGAACCGTCGCCAGAAAGTTTTCAATAGGGAGGTTTCACATTTGTGCAGTGGGAACTTGACATTCTGAATTTGACAAAAATTCCACTGATTCATGCTGCTTCATATTTAAATTTGGGGGTTTTGGGGCTTTGTTTGGGGGGGCTAATCCCACCAAAGCCCCTGGGGGCGACGGGACTGGTTTGTGTATATTTATAGAAACATTTTCTTGAGATAAGGTCTCACTTGCCAGTTGTTGCAGTTGATGCAACACTCCGCGCAGTGATGGTCGTGCAACTGCATGGGACTCGGTTACGTTCAAATTAAGGTATTACATGCATACGTTATTTCTTGGCAAACTAGTTTTACATCGGCAAGCTATTAAAACATTTTAAATATATTTTGAAAAAGCAAAGCTTCTACCCAAGACGGTTTTCAGAAGAACATACAAACCTTGTTACTGTAGATGTTTGTTTCGGTAATTATGAAATTTACGGGAAGGACGTGTTTTTTGCCTTTGTTGGTTGTTATGAGTAGTATTGGATGGAAAAATAAACAGACTTTTTTGAATTATTTTGGAAAGCACCTACATAGCAAGGGATCTTACATATTACGATTGTGAATTTTTCGGCTTTGCACGGGAAATCTGAAAATTTGAAAGTGTTTTTTAAAGTGAAAGGGCATGATGTTAGAGTACAAGACTTACGTTTTCAGAGAAAACAAATAAAATTTCGCCTTCACTGCACAATTTCCATCTAGATGCGATCAAACAACGAGGTCAAACCGCAACATCGGCAAAAATCCTCAAGGCTGCCTTGAAAGCCTACAAGGTACACCCGTAAATATGTCACTGTCAACTCATTCAGGGAAAGATTTTTAAAAAGTAAAAGCTTTGAGGATAGAGTACAATACTTACCTTTTTAGAGAAAATAAATAAAATTTCGCCTTCCCTTCACAATTTCCGTCTAGATGCGATCAAACATCGAGGTCAACCCAAAACAACGGAAAAAATCCTCAAGACTGCCTTGAAAACCGACAAGGTATACCCGTTAAAATGTCGCTTTTGTTTCGTTCAGGGAAGGATTTGTAAAAAGTAAAAGGTTTGAGCTTACAGTACAAGACGTACATTTTTAGAGAAAACAAATGAATTTTCGCCTTCACTACATAATTTGCATGTAAATCGGATCGAACGTCGAGTTTAATCGAAACATCGGCAAAAATCCCCAAGACTGCCAAGAAACACGTGAAGGAATTCCGGAAAATATGTTGGTTTTACCACCTTCCGGGAAAAAATTTAAAAATGTTGAAAAATTTGAGATTAGATTACCAAACTTGCATTTTCAAAGAAAACAAATAAAATTTCATGAGTAGGCTATGCTTTTTAAGTTTCGCTTCTTCGATTTTAGATATATTGTTTGTTATGTTGGAATTTGCGGGATGTAAAGATGTATTTTATTTTTGAGCAAGCGTTTCCTCTTATAAATTTGTGGAAAATAATGGAATCGACTCAATAGAAATCATCGGCAAGTAAAAAAGCCAATTTGATGTTTTCATGTCAACCAGGTTGGAAACTGTGATCAAAAGAAGGGTTTTGGCTGTTTCAGTAATTTGCTTGGAAGGCAGGGAACGATTAAATATAATTTTTGAAATGTCATGAATGTATTGATAAATCGAAATGTTTCAAACGAATCGTCAGGTCTGCAGATTTGCTACAAATGTATCTGCGTGGCGCTTCACGCAAGGTTTTCTAGGACGGGAGGTGGAAATTGCATGTCACTCATCACCACGTGGGAACCGTACGTAATTCAAATTTGAATATTTGTTTCTGGTGAATTTGAGGTGAAAAAGTTTTTGCAGACTTGTTCCACTCCTTAGTGCACGCCTAGGGTTAGACAGATAGTAGTAAAAATTTGTTACCTGGATAACGGATATACCGGATATCTGGTCTTTGTGTTCTCCGGCTAACCGGATATTCTGAAGAAGAAATAACATGATGTTAAAGTTTTAATGATGATTAAAGTATTGACTCAGAGTCATATAACCCATTGAGCAGTCAAAATAGAAAGGCCTGTTACTCTTTTACTTGAGCTAACTTTATACAGTACAACGAAAGAACACACATTTGTAATGTTTATTTTTCCTCATCGGATTTCTAGTAAAGGACAACGCATCGCTTTTTGAATCGTTTAGGCCAGTGGTTCCCAAACGGTGGGTCGCGACCCCAAAGTGGGTCGCGGAGGAGTTTTTGTGGGGTCGCGAACAGCAGCCTCAATGGTTTGCTGAAGTTTCGAATTTTTAGAACTTCGTATATCAACATTTTGTTGCATTAACAAAACCGAAACACGGACAGATCTTTGTGAAGTTCACATAATCACCATTATATATAATCCTATTTGATTTCTCCATACAGTTTCAGTCTACCTGATTGTAGAATAGAGTCCTGCACGGGGCGGATTAACCCCGCGGATTGCGTGTACCCACATTTGCGGGCAGGTGCAGGAACCCACACTGCTATGCGGGTAGGTTCGGGTTGAATTTGGTGCGGGGCGAGCGCGGGTTAAAACTTATTTGTGCTGGTAACTGATGTTGAGCCAAAGCACATGAACTTAATCAGCTGAAAAATCGCAAAACACGTGGGTGTAATAAGGTTGCTCGCCACCATTGCGCTTAGGTCAGTAGGCCTACAGCCAGGGTTGGCTGATCTACTTTTGCCAAGGGGCCAAATCTAGTCCAGAAAAGAGCCAAATTGTAAGGCAAGGGGCCAAAAAAAGACCCCAACTAGTTTTTTCCAATTTATCAACAATTACAAAATCATGAACACATGGTTACCGATTTATCAAATGGCGATTTTCTTCAATCACGATTGTAGCTCAACAGCAAAACCAGTACATGATGAAAGATCGTAAGAGAACAACGTAATTTCCATGTGTAGCCATGAACTGAGATGAATGTACCATCCTCGAATAGTGCTAAAGCGATCAACCACAATCTGAACAAAACCGACATACACGTGCACCGCCTAAATGACAGTAAGTTAGGTAACGTAACAGTTCTCACTGCTACCTTTGCAAATGCAACAAATAACACTCAGCCTAGGTATTCTGATGAACTTACTTCCACAGTTACTCAGTTACTCAGGGACTCCAAGAATCCTAATCAAATTTTCTTATAGAAAATCTTCTAAATTTAGGAATTTGCGAAAATCTGCAATGAATTTTTCACTTAGTCAAAAGTGAAAAAATACGGTTCCTCAGACAGGACCCAGGGTGGTCAGATCTAATTTTTGCGAGGGGCCAAATATGTCCTGGAAAAAGACCAGATAAATTAAGCGCTGGCCAGTGACTCTGAAATTATGTCAGCCTCGTAAACATTTGTCCTGCTGTAAATAATTTCCAGCTGAAATTCCAACTAAGAGCAACCGATATTTTACCATAGCAGGTTTCCTTAAAGAGGTTTCAGGAACCCGATTCAGGTCCCTGGAATCAGAATATTATCAAGGTAAATATCTGAACGGATACTGCATTCAACATTATGAAATGGTAATAATGGAAATTTTTCGGGTCCCTACAGGTCCATACCGGGCAGCTAACATTTTCCTTAAAATAAACAGATTACAGTTCCACAGCCTATTGCATTCATTATTTCGTATCCGTTGTGGTTCAAGGTCATGATTCCAGTTCAAAGTAGCGTATAGTTGACAGATGCCGGGATCTTATCTGGAGGCCTAACAAATGATAGTGATGTGCATAAAAGTTCAAAGTAACTTTCTAACGCAGTGAAATTTGTGGTTCAAGCAAATGGTTGCATCCTAGAGAAAATAATCCTCTTGCATTTCCTGCAATGGAAATTCGACGCAACAATCTTATATTCACTTTTTGAATGAAATGGTTGTTATTCAATATTGAGCGTATTTGCAACTGCGAAATGATTCCTAGACACATATCTTGTTCTCTGAAAAACCCTTGACGCTGTCTTGGTGTGCTATGCAGCAATCATGCCCAAGCCAACTATGCTCCCTTTTCGTTGTCTGCTTCCATTTGTTTCCACTTACCTCTGTGAGCAGGGGTGGATATTAGTGAAGGTGAACGAGAAATAGTCACCTCGGGTCCCCCTTTTTTCAGAGATTCCGCGGGTATACCCTTTGAGGGTTTTGCACTGAGTTTTTGCCTGGCTTTTTCCAGTCATCGGCCGAATATATTTTGATATGACCAAACACATTACCGCTTTTAAAAGTTTTAATACTGTTGCAAACTCTCCGCTGGCGTTAAGCTGAATTCGCGGTTCACCACGAACGGAATGTGCGCGAAGAACAACACCATATATATTCGGCGCGAACAAGCAATACTAGAGCGATCTCGTCAGGTGAACTCTGTTGTTGCATGCTGTCACATTGCAAAGCTTTGCGCACATGCCGCTCGAGTTTTCTAATCGCAACAATACTATTGCAAAACAAACGACCGAAAAGTCTCAGCGAAAAAACAGGTTTTTGCATTGTTCTGTTACAGGGGTTCCCAACCTGGGGTGCATGTACCCTAGGGGTACATTTTCCTATCTGAAGGGGTACATTTAAGGTTAGCAATAGAAGGTCAAAATGTATTCATATATTATTTGTTTGCAAATATTCATACACATGTCAGTGATAATATTTTCAAAAAGCATTACTTTTATACTTATAAAATCTTTAAGCTGTATTGAAAATTGAGTGGATTTTTGTTATTTTGCTAAGCCTTTTTGTCATAAAAAATTTTAGGGGTACATGCTCATCTGTCGAAATGATGAAGGGGTACATGGCCAGAGAAAGGTTGGGAACCCCTGTTCTGTTAAAAAGTCTTATGAACCACTGGAAGGCAACATTTTAATAAGATCTGAAGCAAGTCATATGTTTTTCAAAATAAAGCAACAATTGTTTGCCAATGAGCCAAAGGGGGGTCCTCAACAAGCGGTTTGGGGAACCTTTCTAGAAGTTTGCCTCAGGTCCCGAAATTCTAATATCCACCCCTGTCTGTGAGGCTGGATTTTCAAACCTGTCCACATTTGACATTGCAGTAAAATAAAAGTTAAAGAATAGACCAGACATTGAGAATGACGTGAGATTACAGTAGTTCTCACCAACACATCCCCAAAAAGTCCAAGACTAATTGCACAGCTGCAAGTACAGTCGTCCCACTGATTAGCACGGGTTCTGTTTGTTATGCATATGAATGTAAATACAGTGAACGCAACATGTGAAGTGTGCATTTTATCTTTTCCATTGTTATTTGAACTCCTTTAGAGTTGCACTTAATGGCTGGGGCGGAGCGCTTACGTCATATTTTTGAATGGGGCCGCGAGATTATGTCATATTTTCGAATGGGGTCACGAGATAAAAAAGGTTGGGAACCACTGGTTTAGGCGATACCGGCGTTATGTAGCAATTGAGTCCGCATGCACTGAATGCTCTTTCAGTTTCCACAGAAGTGGGCTGGATGGTAAGCAGTGCCTCATAAAGCACTTGACAACTTTGTTTGGTCTAAAAAAGTTGTCAATCCTGCTTTTCCCTGTAGACCTGACTGTCAAAGAAGGAACATGGGCTTTTGTCGTCTTTGCATCAACCTGAATCTTGTGTTTCAAATGTAGGTGGTTTCTCATAGCTCCTGTTCATCCTCCCTTGCAAGAAATATTAGTTCCACAGGTATCACACTTTGCCCTCTGGCAATTTGTTGAACGTTGGAAGTAACCCCACACAGGGTTTTCACTTTTGAAACGTTTGAATTCCATTTCAAAGTTGTTTTTTTTCATTTAAACACTTAAAAACATATGCCATACACTCGACTCGAAGTGTTTCGACTGAATCTCTCTGTTAACGGCGGGAGGTTTCAAGTTTTACTGTAGCATATCAGTTGTTTTGTGATGTAATACAACAAACTTTCCTCGACATTCTAGAGTAGCGTGGTCAAACAACTTTTGACATTGGGGCCACATTACAAAAACGTGACAACTTGAGGGCCACTTCCAACAAAATAATGTATAAAACAATATCTTCACAAGCTTTTAAACTAAAAATGGAAGATAACTGAGTGTGTCATTGAAATTGCTTACAAAATAGAAAATAGCAACTTCTACAAATCTCTATTAGTGGGATGCTTGTGGTCGAGACTTCTCTGACGTATCATTTCTTTATCAATGCCAGCGTTTGCGGTAGCAGTCGGAGACTATCATCCGGTGTTTTGTCTGCCATTCGATTTTAGGTTTTACTTGTTTGATAGTTTCGAAAATGTGTTCTCACATCAAGTGCATTTTTAGTTCCAAACATCTAGTGCATTTTCAGTTCGAAATCTTGCAATTTGGAAAATTTATCTTTGTTGACTAACTTCCACAAGCTCTCTACAGTGTGTAGGAATGGGCATTTAATTTGTGTGAGGGACCGCATTGAGAAGGCCGCGTTTAGCGGATAGATAGACGGATTTATTTGGCGGTATTGAGTTCATTGCGCCAGATGTACTATCCAAGACAACGAAAGCCGAGGCACCTAAAATGCAGAGGTTATCCAGTAAGGTGCCCCAGCGGGGGGTTTACCTTCTAATTTGATCGTAAAATAAATATATAAAACAAAAATGGTACACAGAAAAGTGTACTGCTCTTGTGCAAATGCACTTTATCCAGTACAAGTAATTCAGTGAGACTAATGTAACCTCACACGCTTTTCAACATATTTCAGATTTGAAGATTTTTCCTGAATGCTTCCACGGGCCACTGATAACCCTGTGGCCGGCCACATGCGAAATCGTGGTTGGAACCATTTCGCTTTCATGTGAATTGTATTCACTTTCGTGGAGCTGTTTTCCTTCATGTGGGGTCGAGGTCGGCACAATTAGGGCTGGGTTCAAGAAATTAATAACTTAATCATACTTACTTGAAAACATTTACTTATTACTTGAAGTAATTTTGCCGTTACTTGCTATTTCAAGTAAATTACTTTTAGAAAAGCAAAGATTTTAGAAGTCCGTATGTTGCTGTAAGCGCAATATTATACGTGACTTACATCATCACACATAAAATAAGCTATTTAGGCGAATAAATTTCTTGCAAGTGCATAACGCCTTGTGAGTCACAATTGTTGATTAATTATCATTGTGATTACGATTTGGATCTAGAAGCTGATTCCATTGAATTGAATCTCGGCCAAAACGCACGAAATTTGTCTGAGCTGTCCATTACAACAAGCGCAGTTATCGTGGTGCACTCCAGTAACGATTTAGAAGTCTTTATTGACCATACTTTTAGAACGTCAATATAGTCATTTTCGTCTTTGCCCAAATGGATTAACGCTTTTTCATTTTTCCTTCGTGACAATAAGAGAGGGGGGCCCCACAAGTGGTTTAGCCTTGGGCAGCAGTGCACAACCTGCGGCCGTACGGCTGCATGCGGCCTTCGATAATGAAATTTGCGGCCGTCCACATGCAATTCAAAATATAAGATTTGGCGGCCGTGCTGGCGTATATTGAAGCAAAACAAACGCAAGGTAAGAAAATCAGTCGACGCGATGCGTAACAATCTGGATGGGGATGTCACAAAAATTGTAGAATGAATACCCAATTTATGCTTGAACGTGCTCTATGTTGGTTGGCACTCGGCAGTAACCTACTCTTTAATAAAGCGTATCTCATAAAAATAACTCGAAGTCATTGGCGGTTGTACTTCATATAAATAAAAGTAATCTGGCCGGCAAGAGCAAAAGGTTGTGCACCAGTGGCGTAGGAGCACAGTCTGCCGCCGCTGGCCCTAGCAGAAAATTCCGCCCCCTGGTGCGGGCAGTGATGTTATATTTATGACGTCATCGTGATCAGTCAACCATGGTATGATATTTTGATTTTTAAAGACCTTTTTGCAAGAACTTTCGCCAAATTTAGCGTAAATTGTCGACTGCTTAACCTCCACGAACACCATGTCGCGGAGTCCAACACACAGCTGCTGCTGGTTATAATAGCTACAACATGGTAGTATCAGCAGAACATTCGAACAAGTAATAACTATTATCAACAGAAAACCTTAAGTTGGACTGTCACCAAACCAAAAATAAGATTATAAGTCAACAACAAATTAAGAAACATGAATGTAAAAACCAACGATTTTGTAGTATTTACTCAACAATTAGTATTTTCGTGGGCGGAAGTTGGTATAACCGAAGTCACAATTACTCAACTTCCAAGACGATTAACAGCCAAAAAAAATTTTCAAAATGAATGACAGGAAACCGAAACGCAAACAAAAAAGAAGAAATTAACGAAGGCGAAATGCAGATAGCAAGTGTGTCTAGGAAGAAAATAATCAACAATACTTAATCTACATTGAGACAATTGACCGATACACTTGACCACAACAACTGTAGTCCTGATCGTTTGCAAAAAAGAAATTATTTACGCGCCTTTGTCAATAGACAAGATATGCAGTAGGCTGCGCCAGTCCCAAGCCAAACAAATTCAAAAAGTTATCGAAGAATTTGCAACAAATAAAGAATGATCATTACCCAATCGAAACAACTTACAGCAAAAACAATATAGCCCACACTCAAATTTTGCGTATAATAACCAAGATCTCAAAATTCTATCCCCATTCATAAGTGTTTTGCAGAACCATTTCTTTAGAAAGACTTCTTCGCAATTTCTCCGTGCTATCACCAGCTGGTGGTGCTACAAAAGACCTTTGTTTTAATACTTCTCTGACCCTGCTTTGACTAATTCAACTCTCAGTCTCAAACTACGTACTATCACTATCGCATCAGGCCGAGAGATTTAGAGGATGACATTCTTTCTGCTTTTGCGCATCAATTGCCACCTTGTATCGTCTATTTACTTTATTTCTGATGTATAGCGAACCACCTGATATGCTGTAGCTTGTGCGACATGAAAGAGGAGGCGGGGACAAAGCTAAAACGCGAGAACAATCTTCAAGGAGATAGAAGTTTTAGCGATTTGCAAAATATGCTATTTCTTGTCTCTTCCCTTCCCCAAGTTGCAAAAGAGCAAATCACGGTGCTCGGCCGGTTCGGCGTTCATATCTGTACAACTTTCTGGATCGAGGTAAATGAAGTTTACATGTCGCAAGCGACTTTTTTCTTGGCCATTGCTGTATACAGTCAATATTGTATTTAAAAAATGTGCCCCCCTTGTGGTTTTTGGCCCCCTGCTGCGAAATCGTGGCGACGGGTCTGACTGTAGTAAACGTCACTGCGATTAGTTGGGTGAAATTTAGCTCATTTGGATGACATAAAACTAAAAACAAGTGGTACACAATGTTTTCCATTCCTGGATGCCCAGCGCTCACATTTTCTCGGCAAAACCTGCGTATATTAACGCCATAAGGTAAACAGCCTTTTAGTCATCTATTATAACATTCTCCACCGGATGAGCGAAAGTAGGCCTATTAATCAAGTAAGCATCTTCCCTTTCCTATCAATAAAGCACAGAACTATAGCTTTAGCTACTGTAGAGCTTTCTAAACAACTGCGGCAACTCGTTTGAAAACCCCAGCTGCAACTGTAGTGGCTGGATCAGGGTTTCTCAAACTGGGCGCTCGCCCCATCTTGGAGCCACAGAGAGGTTCTCTGGTGGCCACAGAGGCCTTCACTAGTTATCTTTGCCGTGATATTGTATAACCCAAGTGTCACGATATATTAAGCGTCATAACCCAAGTGTCACGATATATTAAGCGTCTTTTAAGTATTCGCCAGTTAAACTTAGAGGGGGGCCACAGCTCATAAACGTTTGAGAACCACTGGGCTGGACCTTGACCAACGAACGATGTTGCAGCTTGCTGTTGCTAGGATAGGGGTGTTTCGCATAGATTCTTGAAATAGTGGCCAATGGTGACGTTCCATCGCTGTGGTTACCAGTAACTCCAGGTTATGTGAAGGTAATGTTTGGTCAATACTACAACAACTGATGCTAAAATGAAAGGCGTAGACTTCACACATTTTACTTTACAAGTATACATTAGCAGTAAAAATAGCCTACATACACATGAACGAACAATGTGTCACAACGCAATAATTCAATCGATAACATAAATGCAGTAAAGTAGAAACTAGTGTAAACAATATCGTTTTCCATTTGCGATTCGTTGAATTGTGCTTAGTTGATGATGTTTTCAATCTTTCATCTAATACAAGGACAGTGTGGTCTGAATTGCGTATTAAACAGTTTACATTCGCGCCTTCCAATCTGAAATGATGTTACTAAGATCTAAATGCCCACTGCTTTGGTAAGTTGTTTAAAAATACTTGTTGTGTCAGTGGTTCCCAAACGGGGGTCCATAGATCCCGGAGGTCCACTGAAGAATTTTGGGGTCCATGGCCTTTATATGCATAAGATGAAAGCAAAGCAGCGCAATGCCAAACTGCGTGGCGTGGTGGTCTAGCTTGCAAAAGACAAACATGAGAGCAATTCTAGAACTAGGATCCAGGCCATAGGGCGACCAAGGGCGTACGGGGTTGGGGTTAAAACCCCCTTTGAGCTTGATGTTTTACAAAACTTCATTACCTGCGCAAAGGAGACTAATTGTTTTCGCATACTTTTGCTTGTTAAAATTTGCCGATTAATGCAAATACCACGGAATGAATTTGCATGCAAATTTCAAGGACCATTGTAAATGGGCAAAAAAGTTATAATTAGGTTTTGATTGGAATCTGGGTCATCGTCTACGTCCAAAAACCATTTCACCACTTTTGCGAACCTTTCGTTCACTACGCATGTTTACGAGTGTGTTCCGCAAAAGTTCACTTTATCCGAAACAATTGTCTTTATTTTGTCTGCTAAGGCTAATCAGCGCAAGCGCTGACCGCAGTGGCTACGTTACCAATTTCTGTAGCATGGTAGAATTGTTGCACGAGCTCAAAAACAACAGTTTTTAACAGAGGAGTATTCAGGCATTTGATAATGTCACAGCAGGAAAAAACGAAAACCTAAAGTTTGCTGGACGTCTATACATAGCAAAAAATCGAAAGTTGTCTTGCGTACTTTGTGCACATTCTCAACTCTTGTGCAGTTTATCAAGATTCGATCATGCAAACCAGGGTGTGCACCAGCCAGTCCAGCCCCACACTTTCTATGCTCGACTGCTCGTGTTTAATAAGACCTTAGCACAGCCTCACTTTGCAGTTGTAAATTGCTCTGACGGAGTGACGAGTGTGTTTAACTTCTTTGTTTCAAAGCGCAGCCTGATATTGTTGCAGTTATGAACTGCTGTATCGTAGCGTTGAGTTTATTTTCCTCCGATATCGTAACCTAGAGTGCTGATACTTTATATTGAGTGCAATGACACATAAAATAGGGGAGTGCGTGTGGAATAATATGCATATTATGTAAACAAACTTCGCCAAAACCTTGTTTGGAAACATGAATATGACGTCAAATGGCGACGTCACAAACAGCGCACACGAAATACAAATGACCACCACATGCCACTGAATGAAAACCCCCATGAAAACTTTCTGCGTACGCCACTGAGGGCGACACAAGCTCTCGCCTGTATGAACGAACATGTGTAACGTGTATAGACTTTAACAAAGGTATGCAAGTTGTCATTAAATCAAATTCAGTACTTGGAAGCTCTACTTGTTTCTTGAGCATCAGTATCAACCTGTGTCTTCCTTTCTATTAACTGCGGCGATTCTTGTCTACCCATAACTTCAACTTAAGCACTGTCTATGCACACTGCACAAGCAACAAAAATCAGCACGCATTGATGTTATTTAATGGAAATCGATTTCGCTATACGGCATCTTCAGTCCTGAAGATCTTCAGTCCTGAAGATCTTCAGTCCTGAAGATGCCGTATGGCGAATGAAGATGCAGTATGGTGAAATCGATTTCCATTAAATAACATCAATGCGTGCTGGTTTTTGTTACTTGTGCAGTGTGCACAGACAGTGCTTAAGTTAAATCAAATTTAATGAGAATTTTGATACAGTTTGTTCTTGAGTAGCTTATCTATACAAGGATATGTTTGTGAGAGCGCATCTTACATTATCCTTCAGCCAAACCCGTGGGTTATCTTTCTTGTCACATTTGGGAGCATAGTTTTTTGCCCAATTTGATGTTATTGCTAGCATGGCGGAATGAAAAGCAACTGGAAGGTGTGTGAACGCCTTGCAAGCACTGTGCACTTTGTGGTTATCATGAAAAACACTGAAATTCAATGGCCACTTGTGTTTCACAAATAATGACAAAACGCAAAACCCTCCCGCTGAAGCAAAACCTGACATGTGCAAACTATGGTGTATAATTAAAGGCCACAAAGATGGCGGCAAGTAAATCAGTCACAGTTTATTGACGGGGAAACTAGTTTCGCGTTTTCCAACGCATAATCAGTATCAGTACCAGTTTATTTGGGAACAACTATAAACAAACAACAAATCATGCCACAGAAAACAAACCACATTAGAACAGCGTTTATTTTGTTCCCAGGACATCTGAAACAACCATACGGTTTTCTAGTCAGATGCCCTGATAAGTAACAGGGACAAAAAGAAAAAAAAGAGGGAAGCAAGTATAGACTTAATAGTGCATTTCAATAAGGACAT
>Ga0210059_1009795_pt1 | contig 14889 bp, 13 predicted proteins | sample Ectturendosymbi2_FD_188042 | JGI IMG/M metagenome (GOLD analysis project Ga0210059, IMG submission 188042) | Ecteinascidia turbinata endosymbiont from Florida, USA - Sample 2 (SPAdes) (version 2) | ecosystem: Host-associated > Tunicates > Ascidians > Unclassified | place: Key West, Florida...
TGGACATAGCTGTATTAGATCTTAAGTAATCCTTGATCAGTTTTAGTTTCGAAAAACTCCTCTCACAGGTAGCAACACTAACGGCAATTGTGAGGAAAATCCGCAGCATTATTACAATATTTGGAACAGAGTTCCCAAGGTTATACTTTTGAATAAACTTCAGAAGTTCAAGGGGGTTTTTTCTACTGTGAACTGTACATCGGCAACATCGTATGACTGTGATGCAACAGTAACGTTCTTCTTAATTGCACAACTAGAACAAGCGACGTAACAACTATCAATGTTTCTTTTTCGGGTATTAACTGCACTCAACCTCCTGTGCAACTAACGGTCCTACTTGGAATCTGAATGCAGTACGGTGATTTAAAAATTTTCATAATGACGCATCAGCATACTGAAGCAACAAATCATTTCCCCTAAAAGAAAACGAGGAACCTCACAGAATCCTTAAAACTCACGTAACCCCACTACATGTTTTGCGGAACACTAGGGTACCACTGAACCCCTGTTGAAGAATACTGAGCTAGATTATACGTAAATCTATTCTGACGAGCACAAATCCAACTACACATTTATTAGAGTTACACAGAAATGTCTTTTAGACCCAACAATGCGCTTTTATTCGCATCTACAAAACTTAACAGCACTTACAAAAGCTTAGAGCTCACCACAGCCACATGTTTGCCCACAGTCATCCACCATACTACTACTAAGTTCTATAACGTCATATAAGGACTACGATCATACGTCAACAACGTCTCAACACTCGATCATTCAACCGTGTAGTGAATCAGTAAAATTTGACATCAAGTGAGTTGATAAGCGTGTTGAGAACCGTGTTGCAGCTTCACGTAGAAAAAGCCTATTGATACAACATCCCTGATACACGATTGTTTACTGTTTGGCTAAGACAGCAATCGCTTAAATACACATGCCATCGTTTAAATTACTCAAAATCAAAAACGTCCTTCAACTGCGAGTAGTGTCCCGACATTAAAACCACTTTTATTTCAATACAGTCTTTGCAGTTGTACAGCCTTCAGCATAGCCCATAGTGCCGCCCCCATAAAAGTGCCGCCAGGGGCGGACCACCCCCCACCCCTCTTAGCTACGCCACTGAAACCAAAGAACTACGATTAAATCACATAGAGTGCGCAGTCTATCTTTATATCGTAAAATGTTTTTTTAAATACTGTGTAGAAATTCATAAGTTTTTGGCGTTGTATATGCTCAAGATTTTGGTTCTTTTTTATTAGTTTTGTTTTCTTTGTTAAAGCTGAAGCTGCATTACTTCAGAGGTAGCTGATGATGCTTTCAACAAAAGCAAAATTGTTTTTATCTTTCATAAAAGTTTATAGTTTTATAAATGAACGGATATTAGTTTGTTTCCTACAAGTATTTTATAGTTTTGCCAGGTTTTTTAAAGGTGTTTTAGGGACCCGATTCGGATCCCTGGAATTGAAAATTGGGTCCCTAGAATCAGCGTAAATTATAATCGGGTCTATAGAATCAGAGAAATCGGGTCCCAGCAGGTCCATACCGCGTACCAAAGATTTTCCCCAAAACAACCTGGTTTTACTTAAACAAACACTTTACTCTGTTAAACAGTTGTAGAAGCGTGAAGTTCGAACTTATTACAAAATATTATGTGTCCTATTCACATTTTAAGTAAAAACTGTTTGCAAAGCAATGCTCTACCTGCTTTTCCTTGCACATACTGAAATGTGTAATTATCATGTTAGATGTTACAATTACGAACAGTGAAGTAAAGACTTCAAAAGAGGGACGATGGCAATAGTGGGTTTGTGTTTCAAAACCTTCAAGTCGAATTTGGAAAAACATTAAATCTACACACAAGCCCCGGCGGTACTGCTCTTAGCGTTGACATTTAGTGTAAGACAACGTTCCATGTTTCCAGATCTACTTCGAGAAGTTCAGATGGAAATAAATATTATTCTGTATGTGGCGTCAAACAAATTGACGGTGAACAGAACCAAACTATGAACTTGCTTCATGAGATTCTGCTGGGTGAGATACTGGCAGAGGTAGCTAAATTCCTAGAAAGGTTGACAAAATTAAAGGAGCGGAATAATCTAATGGTGTTCAGATCTGTTATGGGGAGACAGTGCAGGCCAGACGATGTTTACAAGGCGTCACGAATAAACAACGCTTGTGACTGAAATGTTGAAAAAGCTAAGATTTTTCATGTATAATAAAGCCACAGCAGATTCACAAAAAGGATAAGAACAAATCGCCTCTTCCTATAAAATTAATGTAATTTATACACGCGTACTTTGCACTTTTTACTAGAGACCATGCACATGCAGCTCATAGAATGTGGTTCTAAACCAGGGTATGGTCTAACTAGTTTTGACCTGCGGGCCATTTTACAAAAACGTGAAAACTTGCGGGCCATTTCTAACAAAATGATGTGCAAAACAACAGGTACACAAGATCTTAAATTGAAAAGGGAAGATAAGAAGTTGCGTCACTGAAATTATAACACAATAACAATTTATTACAAATCTCTATCAATGGGATGCCTGTGGCCGAGGCTTCTCTGACATTATCATTCCCATGTCAAAACCAATATGTTAGTTGCAGGAACTCCGAGACTACTGTCCAATGTTTCGTGTGCAATTCGACTTCTGTTTTTAGATTTGACTTGCTTCGTGACAGAAACTGTGCTCCAAACATCGATGCGAAATCTTTCAGTTTGGAAAGCCTATCTTTGCTGACTAATTTCCAGAATCTCTCTACAGTCTACAATCTAACGCCGTTAGAAGATGTTATGCTTGTTCTATCTAAAATTACCTCCTGCAACATAAAAGGCAACAAACAATACTGAGAAAGCTCTCGGGCCGCAAAAATTCTATCCGCGGGCCACGTGTGGTCAGCGGGCCTGTAGTTGGACAAACACTGTTCTGAACTATGCTGAAGTTTAAGAATGCTAGTTAGAATTGATAATTTTGACCTAAAAACAAGTTGTAATGTTTTTGACCAAATTTAAAATTAGGGGCTCGGAATTGCGGGATTCTATCCATTCAACCTAATAACAAATGATATGTGTTTATCTCGCTCTGCGTTTCAAGACTACAAACAGTGTCTGCGCACTGTTCAAAATTTCACGACGAAACTTCAATTGTAATGGCAAAACTAATGTAGGAAATTGCAATACATTGACACTGATGTGAAACAAATTATTAAACTGGCGTTAGAGTTCATACCCGTGTTAACAATGCAAACATGCATGATCATCATTAGGATCAAGGCCGGTTTTAAGCCTTTTTGACCGATTTCATCAAATTGGGCCCCGCGCCTCAAGGGACCCCTCGCCAACAGCGACAGAGTTATGGTAGTCTAAAACACGTATACTAGGCCTCTTAAACGTGCATTGTTTTGTTTCTACCCCGGCGGACGCTAGCAGAGATAAACGGATTTATGTTTTTCCAAACCAAGTCCGATCCAACAATTTTATTTTAAAATACAATCCAAATTGAAGATGATCCCAATGCATCAAAACCAGTGCCAAAGCAGAAATCTTACCAGACCGAAAAAAACAATCCCAAACATCATGCAATGATAGATCTTCCGTGAGAATAGTTGTAATTAACATGTATGATGACCCAGTTACTTGACCAGCACACATAAATAAAAATTTAAGACAGGGGTCCGCAAATACTTTTTGGGGCGACCCTAAAAATAGTTCTAAATTCTCGCAAACCAAACATTTCATTAGCATGTAAATTTGCGGAAAATACTTTATAGTTAAACATCAATTTTAAGACTGCTGTTGACCATAGCAATTTTGTAGCACAAAATTGTAAGAAACTTAGGGCATAAAACAGTAAATGATTGCATTTATTCTGTCTAATGAGTATGGCAAATTTAAAATGTAAATTTAAATTATTTCTCGACCCAGAGTGGAATGTCTTGCGACGCACTATTTGCGGACCCCTGATTTAAGAGATTAACAATTACAGATCCTCTAAAATTAAATATTCCAGTGAACAGCTTTCGAAAATATAAAAAAGGTTGTGTTTTCAAAGTGTCACTGCCAGAGGAAACTTCCAAATGCATGAAGTAATGGCAGACCTTGTTTTATGTACTCTCAGTCTGCTGGTTAAATTTGTAGCTTTTACTGCAAACGTTTTAGCAAGTACACAACCAGTGCATTATCAACAAGTGTATTCAACAATTGGTGTAATCTTCATAGAAGGTTTTGTTAGCATGAAAATTCAAAGAATCATTTGGAAGCCACATGTAGTTTCTAGGGGTTACCAAAGAGTTTGTAGTGGACAGACAATTAAAAAAGAGCATGAAAAAATCATCAAGGTTCAAATGATGTTTCAGTTGGCGCAAGTGAATTGGCTGAAGCTGTTAAATCACCATTATAGTTCAGACATTTTCAAGAAAAAAACTACGACGAACAACCACTTAAAAGAGAATGTTTTCATGTGAGACAGAAAATCAAGCTTTGGTTGATCGGAACGAAGCGTATAGAGTTCCGTGAAGACTTGTGTACAGGCATTATGTCTGGAATTGTTATACTTGGTATTATAAAAATAAATAAAGCTTTCATAGTCTTTCAAAATTTATTTGTGTATATCAAGCATTTAATTTTTTTGGTTAAAGACGAACAACTACACAGAATAACATCATATATGGACTTTTACTTAAATATAGAGTGGGGGTCCTGCCATCACGCCATTCCTAGCATCGGCCCTGATTAGGATGAGTGTCAATCATACAACTATGCTATGCATAGATACAAAAATACGTTCTTAATTGGGATTAGATTCGAACGTTATCTGGTTTTATACGAAAAAAGAGGATAAGCGCAAGATGAGATGGAACTCAACATACTTAGAATCAGTAAACCTTCGACAGATTAACGGTACGAATGTTTTCTTGCGTGCTGGTTCTGTGATTGCATAAGGAACTCATTCACAAAGTCTTGAAGTAATTTTGATTGATTGCTTATAATGCTCAATGTCAGGAAAAATTTAGCAAATTGTAGTTGCAAAAAAATAATTCGGCTAGTTGTAAAAATGAAATCAAATTTCATCTACTGACACATTATCATTCCAGTGACTTCGAAAAAGTCTTAGAAAACTTTGAAATGATCACATTAAATGAATGTGGAATGATGCAGCTTTTGACTGTGGATTTGGTGAGCAATCAAATTACAAATGAACTGTAGATGTTGATAGTGATGCACAACAGTGATACACAACAAAATGGAGGTATTTCATTTCATGCCAGACATCATATTTTGGTTATGTGTGACCTATATTTGTCCCGGCTGGAAGTATGACCACTGGAATCAGATATTGTCCCGAAAATAGGCTCATCATACCTCAGGTCAAGTAGCCTGTTAAAGATAATACACTAAAGCTTTTCCATTGGAGAGTATGAATTTAACTACATCGTCACCAGTGCGTTTCATGTATTAATTTTCTGCTTGCTAGGTTTGTGTCCACCACAGCAAAGCATCAAACAACGGTTATTTTACTGTATTTTTATGCGCGTTAGGCCATATGGGAGGAATGCCGGTGTCAAGCGAAATTTCTGACCTCTGCGAAATTTCTGACCTATTATTGTTTGTCAGCTATTTTGCTTCTTAGGGTAAAGCAATAAAGTTTGTCGATTACTTTTTTGATGTGTGTTGTGCAAATTAAAGTTTTTTGGTTAGATGTCAGATACCCATAACAAGCTACAGCACGCGAATAACTATAACCACTGAAAAATATTGGACTTAGTGTTAGACCTCAATTATACTTGTTTTTCTAACCCTAGTCCCAACCCTAACCCGACACACTTACCTTAACACTAAACTCTTAGCCCTAATCATCTGTTTTCTCAGCGTATTTGATATGTAGAGTATTACTCTGTACATGCTCACAAGGCGTGAAGTCAGAAATTTCGCTTGACACCGGCCGCCCACATTGTTTTCCTAATGAACTCATACGCACCTGCTTAACACATGCTAACTGCTGAGCGAAAACCACCCAAAAATTAGGAAAGTCAAAGAAAAAGACGAAAGTATTTGAAAATATTATTTTGCCACAGAAACAAATATAGCAAAAGACACATACATATCGCACCAGCTCAATTTGAATTTGCACGAAATTGCTCAATTCAAGCCGCTGCTACTCAGTGCCTTGCCACACAGGATGCGTGATGTTGTTGAGTGACTGCATATACGTAAATGAAAGTCCTCTATGCAGGGATGTACAAGGGTTAGTTGGCGCCAGGGGCAAGAAACAAGTTTGGCTCCCCCATGCTCGAACCTAAGGCCTTTTGGGATCAAATGTATTGTACTGAAGAAAGTAATTTGCGACAATGCTGGGACTTTTCGTCGTCCCCCAGTGATTCGGCACCTGGGGCATTTTGCTCCATTTCCCCCCCTTGGTACGTCCCTGTCTGTATCCTGTCTGTGGCACTGTTGCAAGTTCTCGGTCGGGGCGGCTTGCGCGCTTGCTACTTGGTCTGTCCGATCGCAACAGCCTCCTTGCTCTGCTGCGTCTTCTACAGACGCGAGGTTATGTGACTCAGGAACATTGACAATTAAAGTTTTGTGTCATTTCTGTGCAAAACTAGCAAACCTAAGGTTCCAAAAAGTTAATTTTGGTACAAAGAATGCTACGTAAATACTGTATCAGTCCCATTTAAAAAAATTTTGGCTTATTGAAGGCGGTTGGGGTCTTTTCTTCATTTTCTGCCATGACCACAAGTAGCAATTAGCCCATACTGCAAACAATGCCCCTCAGTCTCAAAAAGTTCTGGACAACGCCTCTGCGCTGTGTATACTGCACTAAATATAAAAATGTTTGAGTTCGTTTTAAGTATGGCTGCATTCTTGTGTTGGTGTTCCCGTAACTGCGCGGGTAATGTCTCTGTTTCGGTGCTGTCAGACAGCATGAGACCGCACTCACACACAGGAACCTCAAAGGTGGAATGGTACTTGCGCTATTTTTGTCTGTCTCAGTGTAGCAAATGTAAGAATATCACGGTGTGCGGTGTGGAATGCACCCCAGTGGTCCTAAACGCCATTTTCTCCCGAAACAACTCCTTAGAGCACCAAGTCCGAGCAGATTAAACATGGACAATTGCGCACGTTTCGTCAGCTTAAAATAGTTCCGCCTAGAGGCGAAACTAAATATCACCTTGTATTTAAGCTACGTCACCGTGCCTTTATTCTTGAGTGTTAAGTTGTGATGTATGGATAACGTGCTGCATACGCTTTTAGGTTACTTCCACTAGGATTTGTGTACTAAAAACGTGGCATGATGGTAGCTGGCGAGAAAGGATCATCTATTTCTGATTTTGGGTGTTGGCAATTTCTTTTTCGTAAAGATTTTGACAAAATGATGCCTTATTATGATACCACCATCAAGATCTGAAAACGAGGTTTTAAAATACATCGATTTCAAGTTGAACTTGATGGGAGAATCAACGTTTTTCGAAAAAGTCACCAAAATAATACCACCACCAGAGCATTGTTGTTGACGATGGCAGATTCTGTACAGGCACGGGTTTCAGTTGGCAGATACGACAGCTTGTCATCGCGAAATCAGCGGAGACGATGATGAATTCTCTTGTTGGCAGATTTATATTAGTAACGTGTGGATGACCACTATTTCGTCTTTGAAAAGATGTAACGTCGTAGCTCAGTCATCACTGTGGTAATAGGTATAGGAACAGCTGAGTGCGCTAATGCAGGCAGCAGCAGAGTTGAATACACAACAGTGGTCTTTGCTGGCCAACAATCTGCTACGCGTTTACTTTGACGAGGTCTTCGTGCCAGTCAGTATGCATGCGCAGCGATTCCAAAATCGCTGGAAGGCGTCTGGTTTCTTCTCAAGGCTAGGCCCATACGCTGCACGTTTGCCCAAGCGCACACGTTCTGCACTGTTGTAAAAGTGGTTAGAAAATCATTTTTTTGGGTGCGACTACCAGTAGGAAACGACTACGAATCAACTGCTGGAATAAACCAGACAGCAACATTTAGCTGGATTTGAAAGAAGTCGCTGGGAAAGCGTTAAGTATTTCGTGCTTGCAGTTTGTTTAGATTAGGGGTTCCCAACCTTTCTCTGACCACGTACTCCTTTAGCATTTCGACAGATGAGCATGTACCCTAAAATATCTTATGACAAAAAGGCTGAATGAAATAAAAATAGAACTTTTATATTTTTAAAACAAGAAAGGTAGACTCCGTTGTCAGGTCTAAAAGTTGATTTGTTGCCGCTGTACCATGAACGTACCCCCTGAGTTAGGCAAATGTACCCCCAGCGGTACATGTACCTCAGGTTGGGAACCCCTGGTTTAGCTGGTCGCTGCCTGCTTCTAACGTTCTTTTCAGGTTTTTCTTCAATCTAAGTTGATGCCATCGTTTGCCGACGGCCATGAAAGTGTATAGTCCATGTAGGTTGGTTATGTTTCGTCAAACTCAATTGGCGACAAAAAATCTGGACAGAATATGACCAGCTATGTTCCCTCTAAGGCTCGCTACTGCGCAAATGCGCAGTACTACCAGACCATGTCCACAATGATATCTCATTCTCGCGCACTTGTAACATTCCAAATTTAATATCGTTTTATATACCGCATAGCCATTTTACCACTTGAAACGTTTCATTAGTTGTGTGTCTATAAGGTTGCGCATTTCATTATCTGCTGTAGCGTAAAAATTTTCATTGGGCAATATCTTATAGACATACAGACCATTTCTATCTCATAGTGAACATTTTGTAATCAAGCTTTTGTGACGTCATCAAAGTAGTGTGATCTTGCTGCACAAAGACGTACCCATTATCAAGCATTGTTAGCGCTGTAAACTGTCTATGCTGGTTAGGATTCTTAGGAAGGCTAATTTTGTAGTGAAGGATTAGCATTTAATTGATTCAGAACACAAGCGAATAAAAAAGGGTCCGTCACGAGTAAAGGAAGGAAGTCGAGAATGATACATTGCTGAAACAAATTGTTCTTGGAGATGAATAAGCAAATATATGGTCTGACGCAGTGGTGGACTTGGGGTTGGGGGGCGAGGCAAGACTGAAAAGGGGGCCCTCTGATGACGTCATCATAGTCTACTCAATCAACCGCGATAAGACCTTTTGATCAAGCCTAGTAAGGGGATATACGGGCCACCCATGGATACCTTCCTGAGACTACACCGTGACTGACATAACAGAAAATGCAAAAGCGCATGCATCATGTACAACTTTACAACACTGAAAGCTGGGAAGACAAAGCCAGCAACAAGTTAAGCGATAGCAAGCTGGCATCTCCCCCACTTCTCTAGTTTAACAGTTGCTGTTGGAGGCCTCTTGGAAACCAGAGCACTTGCACATGGCAGTTGCTGTGCTAGGGGCTTCTTTGGAAGCAGAGTGCTGTTGACAGCCCTTTCAAAAGCAGAGTACTTACACATTGCAGTTGCTCCTGGGGGCCCTTCAAACGCAGAGTACATACACATTACAGTTGCTGTTGGGAGACACTTTGAAAGTAGAGTACTTTCACATTACAGTTGCTATGCTGGGTTCCCATTGAAATCAAAGTACTTAACACATTACAGTTGCTGTTGGGGGCTCCTTAAAAAGCAGAAAAGAGTACTTAGCATTACAGTGGCTGTTGGGGGCCACTTTGAAAGCAGAGTAGGCCTAGCTACAAATTACAGTTGCTGTTAGCGGTCCCTTTGAAACCAGATTACTAACACATTGCTATTGGGGCCGTTTTGAAGTAGAGTACCAGCACATTACAGTTGCTATTGGAGCCCGTTTGAAAGCAGAGGACTTACACATTGCAGTTGCTGTTGGGGGCCCCTTTGAAAGCAGAGTAGCCTACTTACGATTTACTGGTATAATATATGAGTGGATAATAAGCTTTTCACCAAAAAAGTAAAACCTTCACACATAACACCTCGAAGGGGGACCCAAGGCAAGTGCCTCGCTCGCCTCCACTTAAACACACCACTGATCTGACGTTACTTTGGTGCAAACAAACAATTTCACATAAAAGTGTTCCATTTTGGGTAGGAAAATCGGATTTTCCCCAGCCGTCACTTAGTTCTTGAACAGGGGTGACGAGTCTATTTGCTATCGCGGGCCACTTTGTGAAGTACCGCTGAGTAAGCGGGCCGCACAACTATTTAAGTCATACTTTGAAACCTGTTAAAAACGAAAATCGGGCTATCAGCTTTTGATATCGCATCGCAAAGATTAGAAGCGGGTCAAAGAAAGTTCAAGACTGCTGGTCTCGCCTGAATGCTTCGCGGGCCGCACGAAATTCTTTTGCGGGCCGCATGTTCGTCACCTCTGTTCTAGAATCTAGATCAGTGGTTCCCAAAGTGGGCGGTGAGAAACTTTAGGGGGCGGTGAAGCAGAAATGGGCAGTTGGGGGGCGATAGGAGACCCAGTTAATATTTACATTTCTGTTGTCTTACTGACTTTGAGTGACCAAATGTCATAAAAAACAGTGTGATCAACAAACATGTATGCATGTAGTTTGTAAACAAAAACTTGGCGTTTTACTAAATTAAGTTTTATAGTGAAATGCACTAAAAAATTGTGTTGATATGTGTGCTAGGCATGGTAGGCGGGCGATATAAATTTGTTTGCCAGAAAAGGGGGCACTAGCCAAAAAAAATTGGGAAACACTGATCTAGATCGGTAGTTACACTTCGTTCTAGAATCTTAATCGATGGTAGCCCTGAATAGTGAATATAAGGTATATGTGCTGAATGAATAGGCTTATTCTAGTTCTAGTGTGACCAGTACGGTTGACGTCACACGAACCACTAAGACAGCGGTTCCAAACTTTTAAGGGCTACCCAAATGTGAGTTTGGTGAACTTCTCGCGAAGGCGACCCAAGCCTCAAACAGCGTATGTTAACATGAAAAAAAATAACGATTGTGTGGATGATACGAGAAGACAGCCTGAGCTAGCCATAATACATTTTTTGACGACAATCACTACACAAAATACGTTGATCAGGTGTAAGTCTGACTTCTGGACATATAAATCTAGGCATATGGGCTAGCTTCACGTCAGGGTTGACAACCTGTCTTCACTAAAAACATCCAGACCTTGTCCCAAAAAAACCAGACAGCAGTCTTAAGACATATGCACATAGAACATGTATAACCAAACACAAAATAGATACTAAAACTCGCCAGAAACATCGATATAATACAATTCTAATCTTTAGAAGCGTTTTCGTTCCCCGTAATTACATGGTCGTACATTTGTTTCTTATTAAATACATCGAACATTTTTAGGGTAACAGTAAAACCTTTCCAAAATTCTTTGCACCCTGCATGGTCATGGACTCTCGTTAGTAGAAACTGGCAATGAGTGTGCAGGTCAGACAATGTTTTGCCAGAGTCAAGTTTTTCCGGCTGAAAAAAATCGAGATTTTGTCTGGCTTTTTTTATTTTCAAAATAAGCCAAGTGCGTTAAAAAATCCAGAATTTCAAAATCTGGCTTAAAAGAAGCCAAAATGGCAACCCTGCTTCACGTTCAGCACTCCAAGCAATGAATGGTGACGCTTTAAGCCTCAAATACGCTTATTACCTCATAAACGTACCAAATATAATCAGTGGCTGTTATTCTAGGTGACAGAGGCAGGTAGGCTACTGCTCTGTTTATAAATTACAGGACAAAACAGAACACGGATTGATAAAGACTACACTGATTTCTAGTGTTTCACATTTCAATTTGTTGGTTGAAACTTTGTTTGGGGGGATAAGCCCCAGAGGCGCAGCCAGAATGAGGCCGAAGAGGCCATGCCCCCCTCGAAAAAACTTGTTAAGATTTTTCGTTGGTGTTTTATATCAATCTCAACTGTTCGAAAACAAACGGAAGGTACAGTCGGACTCATGTAGCGTCGTGTTCTCTCACTGACCAAGGTTTAACGCGACTTTTTGCGATTGGATGCGAAACTATACGACTAAAGCATGCAACTTTGTTGCCAAAGTTGCCAATTAATGCGGACAACACGAGCTGAGGTGTAGCGTGAATGAAATGCAAGGGCGCAGCTTTCTTGCAAAGGAGTACAAACTCAGATGAGTCATTTTTGAGAGGATTATTTGCATGAAGTATTGCCGAACGAAATAGAAACATACTTGGTCAAGACATGATCAACCCCAAGCGGACCACACAATGTAGTGTTATGCAACAACGCAATGTTTCTCACAGCACGGTTGGCATTGTGGCTAGCGGGTATGCGAAGCCAGGTAGAAGGGTCTCAATTTTGAAATGTATAGCAAGTCACTGTCAGCGCAGCACACAACCTTTGTTGATATCACATTTATTGCAATTTCAGAGCGCAAGTATAAAAATCATTAGCAGGCAAACCATTACTAGTCACCAAACAGCCATGGTGATTTTGTGTGAAAGCTGGTGTTGACTCTTCTTCGTTAGTCTTGAGAGAAGAATATGACAGATGGATATTTACGTGGTGCAGTGAGCCAGTATAGGGCCTCCAAGAGAATTTTTTTAGGCGGAAAAAACCCATTTGGGGCCCGTAAGACGAGCAAAATTATTTTGAAATAAATAAAAATTGAGGCGAATTAATATGCATCATACTTCAACAAGATGTGGTCGTTTATTGCTCATATGAAACATTACATTAAAACATAACGGTACTCAGGAAATGTGACCATATTACCATTTTTTAAACATGACTTTTAAGGGTTCATAGTAAAATCTAATCAAGGAAAAAATTAGAAAAAAATAATTTAACTATTGTATAAGCGATTTTCTGGTATTCTCATTCGCAAAATTTCTAATAACACTATCAAAATCAACTTGTCTGGCAATGCTAGACTCAATGTTTAATCTTGCTAGGTCAACAAGTCGCGTTTGTGACATAGCAGACCGCAAATAATTTTTTATAAGTTTAAGCTTGCTGAAAAATCTTTCAGCAGATGCTACTGTAGCTGGAATTGTCAAGAATATTCTCAAACTAATACAAACATTTGGAAATAATTCACACGGGCCACAAGGCTGCGACCACTACCAGCATCGTCGAAATACTGTAAGTGGTTAGTTTCTCCTGTATGTTTCGAAATCTTCAGATATCTGGGTATGTCCGCTAATCCTAAACTCACATTCGATTCGACCTTGTATCAGCTTGCGGCGCAAGTTTAATGGTAATGGTTTATTGTTTCATATGACTCAGCCAACAAGCAGAAGCACCATAAAAGCCATCGCATGAAGTAAACCAATCATTAGCGAACATTAGAGCAAATGAAAACACAATGGCACAATAGCTGATCAGTGTAAACAAAGAGGGGCGCTGTGTCATATCGGATTGGCGAAAGACTGTGGGGGTCATCTACTCAACCAACCCTGTTTATCACTTTTTGACAAGTGTTGAGAAACAACAGTTAGAGATCAAATATTCATAATGAAAAGAAAAACAAAAAAACGCCCCCCTAGACAAAATTTTGTTCTCCTGGAAAAATGTACTGGACAAAGTTAAAAACCATTGGACATAGTTAAAAAAAATTGTGCCCCTCTCAGAAAACTCTTCGCCCCTTGATGTCTCAAGCTGGTTACGGTCCTGTCCTTCTGTCTCGGGCCTCTCCGTAGCTGTCGGGCCCCGGAACAATGTACCTTCTGGACTCCTCTCTCCTAGCCCCTGAGCCAGTAACCAACCTCTGAGCTGCGAGTTAAACCTTATAGAGACACTCCAATTGTGTTTTTTCCTCAAACATTCACACACTGTTGCACTTATTTGCAACGTTGCCAGTCACAACAGCAGTGGCGTAGCTAAAGGGGGGGGGGGCGGTCCGCCCCTGACGGCACATTTATGGGGGCGGCAGTATGGATTATGTTGTAGGCTGTAAACCTGTACAGGTTGTATTGAAATAAAAGTGGTTGTAATATAGGGACAATACTCGCAGCATATGGGCGCTTTTGATTTTGAGTAATTTAAACTGTGGCATGTGTATTTAAGCGACTGTTATCTTAGCCAAACTATAAACGATCGTATATCAGAGAGGGTGTATCAATAGACTTTTTTACATGACGCTGCAGCACGGTTCTCAACACGCTTATCAACTCACTTGGTGTCAGATTTTACTGATTCACCACGCCGTTGATTGATCGAGTGTTGGGTCGTTGTTAACATTTGATCGTAGTCCTTATATGACGTTACAGAAATTAGGAGTATGGTAGATGACTGTGGGCAAACCTGTGGCTGTGGTAAGCTCTAAGCTTTTGTAAGTTTTGTTCCTGCGAGTAAAAGCGTTTTGTTGGGTCTAAAAAACATTTCTGTGTAAATGTAATAAATGTGTAGTTGGATTTGTGCTCGTCACAATGGATTTCCGTGTGTGTAGAAATATAATCTAGCTCGGTATTTTTCAACATGGGTTCCGCGGAAACCTAGTGTCCCGCAAAACATGCAGTGGGGTTACCTGAGTTTTAAGGGTTCCGTGAGGGTTCCTCGTTTTTTTCAGGGGAAATAATTTCTTTTTTCAGTATGTTGATGTGTCATTATGAAAATTTTCAGATCACCGTGCGGTATTCAGATTCCAAGCAGGTCAGTTAGTTATACAGGAGGTTGAGTGTAGTTAATAACCTAAAAAGAAATATTGATAGTTGTTATGTTACTTGTTGTTCATTGTTGTGCAATTAAGAAGAACGTTATTGTTGAATCGCAGTTATACGATGTTGCCGATGTACAATTCACAGTAGTAAAAGAATGCCCCCTTGAACTTTTGCAGTTTATTCAAAAGTATAACCTTGGGAACTCAGTTCCAAATATTGTAATAATGCTGCGGATTTTCCTCACAATTGCCGTTAGTGTTGCTACCTGTGAGAGGAGTTTTTCGAAACTAAAACTGATCAAGGATTACTTAAGATCTAATACAGCTATGTCCA
>Ga0210059_1009796_pt1 | contig 14887 bp, 5 predicted proteins | sample Ectturendosymbi2_FD_188042 | JGI IMG/M metagenome (GOLD analysis project Ga0210059, IMG submission 188042) | Ecteinascidia turbinata endosymbiont from Florida, USA - Sample 2 (SPAdes) (version 2) | ecosystem: Host-associated > Tunicates > Ascidians > Unclassified | place: Key West, Florida...
AGGCCACGTCAGTCGGGCCGCGGATGATGATCGACGCAGCGGAACGAGCTTTGGTGCCTTTGATGAAGATCAGCTCGTCGTCGCATACCCGCTCCTGCGCAACTTCGTCGGCGTGGCCCAGCATGCTGGCGTCGAACGTCTCCTCCCCTTCCAGGTTGGCCAGGGTGGAGCAGAGCGTGGCGCCGGTCGCTTTGGCCACTCTCTTCAAGTCTCGCTTCAAGACCCGGCGCACAGCCATCGCGCCCACTTCGACGAAGTACTTCAAGTTGAGGTCGTCTATTCCGCCGGTGGTGAGGATCACGTTGGCGCCGGCGGCCACAATCTTCGATATCCTTTCTTTCGTAATGTCGATCTCTCGCCTGCGCATCGCTTCAAGGTTCTCGGGGTTGTCGACGATGATGTGCACGCCCATTTTCATTTTCGTTTTTTGCAGGTTAAAGTCCAGGCAAGCTATCTTGGCGCCCACAACCTTCATTGGCATGGCTTGCGAGGCGACAGTGCAGTTTACGGCATACCCATTCACGAGGACACTTTCTTTTGCGCTTTTCCCGTGAGCTTTCAAGACGTTCACTGATTTGATTGGATATTTGGCAACACCTTTACTGTCAACGAACTTGACAGCATTTGCAGCATCAACAACCATAGCAGCAAAAACGTCAGAATCAACTCCAATAATCTTTGATGACATTGAGGTTTTCGCACAGTTAATTACAACATCTCTAGTTAGCTCACTTGCAGGTATTGTCAGGTTCTCATTCATGTACTTAACTGCTTCCTTGCATGCTAACCGATATCCGCTGATGATAGACGTTGGGTGAATTTTGCTCTGAGCAAGCTGGTCAGCATTTTTTAGCAGCTCAGCAGCAATGAGAACAACAGATGTGGTTCCATCGCCAACCTCCTGATCTTGCAGGTCAGCAAGTTCACACAGAACCTTAGCAGCAGGATGCTCAACATCAAGTAATTTGAGGATTGTAGCACCATCATTTGTCACTGTGACATCACCAACATCATCTACCAACATTTTGTCAAGTCCAACTGGGCCAAGAGAACTCTTCACAATGTTAGCTATTGATGATGCAGCAAGAACATTTTGCGTTCTGACATTTTTGCCTGTGGTCCGTTCTCCGCCCACAATCAAGGGTGCTTGGGTTTCAGCAGTAGCCATTAATTATGTTCATATAATGCCAGTTACCTTCTGAAAACCAATAAGCTCCTGAAAACAACACCAAAAGATTGTGCCAATCATGAAGAAGATAATACATTAGTAGAGCATGTAGCTTTGCCTAAAGCAATCTCAAGTCTGTACTACCACACAGTATAATCTTACTTACAAAGATTTTACCTAGGTGGCTAAAAAAACAATCGGGCAAGCATGATAATGCAGCAGAAATCAAGAGTGGTTCAAAAAAGCTTGTAAGGCAACAAAAACTGCTCGTGCAGAAGGGAAGATCTACACAAGGCCAAATTCCAGAACTCTTATCAGAAAAAAACCTTTTTGTGAGAATGGGTCCTAGGTTTCATCATTGCATCACTGTTTCTTTACTCATACATTGTATGTGGTTTCACATGAACATAGACTTTCGCTGCAAAATTGTTGAAATTTTTTTTGTCAAGCACTTTATACTTAATTACAAATGAACATAATAATGACCTTTTTCCTTATGTTGCAATTAAGTTGAACTCACAACAATCTGAATTTGCGCAACTCTTGTACCAAGGTGAAAAGGTTTATAAATGCTTAAATTTCAATTCCAGATATTGCTGAAATGGGCTAGAAATAGATAAACAATGATTGGCAGACACATCTGAGTTGACACAATAACACATTAGTAAAACCTGAGAGCAATTTTTTCCTGTGTTGAAACGTTAGTTACAATAATTATTATTTTCATGTCTTGACAGTGCTGTCTAAGAGAGAAACTCTCAGTTTTTGGAACTTCAATAAACCTTGCATAAGTACTGTATTTTTTGGACCATAAGGCACAGTTTCAAAAATTGAATGCTAGCTGTTCCTTTTCCATACATAAGTTGCACTGGATTATAAGGCGCATTAAAGGAAGAAAAACTCAGTTAACACACAAGGAGGGAGTTTAATCAGGCAGATTAAACTCCCTCAGATTGCCATGCATATGAGAGTTTAATCTGTCAAACATGCCTAATCCTCTAGACATGAATAGAATACAAATTTTGCACGTGTTTGATTCTGTGTGTGTCAATGTAGTCGGGAGCCTTGTGGAATAATAAGACCTGTAGTATGTGCTAGCAGCTAGCTACTCTCAGCACCACACACTCTGCTCATTGCAACTGTTGTTGGTTTGTAAGACGATGGTCTGTTTACAAAAAAATTGTAACTAGCAATTAAATGAATAGCACTGTTTACCACATAAAAGCGGTTCTACAGTAGATGAGAAAGCACAACCAGTTCCATACATTAGGCGCACTGCGTAAGGTGCACTCTCAAGTTAGGAGAAAATTAAAGGATTTCAAGTGTGCCTTGTGGTCTGAAAAATACGTTAATTGTCCTTTGTTTTAACCCCTGACTTTAAATTACCTGAAAAAACAAATGTATTAATTGGTAAATGTTTTGATCAAACTTTCTATGTTGTAGGGCACATAAGGGCTCACGCCCCCCTGGTTAAACGCCATGGATTTAAACAAAGCCATTTTGCCTCATCTTCGCTGTGCCACACATAATTTGCTTAATTCCCTAGGTTTTGCTTTATTTTGACATGGAACTTAAATCTACCCTTATTTTTCATTTCACGAATTTGGAACGTTTTGCAGTTGTTTACTGTGAACCACTTCAAGTCTCTCTTTGTCAGCAGCAATTGCAAAACAATTACAAACCTAACTTGATACAATGTTTCTACGTTTATTTTATATATATAATCACAAAATGACAAAAAAAATGAACAGCAAAGCCAAAACTAGTTCCAAGTTCAGCTTCTTTGCAAAGCCAAAACTAGTTCAAGTTCAGCTTAACACTTTGGCGTCCAGCCGCTTTCGGGGATTTTCGAGAAAAAAACACCGAAACGCATGTGGCTTTGTCCGGTAATGTAAGCGCAGGAGACCCGGTTAAAGGCTCAAAAGACGTGGCAAGTTTTGTAGCTTGCACTCGAAAAAAATTTTTTGGGTGAGGGGTGCGGATTTTTTGTGAGTGACATCATAAGTGGAGAACTTTTAGGCCACCTTGGCCCACTTCACCTGACCCTGGGCGCCAACCATTAGATGTTAGTATATCGCTGAATTGCCAGACCACAGCGAAGGGGTCAGAAATTTGTGCGTCAACATCTATAGACGTTGCGATTCTCTTAGCAATTGTCAATCTGACAAAGATGTGTATCACAGTGTGTTCACGAGATCTGATCTTATTTGGGAGCAGAGTATGTTCTGAAACATATACTCCACATACTTCGCAGCTATCCATTGGAATCTGTATTTGGGAGTATTGGCAATGTTCTAGAAAAAACGCATCAAGCCCGCTGGGTCTAAAGCTTCTGCAAACAAGAAAGATTTGAGCGATGAACTGATCATACACTGGAATGGATCAAACATCAGTAAATTTGACAGCATTGTCATGCAGGAACAAAACCTCCACTTTAACATTTTGACATCCGGTAGGATTCGGGGATTCTTGCGCCAAAACAAGCGGATCACACGTGGCTTTGCGTGCTCGTAATTTGGGGACCGAAAATGGTAGAGAGCTGTTCAAAGGCTCAAAAGATGCAAGTCTTCTAGTCTGCACTCAAAAAAAATTTTTTGGTTGGGGAGTGCTGATTTTTTGTAAGTGATGTCATAAGTGGAAGGCTTTTAGGACACCTTGGCCCACTTCACCTGGCCATGGGCCCAAACTGTTTTATGGTAGTATTTTGCTGAAGTTTTTGTTGGAAACTAGGCTACAATCTGAGTCTTTGATACTCTGGATGACATGCTGGGGTTTCGGGTTCAAAAGTTATGATCTAAAGTAATAAAAATTTTTGACTAATTAGTTAAGTAATTAATTTGTTTATTTTAGATCATAACTCTTGAACAAGAAATGTTAGAAAGTCGATCAAAGGCTCAAAAGAATCAGACTCGAGCCTAGTTTCCAGTGAAAACTTCAGCAAAATACTTGCTTGCGCTTTATGGAAAATCTGGTTTGGTCAAAGAAGCAAGTTTTGACCCTGAAACAGCAATTTCTGCCATGAACTTAAAATTGTGTGGTCCAACTTGTCTTTCTTAATCTTAGTAAAACTCACAACCAGATAACATTAGGGTCAGTTCACCAGTATTTGGATGTAACCACCAAAATGTTACTGAATTAGCTATTTCTCAATAAATACGTAACACTTTGACGTCCGGGTTAATTCAAGCAGTTCGCAAAAAAACAACTGGATCGCACATGGCTTTGCACGGGAATATCTCCACTCCTGTACAGGTTACAGACCTGGTTGAAGTTTCAAAAGATGCGGCAAGTCTTGCAGTTTACACTCTAAAAAACATTTTTGGTTGGGGGTTGCGGGTTTTTTTGTGAGTGATGTCATAAGTGGAGGATTTTTTGGCCACCTTCACCTGTCCCTTGGCGCCAACCGTTAGATGGTAGTATTTCGCTGAAGTTTTTATTGGAAACTAAGCTACAATCCGAGTCTTTTGATACTTTGGATGACCTGTTGGGGTTTCGGTTTCAAAAGTTATGATCTAAGTTAATAAAATTTTTTGACTGATTAGTTAATTCCATAATTAATTTGTTTATTTAAGATCATAACTTTTGAACGCGAAACAATAGAAAGTTGATCAAAGGCTCAAAAGACTTGGATTCGAGCCTAGTTTCCAATGAAAACTTCAGCGAAATACTTTGGCTTAGCGGTTGGGCCTTAGGCCCGGCAACGTGAGCCAAAATGGCTCAAAAACTATTTCACTTATGACGTCACTCACAAAAAATCCACAACCCCAACCAAAAAAATTTTTTGCGTGCGATCTAGACGACTGTCCGATCCGTATGAGCCCTTGAGCAGCTCTCTAGCACAATCGGTGGAGGAGGTGTTAAATAACATTTTGCAATTCCAACAACCCTTTACAAAAACCATCCTCTATCATACGAACCATTCACTACCTGATTTCATTTGACATAGCCCCAGTTACATGCCCCAATCAACCTCATTTTTCAGCTAATTATGTGGGTGAGAGAGTCAGTAGTAAGCGGATGGTGCAAATGACGTAAAAAACATGAATTGATGATTTTTGTTGATAACAGGAGTTAAATGTCAAAATTATTTGTGTCCAGCTTTTTCAAATAAAATACATGATAATCATTCATCTAATTCACTAAAATTTACAGCTTGTCTTATTAGTAGATTCAGTATACTGTTCACATATATCTGTATGATGTCACACGAGCACCAAATCTTCATCCGCTTTCTAGTGCCAAACACCCATGTGGGCTGTCTCTTATAAATCTAAAAAAATGGGTAAAAGAAGAAGGTACATTTGTAGAAGTTGGCACGCTATTACAAGATAGTTGCAGGAGGAAAAGCAAGCACACAAAAAAACGAAGCCCTAGGAGCAAGTTTTAGCAGTGTTTCTGTGGGCAAACAAGAATTTTGTTTTTTCAGGTCAAACGCTATGAACGTATAGTTGGTGCAAGAAAAGTGCATGGTGAACAGTCAGATTTCGTTGAATCTGCTTGAAATTTAGTAGAAGCATCCGAGTAAGACTAAGAAATACAACTATTATTTAATTTTTTTTCCATGAAAAGGGTTTGTCGAATTTCTACACATACTAGTGGTCTGACCTTATTATTAAAACCGATCTATTTGTGTTAAAAACAGTTTGAAAAATTATCTTCTAAATCCAATCACAATGCAAGCTGAATTCTCTTGATCTTATGCTCCAAATATACGAATAAGAGATGAAGTTCAAGAACTGCATTAAGATAATGATCATTCATAATCACATGCTGAAAACCATCATGAAGTCTACATAGACAAACAAAGGGGTAGAAACACTTGAGGAAACACTGAGTCATATGACAGGTCAGACCTAACTATAGAAAATCTACTGACTGCAAGGGCTAAGTAAATACTACACACTTCAAAGCAATACAAGTAGTAATATGGAAGTACTGCAGCAGTGTTGCTGCAAGAGTGATAAGAAACTTAACAGTAAAATCTAACCAACAATGCAAATGCTAATCACATGACTATCACTGACTGAAACACTAGCAAAAAATGTACTGACTGCCTTCAAAGGCTAAGTGATAAATCATTACTACTGTAGTACCACAATTCAAAGCAATAAGAGTTTTGTTTGAAAAAGTGAACAACCGCATCACCGCAACACCAACAGTAACATGAAGTCCGTCCAAAAAATACAAAAAGACAAAATATTTAATGCCAATGTTATTTTACAGTGAAAAAAAACGCATTTCAAAAATGGCTAAATTTTTCAAAAATGGTCACGAACAGTAGTGCCTTGTCTGTTATGAAGAAAAACCCTAGAATTTACCTTGAAAAAACATAGAATATAATAAAAAAAATAGACATACAAAATGTTTAAAAAAGTCAAAAACAAACTTCAAACGTATGCTACTGGTACTTTCACATAATTTGCATCAAATTTTCAACAAGTTCAAGTCTATTTTTAAACATACTGACAATTTACAAGTAGGCTAGCAGCAAACCAAATGAAATGTATGAAATAACATAAAAAAGCTAGTTACCGCAAATCTTTTCTGAAAAAAAAGTTTAATGTTTTCTTTTACTTTCACTTAAATACAGAAGTTGAAACATGTACTTCAAGGTCTTACAGTTTTCTTTTCACCCTAACCATTGCATTCATTGTAATATTTGACTACTAATTTAACATTCAAAATTTTACATATGCACCCGTAAAACAGTAAAGAGATTCTCAACCACAGCATCTTCAAAACCACAAAAGCATTAAAAAATCATCATGCAGTAGCAGCCTTGACATATCAGCGATAGATTAGAGTGATGACCTATGCCTAGTTATTGCTTAATCTGTAAACCATTTTATTTCAAACAATTTGGTTAAGCCTAGCTGAAAAACGCAGGGTAAACAAAAGACTGGCAGAAAAAATAGCTGAAAAACGCAGGGAGCTGTATGGATCTGTCATAACATACGTAAGGACAAAGCTAAGATTTGCCCTTTTTAGGAGCACCCTTGCTGCAATACGAGGATTTCGAGGCAAACGAAGTGATGTCCACCTCCAAGACCTCACGGACATTGACTTCAGCTTAATTCCTAGGCCCACAGTCACATAAAGCTGAACGATGGTGTCAATGACATGACACCAGTTACATTTGTGAAATAAATGGGTAGTTTGCATAGATAAGCTATGACTTTTTGTGAAACTGTACCTTAGAACTAAATAATTCTCTAACCTACTAAACATGATATTTTGTTTTTCATGTACCTAAAGCTTAGTGGAATAAATAATGATTACTGCTAATAATACTGTAACCTGTTCACATCCTTTACTCTTCAACTTTATTCGGTGACACCATGCATTTGGTTGGGAACAACTCATCCATGCAACCCACCCCACTAATTCTATATCATATGGTCTGTGGGTAAATCTATATTCCTTCACGATGTGTATTTATAAATATTTTCTGCCCATGCTACTTCTTTCTGCTATGAAATGTTGTACTAAAATGCCTTGCCCTCTGCCTCATAACCATTATTGCTGCTCGGTTCCTTCACCTGTATGCTTGCCTCACCTGCTCATCTGTACAACATACATGCCTCTTCTCTTCACCCATGCTCGCCCACCATCATCTGTGTTATGATGATGTTTTTGTTTTCTTTGTATTTTTTCTTATTTTTGTGATACATTACATTTCTTTGTGATTGATTCATGTTTTGTATCTTTTTTTTGGAGCTTATGTCAAACTTCATTTTCGGCTTGTTTTTCAAATTTACTTGCTTGTTTTTTTTGTTGGTTGCCATTTTGAATTGTACAAATTTGGTTACATTCCTATTTCGTGTAATTGTACTTGTTGTGTATACTGGTTTCATATGCGACAAAAATATTACACTGCCTTCTGTTGTTATGTTTACACTCTATTTGGTTAAGCCTAGCCCTATCTGCATATATTACGCCTTTGAAACTACTGTATTATTGAATGGAAAATGCAGTAATACAACATACATTTCTAAAATTTGACCAGAGTCAAAAAAACCCAGATTTTCAATAAAAACCCCAGAACCCCAGAAGATTAAACAGAAAATTCAGCTCTGGCTCATCAGCTCACCCGCAGCAACACATGCCTCAACGTATTAAACTCAAAGCAGCCCGACCTTTCCAGAAAGCTCTACCAAGCGTGAAGTGGGTGTGAATTGTGAATGTGAAGTGTGACCTAGCGGACAAAAACGGTGTCCGTTCCGCGGATCCGCTTGCTTTTCGCGGATGTGGAATCCAAGAATCTTGTTTGTTGGCGGAGGAGGAGATTGATTTTTTCCTAAATTGTAAAGTTCATTTCATTATTGCTAAAATTTTTCTTGTAAAGTTTTGTGGAGTTACTTGAAACATGCACATTATTGACACAGCAATATTGAGCCTTTCTAAGGTCACAGGTCTGTATTTGCATCTCCTATGTGTATGTGAATTTCGCTACAATTCAGACATGTGAAGTCAAGTACCTACCTGTCTAGCTGCTTGCGACCATTAGTTTTGGTTCCTAAGTAATGTGCTCGAGTCATACTGGTCGAGTTAGCGTCAAAAGTCCCTCGAGTCAGAGTCATCTAAACTTTTTTCAAATCGAGTCATGATTTAGTCGAGTCGAGTCAAAAGAAATGTTGAATCACTTCGAGTTGTTGGTTTGCAAGCACGAGTGACTGTCGAGTCACATGAAATTGGGGTAAAGGGTGGTCCAGAGATTGACAAAATGTGGCAATGGAATATTAAAATCTGAAAACTCTTCCAGTGAGTCCGCAGAATTTGTGGAACATAGCAAAACCACGAAGCATCGCATCTTCTGCTTTTTTGAAAAGTTGCTTGAAAAATTTTTTTTAAAGAATTTCGGAAAGAATTCTGGGCGACACAACATTTTCATTATCTCCTCTAAACTCAGTCCTCGCTCAGCAATAAAACGTTGCAGGCAGAGCGATTTTCAATTTTGTATCGATTTTCAAGATTGTTTCACAAGTGATTTACATCCAGAAGATTAATCGCAATCGTGGAATCTATATTTTCCGTTGATTGCTCTTGGCTCCTCAGGCGCTAGACAGCGTAGGCCTACTACCAATCGCAGAACCCCCTTTATAGCAAGGAAATGCGCACATTTAGTCGTATACTCGCACATCAGTCTACAAGTGAAAGAATAAACACAACCTTGGGAAGAAGAACGATGAAACCAGTTTCTGACTTCGCCATTGTGGTCCTGGCAACGAATAAGACATGTGCATTTCCGTGACAAGACTCTGTCTTGTGGGCAACATCATGATTTGAAAATAACTTTTCATCACAATATCGAGGAGTAGGCCTACCTGCTTCATTTTTCGAGCTATATTCCCGCATATTTTCGAGTGTAGCCTACTGGCTGGCCTGACAGCGATATCGTTTACTCCAGTAATAGTATCAGCCACAACATCTCTCATGTTTTTCGATGATAGGCCTACTTCTTGACATACTTCTGCTACTGGTGCTGCACCAATTGTCAAACTTGGCCTATTCTCACCACTGGACGTAGATCTAGTCTATCACAGCATGTTCCTCGATTTTCTGTCCTCATACAGGTTCTCCAGAAATGTCTCCACTGGATTCACTGTCACTATGCGAGGTAGAATAGTAAATTTAAACAAATGCTCTGGCCCATTTATCTAGATATGCAAGTAATCATGGTTCTTTCCTGACTTAGCTGCCACTTTTAACTCTCTCATTTTTACCTGTTTTGCTTTTTTACGTTTTTCAGAACCACTTGGATGAGCTCTGCACTTAATAAGGTATCGGATCCCCTTTTCGTCTCTCCATGTTTATTTATCAATAAGTTTAACAATAGGGCTGCCATATTTTCATCAGCAAAAAGGACAATTTGCGACTGTTAGCTACTTGACTGTAGGGGCAAATCCAGGGGGGACCATTGCAGAGATCGCCACTCCTAGAACCTACTGAAGTAGCTTTATTCACCATAATTTTTTCGAATCGGAAAACAGCATTCGCGATTTAGGGCCATTTTGTCGTCCATTATTTTTCTCCCAGTAGTACGGGACAGTGTTTTTTTAAGGTTTTTAAAAGGGTGTCGTGGTGGAGCTTTAGGGGGTCAATGCCATTTTCCCTTCTATGTCTGATACTCTTTCATAAAATCGCAAGTTTCCGTCCATATATGCTTACGTTGTTGAATACGACATTCAGTTTTGGCAAACAAGCCAAAGTCAGTTTTATAAATAGAAAGGTTCTTTGTAGGCCTACACACTCATTTATTTACTCATTTTCGTGCCCGCTTTTCCTTTCGGGAGAGTCGCGGGGGTAGCAGCTCCAGGAGGACCCGACATATTTTCGGAACAAAGATCGATATGAGTAAATAAATAAATCGGAACAAAGATCGATAAAAACTGAAAGCATTGCGTTCTTTGAAAGCCCCCGTTTCGTCACCACGGAGCATAAGCGATTTTCGTGTCCTTATACTCTGGATGTATTGTTGTACCAAGTGGTACGAGCTAGCAAAGAACTATATCAAGAAAGTGTCATTAGTGTAGTGCTGTACGAAGTGTTGTGAGTTAGCGATAAAGTGTCTGTAATCCTGTGGTCCTACCACCAACGCCATTACAAAACGTCCTGTGTCTGGTATTATCAATCTGTGTTGTTCAGATAGTGTGTGCTTGTGCTCTACGGACTTCGTTTCTGGTTCAAAGATTAAAATTAATATCAGTGAATAGTATTTTTATATCATTATATGCTTGTTGCTAAATATATTTTTGTTATCTTCAAAAAAAAAAAAAAAAAGATAAAAATTATTGCAAAAGAGCTTGTTTTCTTAGTTTCGAGTGGTGAAAATGTAATTTTGCCACTTTTGGCCACCCTGAAAAAATATTGTTGACCTTCCACTTGGAAAATCCACTATTGGCCCCTCCTGGTAAAAAAAAATTATTATGGCGCCCATGTTTAGGGGTACATGCTCATCTGTCGAAATGCTGAAGGGGTACACGAAAAGAGACAGTTTGGGAACCCCTGCACTAGACAGACATAGCTACTGTTAACAACTTGGGTGTTTGAACCTGCACTGTTACAACAACAAATCTGTCTAGGAGACAGGGTCGGATCCAGCCAGTAAGTTTAGGGGGACGATTTCAGTAATATTTGGCAGCCAAGTCGCATTACAGGTATACTATTGCAAGACAAATGAAGTATACTTAACAACACTGCTGTGACAAAACAGTAGATGGCAAAATGGTTTTATACCGCGAATGCTGTTTTCCGAATTGTAAAATATCATGGTGAACAAAGTTACTTATGTAGGTTTTAGGGGGGGCGATCGTCACAATCGCCCCCCCTGGATCTGCCCCTGCCAGGAGGCCTTTACATTTTTCATCAACCTTTTGCTTTCTTACTATTTCCTTGTTTTTTTCTGCTCCACTTGGATATTTCCTATTAAACTGTGGCATTTTCAAAACATTCTCATGAAACCAAACACTCCAATCTCCAAAAATCATCATTTGGTATAAAACATTATTATATTATATAAAAATGTATCATTTGGTATAAATATTTGCTCTTATTTGATACGGTCTTTTCAGAATTTTTTGGAAGAAAGTTTAACCCACAATTTTAGGGTAGGCCTATAGAAGCTGGTTTGAAGCTTTTCTTGATTTGCACATCGCAGATGGTGGTGAAACCCATTTGAAAGTATAGTACTTACACATTAAAGTTGCTGTTTGGGCCCCTTCAAAAACATAGTACTTACACATTACATTCGCTGTTTGGGGCTCCTTTGAAAGCATCGTACTTACCCATTACAATTGCTGTTTGGGGCCCCTTTGAAAGCATAGTACTTACACATTAAAATTGCTGTTGGGAGCCCCTTTGAAAGCATGGTACTTACACATTACAGCTGCTGTTGCGGGTCCCTTTGAAAGGAAGGATTTTTACATCACAGTTACTGTTGGGGACCCTTTGAAATCACGGTACTTGCACATTACAATTGCTGTTGGGAGCCCCTGTGAAAGCAAGGTACTTACACATTACACCTGGTGTTGGAGGCCCCATTGAAAGCAAGGTACGTACACATTGCAGTTGCTGTTGGGGGCCCCTTTGAAAGCAGAGTACTTACACACTACAGTTTCTTTTAGGGGCCTCTTCGATGAAGTTTTAACAGCAGAGTATATGCAGATTTCAGTTGCTGTTGGGGCCCCTGTGAAAGTAGATTACCTTCAAATTGCACTTGCTGCTGGGGACCCCTTTGTTGCACATTACAATTTCTGTAGGGGGGCCTTTGAAAGCAAAGTACTTGCCTATGATCTGTTTTAGAGCGCATTATGTGAGTGAATAATATGTTTTTCACCAAAAACAAGAAAAATTTATGCGCTTAGCACCTCAAGGGGACCCCAAAAAAGGGGGGCCCGAGGCAAGTGCCTCGCTCGCCTCCTCTTAAACACACCACTGGGTAAGGCAAACGCAGTGCTGAGTGAGCTTTATACTCCGTGGTGACGAAACGGGGGCTTTCAAAGCGCGCAATGCTTTCAGTTTTTAAATCGGTCTTTGTTCCGATCCTCACCTGTTATCATGAATCTTAGGTGACAACTCAAAGAATGTTGTCAAAAGAATGAACAGCAGAGATGGAATATTTGCAAAGGGCGCTCGGTGTGACACTTCGTGACAAAGAGCACAGGTACAAGTGTATGTAGGCCCAACGTTTTTGCACAGAATTTATCCATCAAATGCGGAAGTTTCTTGGCACACTTAGCCTACGCTTTTGCGAAATTCTCTGAAGAATCAGAATGGCTGAGGTGCTTTAGGTAGTCCCAACAAGCAGAAGATCCAGCCATATTCAGCAAAATTTCAGCAAAGGTCTTGCAGCTGGGAAGACACAAAAACGCTTTTTATCAAGTCCATTCACACAGTGCAGCCAGTCAAAATCAACGTAACAAAAGATTTCGCCACGAAAAGGCAATTACAATCAAAACAGGCCCGAAGACCAAACCACATAGGCGAATAAGTAAACCAACATAGATTTGCTAAAGAAACACACACAAAAACGCAAAATATATTCAACACCTTCAAAAGTGCTTTTTTGTAATGGGTGTGCTCGGATGAATAAAGGATTATAGCAACCTGAAGAGGATTTCTTTGTAGTCGGGCTTTACTTTTCCTCTTTGCATGAAACCTTGCGGTCCATGACAATTAAACGTTATGGTCATCTGTGCCTCGACAAGAGAACCTCTTCACAATTTGATCACTAATCCCGCAACCTGCACATTGGACAGCAATAACATGTCTTGCGATCGGGATAACCTTTCATTGTGGAACTCTTGCAATTTTCAGCTATTTTTTGGGGCACGTGACTATGTGATTTTCTCCTGCGTTTGCTATCTAGGCGAGTACATCTGGAACAATGAAATCAGCACCACCAAATAAATCTGTTTAACGATCTGTTTTTCTAAACAGCCTACACCTTGCTATTGGGTAATGATCACAATCTTGATTTAGTATATTTCTTATGTGAATTTCATACAGGTTTCATTTGCCAGCGAAGGAACGTCATCCACCGGCGAACAGTATAGAGGCTATTTCGATTTGAGCAATGAAACTTCAAAGTAAGTTTGCATAAAGACTCCGTGAAGATGATTGTTTGCTGCTGTACACAGTTTGCTAGTGATGAAGTTGAGATGTATGATGAAGTCGAAATGTACAGTATGGTGAACCGCCATGTTACGTGTTGCAAAAAAACGATATACGTTTCAAACGAAACAACAAAATTGAAGAAATATTTTTAAACGTTTCAACAATAATATTTCTGCACTACCATTTGATAAAACGTGTTTTATGAATTTTCATAATCAAACTTTTATCCGCGAAACACGAAAACAAAGTATGTATTATTATCGGCGTGGCCAATAATGGTCAGGTTTTCGGGAGGGCCGCTGAGGTTGAACGAACGGGCTGCTAACGATATTTTCAGCGGTTAGATTTTACCGCGCCACTACTGCCCGCTAACGTTGAAGTTTCATTCACAAATTTTGGGTATTAAAAGAACGAATCGGTGGCAATAGAAGCGACTGAAACCAGTTAAGGGCTTACGCACGATGGATTGGTGTTAATTTAAACCTTCCCTCTCGATCTTGATATTTTTGAAACCGTTTATACCTGCACAAAGGGGATTGAGCAATGGAATGGAATCTTTTTTTGAGTGTACTGAGTGTCTTTTCAATGTTGCATCAATCTTTAATATGAGATTTCTTGTATCGTTTTCTGCAGGTGATGAAAGATTTGGTAAAAGGAGTCAAAAGATGGGATAAACAAGGGTATCCAGCATCTCCCAAAAAACAACCATCAGCAAGACCACTTTCAAACTTTGAGTATTTCCTGTAGATAGGGTTACAGGCAAATGTATCCTTAGGGGTACATGTACCCCAGTTCGGGATCCGCTGGATTAGACAGAGCAGCTATTTTTCTTGTTGAAATTTCAGATTTATTTGCAAGAGATTCTACACATTCTGTTGTTACCACAGCATTCAACATTGGAATTATCCTGATCGAACTATTGGATAGCCTACTCTGAACTGCTATAAGTTGCAGGCCATGCACAGCACTGTTGTATCTGTAGTGGCGCTAGGGCCACTACATGACAAAATTCGGCTAAGTCCAAGGGTACTTCCCCGGCGGAAAGTTCCCGATCAGAAAGGGAACGAGATGACGTCGCGCAGCAATGTGAGAGAAAGTGCCTAA
>Ga0210059_1009797_pt1 | contig 14886 bp, 4 predicted proteins | sample Ectturendosymbi2_FD_188042 | JGI IMG/M metagenome (GOLD analysis project Ga0210059, IMG submission 188042) | Ecteinascidia turbinata endosymbiont from Florida, USA - Sample 2 (SPAdes) (version 2) | ecosystem: Host-associated > Tunicates > Ascidians > Unclassified | place: Key West, Florida...
GGAAACTAGGCTACAATCCGAGTCTTTTGATACTTTGGATGACCTGCTGGGGTTTCGGGTTCAAAAGTTGTGATGTAAGTTAGTAAAAATATTTGACTAATTAGACAATTAATTAATTTGTTTATTTTAAATCATAAGTTTTGAACCAGAAACGCTAGAAAGTCGATCAAAAGCTCAAAAGACTTGGACTCGAGCCTAGTTTCCAATGAAAACTTCAGTGAAACACTTTGGCCTAGCGGTTGGCCCTAGCCCAGGTAACATGAGCCAAAATGACCCTAAAACTACTGCGTTGGTAAGGCAACCGAGAACTGCTGTTTTTTTTGCAAAAGCTAGGACGTTGGTAAGGCAACCGAGAACTGCTGTTTTTTTTGCAAAAATTGCCGAAACCAGGCAGTTCTCAAAGTGTTAACTCCTTGAGAGCCGGCCTACGGTATATTAGTACTTGGATTTCGGCCTGCCTGGCCTAGGGCCCAACCACTAGGACGAAGTATTTCGCTGAAGTGTTCATTGGAAACCAGGCTTGAGTCTGAGTTTTTTGAGCCTTTGATGGACTTCCTATTGTTTCTGGTTCAAAAGTTATGATCTAAAATAAACAAATTAATTAATTATCTAATTAACTAATTAGTCAAATATTTTTATTACTTTAGATCACAACATTTGAACCCGAAACCCCAACAGGTCATCCAAAGTATCAAAAAACTCGGATTGTAGCCTAGTTTCATTGCTTATTTTGTAATGCTTGTTATAATGCTATTTGAATGTAACCACAACATTTTTATTGGTGATCTGCATAATCATGTCAACACAGATGCAAAATTTTTTGAGTAACAAGTGTAAAAAGTGTAAAATAGTCTAATTATGAGTTTGCAGTGAAGAGATTGCTTCCATTTCAGTCCTGGTTTTGAATGTCAGTGAGACAAAAAGTTACATAAACATTATGATCTTGCATTTCACTTCAATTTGAATGTGTGTCAGAAGTTTTCATTTTTTTACTGCATAATCAATCTACATTTCAAATTTATTTGAATGCAACCAGCAACTTTTTAATTATTATGTACTATGCTTGTAATCACCGTTCAACAACTGTGGTTCCTGACTACAGATTTCGCACCATGTGAAATTATTATTGTGAGACCATTCATGTGATGCCATAGAAGTAATTTTCACAACGAATGTTTGATCATGGGCCAATTGAGAAAGATGTCTATTGTGAGTTTAAAGTAAAGCGATCACTCCCTGTCAGGTATCAGTGCAGCAAAGAGTATGAGGTAAATATCATGGTCCTGCATTTCATTTCTATTTAAGTGCAACCTGAAATTTTTGTTGGTAATCCACGCAATTATACAAACACAGCTGCTTACAAATTTTGTATTGCATGACAAGTGCAGTTGTTTATAATGAGTTAAATTCATCAAAGGATTACTCTAATTTCAGACCTGATTTCGCATATTGGCTCACTTTGCTTTGGAAAATTAGTAATAATCTTAGGTACTTTGCTAAAAGTTTGTTTGAACAAAAATCAATTCATTGCAACAGAGGAGAAGGACAGGAAAGCCACCAGGTGCAAAAGTTGAATGGCTGTGACAACTTCGTTTGCAGGGACATCATGCAGAATTAGTCTTACGTTAATCGTGATTGTTGTGGTCGCTAGTCGTGGTTAGTACCTATATAAACATAGCCACTATATTTGCTCTATTCACCAAGTACATCTACAGACGTATCTGGTACCCAAAGTGTTTATATATCAAAGAGAAACTACTTGTTTTTGAAAAAAATTTTTTATTCTTCTCCAAAAAAACCTACATTGTGAAATCTATAAATTAAGTAGCTTTTCTTTCAGCATAGGACAAAAGTTATTTATAATAGATTGTGCTTATTTTTTCCTAAACACTTTGAGAGCCGGCCTGCGATATATTCGTACTTCGATTTCGGCCTAAAAAACAGCAGTTTTCGGTTGCCTTACCAGTGTCCTAGCTCCTCCGGCCATTGCGCTAGAGAGCTGTTCAAGGGCTCAAACGGATTGGCCAGTCTAGTAGATTGCACTTGAAAAAAAATTTTTGGTTGGGGGTTGCGGATTTTTTGTGACTGACGTCATAAGTGAAGTAGTTTTAGGGTCATTTTGGCTCATGTTGCCTGGACTAGAGCCCAACCGCTAGGCCAAAGTGTTTCACTGAAGTTATCATTGGAAACAAGGCTGGAGACCGAGTCATTTCAGCCTTTGATCGACTTTCTAGCGTTTCTGGTTCAAAAGTTATGATCTAAAATAAACAAATTAATTAATTATCTAATTAGCTAATCAGTCAAATATTTTTACTAACTTACATCACAACTTTTGAACCTGAAACCTCATCCAAAGTATCAACAGACTCAGATTGTAGCCTAGTTTCCAGTAAAAACTTAGTGAAATACTACCACCTAACGGTTGGCGCCCAGGGCCAGGCAAAGTGGGCCAAGGTGGCCTAAAATCCTCCACTTATGATGTCACTCACAAAAAACCTGCAACCCCTAAGCAAAAAAATTTTTTTCAAGTGCAGACTAGAATACTTGCCACGTCTTTTGAGACTTTCACCGGGTCTGTAGAGCATACCAGACTGGAGAAATTCCCGCGCAAAGCCACGTGCGTTTAGGTGTTTTTTTTGCAAAAATCCCCGAATCCTAGCGGACGCCAAAACGAGTTAAAAATGTGCTAATTTTTTTTGAAAACAAGCTCTGACATATTTGCAAACTTGTAAGTTTCATTATGACATCAATCGCAAGTTTATTTATTACTTTAACATATTGCAAGTGCTCACCACAACAATTCATGGCACAAACGTTCGTGTCCCTAAAATGTGAATTAGCAAGTTAACAAGCAACATAGGCACAAACTGTAGCATGCAACAATTCCTGCAAACCTAACAGGGTGATGTCATATTTGCCTCAAAGCACATGAAATCAATAGAAAAGTGAGTAATATGAAGCAAAACCATAAATATCAAATGCTACCAACTTTTCATAAAACCTATCCATACTTGCCTGTTACCTTTTTGCAACACAAAAAAATTTCATGAAAACCTGCTCAAGCCAAAATTGCTCCTAGGTTACCGCCTTGAAATAATAACTATAATGTGGGTCTCAAACTACATTATATCAATTAAATGCATCAGTTCCACAATTTTGCAACCTAGAAATCAGTGTTTCATGAAATACATCTGTTCTCACCAATTAGTACCTGTCTACAATACTAAATAAACTCTTGACAACAAAAACCTACCCACAGCAATAAACTTGCTCCCAGCAACCTGCCAATTGCTTTGTCATTGCAAAATGTCCACATCATGGTAATTTTGGCTCAGTTCAACTTCATCAACTTGACCAACATGCCTAAATATAAATACGTAAAGATTTGCAATACGTTCTTTAGCATTTGGCAGCATATCAAAGCACTTTCATTGCACAAATCCCAGTCTTGATCCAGTGGACCTGGTGCCACCTAGGTGGACCAACTCTAAAGAGTCATGCTTTCAAACAGCTTCTGAACCACAGAGAGTTGAGATTTTCATTCCAAGACCTAACATTACTCAAACTCAATCTAGGACCACATTTTGAGACCATTTCCAGAAATGTAAATTAGAGAAACAGAAATACACATTCCTGAGAACTTTGGAAAACAACAACATACATTTATGTTTGCTGAGAATAGTAGACAGCATACCTTGGATGCAGATTTACGTCAGCCAGTACTTAAAGTGTTTAATATTTATCAGTAGAACACACAAGATTGCTTGTTTAAAAGCATGTTTGTGTTTTTCCAGTTCTACTTTCTATATGTTCGCTGCTTTGCGATCCCAATCCGGATGATCCATTGGTTCCAGAAATTGCAAGACTTTATAAGACAGATAGACATAAATACAATTCACTGGCAAAGGATTGGACGAATAAGCATGCCACATGAACAACACCTTGAAACCATGAGGCTATTGGAATAAACACAATGACAATCTCATCTTCTATTCAATATGTTGATTTGCACAATTATTACACTATTTCATGTTATGTTTAAAATGAGTTGGCTGGCCTTTAGGTATTTGGCTCATAACATCTTTTGGTGTGCTTTTTGAAATAGTGTTGTGTTTATTGTTTCAAAGCCAAGTTTGTAATGCTGCGTAATTAGAATTATATTGAATTCTGGAAAATGTTTATTTTTTGCTTACATGTCTTTATATGCATTAGACAAAAATTTTAGCTTCAGTTCTTGCAAATGTGCATGTTGTTTATTTTGTAATGTTGAGAATTTAATGTGAAATTTGCATTATTTTAGGATAACTGTTATTCTGTCTGCTTGCGGCACACTTAAAATTGGTCACAGCATCTTAATGTATTGTACCACAGTTACCATTTCATTTTGGACATTGTTGGTACTTTTTATCGTATGCCAAAAATTGATTGGAAGAAAGTCACAGCTTGCAATGCATTAGGTGAACCAAGTTATAGTTTTTGTTTGTTTGTTTTGTTCAACTTAAGTGTTTTGCAATTTGATCCCAATATTAAGCAATGTCTTTTATTGATAAAGGTAAGAAACAGGAGTTGGAGGTTGATTTGTACTTAAATTTTTGATCTTCTTTTTCACCAAGGTAATACCCAAAAAGCTATGTGATGATGTGCATTTACCATCAGTTTGTATTTAATTCCGCTACAGCTGTACTGCTTTAAAAATACGTCTTAATACAAATTGTTGAAAGTAGCATCATCTTTTCCATGTGAAAATTTTGTCTGATTCATATGCAGGTAATTTCCAACAAAACAAAACTATGCTGATTGTCATAAATTTACCCTACTTCAGCTTTAAGCATTTATTTCTGTGAAATCAGTTATAACCTACATTGTCAATGCTGCACAAGCTACTTGTTCAGACCAGCTGCACTTGATATGTATTTCATGTAAGGTTTTCTTGTGAAGCTTAGTATAGCATAGAGGCATAAAAATGATGAGCTTTATTAGTGTGGAATGAAAAAGTATTTATTTTTTGTCTGTACGAATTTTGCTCCCCATATTGTACTTTGAAAAGGTGTTTTTCAATCTGTATAGAATTTCACCCATCCTGCAATGAAAACTACAACCACAAAGTGAAGCTCAGCTAGTTTTGTCAAAGTAGTTGTGGGGTGCAGCAAGTCAACTATATTAAGTCACACAGTGTTTACTTACCGCTTGGGTTTACGGACTGAAAAAAATCATGCATTTATTTTAGTTCTGTTATAAGGGAAGTTTTGTAAAAAGTTTTGTCAAATAAGTCAAAAATGGAAAAATTTTACTATGAAAGATGCAAAATTCATGCTTTAAGATATAAGCTAGGAAAAACAAAATCATTATACAACAGGATTAGTGCAACTGCGATTGTGTTTTTGTTGTTTAATGAAATAAAGGGAAATGTTTAAATGCCATTTGATTACTTCACATAGATTCACTCTGTATCAGTTGAAAGGAAACATATCATGAAAATGAAGTTTTAACATTGGTGTAGATGCAAAAAATCTTTAAGTTTGTATGTAATTTGTTTCAAAATCCGCTTTTGTTAAGCTTTGCATTGCATGTCTTTCGTACATTGTTGTTAAACACACTGAACCACTTCTAAAGATCTTGAAATTGATTTTCATAGTGTGACAGTGCCTGTGGTGAATCTGTTCAGTGCTCAACTTTGCATGCTTAACACCTTGGCGTCTGGGTGATTTTGGCGATTTTCGCAAAAAAAACAGCAGTTTTCGGTTGCCTTACCAGTGCCCTAGCTCCTCCGCCAATTGCACTAGAGAGCTGTTCAAAGGCTCAAACGGATCGGCCAGTCCAGTAGATTGCACTCAAAACAAAATTTTTTGCCTGGGGGGGTGGGTTTTTTGTGAGTGACGTCATTGCAAACCTGAAGAAAATTGCAAACCTGAAAATCGATTTCCTATTAAAAATTTGCTGATCGATTCCTTGCTTACACCCATCGTGGAAAGTACACACTTGAGTAGAGATATGTGCAAGTTTGAATCATTGCAAAAAGACTAAAGCAGATGGCAGTCGACTGATTCCTCGAAAGCATACAGAAACATTAGTGCTTTTAAGTGTTATCTAATTAGCTAATTAGTCAAACATTTTCACTAACTTACATCACAACTTTTTAACTCGAAACCCCAGCAGGTCATCCAAAGTATCAAAAGACTCGGATTGTAGCCTAGTTTCCAGTAAAAACTTCAGCGAAATACTACCACCTAACGGTTGGCACCCAGCGCCAGGCAAAGTGGGCCAAGGTGGCCTAAAAGTCCTTAACTTATGATGTCACTCACAAAAAAAACCGCAACCCCCAAGCAAAAATTTTTTTTCGAGTGCAGACTAGAAGACTTGCCGCGTCTTTTGAGACTTTTACCAGGTCTGTAGAGCATACCAGACTGGGGAAATTCTTGTGCAAAGCCACGTGTGTTTAGGCGTTTTTTTTCCGAAAATCCCCGAAAGCAGCGGACGCCAAAGAGTTAATTGTAGGAACTTTTATTTTGCATCAAAAAAATCCATCTAGCTTGTTCATGATAATTTAACTGGATGATTGGAGTTCAACAAGTCAAGGAAATTGTGTGCGAGTGCATTAAACATGGAAATTGAGATTAAAAGTGAACACTTGAGAAAATTGAAGTGGACTGCTAAAAGGTTGCAAGAAATCAATCAGCTGTGCGCTGGTTGACTTTTTGCGATGATTCAGACTTGTCCATATCTAAGTTTGAACAGCTAGCCTTTGCAAAGGTGACGTAGTCAAACCAATCAGAAAATTGTTTCAATAGGAATTAGATTTCATAAAAATATATGTTTTTTCAGTCTTTACTCAAATAGAATATGCACTTTGAGGTGGTTGTTATTGAAAAAAAAGCTAAACTTCATGCATCTATGTTTCTCAGGCAATGATAAAACATTAGGAGAACCGTTTACTGCACAGTAGATGCTGGGCGCTGCACTCTATTTGAAATTTCAGCAAGTATAGCCAAAAGGTGAACTTTGGTTTACCCAACTATTCATGTTATCCATCTTCTATGATGTACTGCATTTATGAGTGAATTCTTCATAGTTGAGTATCGCAATGTTTACCTTGCTTTCTCTTTGCAGGTATGAATGATTTATTATTATTAGTGTACTGCAGTTTCTGCTTAGTCTCTTGAGAATTAGCTGTCCAATTGCTTTGTAAAGAATTCAGAAGTAAGTTATGTTCATGCTTATATAAATTAGAAACTTGTTTGCTCATTGTTATTTTGTGAATTAGCCACCAGTATGTCATATTTCGATATGCACTGCAAAATATGCATTGGTAGTGCACTTTTGGTTTCTGTACATTAGAATTCGACCAATGTATCAGCATGCCGATATATATCGGCCCATATGACGATGTTGCAGATGTATTGTATTGGCAATATTTGGCCACAGAAGTGTTACGCTGTTGGTCTGCATAGAGTGTTCAGAAACCCAAGTTGCTACTTCAAATGCTCTGTCCTGTTCCGAGGGCACAGAACCTTCATGCATAATAATCAGACCGCACCGCAGTGCAGTTGTCATATGACCAGTTCAGCCAGTCGTGTTCAGCTGGTGGCAAAATAGCTCTATGAGTATATATTTTGCCTCATGAGGCAAAATAGACACTGCTTGTTCTTAACTTATCACAATCCTCTTTTTCATAATTGCAACTTGTGTAATTATTTTTTTGTTAGTGTGACCTGAAGAAAAAAATGCATTGTAATGCCTTTCAGCTGTAGTTATCGGCAATGAAAAATGAAAAACGTCAGTATCAGCCCAAAAAAACTTATCAGTCAAGCTCTACTGTAAATTATTAACTCAAGTTTCTGTTAAATTGTTGCACTACTGCATATCAACTCAGTGGACAGCCTAATACTTGCTTCAGATTAATACCTGATAAAGGTCACGGTTGACCTTGGTTTGACCCAAGGAGCGCTATGGCAATTCACTCAGTGGTTGACCTCGTTCAATGAAAACACCCAACAACATTAAAAAATTGCAGGAACAGGAAGAGCTATCCCCATTATGACATCACCCACAAAAAACAAATACAAAAACTTACCAGGGGGCGGCAATAGCTCAGTGATAAAGTGTCCGCCTCTCAATTGGAAGGTTGGGTGTTCGATCCATGGCCACTGAGTGAATTGCCGTAGCGCTCCTTGGGCAAGAGCGTTCACCTCAACCACCCCGGCAAGAAGCACAATTCAGGCTTCGGCCTGCCGCCATTTGCCGTCACCAAAATTAACAAAAAAAAAACTTATCAATTTTTTAAAAATCTAAACAAGAAAACTTTGCATCTTTTGAAGGTTTGAACAGTTCTCTTGCTCACTTGGCTGGCGAATTAAGGTGGTGCAAAGTAATGCAAGAAAAGTGGTGCACATGGGATTTCAAGTGAATCGCCCCTCGACTGGTTCAGAAGTTGTTAAACTTGGTAGAAATGTATTTTTTATGTGATGTAATTGAAACAATATCCTTCAGTGTCTGTTATTGCTGATCAGTTAGTATGACTCAAACAGTGTGCAACCAGTGCTGTATTTTTTCTTTACAGTTTTACTTTTCATATCTTCACTACTTTGTGATCCAAATCCAGAGATCCCTTGGAATCAGATATTGCTAGAATGTATAAAACTGAGAGTGAAATGCAACACATTAGCCAAGGAACAGCCGAATAAAAAGTTTGCTTAGGTCAGGGATCAGCAACATTTATCTAGCAGCGTCCCAAAATCAAACTCATCAAGGTATCGGCAGGTAGTACAAATTTTCCACTAACAATTCTCTTCCCTTTGTTATAACATTAATGTGATATTTGATGTTGTTCTTTATTTGAAAGTTTCTTCAGATGGTAAGCTGGATGAGGCATCTTGGAAGTGTTCAACAGCAGGCTAAATTGTGTTGGTAAACTACTACAAACATGAAGTTGGAAGTACCTATATGCAACCTTTCTTCACTTTGGTATCCAGCTGGTTTCTGGGATTTTCGCGCCAGAACAACCAGATCGCATGTGGCTTTGCGCGCGCGTGTAACTCAGGCGCCTAAAGTGGTGGAGAGCTGTTCAAAGGCTCAAAAGACGTGACATGTCTTCTAGTCTGCATTCGGAAAAAATTTTTTGCTTGGGGGTTGTGGATTTTTTTTGAGTAACGTCATAAGTGGAGGACTTCAGTCCACCTGGGCCCAAACCGTTAGATGGTAGTATTTCGCTGAAGTTTTCATTGGAAGCGGCAAACTAGGCTACAATCCAAGTCTTTTGATACTTTGGATGACTTGTTGGGGCTTCGGGTTCAGAAGTTATGATATAAAGTGACAAAAATATTTGACTAATTAGTTAAAGTAGATAATCAATTAATTTGTTTATTTTAGATCATAACTTTTGAACCAGAAACGCTAGAATGTCGATCAAAGGCTCAAAAGACTCGGACTCAAGCCTGGTTTCCTATGAAAACTTCAGTGACATACTTTGACCTAGCGGTTGGGCCCTAGGCCAGGTAAAATGAGCCAAAATGACCCAAAAACTACTTCACGTATGACGTCACTCACAAAACATCCACAACCCCCAACCAAAAAATTTCTTTTTGAGTGCAGACTAGAAGACGTGCAGAATCCTTTGAAGGTTTGAACAGCTCTCTAGCGCAATTGGCGGAGGAGCTATGGCATTGGTAAGGCAATCGAAAACTGCTGGTTTTTGGCTGAAATCCAGGTTCAATATATTCGTAGACTGGCTTTCAAGGTGTAAATGAAAGGTCTGTTATTGTATGTGTGTTGTAAATGGCTGATTCTGTTCTGAAAGTTTTTTTTGTTTAATGCTATTGGTGTCATTGGTTACAAGTGTAAGTCTAATATTATAAATCTTGGATTATCTTGGTCATTATTGGGTGTTTGTACAAGTTTTTTTCACAGCACCATTAAACAAGGAACTCATGCAAACTAACCATACAACAGTACAGTTATGTACCTGTCTGATTGGTTGCCTTAACTTTGGTAAATTTTGTTCTAAATGTGTTAATTTGTCAGATTTCTAACCTGGTGTTGTTTTACAAATTACAGGTGGTAAGATTGACTATTTTGTAGTTTAACTCAGTGTAGCATAAAAGCTGCTCATCATTCAAACAATTGTCAACAAATGGCATTGAAAAGAATTAACAAAGTAAGCATTTTGAAGATGTTTGCCCAGTTATTTACTGGTCGGTAGTCAAAAATGTTTTAGAAATTTGTTTGCAGTTTTATTGTATTAATAGTTATATATAGGTATACTTTGATCTTTGTATGCTTCAGAGTTGGATCAATTACAGTTGTTATTAAATGTAATTAATTACATATTTTTGTGTGATTGTAATTGAAATTTTTTGTTCTTCTGCAATTGTAATTTGCAACAAAATTCACCAAATTACAATTACTTTTATTTCCAACAACTTGACAGGGAGTGCAGACAATTGAGAACCCTTCATTTAAAACCTGTTGGTTTGCAACTTGTTCATTTGAGACTACACTCATGTGAGACTTGTTCATTTGCAAAGACATTCGTTTGAGACCTAATGCTTTTAGACTGCATTCATGTGAGACTCATGTTCTCCTGTGATTGTTTTGAATAATGCAAAAAGACATTTTTTATCATCCTTCATTTCTTATTTTAAAGCGGAAACTATTGTAGCGGCTTGGTAAAGGAAACGGGAAAGAATGCACAACATATTCTTTTGACTTGGTCTAATAAAATGACGACATTTCTTGAGTGGCAACGCTCCCTTCCAAACCCAAGATATGAAAATTGTCCTGGCCTCTGCGGTTTTTAACACCTTCAGACCCGGTCTAAATCAAGTGGTTCATGGCAAAACAGCTGGATCCCACATGGTTTGCACGAGTGACTCTAACTCTGGTGCCATAAGCGCTAGAGAGCTGTTCAAACACTCTAAAAGCTTGGCAAGTCTTGTAGTCTGCAATGAAAAAAAAATTTTTTGGTTGGGGATTGCAGGTTTTTTGTGAGTGAAATCATAAGTGGAGCTCTTTTAGTCCATCTTAGCCACTTAACCTGGCCATGGGCTCAAACTGTTAGATGGTAGTATTTCGCTGAAGTTTTTACTGGAAACTAGGCTACAATCCAAGTCTTTTGATACTTTGGATCACCTGATGGGGTTTCGGGTTCAAAAGTTGTGATGTAAGTTAGTGAAAATATTTGACTAATTAGCTAATTAGATAATTAATTAATTTGTTTATTTTGAATCATAACTTTCGAACCAGAAACGCTAGAAAGTCGATCAAAGGCTCAAAAGACTCGGACTCAAGCCTAGTTTCCAATAAAAACTTTAGCGAAATACTTTGGTCTAGTGGTTAGGCCCTAGGCCAGGCAACATGAGCCAAAATGATCCAAAAACTACTTCACTTATGATGTCACTCACAAAAAATCCACAACCCCCAACCAAAAAATTTCTTCTCGAGTGCAGACTAGAAGACTAGCTGATCTGTTTGAGCCCTTGAACAGCTCTCTAGCACAATCGGCAGAGGAGCTATGGCATTGGTAAGGCAACTGAAAACTGCTGGTTTTAGGCCGAAATATGGGAATGAATATATCGTACGCCAGCTCTCAAAGAGTTAAAGAAACTTTGTGAGTGCTGCTCTTCACAGTTGGCAATAAAGGCAGACGCTGTGTTGGTGCCACTTCTGAAATCATCCTGTGTATCTGCATCTATTTTTTCTTTCAATTTTCATTATGAGTTACAAATATTTCCAATTCCAATTTCTAAAAATGACTCAAGGAGAGTAATTCTAATTGAATGCTTTTGGCACAGAGTAATTGTATTGTACTTTAAAAATTTGAAGGCCTAATTTTACTGAAATGATGTAATTGAACCAACTCTGGTGTACATGCATTTTGCTATTTCTGGTTGATTTTTTTTTTTGTTAATTGACAGGAGCTGTTGGAACTTAATAAGGACCCACCAGCACAGTGCAGTGCTGGACCTGTTGGAGATGATCGTAAGTGTTTTAGTTGTATTATTTTTGTTAAATGTTTTATTAACACACATTGTGTATGTATGCGGTTAGTGCTTGCCATTAAAAATTGAAATTTGTTAGTGATCATAAATATTCCCAAAATATTTCGTACTTTTTACAGTATTCCACTGGCAAGCAACAATCATGGGTCCAGTAAGTTATTTGTGTATTAATGTTTTTTTTGTTAAAATATGTGCATGAAACCTAAGGGCTTCTGTCTGAACCGGTGAGCTTGTTTTCATCACCACTCATGGAAAAAACTTCTTGCGTTGGACTTTGATCAACATGTTCATTAATGCGTTCCAAAGTAAGCTTTCTTATTTTGTTGCAGGCACCTTATAGAAACCTACAAAAGAATACAATGTGCTTTTTCCAAAATCTTTTACTTGCTGAGAACTTTTTTCAGCTCCTATTAAAACAGATTTTTATTTGCTTTTTTCATTTGTTACCTTTTTCTGCGTATCTCTTCAACTCGATTTTCTAAATACTGATAGTGAAAGTGGCGTTGTTCTTGGTGCAGACTTTATGATATAAATTACTTCTTACCAAGATGTAAATTTGATTCATGTATGCTTCTTTTTTGCTCTTTCCTGGACTACAAGGTAAATTTCTTCCATTAACGACTGGAAAACTAAGTTTGAAGTTTGTGTTTTTTGTAGACACAAATTGTATTCAACACCTTTGGTGCTGTGCTATTGCAAGATGTAGCACACTTCAATACGAGGGGTTGTTTGATGCCAAAACTCCCATGGTAGACCTTTCCTATTGGCAATACACCATTGGGGGTGCTGAGGTTATTGGTGTGTGACAAAAGTTGTATGGATGCAAGATTCCATCTTCATAGTATGGCTGCTAGGCATAACAGGGTGCATCTGGAGCCTTCAAGCTTTTTCAAACAATTTCTTCTTAGTATTAAAGTGTTGCATTTATGCCACAAATAAGTCCTCAGAATTTTTTCACTGTTGATTGATTGATGTTTATTGTTTAGGAGTGTGTCAGGGCCCCAAAGTTTGATCTGACAGGCAACACTTGCAAATAATGAAAATTGGCTGTAACTTCCTTTATAACTATTTGGAATATGAACATGATTTTGGTGTCTAACCCTACTAAAATATATACCAATAGGAAAGTCCTAAAATGTTAAGCAATTTCTGTTGGCACTGCTTTTTCTGTATTTTCAGCCACATTTTGAGCCCCGATGTTACTGCTTCTACCGCTTTTGGTGAAATAACACATGAAATTACACGAAAATCAGCTGAGTATGCGAACTAGTTATATAAAATAAGGAGTTAAGGACCTCTAATGCCCATGCTGACGAAAAACAATACAAAAATTGATGATCATCAACACAATGCAGTTGTCATAATTTCATTTCTTCTGTGTCACAGGACTAGGAATAGCAAAAAGTTGTCAATTTTCTTTATTTCATTTGATGCAAGCTTTGATGTTTTCTTCCACCACCTGCAGATATTTTAAATAGGTATCAGGACACCTGACAACTCGGTCAATCACCAAATGAACAACTGCCAACCAGCCAATTTTCAACCAGACAACTGCCAGCAGGACTACTGCCAACAGCAATTGTGTTAGTTGGCAGTTGTCCTAATGAGCAGGTGGCCTAATTCACAGTTGTCCTAGTTGAAAGTTGTCTGCATGGCAATTGCCCTAGAACAATTTTGATTGTGTCACTCAGAACCTGCTGCAGCAAGGAAACCTGATCCAAGTTTAACACCACATTGTTTACAAATTATTACCAACCTTTATTACCAAATATTGGCAAAATTAATATAACTTTTGAACCAGAATCACTAAAACAGTAGTTCTCAAACTTTTTTCGTTGCGAGACGTTTGGAAAAGTTTTCTGGATTTGCAACGAACCAGCAATAAGAATGAAGACATATATTGATCAAAGTTTTGTTTGTTGATGAAACATCAAAAAGAAATATGCATCATTTACATTAGTGTGATGTGTGGGCTTGCATATTTTCACTAGTTAGTTGAATCTTGGTAGAATTTGTGAAACTGCCCCAGTGCCACCCGCATTTTGCTTCAGGTTTATTCGTGATCAATATTTGGTTTTAATCACGGCAATTGAAGAAAGTGCTGCTTTGCATAAATACAATGTAGCGAAACGGATTATCATCCCTAGCAGTCTTTTCGCCAAAGCTAGATATTCGTCATTCAATGAAATCCAAAAATTTGTCAGGTTTCCTGAATTAAACCTTCTTTTCAGGGAATCATAAGGTCCGTATAGTCTTATTTTTCTTCAAAGGGTAAATGATGGGCTAGGTTGGATGAAAGGATCAGAAATCAACACTGATGAATTCTCCAGAAAGTACTAACTGCATTTGTTGGACCATAAGGGGCACTTAATAATTTTCTCAAAAATAGAAAGTGTGCTTTATAATGTGGTGAGCCTAATGTGTGAATCTAGTTGTGCGTTCTCACCTAGGACCAATTTTATGTGGTAAACAGTACTATTTATTTTAATTGTAAGTTATGATTTTTTTGCAAACAGGCCATCATGTTATGCAATAAACCAACAACAATTGCAATGAGTAGCGTCCTAGAGTAGCTAGTATATACCACAGATTGTATTACTCCACGAGTCTCCTGACTACTTTGGCATATACCGAATCAAACACACTCACTTTTATTTTATTCTATTTATGTCTAGTGGATTAGGCATGTATAGCAGATTAACACTTAAAGAGCTGGGTTAATTCAAGCGGTTCGCAAAAAGCAGCTGATTCAAACGTGGCTTTGCGGATGAATATCTCCGCTCCTGTTCGCTCTAGCGACTCGGCGAAAATCTCAAAAAACGTGGCAAGTCTAGTAGATTAGACTCGAAAAAAAATTTTTTGCTTGGGGGGTGCAGGTTGTCTGTGAGTGACG
>Ga0210059_1009798_pt1 | contig 14886 bp, 12 predicted proteins | sample Ectturendosymbi2_FD_188042 | JGI IMG/M metagenome (GOLD analysis project Ga0210059, IMG submission 188042) | Ecteinascidia turbinata endosymbiont from Florida, USA - Sample 2 (SPAdes) (version 2) | ecosystem: Host-associated > Tunicates > Ascidians > Unclassified | place: Key West, Florida...
CAAATTGTGTAAACCTGCAATGTGTAGGTTTCAAGTCAGTTTTCTCTCTTGCTTTAAATGTAGATAGGCTTATTGTTAGAGGTAATATAAAATTTAAATTTAGTTGTCCTAAGCTTGTTCCAAAAACCGATAATTTTGCTATTCTTTGGTCTTGTTTGACAAAATACACCATTTTCTTTTTAATAAATCCTTTAAAAAACGAACGACTTTTGACAACGTCCAACAAAAGTTCAAGTAATTTCTTCAATACAGTACATTTGCTTCCGAAAGACCACAGGTTCGAAGATAGGATTGCCAAACTTGTTTTTTTCCCCGGGTGCCATCTAACCTAGTTACGCTCCTGTCGGTGTGGCTGACATCTAGCGGAAAGATAAGTAAAGCTTGATTTGGCATCGAATGATATTTAATGGCGATGTTGCCACCATTTTTATTTGGCCTGAGGATTGCCTAAATATGATGCATATGATCTGTTTACACTTTTTGCGTTAATACGCGAACTTTTTCTGCATTAGCATGTACGAAGATAATGCTGATTCTTTGACTTATTTCAGATTTGTGTGTTTTGCCTTCTCAGCATTACCTCATTGCAACTTTCACTGCTGACACCGTTATTGAGATTTGGATTATGACGGAGAAAAAAATACCAAGTCAACATTTTATATTGGCTAAGTCCTATGTGCTATCGACTATAAATTCATCTAAACTTGGTTGAGAACGCATTACGGGCTTAGTAGAAATCGAACGTTTCACTAAATGCAAATGCAAACATTTTTATTTTCGGTTGAACAAACTCACAGGAGTGAAGTTTAAATACATTTATTTGACTTAGTCTGGTTATTTTGTAAAAGGTGAATTTTCTTCTTCATCAGGGCTAATTGCGCACTCTTGGTCAGATGCACAGTGATTGATTTGTTGCTGCGAAAAATATATCTTAGGAAATGTAACTGGCGATATCCAAATTATGATAGCAGTTAAACTGGTCCTCTGTTTTAATCAAAGCAGAAGTTTGCCACAAGTAAGAAATTCAAACACCGAAGCGCAACGAAGCTTTTAAAAAACATGCGAAGAAGAAACGAAAAAAACATGCGAAAGTTCTACGTTTCATCAAGCCACAGCTCTTGTCATCGATAAATTGCTTTGGAAAAAAACTTCTTACATTTTTTCTGTCGATATCATGCAAATACTCTACCAAATGTTGATCATGACCATCCAGTCAAGTCACAAGAGCTTAAAATGCGTTAGAACGTCTAATCATCTTGTATTGATAGCAGTTAACGTTAATAAAGCAGTAAGCTGCCACCAGATCGCGCCCTCACCTCGATGTAGCGGTTTCCCATGTAGTGCTTATGGCGAAGCAACGCCAAATCTCTTTGTTCCACGTTTTCAAAACGCACAAGCGCCTCACCGTTCCGACGCCCTTGCGGATTGAGCACCAGTGCCACACCGCCTCTGTGGTGCGATCAGTTGGTTTGTGCGGTTTGCACGCGTTTGCAGCCATGCAGAATCGACCAGTATTACAAGTACCACCGCGACCCAGGCGACCACACCGGTTAGGAGGGGGCGTGTCGGCGCAGTGCATACAGAAAGGCCGTTTGATTCCGCACATTGCAGTTTGCGCCGCGTCGTCGAGAGAAGCAGAGCCGTCACCAAAGCAGTCACCGAAAAGAGAAACCAAAAATAAGTTAAAAGCACTTCTGTTGCGGTGTTTGTAAGCACCTCATAACATGCAAAGCGAGCCTTCAGATTTAGGATTAAAGTAACATTCATAAAAAGCTTTTTAGTTTCTCCTCCTTCGTTTGGCTTTTACACTTAGATGGTAAAGTGAAAAAGAAGCGCTAAATTATTTTATAAGAAGATTTGGTTCCGATGTAATGGAAAGCAAGATATTTGTATGTATGTGATACACAAGGATTGAAACAACATAACTTGCTCTTTCACGGCTAAGAAACCCTGTTCAACAAGAATGAAATTGAAACTGTACTGGAAATTGGTCAAGAATCATAGAGATATCTCTCTGAAGTGAATGCGCGAGGTGTCATTATTAGCAATTGAAATGACGATACAAAACACAGTCTTTTACGACACGTTTAACATGGACGGACTTTCAAAATTATTGATACTAATTGTCAGCATGTATGAGTCAGGCAAGCAGAAATTTATTGAAAACTGCAAAGCATTTATCTTAATTTCAACTGATTTTAAAGAAAAATTGACTAGCAACAAAAAGTAATTGACTTCTTGTTTAACAAGCATTTTCTAACAAAATGTAAGCATTTTCTAACAATAGTCTACAAAGGTAAGTACCAAACTGGATGCAATTTTGCGATTTTTTTTCCTGAAATACGTCTCTTGACCGCGTGATTTTCTCTGTGTCTGCGGCAAAACAACTACATATACATGAATTGAGTTTATTTTTTTGTAAAAATAAGAATGAAAGCTTTGTTCCTACCTAGGAAAAAATTTTCTTGAAAAGCGAAGCGATTTCATCTTAAATTTTTAGTTATGTCTATTCTGCTACAGCAGCACCGCGTGCCTTAAATACCAAGAATTTTGCAAGGAGGCGGTTACTCGCGTCGAATCGCGCAGAAATTTACGAAAGGGAAATAGTTTTTTTCCCTTAATAAAGCAATTTTAAAAACATTGTCTTCACTGTTCAAGTCATTAATTTCTTGTAATTAATTTCTGTATTCCTGATAAAGTATTTTGTGCTTGGTCGGGATGCATAAATAAATTGAACTTGTAAGGTTTTGCGTTTTTCGAACATGTTGTTATGACAACAAACACTGAAACGTGACTTGAAGTTTTGCATAAGTCTGCACAATGACAACCAAGCACAATGCTCCTACCGTGCTGATTGTAGTACTGGCAATTGTAAAAAATTTTGCATCCTCCGCTTGCAGTGCTCTGTGCACGGTCTCTTGCTGCTGGTCTTGGGTTGTTTTCGAAGATTACGATCTTATGTAGGTTTTGTTTTAGCGCTTTGTGCATAGCTGTTGGTCCTGCTTTTACTTTTAGCGAATTTGACAGGGTTGGCGGTCTTGGTTTTGCTTTTGACATCTTTTGCGTCACACTTATTTCTTGCGACACAGAGTCTTTTGGTTTTGAATTGCTAGCATTGCCAAGTGTTGCTTTATTTTTTGAATGAAGATGGATTAAGAATAATTCGAAACGTCTCAAAATAAAACATGTATAGTATTTCGAAGGCTTTTTTAGTGTTGATGAAACTGTTAAGTTTATCCCAACTTTATGCTACAATGCTCCTTGTTTCGCGAATTTGTTAGACTTTAGGTAAAAACGACCAACCGTAATGCGCTTGTAAACCATTAAATGCTTTCGTAACTTTGTTTATCAATATTTATATTAATTGGAAGAAAAGTGATTTGTAAATCGCGATGTTTTGACAAATAGTTTTTAGTTTAAACGTTTTCTTAATCTTTCCATCATCTGCCTTTGCGTGAAAAAGTGTGGCAAAGGAGTGGATATTTGTTATTTTCAAGCAATTGGACTAGAGGTTTGCTTTGAAACGTTTTGTAACCGACGTACAGATGTCAAGGCTTTCAATACCTCATCACAGTCAGCAAATCGCAATGAACTGCATGAGAATTTGCAAGAGGGCAAAAGGCTGCAAAAAGAATTTGCAAGAGGGCAAAAAGGGTTAAACCTTTACTATTTTCAATGCCGTTGCGCCGGAACTAAAAAAAAACCATTGTAGTATAAAGACTGGAGATTGTTCTCGGGCCTTGTTCCGGAAGTCAGTTTTTGAACGTATTCGTTCAAAATCTTTCATTATCGACAAAACCGTAGCCAAGCAACTTTACAGTTTGCTTACCAACAGTTAGTTACGGCGTTAAGTGGTCTAGCGAGGCTTCGTAAGTTTACAAACTAGATTCCAGAAAGATGTTTTATTACTATACAAACACCGGACAACGATTTTTTCAAGGGTGTACAGAAGTAAAAAAGTTTGTTTGATTTGTTTACGACGACATTTTTAAAACTTGCATGCGCTTTTTAGAACATTTGTCCTGCTTTGTATTTGTGGGCAGTTAGGCGAACTGTCAATGTTGCAAGTCGACACAACAGCAAAATGGCGCATAAGAACCATTTTTACAAAGGCCAGTGCACTGTTTTGTTTAAGCTAGTTGGTTCGTACTCATTTCTATAGTTGCCCATTTAGCCTCAGCCTCGTTAAACTTTTGTGCACATGTCTATTGTTGCCCGTTTGCTCAAAGTAAAAATTTTGTTACGTAAACAAAACGTTTTTCCCAAAAACGTTTTTGAAAAAAATAGTTTTTGATTTTCAAAAAAAACTTACGAATTTCGTTTCAAAAGCAAATTAGATTTGAAAAAATGTTTTCATTAAAAAATTATTTGAAACTGAAAAAAGTTTTTGCAAGAACATTTATTTCATGACTAACTTCTTTTCTTTACTGCACCCAACTCAGTAGGAAGTGTTTCCCATTGACTTTTTCGCACGTTCCTTTTTTATAGCCGTTTCCACTAATAAATCATCGTTAACCTTGTCTCTTTTACGGTATGTTGCTTTTCATCCTCTCAATGAAATTTAATGCTTTTCATTCATTTTATAAAATCTTTGCTGAAGTCGTGGCGAGCAGAAATTACAAAATATATGCCACGATTCGAAACTCTTCCAAAGGTGGATTTGAATTTCCTACCTTGTAGTTAGATTAGTTTAAGTACAGTGGATAGATGTCATCAGTGGGATGTGGAATACTAGGTCACGCCCACCAGCATTAGGAAAGGCCATAATGCGTGTTTATAATAACGGTTGTAGCAGACCTTGTTGTACAGTTATGCAGGGTTCTTATCTTGGAATAGAATGATGGTTGTTCGTAGAATCAGATCGGCTATAAATGTGTCAGTTGCAGCACTGGATAGCCGTGACATGAATGAAAAATAGATTGCTTCCTATTTTCCAGTACTTGATACGTTAAGCTTAGGTTAGTAGATTATTATAAAAGGCTTCAAAAAACGACGGAGTTGAATCGATCAGCAAATAATTCACACTGACCTAAACCTAACGTTTTTGTTCAAATTTGCTGATTGATTCAAGCAAATTACAAAAATTGTTGATCAATCAACAATTTTTTCAATTTGCTGATCGAATCAAGTCCGTCGCCTTTGTGGAAACTAATATCTTGAATGCAGATATGTGCAAGCTTGAATCATCGAAAAGCAAAACAGAACCCAGTTGCCTGATCCCCCGGAAGCTTGCAGCAAACCTACAACTTTTAATTATTATAAAAGGCAATAGACTTCTTTGAAAGAATGCAAAGCATCATATTATAGAAGAAACAATGCTAACAATGAGCTATTGCATAAAAAACTGCCATGAAAAAGAACGTACTACATATGAATTTATAGCATTGTTTATTGTCAAATTTCAATGGGAAAACATTTCGTTGGGAGTTGGGCGCAGGACCAAAGAATATTCGCGTGAATTTTTTTGTAAAATTTTGTCAGAAAAAAATTTTTATTTCAAAGATTTTGTCAACAACATTTTTTCCTAGTGATCCTTTCTAATGTCAAAATATTTACATTGCGAAGACGAGTCACCATACACGTCTCTGATATTAACCTTCTTGTATAACGTTTCTTTGTTGGTTTCACGGTGTGGTTGAAAAAGTTTCATGGTATACTTAAACTAGTTTCACATCAGTATAGTTGAACTATTTTCATGGTATGTTTAAACTAATTTGATATAATGTTTGAACTGTTTCATAGTTTTGGTTGAACTTGTTTCCCGGCGTGGTTGAACTGTTTTCATGGTATGGTTGAACCATTGGCGCAACTGACCGGGGCCAGGAGGCGATCCGCCACTCCTGGCAAGCTGAATGCAAAAACTGGGCCCCCTCAGCTGACGTTTTTATACTAAATTTTTATACTTCTGGTTTTCAGTAGGTTGATTTTTTGCGTTTTTCGGGGTGTTTCGTTTTTTTTAAAGTTAGTATAGACATCCACGACATCCGGATTCTCTATCATTTCTTAAAGATTTTTCTGAATGTGCCTCCCTACGGTGGCTTAATTGTGCCTCCCTGGCTCAAACCTGTAGTTACGCCAGTGGGTTGAACCGGTTTCATAGCATGGTTGAATTGTTTTTATGGTATTACTGAACTGGTTGATGGTGCACTTGGACCAGCATTGCTCACCAGCGCTGTGTGTTTCTCTGGTCCCAGAAAATTTATTTGGCTGTTTGCGCGATAATGCAAAAATGCCAATGAGAATGTTGATACAAAATGTTCGTTAACATGATATAATTACTGATTTGGAAACGCATTTGGAAACGCAAACTATTAGCCAAATGAAATTCAAACCTTACCGTGGGATATTTAGGCCTTTGAAGAACTTAGCGACGTCATGGTCTGAAGCTTGCCATGGCAACCCTCTGGCGCGAACCACCGTGTCATCCATTATTACCTCAGAAGTCATACTGAAAAAAGTAAGTTAGAGAAAAAAATCAGTGGCCACTTTAGGTCTTCAAGATGAAATCCTAACCTTGGCCAGTTTGTTGGGAAAAAACAAAGAATCTGGCTTTCAGGAGATACAGGAGCGAATTAAAGTATTTAAAAAAGCAGTTCATGTTAATGTCATTTTCATCAGATTTGAGCAAGTTGTGGTCGCACAAGTATCACTGTCTTTTTTCTAAGATCCTTACCAAAATAACCTTTACTTTGTTTGTTTCAGACAAAGCTTTTTTCAAACATAAAGGTATCACATGCCTTTGCACTACACGGTAAAGATCTGTTGTGGAAAAAAAACGCACCCATACTTGACTTATTAAGAACCAAAGATAGTTCAGAACACATGTTTGCTTAAAACTCCACTGCATACATGAGCTTAGAGAAATCTTAGAAAATAAGTTGGATTTTTGTAAGCCGAAACTCCTACCTTTCAAATATAGTTATAAAAAGCATTGGCTCTGATGATAAAATATTTACAATTGGCCTGTCTTTGATAGAAAATCAAGCAAAATCTTTCGAAACAATTTTTTCACTTGTAGCTGCAATATACAGTATCTTGCGAACGTACGCAGACGTCGATTGTCCGGCGCTACTTAAAATGACACATCGCAGTCATCTTCAGACATTATACTAATTGTCCCCACTGATGAGTGACGAAATAAATCCGATGGGAAAAAGCATTTTCATATATTTAACTGTTGCAAAAGCAAGCTAGTAACCAGTATTTGCTTCACAACCACCGCATCGAAGGAGTAGACAACTTCATCTCAAATCTTATATAGTATATACCAGTGGTTCCCAACCTGTCTAGGCTTGCGGCACCCTGCAGAAGAGAATTATATTTTGCGGCACCCAGTGGCGAACCCATACAATTTTGCTTCAAGGTTTGATGACAGTTTGAAAATGTACTTTTAATAGTATATTAAAAAACGCATTAGCTCGCGGCACCCCTGGGTATTGTAAATGGCACCCTAGGGTGCCGCGGCACCCCGGTTGGGAACCACTGGTATATACTATATAAATGTAATATAGAGAAACGCGATGAAGATGCCTGTAATTCGAGTGAATAGATTTGCTGAAAAGGTTTTGGGTCAAGAAATATGAACCACGCGGTCTGACAACAAGGTGATTCGTTTCGCTCGACGAAAACTTGAGAAAATCGCCGCAGAGATCGGCAAGTCGGGCGCGCAGCATCCGGTGTCGATGCAGTGGTTGTGCATCACTGAAGTGTGCTTGGTAAGTTGTTAACGAAAGAACACATCAAAGCAAACACGTCATCATCGTTTCAAGACACATACAAAAGTATTTTTGACGAATTCCATCCGCTTATTGACTTTTTTGCTCTGCTGAGTCTTGCACTGAATAAAAAATTAAATAGCAGAAATTTTCCGGCGCACTGATGGTTGCCGAAAATCTTAAACAGTTCTACATATTATCACCACGATTTGAATTTGCAAGGAAATCATTGACAAATATTTTCAATTGCATTTCATTCTCTTGCTAATCTGCTACGATCGCAACTCGTTTGTTATACTTCGCGCGCAACGTGTTCTTAGACACAGGTATTACAAAAACTACCTATTGCTCAACATGTTCCAGGTTTAATAAGAAAACCTTCGTCTTCAGTTTATATGCCAACGTTTGGCCGATAGGGGGTCATGGAATGATTGGAGGGCATCAAAGTTGCCTTAGGAAGGGTTTTATCAATCCGACTGTTTTTCAGTGAACTGCGAGGTTTTCAGAAATTTAATATAAGAAGTTAATGTGCTGATCTTTAAAATTCAGTCATTTCACGAGGCAGGTTCAAGATTATGTTTGGTGCATTTACATGTTAATTCGCACTCCTCAAGGAGTGATGATGAGGTCACAATAAAGAATTGTTGGGAGACCGGATGTTTTGTTCAATAAAAAACGATTGTTGTGTCCAAATTACAGCTGCACAACTATTTATAATTGGGCCACAGTTCGGTTTCAAGCAAACAAAATTTTTTTACAGCGATAGCACAACGTGGAATCACAAAATATTTTTGGAATGGCTGGGAAAAACAATCAAATCTTGAGCAATCACCACCAAAAGAAGCTTTTTTCTTCTTCTGTACGCTTGGCAAACAAAAAGTGAACAGAGACCGCGGCCTCTCCATACGACCCAAAGTCAAAAATGATGAAGCTGGGCATCAGACCGCCCGCAAGTGACAGAAGTATACCGGTTTGCTGTTTAAAGTAAAAAAATGAAATTGCTGCCACGTTGCTCGATTTAGCTGATAAACCTGTTTTATTTTGTCTGGTTGCAGATTGCAGTACTTGTTTAGCTCTTGTTTTTTATTATTTGAGTGCTCACAAGTCTTGCTCAGTAGCTAAGATAAAAAAACCATTGATGCCTTTTTTCAGATGTTTCTTCAGAAATTTCCGAATAATTCTGCACAAACAAGTCCTACAAAAAAACAACAAAATCAAGACACTTTAAACAAGCTTCCATGGACCCACCACAAATAAGTGTTTTGAGTGAACTGGCGCTTAGTCTGCAGATGTGCCTACTGCATTTGTTGTTACTCGCAGTTATCAAGCAACTTCGACCATACTGAGGCTTAATAGCAAGGCGAAAATTTCAAAGTACGGCTAAATAATTTTTTATGCATGAGAAGAAATATGCAGCTACAAACGCATCAAGGTGCATTTGACATGATGAAAAAAATTATTTCTAGACAAGCAGCAGATCGCTTTAAAAGCAGCGTAATGAAAATCACTGGGATTGGTTGATTACGTATAATTCTAGGTGAGCTTTTAAAACAGTGGTTCTTACCTGGAAAGGTGCGCCACTCAGGGGGAGCCAATAAATTTTCAGGGGGGTGCGAGTCCTTACGCGCTCTACAAGAGGGAAAGTTTTTGAAATGGAAAGTGTACCGTCCAATTTACTCATTAAAATCAAGGGGTTTGAAACAAAGGACAATTACTTAAAGGAGGCGTGGTAAAGAAAAGGTTGAGAACCACTGTTTTAAAATGCTACTGCATTTTTTCAGATATCATGGGGAATTTTCTGTGAAAGCTCTTCCATTGCATGCAAGCAAAAAGAGGGTGGGACAACAGTATTTTCGAGAAGGTCTTGACCACAGCTTGCACCATTACCCATGTTCTCAAATTACCTTTCCGTTTCCATACCAGCAGTTACTAAGATACCGATGCAACGAAGGCAGCAATGATGGAAACGCAAAAAAGTCACCATTTTTTTCCTCATGTTGACTCTTTTGTGATCTCAACTTTTTGTGTTTCAAAGGCATACGAATGCGGACACGCAGTGGCGTATGCAGAAAATTTCTGAGGGGGGCCAAGTTTCGTCACAATCGTGTGACGTCACAAATCAACTTTAGGGGAAGTGCCGAAGGCACGACCATTCTAGGGGGTCCGGGGACATGCCCCCGGGAAAATTTTGCAAAATTACACCTAAAATACGCATTTTTGTGCATTCTGGAAGCAAATTTTAAACAATTCTGGTTTTACATTTTTTTATTTTTAGGGTCTGAGTGGGTGGCCATGGCACAGTGGCCTTCCCCCTCCGTATGCTAGTGCGGACACGTGTATGGAATACTTCTTGAAAGGTTAGTGGCCAGTGTTGCCTCTGGGATCAGTCTCATTAACATCAGGCTGTCGCCTTCTTATACATCAGATTTTTACAGTACGTTGCAGCTAAATGCTGCCATTACCAATACCTTACAAAGCGCGATTAACCTCTTTGAATCCAAAATAAAGCAAATTGTCGTCAATGGAGAAGTCGGTCATCCGTAACTTAAATGTGATTCTCAGCGCATCGAAGGGAGCTTATTCAGTTTGGACAATAACCGGACACACGCGAGGGTGAGCTGTTTATGAATGAAACTTAAAAATTATGAATCTAACATATTTACATCCTAAAAAGAGGGGAAACTTGGAAAACAAAAACGAAACCTCAGTCAACATCAGATTAGCTGCCAAAAAGTATCGGAAATCAGAAATTTTTCTCAAAACATCAGATCTGATATTGAAACATCAGAAGTGGTAACACTGTTAATGACCAAACGCTGCCTTTCACTTTGTTCAAAGATGTTGACTTTCGAGTGCTTGCAAAAGACTTGCACCTCACTAAGAAGCGTTGTCTCTTGTTTGCTGCTATACCGACGTGAGTGAATATAGCACTCTTGTGTTAAAAAAGATTCAGCAAGATTTCTTTTGATCATATGGTTTTCCCGAATTTCGCTCTGATCTATGCTGATGTGTTCAATTGTGTTTTTCCACCTTGCACAAGGTTTCCATCAGGCGAAATGGGCATTGGTCACTTGCAAGTTTCGCCTTATTCATCGACATTTAATCTTAGATGTTCTGCATCAATTGATATGTTAAACAAACAGCCGTACACATCAACTCACCAAGGTCCAGTTTCTAGTTTTTCGACGATTCTCTCTGGTGTTGTGAAAACGTGACCTGCAAAGCAGCAAGCGAAGTTTATGCTGCGTTAACGTGCGTGTGGGATGCTTAGTGCTATCAACACACTAAAATTAAAGCCCAGAAGCTAAAGATGCAGGTATTTGCTATTTTGGGCTTGTTAGATTTTTGTAAAATGTTCTTCAAAACATGAGCGTTACTACAAAAATGACATCTGTTTTTGAAGACTATGTTTTGCATTAGTGTAAATACAAGAGCCACAGAACCGATTGTACAGCTGCCAGTAGAACGACAGGAAATAAAAATAAATTATCTAAAATCACCACAAGACCACAAATTTTCATTACAATTGCTTGTGGCAGCCGTAGAAAATGATGCAAACGAAAGTAAAGAAAAAGAAATAGGTTGTGTTTCGATTTATCTTAGTTGTTTTAAACGACGCCCTGCACCCAGGGGCAATTTTTCAGAGGAAGACAGGGGTTGAACGCAAAAATGAGAGACTGTACATTCACATCATCACACATGTTTTTCAAGTGAACAAACGACTTCAAAGATATTTTGTTTATCCTTCTTGAGTAAACAACTGTTGCCACAACCGCAAGCTCCAAGCCAGTAGCTGTGTCATTTGCAGCCGAAATGTCTTTGTTACATCACAGTGCTTGTTGCAACAAGACGTGATCCAAACAAAGTCGCTGACAAAGTGACTAACCAGCCACAAATGAATAGAAGTTGCAATTGAATGCAAAAGAGCAGAAGTAACGCCTGCAAGAATTGAATATTGCACACTCGTGTTTTCCGTGGAGAGCCCCATCAGTAACCAATGTTTCATACTGTATCTTTTTGAAGGTTATTAGTCATTGCAAATTTTTTATTAGAGTTTGTCCTGCCTACAGCTATTTCTACTAGTGTTGCTTTAAAAATGCAAACAGCATTCGAATATGTCTCTATCATGCAAGAAACACTGAGACTGTCAGACACCATGTTGCGAAAAAAAGCTATTAAAAATTTTATCCAGTATTTTCGAAATGTGTATTGTGACAACCGAGATATGTTAACGAACATTTTGTAACTCAACTTACTACATTGTTCTGAAATCATGACTTGAATCACTGAGCTCATCTTTCGCACGTGGTCGACACCGAAGGTCCCGAAGTTGTCCACAGTTATGTTGAAGTCTTTTGGATGACAATTAATGCAAGTTGAGGAAACTCTCTGTTTTAAACACGGTCTAAAAATACTTGCAATTATTTTCGGCTGAACCAGCCTACCGGGAAGGAAGGCAGCTGCTTCTGACGTCGGAGATCTTCATTGCTTTTGAGCTAATGTTTGAGAAACTACGGTAGACCTCAATAACTGCGCAATGCTTCGGGCGCCTGGCGCCGCCACGTCACAGTTTGCAGCCAATACACTGAAGGAGTTGTTATTCTTTGCAACGCCACGCATAACATGACAGCCACCGGCGCACGCTGTACACACAGCGACTCTCAAACACACTCCGTTACTATCTAAATGTTGTAACAGACGGGCGAACAGCTGTATTTAAGCAAACATTACCGGGCAAACCACCAGCACTTTGCCACTTGAACGCGCGAAACGCCAGTCATCTTCCTCAACGTGTGATTGTAACAGGGAAGCAGGTTGCCAACAATAAGATACAACAAGAGAGCGAAACATCCTTGCAGCAGAACTGTGTGCAAGATTGGGATGGATTTTAGCTTGTACTGTTTACTGAAACAATGCTACATTTCAATTGCCAACTTGTTGAAAGGATACAGCGCATCATATCAACAACTGATAGTGATCCTGGTGCCACTTGACACTCGGCCGCATTCAACCTCTGCATATCTTGGCAGCATCGGAAGAATTCTTTTTTCAAGTCAAAAAAACTGAAAAATCAATTATAAACTTGAAACCGAAGAGAGTGCAAATTATCGTGTTTTCAGAACGTGTTAAGCCTCGACAACTTGTTTGTAGCATATACAACAGTCTATTTTAAAATGCCTTTTCCAAAAATCATTTTGCATCAATGCGCATCTAACCCTTATAAGCAATCTAAAACAGTCGTGTAACTGCAGGAATATTTCAAGATGGCGTTTACAAAAAATGAACGCACTTTATGAGTTATTCTTAAAGAATAAGCTGCTGATGCTGGTTTGCTAAGAAAAGAATGCTTTAAATAAAAATTTCGTGACAGGCTTAAACCTGTGCCAAAGGAAGGCTTGCAAATGCCAGCAGCTATTAGCGTGCAAACACGGCAAATTTCTCACAGGTCTAAAAATTTCCAACAGTGAAAGCAGTCATTTGTTTATAAGCAACGTCGTTACCTGTTGCAGAATTCCGGCAGGGCAGTGTCACAACGAACAGAGGCTGGGATCAAAACTTGTCTGAGGTGGGTCATTCCGTCGGTGCATATTGTGAAGCTGCATGTCCTCCCCAGGTCATTTAGTTCGTTCCTCAGGCTCTGTTCGAACTGAAAAAAAAGATATTGACATATTTTTGTTACAGTCCTTCAAACACATATTCATGGAAAAGGTGACTGTATTTAATGACAGAAAAACGTACGTTGTACCGCAGAACAACACATCAGTTATTGCGCCGTAGTTTTGTATTTACTAATTTAGACACTATGTTTTTCAATACAAGCGATAGCATGTAACCAGATGTGGTTGCTCAATCTTATTTTGAACACTGGTTGCAATTTTGACCTTTTACAATACATGACAGCCAATGATGATAGGAAAAATGTCTTGATTCTAAACCACAAGAAAACTTGAAACTGGAAGGCCACGAAACGGATTTCACTTTTGCAGAAATTGAAAATGACAATAGGGTTTGCTTTAAGCTCTGATAGATTGTCTAACATCGTTCCAGCTGTCTTAACTTTCTATTTGATACTTCCATTTCTGCAACAAGCTGAAAACGTTACAAGATATGGCCTAACTAAAACTTACTAAGTTCTGTTTCTCTGACATGAGGGCATGACCTCGAACCTGGGTCATGACCTCAAACCTAGGTCATGACCTCAAACCTAGAGACAAGAGTTTTTGAATACCCGTAACAGCGATCGGAGCGAAAACCCGCGAACTCTACTGGGGTGGGTTGCTTGTTTGAACATCACTATCAGGAGGTGGGCAAATATTTCTAGTCATCTAAAAATATTGCTATCGTCAAAACGTTTTCGCTGGAAACTCATGTCTACTTTAGAAATTTTCTTTCGCCTGCTTTGTGCCAGAGCACGCCTCGCAAACTAATAAATTACTTCGCGACAGTTCCCGCTGCTGCGGTCATGAGGCAGTAAAGCAGGTCTTGCACATGTCATTTTTTGATGGACGTTTGCCAAGCATCAAGCGATTTACCTGCATTTAATGTTTAATTGAGCAGTGGAGGTGGGAGGCCAATTACAAGGGCCAAAATAAAAAATAATGTTGATTCGAAACATGCTAGTAAATGTAATTTATTAAAGAGAGTTGATGATGCGTGGAGCATGAGGCTTGTGCAAAAAACGCTAGCTATTAGAACATATGAACCCTGTGGCACAATTTGCAAAAGTCACTACAAATGAAACCAAGTTGACAACACACCACCGCAGTAAAAATACCGTGTTCACATTTGGTGGCATTGTAGCATAAACCCAGTAGGCAGTAGGTCATCAAAGTTATAACACCGTATAAATAAACAACCACAGTCTCGTTTTTTTCAAACGCAAGCATGAATGTCCGTATTAACCATGATAGCTGAGCATACCTGTGACCCCCGGAATTTTCAAAATCGTGTTAAGTTGATAGGCAGGGGCGTAACGAGGTGGGTCAAGGGGGGGAACAATTCGCAATTCGCCTGAGCCGAATCACTGCGGGAAGCGCCCAATGTTTGCGGGGCGTCGAAAAATCCCAACAATTTTAGAAGCACTTTCTTCAATACAGTACATTTGCTTCCGAAAAACCTCAGGTTCGAACATCTTGTTCCGGGCGCCATGTGACCTCGTAACACCCTTCTT
>Ga0210059_1009799_pt1 | contig 14885 bp, 11 predicted proteins | sample Ectturendosymbi2_FD_188042 | JGI IMG/M metagenome (GOLD analysis project Ga0210059, IMG submission 188042) | Ecteinascidia turbinata endosymbiont from Florida, USA - Sample 2 (SPAdes) (version 2) | ecosystem: Host-associated > Tunicates > Ascidians > Unclassified | place: Key West, Florida...
GTCCTTTTCAAGATTCAAGAGAATTAAAAATGAATTAAAGGGCCGCAATATTCCAGGAGAGGTTGTTCACACTAAGAATTCGGTACATTAAAAGTGACAAACTTAGCCAAACAAATTGTGATGAATTGTTAGATAATTTTGTTATGAAGAAGGCAGGACAAAACCTTTTTAACTGTTCACTGTGTTATGTTCAGCCTTACTTGATTTGATGATTGCAGCTTTTTATTTCTTTACACGTATTTCAATAATGACAGCATGAGCGAAATTTAAACCAGTCCAGTCGCCACGGTGGTCACTGGTAAGCTCAGCCCTTCCAAATTTAAATACGAAACACTACAAATTAGTAAAGATTTTATCAAACTTTCAGAATGTCAAGTCCCCTTACGAAAATTTAAGCCCCCTATTCAAGACTTCCTGGCGACGGTTCTGATTTTTAACTCCACATCTTTTCACGCGACAGTTTAGTTACATTCGATTCTTACCAGTCTGAAAAAGTAAAAAACACGCGTATAGTGAACAATTAAAAGCTCTAGAAGGTTTTCTATAGGCTTTAGAGGAATCAGCCGATTGGCCTCTGCTTTCTTCTTTTTGCGATGTTTCAAACTTGCGCATATCTGCATTCAAGTAACTTCAATCCACAGGTGTAATAAGCAAGGAATCAATCACATATTTTTATCTCTTGCTTATTTCACCTGTGGAGTGAAGTCACGCGAATCGTGAACCTAACAGTTACAACCATTTGGGTGCGTTGTGCGTGAGCTGTTTTGCTCGTGTGTGTGAGATTTTTACAGCCGTGGTAAGCGAGTTGCAACGTGGTTCTCACGTTGTGCTTTAAAGTCTTTATGCCGCCACACATACTGCATAGGTGCAGTGTGTTTGTTTTTTTTAACACAGATAAGAAAATACAGATGTGATTCTTATAAAAAAACGTAGACCATGTATTGTGTCAAATATTTTAATTGTGGCGATTTCGGTTGGTTTGCCTGTGGCAGTTAATAATCCTGTTCACGCCAGCCAAGTAAGATTCCAACAATTCCGTGCTATTTAACGCTTTTTTTATTTTACTTCGCCTTAACCCATTAGGCCAAAGGAAGCTTCCGATAGTGATGTCACTATCGAGGATGTTATGCTTTGGTCGGGTATGCGCTTCTCCTTGCGCTCTCAATGTAAGCGCTGCTCTGCAGGGCGCTTACGCTTTTGCGTCGAAGGCAGCAACAAACACAGTGATCGTGGGCACTTCAGTAATGATTGAGAGCTTTTTAATGACCGGACGTTCAGAGCGTAATTTTCCGATTTTCGCAAATTGATTGACGCTTTCCATTTTTTCCTCGCAACAATGGTTGAGGGGTCCTCACAAGTGGATTAGCCTAGGGCCTCACGTCAGTTAAATCCGGTCCTGCGTGTAGTACTAATTTGTATGACATCAAACATCAAACTTTTCACAAGAACCTCCTTTAAAACAACCCAGGGCCCTGCAAACGATGTAAAGTATTTGTACCAGGTTTGCTATTTTAGGGTATGTAAATTGAAAATATAGTATTACCAAGTAGTATGAGGTGTTAAATTTAGACTACTCAAGTTGCATTGCCTGAACCGCTTTCGGAGATAGCGCAAGTTGTCGTACGTAGCCTACAGTCTGACGCTTTTTGGTTGATTTTGAAATGGTGGTTTTCAGAATGCACCGTACGTTTTTTTGTATTTTTAAAATGTACAATACAGGGTGGGCCAAAAGTAGACGTGCTCTTGATTGCTTTTTTATATTCATGGCTGAAATTTTGGGAGGGTATTGACAAATACTGGATCGTTCCGGTAAGAAAATTATTCTACTTTTACCACTGATATTAACCCTTGTTTTTTCTCAGCTGACATCCAAGCCAACGCTGTATGTAGCTTAAAACTGCTATTTTAAAAACGTTTTTGTTTTACTTTGCAATGAAACATTATGACTGGCCAGCTGACCCATACGTAGAAAAGCATCCTACCACTCCACTCCGAAGGGGATCTACTTTTTTCCGGAGCCCGAGAAGGACCCCAAGCGGGAATTATGATTAAATACCGGATCCGCAGCAGGAGTGAAATGTTCAGCTTTTACAAGAGCCGGATTATAGCTTTCAATAAATTAAAAATTGCTCTGACACGCTAATATTACATTGATATCATGGCTTTTCCTCTTGGTTGTATTGGATTGTGAACTCTTCAGTGCAGGCTCTTGAGAAGGGAGTATGGAAGCAGTATGAAACACTGCTGTGTTGCATGTGTCTGTCATATTAGGAAAAACTTGGTAGTTACGTGGGTTACTGAAGTTTTACTCCTTGCGCTGTATCTTGTTTTGTAAGCGGTATTCACAATTTGTCATTTTTAATGAATTGCACAAGACAATAGTATGTCTCCTTAAAATGTAATAACAGCATGTGGTTTCAGACAAGCGAGCGTAGGCCTAAATGTAATTGTTTCAAGTATTTTAAACATGCCATTATTATCTTGCGAGTTTACACTATACAAAAGTGGTAATGCAATTCTGTGAACAAGGTTGCATGAAGTTCTGTTCTCAAGTGCTGTTGCTACGGTGCTGTACATGAGATAACTTGTCACTTATTCATTTGTGACGCTTCATGTAACGTGGTGTGGAAACGCCGTTCCCACCCCACTATACCCCTGGGCAGTGGCGGCTCGTCTAGGCGGGCTGCAGACCTCCGTAAAAAATGCAAGGCAAAAGATTCCGCCACATTGGTCTTAAGGTTTGGATGTGGTTACGATATTTCACAACACAGTCATTTTCGTACGGTATCATTTCGGCTTAACGTTTTCTAAAAATACAACAAAACCATTGATTCGCTCTTTTCCAACGACGCCACCTGTGCGACGGCGTTTTCAGCTCACTTGAGGACGAATTTGGCGGTTTCGGGTCTGTCTTCGGTACAGCCCTAATCGAAAGAAACCAAGCAATTGGCTGCAAGAAACGCGGTGATCAATTGACTGTCGCAAAGAGTGTTTGTTATTTCGACGATGAATTAAAAAAACGGGGAAAATGAGATCATGACTGGTTTTCACTACCTGAATTTCTTGAATATTGACTTTTACAATTAGATTTAGACAATGCTGTTACTAGTAGCCTACTTAGGCGATATTGGAGGCACTGGATATTAATCCGGTCGCTAATTTCGGGCTGCGAAAATACAGCCCTTCGTTTATTTGCACCACTGCAGCTTGCAACAGCAAGCTCATCAGCAATGATGTGCCCGAGTCATTTTTGTCGAGTAAGAGTCATCTAAAAATTTTTCGAGTCCAGTCATATTGGTCGGAGTCGAGTCAGACTAGAGTTACAAGCAGGCGCGGATTTACCATTAGGCTAAAAAGGCTTAAGCCTAGGGCCCCCGATTTTGGGGGAACCAAAAATTTTGGGTGTAAGGACAATTTCCAGCACTTTTGTAAGCAATTATATTTGTATTTTTGTTTTGGATCAACGCACATTTCTTTACTATGCTGCTAAAAAAAGGTCTCTATAGAAGAATGAGCGCGAAGGATTGAAGGAATGACGAACTCTTTTCATGGCGTTGAGAATGTTTATTGTTGCGTATATATTATGTGGAACAAAACGCCTGAATCCATTTTTCAGTTTTCACGATGGCAATGGGGTTGCCTACTTTCGTTCGTTCCAGGTCTCTTTCTTGTTGCTTTTTGTGGGTGAGATAGGGGCAAAGACAAGACTGCACTGTAGCCAAAGCTCTAGATATTCAGTTGAGTAAATGTTAACTATTTGTAATACCGCGCGTGCTAATCTGGGATGTTCTTTGCCTTCAGTGGTTTTGTAGCAATCTTGGGCCATTCCTTTCTACAACTCAAGGCATAGAAAAGGATTTTACTAGACACATATATTGATGTAAGGCCAATTTGTAACTTGAGCTAAGTACCTTAGCAAAGTGAGCTTCATGTGTAAATTGTTTTCTTTTTTTCAAAGTAATCAGGACGACGGTAGATCTACCGGCAACTAAGCTTACTTGCATTAACTTGAGAGTGGCGAAGCGCACTTTTGAGAGTGGCTCTAGCAAGCGAAAGAAAGCAACTGCCAACGCAGATGCACTACGAGCTGTTATTGGAAAGATGAAACCAATAACCCAGTTTTTCACTGTGCCAGAAGGGTCCACAGCAAAGATGGCCACGGACCCGGAATACTCCGGCAAGATTCTGCGTTTTTATTTTGGACCCGGCCCCGGAGCCGGACTCAAAAATTTGTGAAAAGCCAAACCTGGATCCGAAGTCACTTTTCATTTTCAGCAGTAGGCTAGCAGGAGTATGTGCGGTTTTCATTGGGTTGTGGAGTCGGAGTCGTAAAGAGTCGGCGGTTTTTGGGTGGAGTCGGATTCGTAACAACGCTACGAGTCGGCGTCGCAGTCAGATGTTTTTTTCCGACTCCGGGGGTCAAATTGGATCATTTTTTTACACCACACTCCTAACTTGGGAATTCCAGTTGAAATGGTACAATTTCTTCTAAAACTTTTATTGAAACCAGAGCTGTGGAGCCGGAACTCAAATTTCAGGCTCCGAGCATGTAAATTTTTTGGCTCCGGCTCCAACATTTAGCTGCTCTTAATTATAAGCCGCACTTAAATATTGGTTACCTCTGAGATACTTTCGTGTATAACATGTTTCGTGTTTTAATTGGCAACATTGGTAATGATACGTACAGGACACCACAACAACTTCCTTCTGTTCATCATAATCTCTCCTGTGATTGAGTGTGCACGTGATGCTGAAGAATGGAAAGACAATGCGAAAAAGGAGTTTGGTCAACGAAACGTAGCCACGGGAAGACTGGGGCGTCATCTAGACATTTCGATAAGCAAAAGAAAAAAATGTAACGCGCCCTTGATTGCAAGTCACACGAAATGATGAAAAAAAAAGCTTTATCAGTTGCGGCTTGCAATCGACACGGTATGCCATTTCTTAAGTAAAAATGTTGCTGAATTTCGGTTGCATCGATGGCAGCCGGAGTCTGAACAGGAGTCGGATTCTCAAATGCAAAAGTTTTTCGGACCTGGATTCAAAAATTTTGGAACAGGAGCAAAGTCGGAGTCTGAAAATGTGACTACGGCCACCTCTGTCTTCCAGAAGGGCCCTCAATTTAAAACAGCATAGGGCCCCGTAATTGAAAATTCGCCTCTAGTCACAAGAACTGTCGAGTCACTTCGAGTCATTGGTTTGCAAGCTCGAGTCAATGTCGAGTCATATGAAATTTCATATTTTTTCTATGACATTTTTATGCTATGAAATGGCACACAACATACTATAAAATGGTACCCGATAAGTTAAAAAATGTTACCCAACATGCTATGAAATGGCCCCCAATAAGTTATAAAATGGTGCCCAATTTTGTTTTAAGAAGTTTGGTCGCAGGTTATTTGTATGTATGTTTTCTGAGTTTGCATTTGACTTGTCTCCAGTCATTTTAAACAGTCTAGCCCAGTGGTTCCCAAAGTGGGCGGTACCACCCTCTGGGGACGGTGAGAAACTCTAGGGGGGGCGGTGAAGCATAAATGGGCGATTGGGGGGCGATAGGAGACCCAGTTAATAATTATATTTCTGTTGTCTTACTAACTTTGAGTGACCAAATGTCATGAAAAGCAGTATGATCAGTAAACATGTATGCATATAATTTGTAAACAGAAAATCAGCGATTTGGAAGAAAATTTGGAAGCAAAACAGACGTGAAACGCTAGGAGACAAATTGATGAACTGCACTTCCCATCACTAAAGGTAAGCTGCACAGTAAAACTGTCCTCCTCTATAATGAAATGATTATGATTGGAATTTTCATCAGCTGTACTTCTTGGCACGGGTAAACTGCTACTTAACAATGCCTGTTTCGTTGCAGTGACTATCACCGGTCAGGTTTGAGAATGCACGCTTGCACTTAGACTCAGCCTGCAACCAAAAGGGTGAGCTAATTTTGGATGGAGTGGTTTAATGATCACAAATACAATAATAACCTTGTAAGAGTTCAATTCGAAAGTAGAAAGGCAATTTATGTTTTACAGATAGTGTTAGGTGCCAATAAGAATAAGTTACCTAAAGGGAATCGAAAAGATTCCGGAAAACAGAAGTGCGTTTCAGAACGCACTTTAGCTTGAGCAGCGCCAAGGAAATCCAGCGAGAGAGAGATGGTAGAGCCAGTGGACGACTGCAAGTGTCACGGTTAAGTTCAAATACTTTTAAAACCTGCAGATTAAATTCAATCCTGCACTGCTCCGAACTCAAAATTTGCTAAAAATGTGGCAGAGTATTATTGGATTGATCAAAGGACACCAAAGGGTTTCGAAGTGTTCTGCTAAGTGTAGGCAATGTGGTGCACTCGGATAACTGATGAAGAGAGTTTATACGCCTGTTGCTGCACACAGAAGGAAGCTGTCAAGGGGTGTCACAGATACAGTATCTTGACTGTCACAGTCCACAGATATATTCACGAAGTTCAATGAAGTTAATTTGCAATTGCAGGGGAATGGTGTTAACCTCATTAAAGCCAAATCAGCAATCTCCACCTTCTTGACCAAATTTAATGTTGTTCAAACGAAATCGAGCCCTTCATGAACTCTAACAGTTACCAAATCATGAACTCTAACAGTTTCCGACTGCTAAATGAGTAAATTTACTAAATTAAGTTTTATAGTGAAATGCATCTTTGCGCTCATTCTTGTTTTAATCATTTTCAAACATGCCAAATATATAGTACGAAATAATTGTGTTGGTATGTGTGCTAGGCATTGTTGGGGGGCGGCAGAAATTTGTTTGTTAGAAAAGGGGGCGCTAGCCAAAAAAAAGATTGGGAAACACTGGTCTAGCCCAACCTTGCTGCAAGTGTTGCAACCTCTCGGTTAAGCATCGTGTTGAATGTGTGATTCACCACGAACGGGATTTGCGTGAAATCCATATATATGTGGCGCGAACAAGCAGAAATAGAATGAGAATGACGTGTGATCTCTGTCGGTGCTGGGCGCAAGTAATTCTATTTCTTGCTGGGCGCAAGAAATAGAATGAGAATGACGTGGGATCTCTGTGGGTGCTGGGCACAGTGTGAAGCTTTGCGAACTTGCTACTCGGCCTTTCCAGTCACAACAAAGTGGTGCTTCGAAATAGATAAATAAATTTAAAAAAAAAGTGGTGCTTTGACCGAGATGTGAAGGTGGTGTTTCCAGCATTAAGTAACACATGTTTCCACACTTCTGATCGCTTTCCAGTTGCTCGACTCAGACATTGTACAATTACCAAAATGACTTATTATTAGTTGTTGCTGAACTGCTTAAACCAGCTATGCCCAACCCAAATGACTTATTGAGCCAACAATTATGTCACTAACGTAACCAGTGCTGCACATTGAAGGACATATTAATGAGGACAGCACATTGAAAGACTTACTTTGATCTTAGCAAACTAAATTTAGCCTAAGCCAACGTACTTAACTCGAATCCTAACTGCGATAGTAACACACGTGATAGATTGACACTGAGTACTACCTGCATCAAAAATGTCAAATTCAAGATTATCAAAATAAGGACTGGTTGTCAGTATGTAGGATACTTTCACTGCAGCTGAAACCTGAACTGGGCCGCACAAAACCTTCGACTGGGCCGCGGCTGGACATAGCTGGCTTAGACAAATCTGCACCTGTTGGGTGCGAATCAATTTATTGGAATGAGCTTCATGCACCAAATCGCCTCATGACGACAATCAACATTGTGACTCACAAGAGCTCTGCACAGGAAATCTATTCGCCCCAACTGCTTATTTTATGTCTGATGATGCATATCTTGTATAATATTGCGTTTACAGCAACAAACGTGGCTGCTAAAGTCTTAAACTTTTCCAAAAGAAAATTACTTGAAATATCAAGTAGGTCTAATGGCAAAATTACTTAAACAAATAACATGTGAAGATTTTCAAGTAAGTAGGCTAATTACTTACTTGAACCCAGCCCTGGATATAAGGGTTTCAAGTTTGAAATGTGCAGCAAATAACTGTCTGCGCACCCAGGTCCGGATTAAGGTGGAGCAACGGGGGCAATTGATCCGGACCCTCGCTTCAAGGGCCCTCCGTGATGAAATTTATTTGTTTCAAATAAAATATTCGTTTGAACAATTTTCGTGATTCAGAAACGATACAAGAATACGACTCTATATTATGTGGCGATGCTGCATTAAATACCGTGAATGATTTCTCTACAAGTTTGGCTTTCTGCCAGTTTTAGTAATCGCTACTGAATATAAATATTTTCGGTTTTGTTCAATGCAAATATATGTGAATTTTGCTGGTAACGTTTTCCTAATAATCGTTCTTTTGGCATGGGTATGATTCTCTACTCGTGCATCACGCCTACTGCACAAATGTCATGAATACGATACTTTTTGCGTCCTGAAGCTAGTGCTTGCTGACTGCTGTTCAGTATCAGTGATTCTGGTGACGTCTCGTGGCAGTCGCAGTCGAACTGCACCTTGGTTTCGTCATAAAGGGCAACGTACGGTGGAAACGCACTTTTCTTCCGATGATTAGCCTACTGTCGTTGTGTTACATCCAGTTCCGGGTTTACCTATAGGCTAGTAGGCTTAAGCCTAGGACCTCAAGATCCAAGATGGCCTCTAACAAACCGTGGTATGCATAGAGTCAATGGCCTGTATATGATCATTTAGATTAAACATCGTCAAAAATTTATGTCTTAATTATTATTCAGAAAATTTAGTTTTATTCAACTTTCGTGGTGATAACGCCAGTCTTCCAACGAGTTTCTATGAATCTCAACATGACGGTTGGTCAAGCCACATGCCAAATATTGTGTCGATATACTCAAATCACGCTGGCTGCGACCTGCGTTTGCTGAATCGTACCGATTGTTACGTGTGACTATACAGTATCAAAAGAACGTGTGATTGTTCATGCTTGAAATGCACCTGATCAGTGGCATAACTGACGGGTGGCAGGGGTGCTAGCCGCCACCCCCTGCCAAGCTAAATGCAAAAACCGAGCTCATACCTAGTAGGCTACCTATACCTTGTATTTTGGTATTTACTATTCTTTTGATTTCAGTAGATTGTCTTTTTGCGTTTTTCGGAGTGTTTTCTGGCAATTGCGGGTTTTTGTATAGCCGTTCAATGCCAGATTTGCTATTGTTTCTCAGCTGTTTTCTGAGTGTTAGCCAGTGGGCTCCCTGCAGCTAAGATTCGCCGTGGCTCAAACCTCTAGTTACGTCACTGCACCTGGTCAAAGCAAGGTTGTAGCCTATTGCAGATATGAGCTATGTGTAGGGCTAGCAGCAGTATCCTGCAATAAGTGCATAGTTGTTTCGTAGATGACTGAGCAGTACAGTAGTTTTGTCAGCTTTTGTATCGTGTAAAGCTCAATTGCTGTTTTTAGATATGATTATTTTCCATTTGAATTTTCTTCAGTAAAGTCATTCAAATATCAGATTGCTATTGAGTACTTGCGCAAGTTTGTACTCTTGCCATGCTAAGCAAATCAGAGAAGATCTTGATTAGCTTGTATAGCAAGCAATTAAAAGCCATTTTGCCAACTGGCAACCACAGAACTTTTACCCAACGAGACAGGGAAATAGCAAAAAATGACAAAATGCGCTTGGGTCCGATGCCTTAGATTAGTCACTAGTGGTTCTTATAGCTAATGCAAACACGCTAGTGTCACAATAACGCAAAGCCTTATTTGTCTAGTTTCATGGTCACTAACTGGTCAGGCGAAAGGTCCTTTTCAAAATTCAAAAGAAATAAAAATGAATTCGAGGGTCGCAATGTTCCAGGAGATGTTGTCCACACTAAGCATTCGGTACATTAAAAGAAACAAACTCAGGCAAACAAATTGTAATGAATTCTTAGATGATTTTGTTATGAAGAAGGCAGGACAAAACCTTTTTATCAGTTTACTGTGTTATGTTCGGCCTTACTTGATTTGATGATTGTAGCTTTTGTTTCTTTACACGTATTTCAATAATGACAGAATGAGCGAAATTTAAACCTGTTGTTATTTGATTTCCAAGTGTTAGTTTTCAACACTTCTCAAAACTAATAAACAGGGTTGGTTGACTAGATGACCGCCATGGTCCTTTACCAATCCTATGTGACACAGCACCCATCGTTGTTTACACTGATCAGCTATTGCACCATTGAATTTCATTTGCTCTGATGTTCACTAATAACTGGTTTTGCCTAATGCAATGGCTTCTTATAGTGCTTCTGCTTGTTGGCTGAGTCATATGAAACAGCAAACCATTGAACCAGTCGCCACGGTGGCCACAGGTGAGCCTAGCCCTTCCAAACTTAATTATGAAATACTATAAATCAGGAAAGATTTTATCAAATTTTCAGAATGTCAAGACCCCTTGCGCAAATTTAAAAACCTATTCAAGACTTTCTGGCGACGGTTCTGGTTTTTAAACTTCACAACTTTTCACGCGACAGTTTAGTTGCGTTCGATTCTTACCAGTCTGAAAAAAGTAAGAAACACGCGAATTGTGAACCTAACAGTTACAACCACAGGGCCATCGCCAGTGGGGGGGGCAGTGGTGCCCGGCCCCCATTTAAAGTCGGTGCCCCCCATTTCACGTTTGGTCCACCGGTTGCTGCATACATCCAATACTGTATTTTTAAAAATTGGCTCCCCTTTCTGGTTTTTGGCCCCCCCTGCTGCTAAATCCTGGCGACGGGCCTGTACAACCATTTGGGTGCGTTTTACGTGACGTGTTTTGCTCGTGTATGTGTGACTTGTACACCGCCGTGATATGCGAGTTGCAACGTGGTCCTGATGTTGTGCTTTAAAGTCTTTATGCCGCCACACATACTATATAGGTGTAGTGTGTTTGTTTTTTTGAATACAGATACGAAAAAGCAGATGTGCTTCTTATAAAAAACGAGGGCCATGTGTTTTGTCAAATATTCCAATTTTGGCGATTTTAGTTGACTTGCCTGTGGCAGTTAATCATTCTGTTCCCGCCAGCCAAGTAGAATTTCAACAATTCCGTGCAATTTAACGCTTTTGCGTCGAGGGCAAAAACAAACGCAGTGATCGTGGGCACTCCAGTAGTGATTTAGAATTTTTTACTGACCATAATTTCAGAGCGCCATTTTCTAATTTTCACAATAACGCTTTCCATTTTTATCCTCGCAATAGTGGGAGAGGGGCCTCACAAGTGGATTAGCCTAGGACCTCGTATCAGATAAATCTGGCCCTGGTTACATCACAAACATATAAAGCTAGTCAAGCCATTTACGCCACATGTTATTGCGTGGTCCGTCAGAAAATGGTTTCAATCAGTCGGTTCGTAGAACGAAAGAGCAGAAAACAAGATTGCAGTGTTTAGCTAGCACGATGCCGAAATCTGCAATGGCATCAGGAGCTATAAAAAGCGCAAAGTTTCTAAGAAGAAAAAGCACAAGGATCTGGCAGTGTTAGCTAAAACGCCGCGACTGAATCACTTTTTCCAGCAAAATTTTCAAGCAACAACGTTAAAGCAGTGGCGTTAAACCAGAATACCTGATAATGAAGGTGAAAACCAAGACACTAGCTTGGAAACAACTTTCACATTCAGCCTGGCTGGCGATTTTGACATGTTCCTTTCCGGTGTTTTTGTTTGTAATCTCTGGCTTCTGCTTATTGTTGGGGTGATGTTCTTTCTGGCCAAGTCGCTCTCTAGCGTGTGAAATGTTTTTCTTAGTAAGAATACACTCTAGTATTTGTATCATAAACTCTCTTCTCGCAGTTAACTGTATGTAAGCTACATTTGAGTAAGAACATTCTCGACTAATGGAAAAAACAAACGGGAACCTTGCGAATCAGCGAAAACATAACTTTTACAAACGATGACGTCATGAATTACGTCCTAGGAACCCTTTTGTGAAAATTGCCCCGGGCCCCCCAACGATTTAATCCTGCTGTGCAACACAGGAACTTTGCTGATATCTCATCACACTATTTCAGGGCGCAAATTAAAAACATCATTAGCAGGCAAACCATTCGGCCTACTATTCGCCAATCAGCCACGGCGATGAAAACTATCACAATCACTTGGCCATTACAATCACGACTTTTGAATTCCACTTTACTGATCAGTTAGATATCGATATCAAGCTTTCAAGGCACACTGGGCACCGTGTGCACCATGTATGTCGAGAAAATCATGAAACATCTTGTCCTGAGGAGTTCTACAAAAGAACCGTTTTCATTCCTCTTTTGGAGAATATGATTCATCAAACTGAGGTACGGTTTTCTTTCCCTTCCTACAACTCTGTTTGAAGTTTCAGTATTTGATTCCTGCTTTCCTTAAACTTGGCAGCTGTTTTACTCTCCAAGACACTTTGGGCATGTACAGCTGTGACGTTGACTCTTCTTCGTCAGTCTTGAAAGCAGAATATGATCAAAAGGTATTTCAGTAATGAACTGTCCCAACGTATGAGCTGCCGGTAAACATCATGGAGACAACAGTCATTTGAGAGCCTTTCTCTTTCCCAAATATTCACACATTTTTGCACTTATTTGCAATGTTACCAGTCACAACAGCAACATGTGAACGTTCTTTTTCAACGCTCCGACGGGTGCTGGCCTATCTACGCAGCACTATGGAACAAGTCATAAAGCTGGATGCACACGGCACGCGTCCTATGCGTTTTTAGGGCGCATGTGTCTGATTTCGTGACGTCACGTCCTTTTCTGATACGTCTGGTATGGTCTGCGTTCGAGTAAAAGTGAGTTACAAGCAGAAACATTCAAAGGCCATTGCAACCAAAAGGCTACAGCAAAACACATCCTTTCACGACACCTTCCAAGACTATACTGCAAGGCAGCAGAGGCAGCACAACGAAGATAACACAAGTGATGACTGCGCGCTGATTACAAGCGGCAATGAGCAAGAAATGCGCAGTTGTGCATCTCACAACATTCTCCCACGCTCACGAACAACTCAAGCATAGGTGTAGGAGCAAGCAAATTTTTGGGGGTGCAAAGGATTTTTGCCCAAATTTTTCCAAACTTGCCCAAAAAGTTTTTGTGCAACTTTTGCCGACCGTTTTTTAGTATGACCTTTCAAAAAATGGTCTTCACTTGTTTTCCTGCAAACGTTGGGGGAGAATTTTTTGAAGTAAAGCAACGTTGGGCGCCATTTTTGCCCAAATTTTCAGGGATTTTTTCTAGAAATTTGGGGATTTTGTTCGGATTTTCAGGGATTTTGCCCAAATTTTCAACAAATCAAATTTTTGGGGATGCACTTGCACCCCCTGCCCCCCGCCTCGTACACCACTGAACTCAAGAGAGTATTCTCGATCACGCAAATAGCGCAAAGACGCGTCACATTCGATCAGAGATACATAACCGCTCCAGAATTATGAACACAGGGCCTCAGAGCACACCCCCATTTGCGAAGCAATGACGCTGTTCCTGCGGTCCAATCGCCGAACCTCTGGGGCGGACAACGAATCCTGGTGGTTTATCGAAGTGGCTCTCTCAGACCAGAGTCCTGCGTTAGAGTCTCTGAAGCAGTTTCAAAAAGTACGGGGGTCGTTTGGTCAGCGTTTCGTAACAGAGTCACTGTAGGGTTCTGGACGTGACTTGCTTCTCCGTTGTCGACCGTTGGTTCGCAAGTCGCATGATCACACGACGATAGACGGTCATGGAAATCTTTATCTTCTGCTGATGTTTCAGATTCCGCATGGGGGGTAGGGAGCAAGGTCTGACGTGGACACCGTGCTCTCCCTACCATTGGGATATTTGATTCGTGCGTAGGTCGGATTAGCAGAAAGTAGCTCTACGCGATCACAAAAAGGTTCATCTTTGTTGCGTACGAAACGACACAGCAAGACCGTGCCATTGTTCAATAGCCATGATGGCATTGCAGCACCAAACGTCGCTCGATGCGAGTATGAAAACAATCTTTCAAGTGGAGTTTGGTTAGTGGCTTCATGTGGAGTTTGGTTACGGATAGCATGCAAAGCAGTTGGAAGCACAAGTTCCCACTGGTTCTCCGCGAGGTCATTGGAACGCAGCAGCAGTCGAACGGTTTTCCACATTGTTTGATTGGCTCGTTCGCGCTGGCTATTTCCTTCTGGGTGATAAGGTGAGGAATAGCTCGTAGCAGTGCCCCGCACAGACAGAATATATTTGAGTTCACGGCTGACAAAAGCCGTACCTCTATCGCTATGAATGTATGTGGGAAAACCAAAAACGTTAAAAAGGCTTGAGAGACAGTCGGCAACAACTTCTGCAGTCATCTTCTTGCACGGAAATGCAAATGGAAATCGACTGTATTCGTCGATAACAACAAACAGGTATGGTTTTGGACCTTTGACAGGTCCTTTGAAATCAATGGACAAGCGTTCCCATGCATTAGTAGCCTTAATCAAACTTGCAGGTTCCCGGCGATAAAAGCGAGGCTTGTGTTCTGCGCAAACTTGACACTTGCTGCAACACTCACACCACAAAAACCAGTTGGCTACCCTGATGAAGTGCTGGAAAAAATAAGTTCACTTGATGCAAAGATGTCTGGTCTTGAAACACTAACCAAACAAATGTGTGATCTAGCAAGCACCCTCAACACAGTCTCCAAAGATGTTGAGCTTCATCACAAAGAAATCAAAAGGCTTAGGGAAGAAAATTGCTCTCTAAGAGAAAAATATAGGTCACTAGAAGAACAAATATCCTCTCTTGACTCTAATTTCAATGACTTGGAACAGTATGGCAGGAGAAAAAACTTGGAAATTCATGGAATACATATGAATGATGATGAAAGCATTGCAGAAGTTGAAAGCAAAGTCTTGACAGTGCTGAAAAAAATTGATGAAAACATATCACATCAACATATTGATGTAGTTCATAGACTAGGTAAATCAAATAAAAACAAAACC
>Ga0210059_1009801_pt1 | contig 14884 bp, 10 predicted proteins | sample Ectturendosymbi2_FD_188042 | JGI IMG/M metagenome (GOLD analysis project Ga0210059, IMG submission 188042) | Ecteinascidia turbinata endosymbiont from Florida, USA - Sample 2 (SPAdes) (version 2) | ecosystem: Host-associated > Tunicates > Ascidians > Unclassified | place: Key West, Florida...
CTATGGTTCTGTCTTCAATGCAGTTGCAAAAAGTGTCTGTAACCCTGTGATATCGCCGGCTTCAATGTCTTGTACTACGTTCTGTATTGTCTGTTTTTTCAACCTGCGTGCTGCAGAGTGTGTGTGTTCATACTATGGACTTCGTGTCTGCTATAAACAAATAAATTAAATTAAATTAAATACCAATAGCGCACCCCAGTCCCGTCGCCATGGGGGTGCTTCAGTGGGCTTAGCCCCCCAAACAAAGCTCCAAGCCCCCGAAATTGAAATGTGAAACACTATGAAGCAATGGAGTTTTTGTCAATTTTTAGTGTCAAGCCCCCCCTATTGAAAACTTTCTGGTGACGGTTCTGGCTCACTCTAGAAATCTCAAAGAAGAGTATGATAACATCAAAATGGTATTACAAAGAATTTGTTATGACGAACACCAGTGGTCAATCTGTGTTGACCTTAAAATGGTGAATTTTTTGCTTGGACAACAAAGTGGATACACCAAGCATCCTTGCTTTGTGTTCATGGGATAGCAGGGCAAAGCAACAACACTGGATAAAAAAAGTGTTTGCCTACAGGAAATGCTCTGAACGTTGAACGTTGGTGAAAAAAAACATCACAAGGGAACCACTAGTCGAAAGGGAAAGAATTATATTGCCACCCCTCCATGTTAACCTTGGCTTAATGAAGCAGTTTGTTAAGGCTTTTTAGACGAAAGTGGAGGCTGCTTCCAATACTTATGTAGATTTTTTCCTGAATTGAGCCTTGAGAAACTAAAAGCGGGGACTTTTGATGGTCCAAAATTCGTAAGTTCATCAGCGTCCCAACTTTTACACGAATGTTGAGCTTTCTACTTGGTCCAGCTTCTTCTCTTTGGTTAAAAACTTTTTAGGCAACCACAAAGCACCAAATTATGGTTGAAGATATGCTTACAAAATACCAAGAAATGTGTGCAAACAAGAGAATCACAGTCCACTACCTCCAGGTTTCCTGAAAACTTGGGTGATTTTCCGGAAGAGCAAGGTGAAAGATTGCACCAGGACATAAAAGTCATGGAGGATAGATATCAAGGAAGATGGGATATACATATGGTGGCTGACTACTACTGGTGCCTTCAGCGTGTTTGCCCTAATGACCCGCATCACAGGAAATCGTATAAGCAGTGTTTCCAAAAATGAACCGAAACTGAAACCCGAAAAAATCTCATTGTCTTCTGCATAACATTTCAATAGAAAATGTCTTAGTAATTGATTGTGTTGATTTGTTTTAACAAGCTTGGATGCAAATAGGCCTACTAGACATTGTGAAAGCTTATATTGCATGCATTTGCATCCACAATGAGATGCTCAAATATCTCAAAAACTAGAGCCAATTTAGCAAAACTGATATCATTTTTGGATGATTCAGCGGCCCTAAATTACCTTAAATTCACTCTAATATCAGCGGCATAAACAATTGTGTTGAGCGGTGATCGGTCGGGAGAGGGAGGTTGGGGAAAAGCCCCTCGCTACCCGATCTCAATCTTCAATGATCCGTACAATCCTGGGCCTAGTTGACCCTCTCCTTTTACTACTAGTAACCTTAATCCTGTACTCTGAGAAGCAACTGTCATTTAAAGAAGAGATCACATATTTCGCAGAGGTGAGCATTTTCGTTTGATACGGCTTTTTATTCTTTTTAAAAGCGAAAACCGGATATGTTTTTTAGACACTGCCAAAAATTTATAGCATTCACTTTGGAGTTTAAGCAATAGTCCGAGCACAAAACTTAAAAATGTTTAGGAAGGAGTCAGAGTGGAGTCGGAGAATATTCAACCAAAGCAGGAATGGAGTCGGAGTCAAAAATTTCAGACTCCGTACACCCTTGAAATGCAGTAGAATTCGCCTATAACTAGCCTACTTTGGCTATAACGATAGTTCGCCTGTAACGACGCTTTTTCGTCGATCCCGGAAGATGTCATATCTTTTACTATACGTGCATTTGAGTTCGGCTATTAACGGCTTCTGCTGCATCATAACTTCGCCTGTAACAACGCTGTTGTCGGTCTTGCAGAATATTTTGTTTGTTTATGACGACAGTTGCAAGTTTTATTTATAGTTTGAAGTATAAACTCGGCAATGTGGTGCCCATCACACAAATCTTTTCTAACCCAGTAGGAACGCAGTTGCATTAAGCGCTCAAATAGCGAAAGTGGTACTAAAGTGGCAAAACTTGCAAAAGATTTCGATATTCCAACAACGATGTAGACTACAATTTTGATAAATAAAAACAAAATAATTTCTCCCTTTTTCTTATCAAAGTAACGCGAAAACATTGTACAGTAAGCGGCTATCTTAGTTAAATGACACTTGTAATCCTTAGCAGGTTTTGGCATTGAACCAAAGCCATTTTAGGAACGATTTATTGTAGTTCGGCTATAACGACAGCTCGCTTATAATGACGCTTTTTCTCTGGTCGCTTGAAGTGACGTTATAGAGCAATTTACTGTAGTAGGCTATAGCAATTCTCACTAACATAGCAAATTTAATAATTCCATGACGCTAGTACAGTAATTAAAGGATAAGAATTTAGTAAGAACTCCCTGCTTTTTTACTTCTTAGCTTAAACATAAAAATGTGGAAGCACTTCCTACATGATAATGGAAAAAAATTAAAACCAAATTTGCCATTTGGGATTTTAAGTAAGTGTAAGTCTCCTTTTAAACCATACTTACTCACAGTAGTCATAAATGTAGGCTTACATCTTAATTACAATTCACACATAATGCATTTGCAGCCGGGCAGTTAGAGAGTTGTTTCTAATAAATTAACGCCTTGGTGATAGTACTCGCTTCACCATGGAATGAGAAATAAACTGTTGTATGCCCTTCCTTGATATGCTTGTTGAATATTGCGAATCTGGTATTTGTATTCGAACATGTCGAAAGCCCATGCATGCAGGTATCTATGGCAACTGGTCTAGTTTCATTCCGTGGCATTATGAAAGAAATTGTGCAAAGTCGTTTTTGAAACAAGCCTACGAAGTAGCCAGCTCTTACAGAATTACGCACGAATATATCCAAGGCCGCAGTGTACAGAAGACATACAAATAATTAGTAAATTTAGTAAATCGACTGATTTTATTATTAAGAGGGTTGCCTGGCGTGCCTTTTTTTGGCAAAACTACGAATTACAGTGTCAAAGTCTACATGCTTTGCAATGTCAGACTCAATACTGAGCCTATAGCCAGATAGTTCAAGCGTAAAAATGTGACTCCGCTTCCCAGGTGTAATATCTTCCCTCAATAATTACAGACGTTCCAACATGTATGACTCTACGTCTCCCCTACACACAATAAAAAGAACTGCCTTCATTCTATCACGGTAATTAAAGTGCTATGTGGCGTCATAAAACGTTTTTCGACTGTTGCGACACGTCACGAAGTACTTAGTGGCATAGTGCAGGGGTGCGCAACCCAGGGTTGGATCCAATGAGGGCGATTTTGGGGCGATCGCCCCCCCTCCTAAAACCTACAAAAGTATCTTTATTCACCATCATTTTTTACAATTCGGAAAACAACATTCGCGATATAAGCCCATTCTGTCGTCGATTGTTTTGTCACAGCAGTGCTGTGAAGTATACTTCATCTCTCTTACAGTAGTGAACCCGTAATGAGACTTGAATGCCAAATATTACTGAAATTGCTCCCCCTAGACTTACTGGCTGGATCCACCCCTGGTGCAACCATGCAACCCTGCCGGGTCAAATACTAACCAAATTGGTCCACGGGCCCCAGCTGCATGTGTCAAGCTCTGCGAGGTAGACAATTCCCTGGCCACCCACGGAAGATCGGCAATATCTTTTAAAATCCGGACCTGTCGGGCCATGAGTTGCACATCCGTGGCTTAGTGCATTGGGCTAACAATAAAACAAGAGCAATTAAGATATTCCCAAACGCACACCAAAAGAAATGGCGATACGTGGTATAACGGCAGAAACAACAACTTTAGTCAATTAATTTGCGCAAGACCATGAATAAAACTACAACAACGAAAACTTTATGCATAACTGCCCATTTCCATGTTGCGTTTGAGGTTCATGGTTCCCCTGGACTCTTATGGGCCCGGTGCGGAGCACTGGTTGCACCCCCCTCTCGTGCGGCCATCTCTCTGTGTCGATGAATGGTCAGCTTTTTGTTGGTGTTTGCAGTGGGGAAACAATGTTTGGATCTTTTCTGCTTGCAAATGTTTCATCGCACTTTACTGGTTGGGATGGATCATCGCGGCCCTAGTTCTTACGGACAACCCTTCACATACGTTTTTTCTGTCAAACTGGGGTGCTTGGGCAATACTGCTGTACTTCCTGGTGTCATCCGGTGTATGCATTTACGGCATAGGCTCTTGGAACTCTTCGACAAGAAACCAAAGAAGTACTTCGTCCGTTAACCGGAGTACAGCACACAAAAACGCACGTTGTGCTCCTTCAGGTAACTGGATCCTTACTTTTCATATGAACGTTTTTTGTTAGAATTGAATGATACTTTTCGTGAAATTTGACTGAAATTAATGCAGATCGAATAACTTAAGTCAACGCGTCCATTCGCTGTTCAAAGCGGCTGAAGTTTCGTGAAAATTTTGTGAAATTTATCACGATTTTTGTTTTAAGTATTAAGTATTTGGTCAGATCCAATAAATACCCGGAGGAATGTGACTGCAAAATGATTTCGTTCATAACCGCAAGATTATCTTGTTTGCGTGAAACTGGCAAAACGCACCTGTCAAAGGAAAGGTTAGTTGCAAGCATTGACAAACAACACAAATATCTGCATTACTTGGAATTGAAGGCACGAAATGTATTTTTGTTACTTGGAATCGAAGACACGAAAACTGATGGAACAAGATTCTTGAAAAGCAGTACTGTTTTATGCAAAAACATGATCTTAATTGCTTTTCATGCAAAAACCAGAAAAATCAGTGCAACAAAGAATATATTTCTGAGTGCATTGGTTGTGACGAGTGAAATTGAATTGAAAATCTATGCCATGGCTGACCATGCTTAGTGCTGTCGTAAAATGCAGTCAAGGTACCAACTCAGTGCAATACCAGTGCTAAGAATGCTTACAACTGTGTTGTGTAAACGGGTCACATTGTGAAGCCCGAATCCGGCCGAGCCCGACATATATTTTTGAAGTCCGATTTAGGTCCGAAAGCCAAATTTACCGAGTGAGTCAAGAGATGCGCAACTGCGGGTTATTGGTTGCGTAACAAACTAATCATGACTAAATAATTCACATTTAATCATTTTTAATGAAGATTTGATCAGCTCGATTGCTTCAACAGTAACTGGCGACAACAGTAGCCGTCACTGCGAAAAAAGTTACATGCAGGCCCGAAATATTTCGACAAACCCAGCCCGAAACCCTACCCGAAAAAACCGGCACGACTTACATCTCTGGATTACAATACGGTTTAAATAGATTACCTGTATCGGTGACATTCGGATGAAATATTTTAATAAAGCATAACTAATCTTCCAACTCTTCAAAGACTTTTTTCACATCTCTTAATATGTTGCGTTAAGCAGGTGTGTAGTTCCTGCGAATAAAAGTCTTATCTGGTGAACGCCACACGATGAGCCCTAGGCACGTGATTTTAAATGTCAAGAACTGTACAAAAGTTATTGTCGTGGTAAAATCATTTTTGAAATCGTTTCATCGTTGCCTATTTTGTCAAACATTTGCTAATCTCCTATCGGAATTTTTGAAACTTTAACTGGCAAGTTGGCAGACTTGTGCTTGGTTTAGATCAGGGGTCTCAAACACTCGGTCCGAGGGCCACATTTGGCCCGCGAGGGCATTTTGTGCGGACCGCGATGCATTTTAGGAATTTTCAAATCTTAACTTGTTTAGTTTATTCACTGGCGTTTAAAAGTGCCGGGCCAGAGAGTCAACAAGTTCCATTATAAACGAAGCTACAGAACGCTAGAGATGACTCCCTTATAACTCACAATACCTATCGTAGAAAATAAGATGTAAAAACTGTTTCTACGAAGGTTCCCGTACCCCCATTGTTGCGTCAGCGTCATAACGCAACCCTCGGTAGTCATAATGCCGCCAATGTGTTACTTTATAAGTCCTCATTTGGCCCTTGGGGCAGTTTGTGTTTGAGACCCCTGCTTTTGATACAAAATCTCTTTTAAACGAATTTGTTATGCTATATGTCAGCAATGACCAGTAAAGAATCCAATCGATCAAGTGCCTGTTGTTTTCAAAATTTTCGTAAGTTCAAAATAACGCTTTTTCATCTCCACTTAATTTTAGCATATAGTGTCTCTAGCAAATGTGACCAGAATATAGCAGGAAATGTTGACCAGGCAAGTCTTCGTGGTTACACCCACGGGAAAACTGGCCAGAAGTCAACCAAGCACCAGGCGCAGCGCAGGGGCGTAACGAGGTTAGATGGCGTCCGGAGCAAGAAGCATGTCTGGCGCTCCCAAGTTCGAACCTGAGCTCTTTCGGAAGCAAATTTACTGTGTTGAAGAATGTACTTGTGACATTTTTGGGACTTTTCGGTGCCCCCACAGTGAGTCAGCGCCCCCATAGTGATTCGGCGCCCGGGAATTTTGCCCCCCTCTCGTTACGCCCTGACCAGGCGCCGTGATTATATCTTTGACCTTCCTTGGTCGCGTCTTGGCGTGGAGTCAGTAGTTCTGTCTGACACTGCTGAAAAGCGTGAGGTATTTCGAGTCCTCCTAGGGTTGGTGTCCCCGCGACCCATCCCCAGAGGAAAAGCGGGTATGAAAATGAATGGAAAAATAGAAATGTTTCTATCAAGCATCGTTTCTTTTCGTAGTTACAAAGCCCGATTCTTATGATTTTTATAGTAACTAAAATACTGCACAGCTACGAAGTACATCATGAACATGACCAAGATTTTGAAAATTTCTTGCATTTTTACAGATCAACCCTTACGTTGGTTCCATGTACTCAACTGGATATTGCACACTGTTGCTTTCGACATTGCTTTAGTTGTAACCATTCTTTACTGGGCACTCCGACAAAGTCCTGCAACGGAAAGCGCTTTGTCAATCAACAATCACGCTTTAAACTTCTTCATCATGATTCTCGACCTATTCATAATCAACATACCGGAGAGGCTTCTGCACAGTGTTCATAGCTTCACTTACGCCCTTGCTTATATAAATTATCTGTTGATATTGCACAGAAGTGGTGGGACGTCCAACGCATATCAGCTGACAGACTGGTCTGGCAACCCAGGTCTTACTGCTGGATTGTTTGTCGGTGCCGTCTTCGCAACTGTTCTGAGTCGATGCGTTGCATACGGTTTGTACAAACTCCGGGAGTGTATTGCCAGTAAAACAATGAGCATCAGCAGCGTTGCTGATGACGTCACACAGACAGGTACGTTCAAAGCAACACCGGATCTTGGGAAGAGCAATTTGGCTTACGAGACTAGTTACAAAGATGGCTTGCTTAAGCCACAAGAGGTTAATATGAAGTTTTAAAGTAAAACTCTTTTCAAAGAGTTATTTTAAGCACATTCCTGACATCTCAAATGGCAATGTTGACTCTGTAGAAAAATACATAGCTGGAACGGATAAACGATAACTTAAAAGTACAAGGACGAGCAAGCACATCTGGAACGATGCAATGTGGTATATGAACTTAAATGTTCGTGTGGCCATTCTTATATTGGACAAACTCAAAGAAATTTGAAATTTCGCCTGGAAGAACGCAATCCTTTGAAATCTAAGCACCAAGCTACCGATGTAGTCAAACATTATACACATATCCAGGTCATTACATGGACTTCACAAATCCCGAAATCTTGGTTTCTGCTTTCAACTGTCGTGAATTATTACTTAAAGAAACAATTCTGATACAAGAATAGCAACCCGAGATTAATGTAGACAATTTTTCCACCCCTTTATACTTCTTCAATACGTAGATTGTTATGTCAAATATTTGGCTGATGATCAGTTCTTATGTTGATACATGTTCCATGCATTGTTGTCGGTGTTGACGTAGGCAGGGCCCCGACATGGGGAAGTGCCGCCCCGGGGCGAGTCGAAAAGTGCTTCCCCCCCAAGTCATGGGTTAAAGCAAAATCAAACCTTTCAGGACGGAATTATTTCATAACAATGCAACATCAAGCTGGAGTTAATTTTGCAAATTTCACTGAAGTGAAATTCCGGGACATTTTGCTAACCGGGCCGGGACACCAGGATAAACCGCGACGTATGGTAGGTCCAACCTTAACCAAAACCCAAAACCTAAACCTAACTTCAGGTTCATTCGTGAAAGACCAATTGCTATTCCTTCTTTTCACCAAAAGTGCCACCCCGGGGCATTACCCCCACCGCCCCGCCCCCCTTGTTGGGGCCCTGGACGTAGGTGCTGGTTGTAGGACCTATTTGTCAAAATTTTGCATCCTTCGCTTGCAGTGTTCTGTGCCTCTTGCTGCTGGTCTTGGCTTGTTTTCGTAGATTACGACCTTACGTAGGTTTTGTTTTAGCATTTTGTGCATAGCTATTGGTCCTGCTTTTACTTTTAGCGATTTTGACATGGTTGGCGGTCGTGGTTTTGCTTTTGTCGTCTTTTGCGTCACACTGTTATTTCTTGCGTCACAGAGACTTTGGTTTTGAATTGCTAGAATTGCCAAGTGTTGCTTTATTTTTTGACTGAAAATAGATTAAGAATAATCCGAAACGTCTCAAAATAAAACATGTGTAGTTTTTTGAAGGCTTATTAGTGCTGATGAAGCTGTTAAGTCTATCCCAATTTTATGCTCCAAAACTTGCAATTTTGACTTCAGCAGAAAGTATCTCAAAGACGTTTTTAACTAAGCATTTTTAAAAGCTGTGCTAAGCTTTGCATTTGCACAGTTACTACCGACGGAAAATTTCGTACAAACTAATGCCCATGTTTTTCATAATATCTTTTTTTCAAATGACTTGCAGAGTGCTAGTGTCGTAGTAAGTTACGCCTCGTGTATTTTGCGTGTGGTGTATGTGACGTCACTTATTGCGATACCTTCTTTCATTCATCGCACTTGCTGGAAATCCATTCAAGTATTTGCATTTGAGGTTTGGGTTTCTGATGTTTCCTTGCGTTGATCTGCAACCAGGAAAACAAAGCGCACCATCACGATTTCTATGAAAGTGACACCACAGCAGAAGCGGAGCCGTCCCAAAAAAAATTTTTGGGGCAAATATTCTGAATTTAAGCGAGCAACAGTATTTGGTTTGGGACACCGAATCTTGAAGCACAAAACAACAAGATATGTCAGAAATTTTGGGGGCATGGCCCCTTTTACCCACCCTGGTTAGCCTATGAAGCAGACCAAGGGTCAACATTACCACTCTTTGTTTTATTATCGTAAAATCCAATTAAGAACCATGAAGACCTTGTCATACAGAAGACGTACGGCCTTCACAATTGTATTGCCTTGTCTACGAAGGGCGTTGATGTCCTTGTCAATTTGGTGAAGCTGTTTCAGTTTTGCTTTCAGACAAGGTTGGTACTTTCGCTTATAATTTTCTATAACCTGGCAACAACAGTATGCATAGAGTTCTTGAACTAATTGTTAGCAATTCCGAAACATTTTACTCATGATTTCCATTTGCTGTAAAGAGGCAATACCTTGAAAATATCTGTATTATTATAAACTGTTGCTTTCGATATTGCTTAGTTAGGGGGTCTGTGGCTCCCCAAATTTCTAGCATATCTTGACGTTTTGTGCTTCGAGAGGCGGCATCCCTAAGAAAAGAGTGTTGGTCGCTAAGTCAAAGTGTTTGCTCCCCAAAAAAATATTGGGCTTTGTATGCCACTGGCACCGACAGGTAGTTTTTAGCGAAACATAGACTACTTTCATATCCTCGCCAGCATATGCATGTAGCTAACTATTAACATTGCAACAACAAACAATTTGTATTATATAACAAATAATGCATTTACATACATAATTATGTCTTTAAGTGACAAAAGGCATAATGGCTTATCGGCTTTATTCATTTGCTCTATTACAAACAGAAAACAACCAAAAGAACTTGATGCCAATTCCATTTGCCACTTGAACTGGCATTTAACATGTAAGCCTAAGCAGGTATCAATGAAACTTTGACAACACTGTCGCTCTTGTTAACTGATCGCAACCTGTACATTGCATCATGTGGTTTGGCGTTTGCTTCAGCATTTTAGATTGTGTGAGTTCTTATTGTCTATAACCGGGGTTTTCAATTTCAAGAAGAGCAGAAATATGTGCGGCACGTCATTGCCGGCGCTGTTTTGAATGATTTTGTTGGTTTCCTCGAGTTTCACTGTTTGTTCTGTTGCTTGTTTGGTTTTGTTTGCTATGCGTGAAACAAAAGTTTTATTTATCGGTAAATGTAATGTGCTGAATCGAAAAAAGTTCATCCTGATTAATGTCAAGCGCTTCTCACCGGACCGTACGAGCTATTGATGTCAAGTGGATAAAGACGTGAGGAGCCTTTCACACAAAATAAGCAAAAAAAATAACAAAAGAGTGGAGAAAAAGCATGCCTATGTACAAGCGGTGGAGTGAGCAACTGTAAAGATAAATGATAGGAGGGAAAAGAGGGACATCAATACAAAATTACAAAAAAGTGACAAGCATTTGAAACGAAAATCAGTAGGAATTTTGGCAAGATAGCAGAACGTTTTAATATTGTTTTTTTCATGCTGTGCATAAAACTTTGTTCCATCAAGCACGTTGACGCAACGTTTTGTGGAAAATATAATTAACATTTTCTCCTAAAATCAGTCTTTTTTCCAATGAAATGTACAGCCTTTCGCATTTTGGCGTCCGTTTTACCATGCAACTTGTCCGTGCAGCTATGTGCTTCATTGTTTGATTTCTTCGACCCGCTGGCTGGTGCAGCTTTTAAAGCGTCTGAGCTTTCGCTACCGTTATTTGCAGCCTGGAACGTAAAATAACTGTGCGCTTTCTGTGCAAGTCACACCAAAGCAGAGAGGTTGTCTACTATTTGTGATGCTTCATTTTTTGTCGAAAAAATCAATTAATATCATTTAAAACGCTGTTCGTTTTGATAACAGCTACTTCAGTATTGTTTTCATACAACACAATGCTTTTCACGTTTTATTTTGTTTAACCGGGCAAAATCAAACCAATCACCGTTCTTATGCAAATTTTACCTAGTCCCAAATCACTTAAAACTACGTTTTCTCATTTTTGTAAAGTAAGGCTATTCGTTGACAGAGGACATCGAGGATAGCTTAATTTCGGCTAAGACGAAGGCAGGAGCTCTGTTGGTCGAACCCACAGCAGCCTACGACACTGTATGGCATCGCAGCCTCACCTGCAAGCTGCTGCGACTGCTACCTGACAGACACATGGTCCAAATGATCATGGAGCTGGTTGGCAATCTCAGTTTCACCCTTACCACTGGTAACGGCAAACGAAGCAGGATATCACACCTCAAGAACGGCGTCCACAGGGATCTGTCCTGGCACCCCTTCTCCTCAACATCTACATATCTGACCTGCTAACCACCGTCTACAGAAACTATACATATACTGACGATCTAGCAATCATGCACGCTGATGGAGGCTGGCAGGCAGTGGAAGGGGTGCTGAGCAAGCACATGCAACGGTAAATGAATACCTCCAGACATGGAAGCTAATGCTCAGCACCACAAAAACGGTGTCAGCAGTCTTCCACATCAAAAACAAGAAAGCCAAACGTTAGCTAAAAGTCAACCACAAACTGAAACATTGCCCTTCTGCTCCAAACCAAAATACTTCGGAGTAACTTTGGACAGGTCGCTCACGTATCGCCGATACCTCGAGTCACTTCGCAAAAAATTGAGCACAGGCATCGCACTCTTCTGGCAGCATGCTGGCTCCGGTTGGGGTGCTGGAGCACCAACGCTGCGAATAACCGCATTAGCCCTGGTCCATTTAACCGCAGAGTACTGCGTTCCTCGCTCCTGTCTGGTGCCACAGTGCTTACATATCCGCCTCATCGACCTTGCCATCAACGACGCCTTGCAAATTGTGACTGGACGCCTGCGTTCTACACCAACGGACAAATCATACAATCTTACAGAAATATTTCCTCTGGATATGTACGTCTAGAGTCTGGACTGCCCTGAACAGATTCTTGGAATTTACAAAATTTACGTAATAAAGCTTATTACGTCAGCAGGGGCATAACGAAGGGGGCAAGGGGGGAGAATTCCCCGGGCGCTGAATCATTATGGGGATGCCAAATCACTGTGGAAAGCGCCGAATGACTGCGGGGGCGTCGAAAAGTCCCAACAATGTCACAAGTATTTTCTTCAATAAAGTACATTTGCTCCCGATAAACCTCAGGTTCGAATATGGCGGCATCAAACTTTCTTCTTGCCCCGGGCGTCACCTAACCTCGTTACGCCCCTGCACGTTAGTGGTGAAGTGTTTGTCTCATTATATACGCAGTGGCGTGCAGAGGGGGGGAGAACAGGGCGCCGGCCCCGGGCATCCAGCAAGACAGGGGGGCATCAAAAGAGTGAAATTACAGAAACTTAAATGCTGTAACTAGATGATTTTTCCTATTGCAAATCTACTATTACATGTTGCATGGATTTAATTTTGTGACACTTGTTTTGTTGTCAACACTAATTTTTAAGTATTAAAATGCCAATAATTCTCAGCTTATTCATTAACAGGGCGTTAGGTCTGCGACGCACATCCAATCAAATTGATAGTGACGTAATTTGTCCCAGATCGTGCGATCAGCGGAAAATCACAAAAAAGGATGGAAAGACAATCAGTGTTGAAAAAAAACGTTTTTTTTTAAAAAAAAAAACCCAGCGTTTTTTGCTTTTTTTAAATCCGGGTTTTTTGTTAGAAAAAAAGTTTTTTTTTCTTTGAAAAAAACACAAAAACCCATTCTGAATTGTTTTTATTGCACCATGCAATATCACCGCTTGCAAAAATTACACAGTGATAACTTGTTATACCTATTATGACATTCAAATTTGAGGGTAAAGAAATGTACCCCATCTTTGTTTTCGCAAAGTGTTGTTGGTCAATGCGCACGGCAAACAGAGAAAAGCCACTCCTACACAAACCCTGCAGTTTCACGTCAAGTTTATGTACATGCCCTGCTAGTTCAGCATATATATAGTGTATTTTTTTAATATATAATTTGGTATGGTCCAACATCAGAAACATCTTGGATGCAGAGAAGGCAGAAAAATTGATTAAAATATACTGATTTCACAGAGCTGAAGAAGATGACCAGTAGAATTTACTCAAACTGTTCGAATTATTCTTCCCTTTTTTTCAAGTCCTTAAAATTTCGTTGCTGTTCGTTTTGTTTCATTAGAAAAAGTTACAGTTAACTGTACAAGTGTGCTGCTTGCGCTATTTTGCTTTTTACTTCATAGCGTTTTTTTTTAAGGAGAATATTAGATACCCGGTATGGACCTGCAGGGACCCAAAAATTTCCGACTAAATTTCAAAGTATCCATAATTACCATTTCATAATATTGATTGCAGTATTCGTTTAGATATTTTCCTTGATAATTTTCTCTGATTCTAGGGACCCGATTTTTAATTGTAGAGACCCGAATCGTTTCTGAATTGGGTCCCTAAATCACCTTAAAAACCTGCTTCAAAGAAAAAGTACAGAATGGGATTTTTGGTGGGTTTGATTATTTTTTTAAGTGGGCGTATTAATAAAAACGGGTGTGTTTTTTGGTTGGGTCCAATTACATCAACACTGAAGATAATTATGGACGTTTAATTGATTTTCTGAGCCAAATTTCAAAACTGTCCTGTTTCAACGTGCTTGATTTAGATGATTTTATGATGTAACACTAGTTTCCTTTTCGTTTATTGTGCTAACACAGTCGCACACCTTTGCTTGCAATATGTGCTTCGTTTCGAGCTTTGTCATAAATCGGCAGTTCAAGAGGATTGATCATAATGGCTCACACACGTCCGTATCTGTTCTTTGCCCTTAGTAATTGTACATATAACAGCTACATTATAAAAAATGAAAAATTCTTGCGTTGCCTACTTTATGCGCATGCCGCATACCTTCTGATACCCAGCTATTCGACGAGACATTCGGGCAGCCTTGCATTCTTGCAGTTGTGAACTACACTGACGTAGCACGGAGTGTGTTGTACTCCCCTATTTTAACACGTTGCCTGATATTTTTGCAGTTATTGAACTGCGCTGTCTTAGGAGACCCCTGACAATTCATGTTCATTACAGTGTAGCTTACAACAACGAGTAAAGAGAGTGCGTGTAGAATAATATGCGCAGGGACGCCGGAGAATGGAGGCATGGCGGGGCATTTCCCCTTCTGGCCTTTCACAGGAGGGGCAACAGGGCCGGAGGTGCCTTTACACAGGTGTAGGAGCAAGCAAATTTTTGGGGATGCAAAGGATTTTTCCCCGAATTTCTCCAAATTGCCCGAAAAAGTTCTTGTGCAACTTTTGTCTACAAATTTTCTCCCAGAAAGGGACATGAAGACGTTTTTTTGTGACCTCAATAAAAGGTCTTTATGTGTTTTTCTGCAAACCTTGGGCGCCATTTTGTAAAGTCAAGCAACGTTGCGCGCCATTTTTATCCGGATTTTCAGGGATTTTGCCCAGATTTTCATCACATCAAAACTTTTGCGGGCGCGCTTGCCCAACTTCAATCAACACTGCTTTTCATAACAGTATCATAGGTAATCTTGTGGTTTATCAAGATCGACTTGAAACAAACTTATTGTAGATATTCAGGCACTCAGAAAAATTCAGAATGGTTTTCTATAATTTATATTATTATTTTTGAGGTCAACATTGTTGATGAAAAGAAACAAGCATAAAATTTTCCATTGCCCTCAACTGTTTTGCTGCTTCCCCTCCCGCTGCTC
>Ga0210059_1009802_pt1 | contig 14880 bp, 8 predicted proteins | sample Ectturendosymbi2_FD_188042 | JGI IMG/M metagenome (GOLD analysis project Ga0210059, IMG submission 188042) | Ecteinascidia turbinata endosymbiont from Florida, USA - Sample 2 (SPAdes) (version 2) | ecosystem: Host-associated > Tunicates > Ascidians > Unclassified | place: Key West, Florida...
TGTCAAAAGGTGTCATAGATACAGTATCTTGGCACAGATATCTTCACGAAGTTCAATGAAGTTAATTTGCAATTGCAAGGGAATGGTGTTAACCTCATTAAAGCCAAATCAGCAGTTTTCACCTTCTTGTCGAAGTTATGCTGTTCAAACGAAATCGAGCCCTTCATGAACTCTAACAATTTCCAAATCATTAACTCTAACAGTTTCCGACTGCTAAATGAGTTAATTTACTAAATTAAGTTTTATAGTGAAATGCATCTTTGCGCTCATTCTTGTTTTAATCATTTTCAAACGTCCCAAATATACAATACGAAAAATTGTGTTCATATGTGTGCTAGGCATGGTAGGGGGGCGATAGAAATCTGTTTGTCAGAAAAGGGGGCGCTAGCCAAAAAAAGATTGGGAAACACTGATGTACAGTATTATAAGCTCCATTTTGTGATTCACTTCGAGATATTCTGTGGCTATGTGAAACTTTACAGCATAGCTGATCTTACAGCATGTAACTTCAGCTTCTCACTCACAATTAAAATAATTCGGCAGACGTTACAGGCCCATAACAAGGGGGGAGCAGGAGGACGATGTCCCCCTAGAAATTTTTCACCCCCCTGGAAAAAGTGTTGGACATAGTTTAAAACTATTGGACATAGTTTAAAAAATTTGGGCCCCTCACAGAAAACTCTTCTCCTACCCTGGTGCCCGAGTTGGTTACGGGTCTGGGAAACGATAAAGTCAGCCAAATAATAGCCACGGTCAGACTTGAAAAGCTATCTCTTCCCCAGTAGCGTAACCAGCCCAAAATTTTGGGGTGGCAAATCTTTTAACTTTAAGCGATCAACAGTATATAGAGGCGGGACACCGCCTCTCAAAGCACAAAATGATAAGATATGCTACAAATTTTGGGGGGAATGGCTCCTTTGGCCCCCGTGGCTAGGTTCATGCTCAAGCTGAAGCATCTTCGCTGGAAATGATTGTTTATGATCAACCAAAAGCAGTTTTGAAAAGGCAAATGGCCTATCTTGCGCACAAGGTCAAATTAAATCTCAGTCTGCTTGGCATCTTTGCATTTGAAGCAGCACGTAAAGTAAAGCAACAATTCAGAGCAAAGCTTCATATAAATCAGATGGAGGCTTAATATCGACATCAAATTGTGACATACAATTGCAATGCATAAAAACATAGGAACAAAACATCGGATTACACATCGTTAAAAAGTAAATTTTGAAATTAGCCACGCTTAATCATGTCATGTTTAATATTAGAACTTTTTGATATTTTTGCCAAACTTTCACATTAGCCGTGGGTTTGGCTTCGAAAATGTCTGGAGTGCACATAGAACGCGTTAACCTGAAGATATTGCTGGTTGGGGTGTCCCTTGACACTGGCTTGTGTTGTTTGCCCTCATTTTTTAGCTTTCCGTCTTTTGACGCTGACATCTTTCGAAAAAGTGATTTTTTAACCATCCAAGGTGCTAAAAAGTTACTACAGAAAAACGGGTTTAAGCGTCAACCAACGCGATGTCTTGCACGGGAAGCAAACGTTGAGATTGATTCAAAATATTTACCTCATTTTCAAAGCATTTTGTATTTGATCACGAAAGATACCTGCTGCGTATGCCTGACATTATGCACAATTAACGACAGTTTGATGCATTTCCCAATGGCAGCTATTTCAGCGGTAGAATAGTCTGCATTGTTTGTACAATGACAGAAACGTGTAGCATAACGCCTTCAGGTTGTGTGATACACTCACATTGTGGATTAATCACACTGAGTGTGACTAACTGGATTGAAAAGCATTGCTAACATAAACCGAACCTGTATGGTTATTGCACCTTTCCGACAACGTTACCCATGAAACAGAAATGACGATGTTCGATGAGAGAAGCTGTTGATCGCAATATTTTTTGCAAGTGCTGGCAAATCGGTCGCGTTTTTCGTATGCAATGTGAGTGTATAAATGTGCTGAAAACTTCAATGGCGTGAAAATCTTTTCTACATCAAGGTTTCAATCAAAAAATCTTGGGCTTTGTCAGCTGAACCCATACAGATGTTTCTAGGAAAACAACAATTTGAACTTTATTGAGTAAGCGAAGAAATACAAATAATACCAATCACATTGAAAGCTCAACTGCGTCCGCCACTCTTCGACACAAAATGTACTTCCGCTCTTAGCAAGATCAAGTTACAACTTAAACAGTGAAAACAGAAAGCGTGTGATTATTTCTAAACATTGCATTGCGCATAAGCATTCGTTTGGCAATGGAACATGAAAATGATTTTTCCATGTAGTAATCAAAATCAATCATTCTTGTCAAAAATTATTTTCGTGGTAATCATAATCATGATATTAATTTGTTAAAACTAGTAATTTTAGTCAGTAGCGTAACTGACTGGGGGCGGAGGGGCGAATTGACCCCCTGGCAAACTAAAAGTAAAAACCGGGCGTAAAATAACCTCACTTAGCTTATATTCCGGTTTTAGTATTCCTTTGGTTTTTAGAAAGTTGTTGTTTATTTGCATTTTTCGAAGTATTTTCAGGTGATTTAGGGTTTTAGTATAGCCGTCAACATCCGGATTCACCATCATTTCTCAAGTTTTTTCAGAATGCTGGCAAGCGGCCCCCTATTGTGGCTAGTGCGGCCTTTTCAACTAACATTCCCCTCTGGCTCAAACCTCCATTTACGCCATTGGTTTTAGTAGCATTGATTGTTAAATGATTGCAAGTCATAATTGCTATTCTTACAACTAATTAAATTTTTCGGCAAAAGCCAACGCAATGTTTAAAGACAAATTTGACTTATAAACTATTTGAAAGGAGATAAATACTTTTTTACAGGCACACATTTAAGTTTGCGTTAAGTAATAGCATAATAAAGGAGGTTCGTTTTCTCTTTGAAAATTTGTGCTGTTCCATCACAAAACTGCCGGTCTCAAGTGGGTGGACTTTAACAGAACATCGTTAGTGATTTAAGAAGGTGGTAAATTTTGCGGCCCTTGAATTTTTAAAAAGTGACAGCAGGCACGAGCGGTTTCGACGCAAGTGCCTCTTCACCGTCTCGCTCAGTGGTGACACTGCTTTGTTTGGAGAGCTGATGTAAACCCGTATCAAGTATCGTAACGAAGAAAGTCGCTTTGACTTCTGGGGCTCTTGTGTGAGTTGGTGTTTGCCTTCTCAGGATTACTGTCTGATAACACCAACCCTGCCCTAACACTGGATCTAAGCCGCTAACATTAGGCCTTTTGGTGTGCAGGATCACAGAGATACTGATTGTCGCGTTCTAATTCAGTAGTTCGTAACCATGGTGGTTTCCACAAACAAAATGGTACTTGACCGTAATGATGTTGCAGTTAAAAGCATAAACTCACAAGACAAAAACATTGAAAACTACGAGTAATTTTAAAAATAGCAGTATTTGTGCATTTTTTGGATCTATACTAAATAATCACAATATACATCGCAATTATAAGGTAAAAAATGCTGCAGTGGCACTTTGAGACATTTATTCCAATTAGTAACAGATATAAAAGACACAAGTAATCTTTATTTTTCAAGCAATTCTGCGCTATATAAACCTTAAGTCCTTTGTTCTTTCGCCATGTTTAATACTTCGTCCTAGTTTGAGTGCTTTAATATTGCTTGCTGCGGTTGGAAATAGCAATAGTTGTGCGTGAGACAAATACAAGTGTTCTCAGACTTCAAAAAAATTCATTCTTTCATTGCTTCCTTCACCTGCTAAAGCAAGATTCTCAAGGGACATTTTCCGACTTGTTTGGAAGTGCGGCAGAACGAAGTAATATTCCTTCGAGAAGACATGTGATCCTTTTGCTGAGGATCAAAGCGATATCGTTAGATCAGGAAACATTGAAAACTGTCAGAACGCAATTATAAAGTTGCGGTAGTTGTGTTATTAAACAGAACAAAATTGGATGCACCTTCTTTTATGGACCAAATGTCATACACAAATTTTTGTCATTTCTTTGTAAAACAGAATTGGTGACAGGAGCCCTCAGATATTGATGACACTAACTGAAATCAGAGAATTTGAAGAAAGGACCGATTTAACTGCACTGTTTGCAAAGTAACACACATAGATGAGAGGTTTTGTAAGTAGAAGGGTACTTTGTCTCGACAGCAATTTTCATGCTAGGATTTCGAAGTTTTAGTACTAATATTTGCTATGCGTCTTAGCAAGAATAATATCAGGACATTGAGGTCATATGTCAACATCAAAACAGTCGCTGGCCTATTTGCGTCCAAGCCTGGTAGATCTGAACTATTCACGTTGGAATAGCGCGCTGGTTAGTTTGTGACAATCAAACCATCTGATACGGAAGAGAGGTTTTCGCGTGCGATTAGTACAATCATTTGACCGGTTGGTATGAGACAGACATATAGTATGAAAGGTTTCAATCCTGGTTCTGAATTCTGTTGCGTCACGCAGTTCAAACCGAGACTCCGCCATGGCACAGACTTGTGTCTGTGTGCTTTTAACGCGACTATGGAACTTATTTTGCAGTCGTGACCAGTGATCGTGACGTGCGGTATAACAAGCTGTGGCAGATAACCTGCACTCAGTTTTGGACTGATATCACACCCTATCATTGTGTCTACGCTCACCATTGGTGTTGGGGACGCTTATGCTATTTTGGCTTTGCCAATCACAATAGAGCGTAGAAACCTCGAGCGAGTGGGTTCAAGCGATCGTCTGTCGAATAAACTAGGCTTCGTTTTGTAGCGGAGGAAGTGACGTGGTATAATGCAGCTTATTTTCCTAAGACATTCGCTTCCGGACGAAGTGACGAAGAAGTTCCCGCATCACGTGTTGAAATGTTGCATGAGCTCACCAAGGTTTGTATAGCTCGCACGTAAGCCGGTGGCGCTGAGTTGGTTTTGCTGTAGCTTTAACTTCCTCCAGGCGAAGCAGCCAAAAAACTTAACAGTATGGTGAGGTTTACGTGAAAGTTTTTGTTCTTACTTTCACTTCCAGCTTTAATCTTGCAGGAAAAACTTGTGCAAGAAGAACTGTGATATATTTCCTAGATAAACCTTTCAGTGAACAGAAGTACATATATCTGATGAAGAAAAAGCTGTAAATCCACACTGTCCCAACTTGGTTTGGGAAATGGAGCCAGGCCGCAGTAGCGATAGTGAAACAATTCTGTTTTCTTTCTTTTTTCCATCCATCCAATGCCAAACAGTTTGAGTTGGTCATATTTGTACGCTAGCAAAAATGCTTGGTCGTGTTTTAAAGATTAGTAGTTAAAGTAGTTTTCTTCTGCGCCTGTATTCATAACGTCTTTTGTCACAAATGAAAGCTGTTTATTGGCATTTCTGCGTTAGAACAGAAACTTTAGGTGAAATATCCATGCATTCAACCATTACAACAGAAGAGTGCTGTATGATGATGAAATCATAGCCGTAAAATTTACTACAATTGGCCTTGGCAGCAATAATGTGCTCTGGTTAGAAATTGATGATTGCATTTATTTAATCTACACTCTGCGTAATAGGGTCAAAAAGAAAAGTGGAGAGTGTTTTGTTTATAAAACAACTCAGAGGCACCTTTGCTCAGTGCTGAACTGCAGTAAAAAACACTCTATTCCGTGCCTATTGCATGCCAATGTATGCTTGCCAACTGTGGAGCAAATGCATGCAGACCAGTATGAAGCACTTACGAATTGCGTGCAACAATGCCTACATAATTATGCATTACATACTCAGAAACGTAAGTGTTCGCCCACACCCAGGGCCGAATTTAGGCCGGGCAAAGTGCGCACCTACCCAGGGACCTCTACAAACTGGGGCCTCCACAGTCTTGAGCCGTAAGTCCCCTGGCTAAGGCTGGTTAAACATATTTAATGTGAATAATCATAAAAATAGTCAACAACAACAGTATTAGGGAACAAAGAAAAGTTAATATTTATTGAAATTATTGTCACTTTTTCTTTTCTTACTGACGAAAAATTACAGCCAACAGAACGAAAGCATTATGTGGGCGAAAGTGAACTTTCCGGGTTCCTAATGAAAAATATAACAAACAAATTTGTAGATGGTAAATATTTAAATATATATTAAAAACAGACTACGTACAACAATGCATCATGATAAACTCAGTCATCTGGCACTGATAAGCATTGAGTATGATATCCTCAGAGATATTGAAATTGACAGGCTGATAAACAAATTTGCAAGGGACAAATCTCCTAAAGTGCCTGGTCTGTAAATTTTGGTATTATGCTTTTTTTGGATCAAAAGTTGAAGGTTGTTTTTTTACTTAGTGTAATACTTATGATAGAATCTTAATCTTATTAAAATTGAACAAAAATATGGTATTTTAACTTTTTCTAGCATCTTGCGTTCATCAAACTGTACACTATGCCTTTAGACTACCAAACTCGTTGAACTATTCTGACTATACATGAAGGGTCATCAGTCTCTGTTAAAAATGTGGATTGTGCTTAATTGACTGTACTGTACATTGCACTGTAGTGAAGAAAAGTGTTATTCTAAACATGACACGATTACCACAGTTGAGATAAGATCCGTGCTCACTGAAGGCTATTAGATGAACACGACGTGACTAGTCATTATGAGCAATGCATTCTTATAATACTTAATATGGTATATTTTTTCCTTGCAAAATTCAACCAATAGGGGACACAGAAAGTGTTTTATTTTTTCTCACACAGCTTCAAATTTCACTTTGTTTTCAAGATTTTGAGACGACCAAATTATGCCAAAAACCCACCTGATTTTTGCTCAGCTACATTAATTGACCTATTCCTTCCAGCAACTGCAACTTATTTTTGCTATACATAGCTTATACATGCTTCTTTTAATCAAAATATACTTTTAAACGTGTTTCTCCAGCTGTTTCAGGTGGGAGTGGCATAGCTCCACCATATATCAGCAGCTAAGGTCGAAAAAATTCGTAGCTAATGAATCATTGAAATAAATAAAACGCGATTCACAGTGGGTATAGTTGTGGCGTGAAAAGATAAATCTGGCTTATGTGCCTTTGTAGATAGCATGGCTTTTAATATTAATGACAACCTATACTACTCCAAGAAAAAAGCCCTACAAATACAGTTTTTTACCTGTAAGTATGAACTCCAATAACTATTTTTCTTACCTTTTTTTCCAACCTTGGCATCCTCTAGTGCCGCTATGTCCAACCCGCGGCCCATGGGCCACATGTGGCCCGGTCGAAGGTTTTGTGCGGCCCGGTTTAGTTTTTCTTCTGTAGTAAAAGCATCCCACATACTCACAACCTGTCCTTACTTTGATACTCTTGAATTTGACGTTTTTGATGCAGGTGGTCCTCAGTGCCACTTTATCACGTCTCTTACCACTGCAGTTAGAATTCGAATGCTTTCAGTACATTAGCTTAAGCTAAATTTATGCTAATATGAAAGTATGCCATTCAATGTGCGGCCCTCATTAATATGTCCTTCAATATGCGGCCCTGGTTAAGATAGCGACATAATTTTTGACCCAGTAGGCCATTTGGGTTGGACATAGCTGCTCCAGTGTTAGGTATACGCGGAGCACCAACCAGCGGTGTGGCAAGAAGTAGCTCTTTGGGCTCCAGGCACCCGGCCCCGGGCGGCACATTATAGGGGGGCGGCATGTTGTAGATGAGAAGTTAAGTTTTTAAAAGTAGTTTTTGTGGTTAGAACCCCTCGCCTACAAAACTTGGAAATGTGCTAGTAAAGTGAGCAAATTTATGAAATAATTACTCAAAAGTCTGTATCAGATCCAGGGTGCTAAACTAGTCCTGTGCTTGTGATGAAATCTGGAATTGTTAACATGCTTACTTGGGGAAAATTGCCACCCACTCTCTGCACCTTCTTACTTAGCCAAGGCCGTTCCCCACCCCAATCAAAAGTCATTTGAACAAAGGACAGAAGATATCATTCGACCGCAGGCTAGCAAACATTACTGGTCCGGTACTTCAGGGTTAAAATTGTCCTCCCACTAAAAATCCAATAAAAAGACCCTGCGTGAAATCAAGGTAGGCCTAAGTCAAAGCTATCTTAATCCTCTTTCTCCTATCGTTCGATCCTTAGCCATGCCCAAACGGGACATCACTGCATCACTTGACACCCATCGGCATTGGCGACAAACATTTCTTGCTACATCTCATGCTATTGTTTAATGTTCAATGGGAGGTATTAGGCAAATAAGTGCCACAAGCTACAGCCTAATCATTAGGTGGGCTTATCAACATTAAATTTTGGTGGGTGAAGTGAAGAACTCTGCAAAGGTAAAGTTGCTCAGTTTCAGCAGAACTGATTTTTTTCTATATGACGTACCGAAATCGGAGAATGACGTTCTTGAAGCGTGATAGCGCAGTTGATGTGTTTGCGTGGGCAATTCAGAGCTCAGATTGTAGGCTTGAACTGCAAGTAGAGTGAATCAGTGCCGGCCGATAGGAATGTGGGTTTCGTAGAAGGTTTGACTCTGATGTTCAATGGCACACTTAGCATTTGCAGTCGTAGAAAAAGTCATTTCAACAGGAAAAGCTCACAAAAGGTGTTGCTCTCATCTTGATAAATTATAGGCAATGAACCTTAGTCCGAAAACCTAACGATAGGGCAAACAATATATGCTTGTGGTGAAGGCTTTTCAAGGGCTGTGAGCCAAAACACTTGTACAACTTGGCAAAGGCTGTACTAAATAAAGTTGTTGAGCGCGATTTCTATCAAACGTAAGACATTGTAATCATTGCTGAGCAACAAAAAGGCGAATGTCCCGAGCGGTAGGGTTTGGTGTTATAGTTTTCTAAATAGACGTCTGTTGCCCAAGGATGAAAGTCAACACTATGCACGCGTAATGGAAGAAGCCCAATCCAACAGCTAGGGACCAAGTTTGCAGGTCACCATGAAAGCTGCAAGCGAACACACCTCAACCAAAGCCGGTCTTAAGCCTATTTGACGAATTTTATCAAAATGGTTATACACCTTAAGAGGGACCTGCGCCAGTAGTGACAGAGTTAACGTTTGAAGCCGTTTATGCATTTCAAGAGAAATAAACCACTACTGAAACGTAAGTGAACAATGAAACATTCTTTACACTACTGAGATTAGATTACTAAATTTATTACCATTGTCTAACGTAGTATATGCAGTAGCCAGTATATATCATATATATATATATATATAGGCTACTTTCTTTTGGTAAACACGGGGTCTTTACTACACAATATATAAACGGACACAAATGTTTACATCTTTAAAGTAAGTATCCTGTCATCATTTTTCTATTGGGTCCCGCAATAACACATTTTCGCGTTTTTGTTTTCTCCCGTAGAATGAGTACACAATTAAGGCTAAACGGTAAGGTATCCCGCAAACTGAAAGCTAAGAGGGTAAAAAATTTAACAAAATATGTTGGGACATAGATGAATATTAAAAAAAGGCAGAAGAAATAGGAAGAGCAAGTGATGAGAAAGGTGGCGAAAAAGAAAAACCCATAATCGAGAATGAAGCACAAGGCCAGTTTCAGTTTGTGGATGTTTGATTCTGATGTGCAAGATGTTTTGATATTCCTTACATCTTTACTAAGCACAAAACATGACCTTTCATTTTAAATTCATATAAGCAAATTTGAGGGGTGGAAAGGGCGGCACTTTTGTGGTTGGCCCCGGGCGACAGTTAGCCTCGCTGCGCCACTGCCACCAATCCATTAGTGCGTAGGGTCATATCACAGCTGGGATACATAACAGTAGATTTCTGCAATTTACCAACAGCTATGCAGCGTTGCTCGACACCACAGTTGATCACCACTTGATAAAAAAATGCTATACAGAAATCTTGAAAAAAGGTCACTCATTTACAGTATGTGTAAAACTTGGAACCACAAGACAAAACAAACAATCATCCTAGGCATATCCTAAGTTCAAGTAATTTAATTGTGCTGTAATGGTTCTGATGGGTTTGGCATCCCCTGCATCTCAGTTGTGTCCGAGTGTGAATGGATCATTCCTTAAAATGTAAACAAATTACCGAAACTTCGCGTTTCGTAGTAGTGTATAGAACACGTCGTATTACTATATAACAAACATGGGGAAAGCAAGCAATGCTTTGACACTTGTGCTCTGGCTGTGGAACGCTCGAAAGAAAAAAGTAAAGCGAAAGTGATTCCGTGTTTGTTTAATTGGGCCATGAGCAGTTCCATTGTGAAATGATCTGAGTATCGTGCAAGTCTATAACTTTGAACATCTGCAGCCGTCATCGTTAGATTTTCTCACGGATATCAAAAAATTCTTACTGCAGGGGAAAAGTTGTACGTTCGATGGCTTTTCAGACAAGCAGAGGTAAAGTGCCTATTTTCTTTTAAACTTCAGGCAGAACCACCATTTAGGCCATTGGGGCCTCAATTTTACTTAATGCTGATTATAAAAATGTATGCTGGTAAAGTTTTTCTTGTGGACAGCTCATTCGTTGACCATAGAGGGTTCTTCAAAGTGGACTACACGCATCCAGGTACCACTGTTTGCACAACGGAAGCATAAACAGCGTAAAGAAGATTATACGCGGTATCAGCTTTTTTAAAGGTGTTTTAGGGACCCGATTCGAGTCCCTAGAATTGAAAATTGGGTCCGTAGAATCAGAGAAATCGGGTCCCTGTAGGTCCATACCGGGTACCTAACAGTTTTCTTAAAAATAACCCTGCCGCCGCGGTATTTAACAGGCCGAACGTTGTTAGGTCACATGTGCTTTGCTCGTCGATTAGTTTAAGACCATGAAATATTTACTTCGATATTCGTCGTTTACGTTGCCACATTACATCAGATAAAGTAGATACATGAGCAGCAACGAAATGCGGAGTGGGAATAATTGATAGACAGTTGAAAATATTCCTTACTACGTCCAGTTTGTTGAGAAAGTTATCAAGCAAGATCCCAAGCATCAGGCATTTCTCCGGACAGCAGTTGTGGAAGATATGAACTGAATGTTTGATTTTTCAATATTGTGCACATATACAGTATATATGTGCAAATTCTGTGGAATTTGTAAGCAAATGTATATGCAGTGCTTGCCTTCAGCATCGACATTAACCTAAATATGGTTGGTAGTTTAACAGTTGCTCTACGTGATATCAGTCTACACTCTACACGTTAATAGAGAATGGCTGAACTGATCAGTTTTTATACCTTACAATGTTTGATAAAGCACGTTGATTTATATTCACGAGATTTTGAAAAGGCAATGTTATATATGTATTGAGATCGACTTGTCCAGCAAGCAGGCTAGAATGTAACTACAACGTTCTATAAAATTGATTCTTTTCCGTAATAGTTAATTTTTAACCAGCGTGCAGACGCAAAGGTAGGTTGATCAAAATATTTAAGCTCTCTTGAAAAACTAAGGCATGTCCAAAGTGCTGCCAAATTTGTGCTCCCAAAAACTAATCTCTCTAGGTTAGGCTTGCCTTGTTACAGAACATGTCAAAATCTTGTCTTTTCAATAGCCCTCTGGATTACTGAATAGGAAGTATGGAGATGTGGTTTCAGTAATTGTAAATTTTTCGTCAGAACTCTCTTTATCCTAATAATCTTCCAATCTTCCCATAGGTGAGCAAGTGAACCTATTTAACATGTATTTTGTTTTGATTTTTAATTACATGTTGAACAGTCGATCACCTTGCTTTCATTCTTCAGAACATCAAGGAGTCGCTAACTGAAGTATATTTACTTCTCAGTTTGCCTAACGTAAACACATTTTCTTCATCTTTTATGGCTTTTTTCAGGCCTTAGTCGCGAAGGGTCAAAAAATGGGTCGCGTGAGGTGATCCAAACCTGAGTTGTGTATTTTCAACGTTATCACTACTTTTGTGTATGTGTTTGTGTGCAGCGTAAGTCCTTGAGAGAAGAGTAGATTGCTGACATTGAAAGCAAACTTAGCAACTCACTACCAAAAATCATTCATACAATAATTTTCTTCATACGCTGTTTGAGGCTTGGGTCACGAGGCGTTCACTAAACTGAGATTTCGGTCGCACTCAAAGAAAATTGGTAACCGCTGCCTTAGGCACTACAGTGAAACCAAGCATAACCAAAGTAAACTGAATGTTTTTATCAAATTCCCGGATAGCGGTTGTCAACAGTCGAAAAATATTGTGAAAGCAATGCTATTTTCTGCTACATAATGGTTGTATGAATAAATTCTCAACATTCGGTTAAACTTTGATCTTGCTTGCAGGAGGTTACTACAAAAAATTCCAAGTAGAACTCACAATTTTAAATTTAGCTAGCTGTGTAATGTCAAATATAGCAATGCAAGTGAAAACGGCAAATGGAAAACGGATGCCACTGAACATAAAGCTTGTCAGTACACACATTATTGTAGAGAAGTTGTTGAAAAGCACCTTTTCACTGATATGCTTCATAGCCATTCAGGAGGCCCGTGGTTGCAAATTTTACGTTTTTGAAATTTTGCCTTAGATTCCAAAAATACACAAAAAATTTAAAATATAAAAGAGCCAACGGAACTTTCACTTACGTAAAACTTGAATTTCATTTTTCCACAAAAGTTTTGGACCAAAATGTCGGGTGTAGTCTCCCAATTTTTCCCACTGAAATTATTTAGACTCCCATTGAGGTGAGTGCCAATTTTTCGGAATTCTGTGTGGATAAGAGAGCTGAGAATGCTTCTCAATAGGTGATATACATATACTATGATACTCGTGATACCTGTGGTTGTTAATTAATTCTTGCGGAAGCAACGTCTTTCGATAGGCATTTTAACCAGCAGGCTTGTCCATGGATCACTTTCTCCGTTCCATGGCAACTTTTGACTGCCCCATCCCATGGGATTCCCACGAAACTAGTTGCACGAATTACATTATAACATGTGCATGTTTTATGACTAGCTTCTACAGAACCGTGGCTAAGGCAACTCAAGCCACCCAGTTAATGAAATGTGGTAACTCTTTTTTAGCTGCCACATGAAGAGGACCCGACAATTTATTTCCAGGTCGCGTGGCACCGATCCTTTACGTCTAATCCTTACTTTGCTGTGTGCATATAATAGTGGTACTCAACGTAAGAAAATTCCTGCTGCATGACGGTAAAATTACTATCGATGGAACATGGGCCAAATTTCAAGTCCGCTGTCCCATCCCCATGGGGCATACCATTCCCATATGTACAAGCGACCAGAGAAGATTTTGTCCTACTTTATATTGTGCAGCAAATGCACCCAACATGATTTGAAAATTACGTCGCGGGTACCGTTAAAGTTGTCAGTACCTCAAAAAAGTCTTTTGCTGCGGACAGCACACCCTGCTACACCTGTGTGGAGGTTATGCTGCCTTCACTAGGTTCGACCAATACACACAAAAAAAATATAACGGAAAAATATGCGAAAATAAAAAGCAAACTTACCTTAAAGTTTTCAGTTGCTCTCCATGTCTAAATAGAAAATTGCACGTTATTTTTAAGCGGAGGTGGCAAAACATGCATATTTACTTTTAATTTCAGTAAAAGTAAAGGACGCGATTGCTGCCATGGAAGCGAGAATAACAGAAACCGTACCTCTGCGATCTGCTAGCAAGGCACAGTTGACTGCAGAAAAGAAGCAAACTTCACCCGATTCTTTTTCAAATATAAAAGCCCGACACCGACGTTCTATGTCTGATCCATACTTGCAGAAGACTTTCAGCGAAGTGAAGAAGTTGTGGGACACCAAAGTTGAAACAGGTACATTTTTACCGGTGGCTAGTCGAGTAGAGCATTTAAAATTTTTTAACACGACTTGTGATAAAGGTAGTTATTGACTTACCTGCTCAAAAAAATTAACGACGCAGAGAAAGTGATGCTTATCAGCAAAAATTGTATGCTGCAGACTCAGGCATCAATTGTGGGATTTATGTACTCGCAAGTTAGGGCACAATTGCACGGTGAACATAAACCGGTCTTTCCAACTATGCCTGTGTGAAGTTAAAGATGCCTGGTTTGTATTTCCACAATTGTCAAGCCCACGTGTATTTCAGGCGAGGTCCTACTGAACAGTTAAGCAAATGTAGTCGCCTCGCGCGCCGTGACGTTCTTATACAAATTTGGAAATGGTACACATTGTACAAACAAGGAACAATACGCCGATGTATTTGTTTTTGTCTGTGCGCGGTCTCCTTCAAAATAGTGCACTGTTGGTGGAAACTTTGGCACTGCTGCTACAATGCTGCCGATTCCATGAAACCACCAATGGACGCAGTTTGCCAGCTGGCAGGATATTGGTTCCAAGCAGTTAGCAGCACTGCGCAATGTACAAGAGAGCGAGACAAATTTTGAGATACAGTTAAAAGCCACAGTATGGCCAGGTTGTGTGGCGCTTCATGAACTTGTCCAGTTGCTGCATAAAATCATATCTCGCTTAAGTTTTTAAAATGAAACATTGGTCTTACCCCGCAATTAATCATTTTGTTTGTGGGAGAAGACTGAGTGACCCAAAGAAAGTAGAGTCTAGCTGAAAAAACATTCACAAAAGGTGTTGAACTTTTATGCTGTCGAAATTGTCACAAGAAATTTGAAGCTTCTATGAGAATCATTGGTTTCGCTAAGAAGTATAACAGACAAATGTGACAGCAAATACCTAAAAATTTATCACCTGCTAACTAACCACTCAGCAGAGTCGTTGTCTTGTATCTTTTCTGTCCAGTAAGGCGTAGATATCGTTGTTTTTTTAGCAATATATGTAAATTTTTTGATGTACCATGCATAAAATTTTACTTCGCTTCTTCTTTGCGAGTGTTTTTTTGTATCTCTACAGCAGTGGTTCTCAAACTGTGGTACGCGTACCACTAGTGGTACGCGAAGACCTTCAAGGTGGTACGCGAAGAGGCCTACTTTCTGTTTTTCTTCACAAAAAATAT
>Ga0210059_1009803_pt1 | contig 14879 bp, 12 predicted proteins | sample Ectturendosymbi2_FD_188042 | JGI IMG/M metagenome (GOLD analysis project Ga0210059, IMG submission 188042) | Ecteinascidia turbinata endosymbiont from Florida, USA - Sample 2 (SPAdes) (version 2) | ecosystem: Host-associated > Tunicates > Ascidians > Unclassified | place: Key West, Florida...
TTCAAATAGAATCTGTTAAGGAAAGATTGCCAAAAGCCGCCCAAACAATGCTTGGGAGCTGCATGCAGCTCTTAGAACAGTGTTTGAGAACCACCATTCAACAAGTGGTAACACCACACCTGCCAGCTACGATGTCACAGCCCTAACGATTACGATGTCACACACTTCCCAAAGAAACATCAAAGGCTTGCACATCTACTGTTGCAGTCTGGTGTCGTAACTCGTCGCAATCGCGTTTAGTGTGCTATGCAGAGTACAGTGGTACATTCCCCACCTTCAGCGGGCGAAAACCGGACAAGCTGCGCATTGTATTTGACTGTGCAGCACAACACCACTGCGTGTGACTGAACCAGGGGTTGATGCAAGGGCCGGATTTCAACAATCGGCTGGATGCAGTGTTACTGCGGTTCCGGATGGAGTCCATAGCCTTGGCAGCCGATGTAGAAGCAATGTTCCACCAAGTTTTAATGAGTCCTCGCGACCGCTACGGTTTACGTTTTTTTGTGGTGGCGTGATGGAGACTTTACGAAAAAAGCCATTCCTCATCTAATGAAAGTACACCTTTTGGTGCGACTTCTTCCCTGCGCTGTGAAGCCTTCAGTCTGCGTCAAGCTGCTCTCGACTTTCCGACGTCGAAGCAGAGTTGCCTAAGTCAGTGCAAGCGCACTGGATCGACTCCAACCTGCACGAGAGAACTCTCCGAGTGACCTTGAACCGGTACAAATGGCGTCAGAGGACCCGAGTGCTACATCGGTGGAGGAGCCGTGTGCAACTGCTTGCGAGGAATCGTGTACGAATGCCCGCGAGGAACCGTCTACGAACGTGTGCGAGGAGTCGTGTACGATTGAACGAGAGGAGCCGTGTACGAGTGTCAGCGAGGAAGATGTGATCATGTACGAATGATCTACGACGTTGGAGCACTGGCTCCGAAGACTGTAACGCGATGCGGCGCCAGTCCGAGTGTTTTTGTTATCACACCTTCATTTCGTCTGTGTCGTTGAAACGCCACGTGTTCTAAAACAAGGCGTTTATAAACTGCATTGCTGATTTACTGAGCCCGATGTGAATTTGTTGTTGACATGTGAGCTTTTTATGTTGCCTTCAAGAAAACTGGTGGATTTAACCAGGTTGTATGTTGGCGCTGTTTGCTCATTGTGGTGATTTAGCTGGTTTGTGTCTGAAAAATGTTGTTGTGTTGTAAAAATTGCAGCGGAGGCGACAATTTTGGGGTGGAGTGTAAGATTTTTCTGGTACGCTTAACACACTAGCCTGTGCTGTTCCGTGGGAAAGCACAAGTAAACCTGACTCACATTGGTAGAAGAGCAGGAAGTGCGGCTCCTTGTTGTTACGTAATAAACAGTGTTGAGTTGAGTTGATTTTATTTGGCGATAATTAATGACGAGTCCCGTAGCTGTAGCAGATAACGTGGTCGGCCTCGTGGGGGAAGTGCAGTGGTTTTTGCTGTGGTTTTAACATTTGGCTGTGTACATCACCTGACAGACGTCACAGCGTTTCGAAACTTCGCGTTAGTGTGCTCGACTGTGTTCTCAGTAACGAATAGAGCTTCATTCGGTGCAAGGACATTTGTGATCGACGAGTCTAGTTCGGAGAAGCAGGCGAGGCACGGAGTTCAAATTCATAAAGTACTGTGGTAAACGCCGGGACGATCGCCCGGGTAAATCTACATGCAGTTTATGAAAGAAAAAGCATTTCTGATAACCCAAGTGTAGAAACATGTCAGACTAATGATTAAGAATCGAGGTTAACCAGCACACACCAATGGGGAAAAAAGGGTAAAGTGTTTTTTGAACGTCAATTTGCATTGCATTGTCAGCAACCTGAAAAGGACAAGCAAAATTTCGACGTTGCCCCCTTGGAAAAATTTCTGCGGACGCCCATGGGTGCGTAATTACGCTACTGACTTCATATGGCCCACTCATAAGCAGCAAGGTCGTGTGAGCCTTGTGCAGTGCGACCAATGTATGGAAGAAAGGTATTTTAAAATCCTCTGTTGCAGTGCGAGCGAAATCGCTGCACCTTTTTCTTGTTTAAAAGCTATTCGTTGCAAATGTTCCTTTTGCTTGGAAGCAGGCCCGCAACCGCAGGGGTGGAGCAATCGGGCAATTGCCTCCCCGAAATTTTCAAAAACAAGTTTATTTGTTGGGTACAGCAACAAATCGCACCATTTTAAGCCTATTTGACCTCTTTATCACAATGGGTCCCGGACCTTAAGATGGTCCCGCACCAATGACGACAAAGTTAAGGTTTGAAACCTTTTATCTACTCTAAGAGAATAAGACCACTACTGATACGTGAAGTGAACAATGAAACATTTTGCTATACATTACTGAGGCTGGGTTGTTGAATTTATTATAGCGTACTATACGAAATATATATCTACTTTCTTTTAGTTAAAGACGGGGATACTACACGAAATATTACGTACGAAACTTTTTACATCTGTGAACTACAATAGGTATGTATGCCGCCATCACTTCTAATTTATTTGTGTTTTTTATCCCTGGAATGAGTGAACGAGCAAAGCTAAGTGGTGTGGCTTACCGCAGACTGAAAAGCAACAGGGAAGAAAATTCAACGAAATATACAGAGTCCACAGATGCATATGCAAAGAAGGCAGAAAAATTCGAAAGGTAGTAATGAGAAAGGTGGCGCAAAATCACAAAAAAAGGAACCCATAATCGAGAATTAAAAAAAGAAAGAACCATTTCAGTTTGTGAATGTTTGATTCTGACGTCCAAGATGTTTTATTATTCCCAGTATCTCTAAGTGGAAAACATGATCTTCATTCATTTTGAATTGTAAGCAAATTTCAAGTGTGGAAAGGGCGGCACTTTTTGGTCGGCATTGGGCGACACTTCGCCTCGCTACGCCACTGCTACTATGTAAGTACCGCTGCAGAAGTTGCATACAATACGAAGTTAGGTGAACGCTACTTTACGAAATGAAAACCGAAACTAGTGCAATATGAGCAGTTAAGTAAAACAAAAAGAGTTCTTATAGCATGAAAGCGTAAGGACCAGATCGGAAATGAAATAATGCAAGCACGACGTATTTGCAACACACTACACAGCGCATGCATTTCCAGTGTTTGCGCATAAAATTACTTCGAATCTCGCAAATCTTGCTAACATCAGGACGTGGGGTTGGTCTAATTTAGCCTTTATAACAAACAATTTGCAAAAGTGTTGTCGAAAAAATGGAATGGTAAATATGTTTCTACCGAGGAAAAATTTTCAGCTTAAAAAGCCAAAAGGGAAAATTAATCTTTAAGATCACCCAGCTTGAGACAAGGCCAGAAATGGACAAAAGGGATATTTTTTGGAAAGCCTGACAATCCTGATGCTGCCCGCAACCAATGGCCGTCTTAATGACTGTAAATCGTGAGCAAGAAGGGGACCTTGCTTTATTTGGCAAGCTTGGAAGACTGCAGTACGTGAATCTTGTAGTTTGAAACTTCATGTTCACCAGACTGCGCATTTGAACGTTACATCCCCGCGGTTTTGAGCTTATGCGCAGTAAGTCCTTTTCGCTGATTTACCTGTGAAATTAGAAAGTAGTTGAAAAGGCTTTTCATTTTTCGGCTCATTACATTTAGTCCGCTGTTGTCGCTTTAAAACACAGGCATAATTTACTGAAATGTTTTTGTTCATTCTGAAACTTCATGATTTGATCTTCACTGCATTCAAAACGCAAGAAAGCTGGTTGCCATGCCAATTACGTTGTTACTCCACGTCACGTTTATGGATACTGCATAACATGGTATTTTGTTATGGGAAAATCGGATGTGATTCAAGCTTCACAAACAAATTCTATTCAGCAGAAACGCGGACTGAACACAGACGTGCCGGGATACTTTATCGCTGTCAGTGTGGTATTGCAAAACTGTTGGCATTTGTTTGAAGGTGTACTAGCCATTTATGTTGAATTGTTACAAAAAGACGAAATTGCGAGGTTTCATGAGTGTATTCTTTGTATTTTGTGGTTGTGAATGTTCGCGGTACTGGTTCATTACAAAATGATCAATAGCATTACAAGATCTAGTGTAGGTATTTCGAGTATATTCGGTTGCTTTTTCCCAGTAAGTTACCCTCATTTGTTGTTTTTCTTGATCAAATGCTTTCTGCAGAAGTTCTCCATCACAAGCATCTTTTCATTAGCTAGCCTCAAAGTACAAAACGCACACCTGCTGGGTTGTTTCACTGCTGTTAGTGTGGTATGGCAAGACTGGTGGAATTTTCTTTACAAAGGTTCGCTAGCCATTTATGTTAAATTGATGCTAAAAGGCGAGAATGCAAGCTTTGAGTGCAGTCCTGGTATTTTGAGGTTATAATTGTTCACAACACTGGTTCAATACAAACTGAACAATATCAGTGCAAGATTTCGTGTAGGTATTCGAGTTTATTCGTTTGTTTTTTGGAGGAAGTTTCGCTCACTTGTCGTTTTTCTTGATCAAATGCTTTTTTCAGAAGTTCTCCATTACAGGTTTTGCCATTACTCAGTAGTTAGTCTATAAACGTTTCAAGAAATGTTAAGGCCTACAAAGAACCAGGTATATTAGAAATAACAGAATTCCTACAGCAAAAAGAAATAAGATTAAAAATAGGAAGAAGACAGGGGGAAAGATACGAGGGACAAATTCGTCGGACTTCGGCCTAATGTTTTGTACATCTCCAGCGCCTCCATACTTTGTAAGAATGATTAAAGAATTATCGAGCAAATTTTGCAAGCTTAAATCTGTACGTTCTTTCCTGTGCTGGTGTCATTGCCTGCTTGTTATTTTGGTGGCATTTTCTCTGATACTTAATTTCAATATAAGCTAAGAGTTTCCTATTGTTTAGAGCATTGACTGGAAATTGAATTTTCAGCAACTGTTGACTCAGGCAAGTTAAGAACAAATTTGTTCAAGTGTAATCAAGCTCATTACTTCAAAATGCAGTGACTGCTGTTGATACTATTTGTTTCCGAATTGATGCAGTATATATTAGCTATTGTTTTATTCAGTAATATTGAAAGTCATTGTAAATTACGTTTACCCTTTGGATCTTTGTTTCACTCTTAAATGAAAGAGAAAACATTCGCAATCCAAAAACAACAGATTTTAATGATATTGATAAAAGCAAAACCAATACCAATCACAGTATAAGCGCTTGTAGTTATGATAATCGTATTTTTGTTCAAATTGCGTATTCCATTATATGGAACTTTTCATAGTCCAAGAGAGCTGGATGCTGGGGAAAGCAACTCACCTTGTTTACTTTCACTATCTCACTATCTGTGTAAATCCAATGAAGTTTCTCCCTACTTTGCACCATCAAAAACAGCCCAAACCCCCTTAACCTTATTTTTTGTACCTTTATCAAATTTAACAGTCTTTTTAGTATTGACATTTGCATATCTTTTATCAGACTTGGAAGTTGTTTTCAGACATTGCACACAGGTCAAATGTTCGAGGTTTTCTCTAAAGACTGCCAAAATCAGTATATACGTCCTTTATTTTATTGTTAACCTATCAAATTTTCAAGTGGTCGAGAGTATCTTTCAAAAATATTTACTGTAAGCAAAATCTTTGTTTTTAGAGGCTGATAACCTGCAGTAAACATTTTTGAAATTTACGAGATTAGCAATTTACAGTATGATCCATGTTAAGAAAAATCAACCAGCATCAATGGCGGAACAAGCGGGGAACAAGAAAGAAGATGCCTTTGACAATGAAATGAAAGTAAATATTTTAATTTATGCTTTCAGATATTGCTTTTATTTACTCAGGCTTATTTTAGATATAAATGTTTCAATTTTGTGGCAAACCTAATAAAAACTGCGCTCATTTATTCGTACAAAAGTTTACCTTTCAATACATGAAGTTACAGATGGATAATGGTGGCTTCACTACTTCTGTGATATGATGTCCAGTGCCGGATTAAGGTAGCGCGGGGCCCGTAGCATACAAAGAGCGCAGGGCCCTAAGTTAAAAATACACTTGAAAAAGTGAACAAATTTTATGTCATAAATTATGTGGCCATCCATGTTACTACTATTATGCATACTGAATTTCGTAAATACAAAAAACTGGTCCGAGATAGATAGCAACTGCCTAGTGAATAAATGCCAAATCCAGTGGTGCCAATGAGATCTTTGGAGAACCCTTTAAAGACCCACCAAAAAACAGATTTGAACAGAAATCTCAGGTAGACACAAAATTAGGTGAATCTTTCTTCCATCTCCAATGTCTGGGCATCTGTAAGTCACAAAACATGCTAGTGGGTACACACTACAATTTTGCTAACGAACGTTTGTGTCTGTTGGAATTGTTATATCGCAGTAACATGGACTTATTTGCATTTCAGACGGTGATCTGGCAGAATTTACAGTAATTAAATCTTCATCTCCATTGTTTGGATCTTGTAACCACTCTACCATAAAATTGCTGTGGTGCCACTTCATTTTTTCTTTGGGCTTCCTTCATTAGTATCTCTGTAACTTGAACTTATTGCGCCTTGCTAATATTTACAGCTCATAAGGAGTCAGTTTCTTGTTCATCAGTTATGCTGAAGGTTAAGACACCTTAATAAAACAAGAGAAAGAAAGATGAGACTAGAAATAGAGTTTTATCAATCATACCCTATCTTAAATCACGACTATAGGCAGTTAATTCCTAAAATCCCCAGACCTTCAGAAAAAAATAAACCCAGAAAGCATTGAAAACCCCAGATCTGGGGGAAAAACCCCAGGTTTGGCACCACTGGCCAAATTATTTTGAAAGTACCATAAAGGTAACGCAACATATAGAACCGTTCGATGTGATTTAATAATATTTTCTAAAAATGCCATTCATAGCAATACAATCAAGCACTACCTGGAAATTGCTGTAAAATTCTGTACACATAATCGGGGGTGGATATTAGAGGAGGAGAACAAGACGATTGGCTCGGGCTCCCTTCTTTCAGAGATACCGTGAGGGCCCCCTTTTTAGAGTTTCGCGCTTAGTTTTTGCATTGTTTTGTTCCTACTTAGGAAACCTTCAACGCTACACGCGTCGGGAATGAAGGGTGTTATGCATCCCTAAATTTGATTACGTTTTCCTGGGACACGTGACTTACGTGGCTTCCCGTTCAACTATTTTTGACTTCCCAACGCCCATTTTTAATCACTTTCACAACAGAATTGCGTCTGCGCGGCGAAACACACATAGCATACAAAGTTTATGCACTATACCCCCAAAAATTGTCTTTTCAGACAGGAATTTTTATTTGTGTGTAGAAAACGAAATGCGCGTTTTAGATCCGTTTTTTCTTCATATCAAGTCATGGTGTAAATCTACTCGTCACGTAATAGTTTTCCGATGTCGTATGTGCCACGCAAAATTTTGTATTTCAAATCAAATTGAAATTTCAAGGTAGCAGGGTGCAGTAAATTTTCTACACATCAGGAAATCCAGAGTAGTACAGTGCCCCAATTTTTATTTAGAGGCTTTCAGGGATACATTTTTAAAATAGCTCAGGCACCATTCCATTTGCCTCTAAAAATCAGGAAAAATCATAGAAACACAGGATTCTCAAATTTTTCTAAGTATATGAAATCAACAAACTAAAGAGGGGCCCCTCAACAACTTTAATGTGAGAAGAACAATTTAAAATCATCTGGCTTCAAACAATTATTTACAATGTGAAATTGACTTTCACGGAGAAGCAAATTCTAGACAAAATCAAATAATTTAATTTGCTTTCAGCGAGTAAAGTTTCTGTATAACATGTGAAAAATGCAGGGCCCCCGCTCTGAGAGTTTGCCCAGGGTACCTACATTCTAATATCCACCCCTGCATATAATTATGAACTTTTAACATAAAGGACCGCGGGGCCCGTAGCAATTGCTGCATTTGCCACTATTGTTAATCCGGCACTGATGATGTCGTGACCATAACATTGTGATCTGTATGCGATTTTGGGATGTCGTGATCTCTACTGCTGCTGTGCTCTGCGTGCTTTAAAATCGTGATTTACTTTTTGGTGAACATAGCTTCATGATTTCCTGAGATGTTGAATACAACATCATTTTTACCCTTTCAGCCACATCGTGTGAAATTTGAGTATTCCCCTACAGCCTGTTTTCTTTCCAAAACTGACTCATACTCTGGGTTCAGCTTGTTTTGTCCAACATGTGATAACACAAAATTTTATCATAAGAAAAGATGCGACTACATGCCTCATCCAGTGCATTCCTTGTTTCAGCTGTCAACACCTGAAACAGAAAATGGATCCTTTGACGAACAAACAAAACTGCTGCAAGGTAACAGCCTTGACTGTGGTTCTGTCATGGACAAAAGGCCAAGCGAAGGGTATTGAAGCAAACGACTTAGGACGGTTGACGTAAATTTTTTTCTATCCCTACAATATCCTTACGTAAGCAAAAGGAAAACAATGGTAAATCGGTAGAAATAGATTTTAAGCTGGGTACTTTTAAACGAATCCTAGGGCATAGGTGAGAGACACATCGATACACAATTTCAATACAATCGTATCGCTTGAATGTAGAAACGTGCTTTGCGATCTAGTCTGTTGATTTTATATTCCTAATATTAAAACTATTGATGCAAGATCTCTTCGCAGTTGCAACGTGTCCAAATATTTCTTTTGATGTGCAAGTTTATCTGCTTCAACAGATGTTTTCGATTTGTGCCTGAGGCGAGCAGTGCATGCCAGTAAAAACCGGTCCGATCCGGTTTTGCGCTTTGTCAAACCTGAAGATCTCATTAAAATGTTGGACTTGAAACTTCCCACGGAAGGTGCCAGCCATGAAGAACTTTTAAACATTAGTGAAGCAGTGTTTGATTACAGCATGCTCCCAGGTAAACTTTAAAACGTAACGCCCGTTTTTTGCAATGCAGTTGCTAAGGTTTCGCAGAGCACTTTTGGAGTTGTGGATAAAACAAGCAACTGTGGATATTATTAACATTGTTTTGTTAAATCTCTGTAGGATGAAGGTCTTAGCAAATTTTTTGAACAGATTTGTTGCTGCAATACAAATTTCTATCAGCTAATTATTGAGTTGTTTTTGCATCAAACCTTTTATCAGTAATTTGTAAGTTATTTCAGCTACGTTCAACCCGCGTCCCGCATGCAGCCCAGTCGAGGATTTTGTGCGGCCCAGAAAGCTTTTCAATATTGTGTATGTACAATAAAATGACAATCTGGTTTTATTTTGATAATCTTAAATTCGACATTTTTGATGGAATGGTTTTTAGTGCCTGTTTATCATGTACTACGTGCAGGTACATTTCCATGTGTCCACTGACACCTCGGTGCAAAACTGATTTTTATTTATCTTTCTACACATGTATTCCTCTGCGCTAAACTCATTTCTAACTAACCTTCTTGTTCTGCTGGCACTAAACTTGCCTATGTTATAACAGTTTGGAATGATTAATATTACCATGCAGTCGTTATCATTGCAAGTATTATTCGAACGCTTTCAGTAGCTTTAAACTAAACTTTGGTTTGCTGAAATGAAAGTAAGACATTCAATGTGTGGCCCTCATAAAGATAGAGACATAGTTTTTGACCCAGTAAGGCATACCAGTTGGACACAGCTGCTTTAGTTATTCAACTTTTTTGCGCTGAATTATTATCAGTGATTCGGTACGTTCATAGTTGATAATCCAGTTTAATGGGACCAACTTTGTTTTGTACATAGGCATTAGGGTTATTTGAAACACGCCTTAACTTCTGTCAGTGTACCGCAGCTTTTGATATACAAAATCCAAACTTTAAGTGTGGGTTCTGACAAACTCGTGGTCTGAACAAATTGCAAGTTTTCCCAGTGAGTTAGTTACTGGTTGTCAGGAAGATTTCATGGCATTTGACAAGATTATTGAGCAAATTAAGCAATGAATGTTTCATTTTAAATCGAACGTTTTCGGCAAATATACTCTTTTAGTTGTGGCTTTGGACGAATCACAGTTCTGCCATGCCGACAAAAAATAGGCAAGTGCAAAACTTCAAAGTAATATTTTTACGAAGAAATTGGAAAACGATGTCTTCATTATGCTGAAAATATTTCTGAATCGCGGAATATCGAAAACAACTTGGAATGAAGTTCAGATTTGCAAGCATTTCAAACCTGTGCATCTGCCATTATACTTTTTAAACGCAATTGAAAGTTCAATTCAACTCATATGCCAGGAAGAATCTTGCTTATCGTATGACAAATCTCATGCGTCTTGGTAAAGTCATCACAATTGCAAGTAAACTTCAACAGTTGCACTGAAGTAAACAGCTCTTACCGACCTGTTCAGGAGGTACTGTATGTTGTACAGGATCGCCGAGCACTGGCTGAGAGCAGTATAGTAAACACAAACAGCAGTTTTTCTTTTATAGGGAGATGTATCACGTAAAGAATGAAGCATAGTTATCGATAGACATCGGTGGTAACGCTCAAAATTTTTTCGAAATTTTCAAAAACAAGTTTATTTGTTGGGTACAGCAACAAATCGCACCATTTTAAGCCTATTTGACCTCTTTTTTGACCATTAGCCATTTTGGCATGCTCAGGAAAACATCGGCTATCAGTGTAGAAGAGGTTAAATTGTTTTCCCTGTCGGAGCCGCCAATGGTGAAGCGCATGGGAATCTCGCTCTGGTAAAGAGAAGCTTCTCGCTTTGGTAAAAAATCAATGTAAGCTGGAAACGGGTTTGGAGGTCTTGTTATTGAAACCAAAAGTTGCATGTCATTGTCACACAGGCATGTATTTTCCATATAGGGTTTTCGACGCTTCATCCTAATGGGGCAGGATTTCCAGGGACGACAAAACATGTTTCTAAAGTTTTTTTGAGGTGCTTTGCTTAGGAATTTTGCCGCACCCTTTTCAGAGTTGCTTGGGTGTTTGTTTTTCCTGTTCCGGTGCATTCCGGTGACCGTAGCTTATGGAGGCCAGCACAAGAAATCCGGCGTTAAAATATACCAGTACCGGCAAGAAGCAATTGTTGGCAGGGCCGGATTTCGGCGATGCGAGGCCCTAGGCTAATCCACGTGTGAGGTCCCCCTCTCCCATTGTTACGAGGGAAAATGGAAAAGCGTTAACCAATTTGCGCAAAGCCGAAAATTACGAGATAGACGCTCTACAAGTAAGTTCAATAAAATTTTTCTAAATCCTTTCTAGAGTTCCCCGCGATCACTGCGTTTGTTGCTGCTTGCGACGCAAAAGCGTTCAGTGACACGGAATTGTGGAAATCGTGCTTGGCTGGCGGGATACGCATTTTTAATCTTCTATGGAGAACGAACCGAAAACGTCACGGTTAAATATTTGACCAAACAAATAGCCTACGTATTTCATAAGTTTCACATCTGTTTTTTCTTATGTGTGCTCAACAGTAGCATCTAAGATATATATATATATATATATATATATAATTTCGTGAAGCAAAACACGCTGTACGTACGTGTAGGGCATAAAGGCTTTGAAGTACAAGGTAGTGAGGACCACGCTGCGATTCGCTGACCACGGTTGTAAAAATCTCGCATACATGCCTTAATCATGAGCAAAAGTTGCTGCTCCTTGCAAAATGCGTAAAGTAAAATGCACCCAAATGATTGCAACTGCTAGATTCACGATTCGCGTATTTGTTACCCTATCAGACAGGGGCGGATCCTGGAGGGGGAGCGATTGGGGCGATCGCCACTTTCAAAACCTACGAAAGTAACTTTATTCACCATGATCTTTTACAATTCGGAAAACAGCATTCGCGAATAAAGGCCATTTATCGTCCATTGTTTTGTCACAGCACTGTTGTTAAGTATACTTCATCCCTCCTACAGTAGCGAGGCAGTTATGAGATGTAAGTAACAAGTATTAGCGAAATCGCCCTCCCTAACCATACTGGCTGGATCCGCCCGTGCTTTCAGACTAAAAAGAATCTAACGCAATGGAAAAGTCGCGCGAAGGATATGTTTAAAACTCCTCTTATACTGCCTTTATTGAAATTCGTACTAATGAGTAAAATCTAGCAAGACTGACCGTAGAACAGCCAACAGTTGAAAAAGATTTGTCCCGGCCTTCTTCATAGCGAAATCATCTAGGAATTCATCGAAACTTTTTTGCCACGTTTGTCACTTTCAATGCACCGAATGCTCAGTGTGGACAACTTCTCCTGACATTGTGACCCTAATTCATTATTAATTCTTCAATCTTGAAAAAGACATATCCTGAGCAGTTAGTGACCATCAAACTAAGAAATGGGGGTTCCCGGGATTGTAAAAAATTACGAAACCTGATCTGTTGCATCAGGTCCAAACGCTTTCCATTTGTCTTCTTGTGGTAGAGTTCTGTAGTTATCATTTGGCAGGCTGACTTTTGCTTGTTGTTTAAGCTCATCAAAGTCATTTCTGATTTTGCCTACAAGAAACTGCTCCTGAGGGGAGTATTATAAACTTGCGCAAGTACTGATTTCTGAATGACTTTGTTGAATAAAATTGAAATGTAAAAACTCACAACTAAATATATTAAAGCTTCACGTCATAAAAACCTAACATATCTACCGCATTGCTCAGGCTCAGAAGAACCACTGTGATATCATTAGTTGTTACACCTTGAGCAATGGCATATGGTGGTCATTGTTACTGGGTGCGCGTTGTTTGTGACGTCATAATATGACGACATATTTACGTTTTCAAACAAATGCTTTGGCGAGGTTTGATGACACAATATGCATATATTTTGCACGCACTCTTCTCATTTGGTGGTGTGCACTTTTGTGTGTCGCTGTGTTGACTACTGCATAAATTATCGGCTCTTCAAGTTAGGAGACAGCGAGCAAAATACACTCAAGGCTACGACAGAGCAGTTCACAAATGCGAAAATATTAGCTTTGACGTTAAGTGATGGCCTGCTCTGGATCAAACTTCCCAAAATAAACCAGTTTCTGCATAAATATTTTTGTTTCGGGGTCAGGCATTGTTAACTTAAGTTAGTATAATTAAGTTAGTTGTTCTCACTATTGTTAGAAAGTAGTTCTATCTAATGTTGGATTTACTGTGCTTGTGTGCACGATACTGCTAGCTCTACCTACACAGCTTTAGTTAAGTGCATATCGAGCGCGAACAACTACAAGTTCTTTCGCCTGATTCACACGTAACAATCGGTACGACTCAGTAAGCACAGCCACTGGAGCTGTGATAATGACGACACTATACTTTGCATGCGGCTTGACCAACGGTGACATTGACATTCATGGAAGCCGTTAGAAGATCCTGGCGTTATCAACACGAAATCTGATTAGGTGAATAAAACTAAAGTACATGAATATTTAAGACATAAATTGTTGACGAATATTTATCGAATTGATCTTATACAGGTAATCGACTATGAGTGCCACATTTTGCTGGAGGCCCTCTTGGATCTTGAGGCCCCAAGTATTGGTAAATTCGGCCTTGCTTGTTGGCATTTAGCTTGTAGAAATCTGCTTACGTGCTACACTTCCCCAAATTCAGTAGGTTCCATTTCATTGTTTACTGTGTTTCCGTACGTTTTGTATATAAAAACTGCAGTGTCTGTGATAAAGTGGAGCAGTTGTTTCTATTTTGATTTATCAGGTCACCCACATTGCTTCATTCAACAGGCTACCGGATTTGATTTGCATGGATTCGCGGGCAACATTATCACTGATGCTATTGATCCAATCGGGTAACTGTTTTTCATGTAGAAGTTTGCAACTGCGAGCACCTGGTTTGACGATCATTTCCGTACGCTCTTCATACTGTTCATATTTTGTGGAATTATAAACAATGACATCTTTAAAACAAGTGATTTCTGTAGAAAGGAGAGAATCTGAAATCCTATTTCAACAGTTGATTAGGGTTTTCGCTGAGCGCTATCTTTACAGCAGTATTTTCACTTCAAATAAATTTTCTGGCGATTCTGTTCATAGATCAAAAACACGCAAATATCGAAAATTGCATATTTTTAAGTTTTAATTTTAAATTTGCTTTGTCTATGACATTGGAACAGAGGAGCTGGGGGTGCAAGCACACCCATAAAAGTTTTGATTTGTCGAAAATCCGAGCAAAATCCCTGTAATATTGGACAAAATCCCTAAAAAGTTGGGCACAGATGTTTAGACAACTTTGTTCTATTTTTGTGATCAATGAGACTGACTGATCAAACACATCTGAATTAGACTTTTTATCCATCCCCCCAAAAAATATGAAAATCTTTTTTTTTTCATGGAGGTCACACGAAACAAACTTGTTATTGGCGCTGTGACCTTGAAAAAAAGGTCTTCATGTTATGGTGGGAGAAAAATTTGTAGGGGGAAAATCTGGGCACAAAATTTTTTTCTGGCAAATTTGCGGAAATTCGGGAAAGAATCCTTTGCCCTCCCAAACATTTGCCTGCACCTACACCTATGCATTGGATTTTGATAAAAAATTCTCAGTAAACTAAGTTAACACTCTGACAAGGTGTGACAGGAAGATACATTTAGGAGGTAGATATGACTACTGGCTGAGATGTTGAGTTGATCAAAAAGTGAAACTATAAACTTGAATGTAACAAAATGTTAAGACTGTCATTTTGGGATTGCGCAATGCTTTTTTATAAAGCAATGAACTAAAAATACGAAGCAAATTAATTTCATCAATAAACTTCTCTTCCTTTTCATTGTTGCACTATCCTAAGCATTTATAAAAACCACTGCAAAAAAACTGTTCTATCAGTCAGACAATGCTGTTCTACAATGACTAATTTTGTTTGAGAACTTGATCTGATTTAATTTACGCAATGAGAAGTTTTTTGAATGTCTTTTTCAGATCTCACACGAATAAAGATATCACATGAAACATTTTGCAAAGCTTAAACAAATACCAAATGAT
>Ga0210059_1009805_pt1 | contig 14876 bp, 13 predicted proteins | sample Ectturendosymbi2_FD_188042 | JGI IMG/M metagenome (GOLD analysis project Ga0210059, IMG submission 188042) | Ecteinascidia turbinata endosymbiont from Florida, USA - Sample 2 (SPAdes) (version 2) | ecosystem: Host-associated > Tunicates > Ascidians > Unclassified | place: Key West, Florida...
CACTGAGCCTTGTACGTCTTTCTTCAAAAACTCTACCAGCACATGAAAACACTCTTTCCCATATCAACAAATCCTATTTGCATATCTTCGACCACCAGCAGCGCTAAATCGCAGAAATAAAAATTGTTAGCATCAAGAATTTTTCCAAAAAATCTTTTGGTATTGCAAATCCACACGGTACGCGGGGGCAAAAATTAATAACCCACGCGGCGCGGTTCGGACGCGGCAAAATATTCCAAAACCGCACCGCGTACGCGCGGTGCGCGGCACGGTTGACATCTCTACTTCAGACACTGTTTCGATCAGAAAGCCCGAACGGCAAGCAGGGTTGCCAACCTGTTTTCACCAAAAAAAGCCAGACCTACTCACAAAAAAAGCCAAAGAAGCCAGACGTAGTCACAAAAAAGCCAGACCTAGTCACGAAAAAAAACAAAAAAGCTAGACCTAGTCACAAAAAAACAGATCTAGCGAACAAAACAGACTTAATCACAAAAAAACTAAAAAAGCCAGACCTAATCACATGAAAAGCCAATTATTACTAGTTATTAAACACACATAGCTTAAAAACATGCAACAGTGGCTAATTTAATAATGGACTTTTCTTTCTGTCTTAATCTTTATGTCGCTGCCAACATACTACTTGTTTACATTTTTAGGGTTATCTACTAGCCTAGCAGCAATTAGAATGAATATAATCTTCATTGCTACTCACTGTCCTACTAATCATCGCAAATCTTTGAGATCTGAATCTTTCAACCGTCCACTCTAGCCTAAGCCTACCTTAAATTTCTAGGTGTGTACCACTTAATCTTTTTCTTCGGGCTGGCTTCATTACAGTAGTACTCCTAATGTATCAGTATCACTGTCACTTAAAGCTTAACTTCTAGTATCACTCAATCATGCACTACTCGCACATTTAAAATGCAAATCATTAACTACAATGCTAAGCTAGCAGTCGCCAAGCACATTTCATTTGTGCGCCTACGCTACGTGCAACTCTCACATTTCAATGCAAAATACTGACCTCAGCCAGCGCCCAGCAGTAGCACATTCTGTACGCCTATGCTACGCAAATGTGCCACTCGCACATTGCGGTAATCCACGCTCTCCTAGATTTTGCAAGGGAGCGAGTTCGTCACGACTCGGGCCACGCAGACCCTACGATAGAATTATTATAAAAAAATGCGCTACTATGCCCCCAGTGGCACATCTAAATATGTGCTAGGAGCACATTTCCAAATCACGTGCTAGTAAAACTAGCAGTAGCCTAACACATTTCACTTGTGCACCTACGCTATGTGCAACTCTCACATTTCAATGCAAAATACTACGCCAAGCCAGCGCCCAGCAGTAGCACATTTTCTGCGCCTATACTAAGCCAACGCCCAGCAGTAGCACATTTGTGCGTCTACGCTACGCAAATGAGCTGCTCGCACGTTTGCAACAGGCTACTATGCCATCAGTGGCACATCTAAAAATGTGCTAGGAGCACATTTCCAAATGTGCTGGTAAGCTATGTGCTACTTGCTACTTCGCGAAGTAGCACAAAATGTGCAAAAAGTGAGTTTCACTCCTGTTGCACGAAACGCAACCATCACAATTCACAACACGTGAGACCGGTGTCAAGCGAAATTTCTGACCTCTGCGAAATTTCTGACCTGTTATTGTTGTTCAGTTATTTTGCTTGTCAGAATAGAGAAATAAAGTCTGGCAATTAGCTTTTTGATGTGTGTTGTGTAAATTAAAACATTTTGGTGAGATGTCAGGTACCAACAACAAGCTATAGCACGGGAATAAGTTTCACCATGGAAATTTTCGGACTTAGTCCTTGACCTCAATTATTTTTCTTTTTATCACCCTAACCCAAACCCTCACCCGACAAATTTACCTAAACACGAATTCATCAACCCTAATAATCAGTTTCATCAGCGTTTGTGGTATGTAGAATATTACTCTGTGCATGCGTACTTGGTGTGAAGTCAGAAATTTCGCAAGTCAGAAATTTCGCTTGACACCGGCAACACTGAAGAGGAGTCTACCGCTATTACGTAGGTCAACTGTAACATCACAGAGCCTGTTAGTGGGTCACATTGCCTCAGTAATTTCCTTTGTTTCAAGCCCCCATGACTTTTACTAAATAACCTGTGAAAATATTTATCGGTAAATTTGACGATGAAACTTTCGATAGCACTAACTGGAGGGCAGGCGGGCCGGGCGGCAGAGATGAGCGGACTGTCATATTTTGCGATCCAGATCCAGTTCTGATTTTTAAAAACTCTATCCAATTCCAAACATAGTCCAAAATATTTTTCAAGTGCAAAATCCAAGTCCAAATGAAGTCCAAAATATTTCAAAAATGCAGCCTTTTTACAACAAAAATGCCTCAGTTCTTTTCCATTAACTCAGTCCAAATCCGGCCTGGGTTTTAAATTTTGAAGTGATTTACAGTCCGGATCCAATCCAAATTCAACAAAATTTGCTATAGCCCGGATCCAGTAAACAAACTTCAGCCTTGCGGCAAGCTTCTGAGGAATCTGCCTGCTTTCTGTTTTCATTCTTCTGCGGTGATTAAAACTTGCAAGCGTATCTATTTTTCATAGTTAAAGGCCACAAAGATGGCGGCAAGTAAATCAGTCACAGTTTATTGACGGGGAAACTAGTTTCGCGTTTTCCAACGCATCATCAGTCCTGTAAATGTAAGACAAATCTCACAGGCGAAATGTTGGCACTTGTAAACAAGTAAAGAAAAACACACGAACTGTGGCCAGTTGCAACGACATTACTAAACATTTTTCAAAGCTAAAAGGCTGACCTCTCCAGAGCATCATAAACCAGTCACTGCTAAGAAAATCTGCGTTTGGCAGCGGTCTAACAAAGACACTTTTCCTCTGGAGATCCAGTGGATCCAGCCCGGATCCAGTGTTAAGGTTCTTTGCTCTATGGTGGTAGGATAAGTAACCTATTTAGGTACAGTAGAAAATCTTAAGGTGGGTTCGCTTCCTTACTGTACCATGGCCCTTTGTCACAGAAACAAGTCTGCTTAAAGGACCGATTTGTCTCTGATACTTCTCTACTCATTCTAATGACAACACTCATAGATAATGTTTCATTTTCTAGATTTTACTATTTAATAAAAACGATATAATAATGCACAGACAATGGTACTTACCAATAATAGTGTTTCAACCTTGCACATTTTCTCGAACAAGGACTCTCATGCAACTGTCTTTTGACAAAATAAATTAATTCTAGTTTAGGTTTCAATCGTATAGTCACACTCCATGGTTTGCCTATGACTCTGCTGTCACGCTTCGACTCTCAGCACTAAGCTCTGATCATTAAGAGTGTTACTGGACACTTCTCAACGGAAATCCATCATTAGTCAAAGCAGATCATATTTTCACTTACAGCTGTCTAGTTTCAGCTGTTGGTTTTGGCATTTCACAATGCGTAGGGCTTATAAAATCGCATTACTTTGTGTTAAAGGTAAATCAACATGTCACTTTAACGTAATGTAAATTGCCCAATAAACTGGTAGGGATTAATCCAAACAAGTCAATTCTTGCCGTCCATTTTTGTAAAGGTTTCCCCAGACAGGCCATTTTCTAACCTGGCGGGACCTTGCTAGGACTAACCAGTTGCAATTCCTAACTCTTATATAGACATAGTATCTGATAACATTAGCAGATTACTAGTCAATCTTCATTGGCTTTCGACCGTAACGCGAAGGAACGTACTACAATTCGCTAGTCGAACCTTAACCTACGACTTTACTCATTAGGCAGAAGGTAAGAGTACAATACTCCTCAGTAAGGCCGCAACGCAAAGGAACTTACTACATGTTGCTAGCCAAACCTTGAACCTGTGGGGTTTCACGTCCTCAGGTCAGAGTATGTTTTACTTCTGAATCCAAACCTCTAAGGGTTTGAGAGACCGAAGGAGAGAAACAGGTTTCAAACGAAGTTAGTTTCAACTGATTTTTAGGTGCGAATTCAAGGCCTTTTATACCTGAATTTTCAGACACTCCCCATTCGTTTGAGTGTTCTGATTGGTTACTAATTAAATCTCATTAAGTCATTGCTTTATCATTGGTTAAGTTGGATGTTTGAATGAGGTTTAACCGCCACCGGTTGCTTAGCATCATCAACGGTTTTTATCGAGGCTAATTACGTCGTGGTGTCACGATTGTCGTGACTGGCCTCAGGATCGGATGCTCAGATGGAGCGTTCTGATTGGTTGGGATTCTTTTGAATCTCGTTTGGCTGGATTCGAGGTTAAATGTTTATTTCCAGGCCTGGCTTCTAGACTTAGCCTCTGTACAGCAGTGTCAGTTCCAGGCTTAGCCTTCTGTACAGCAGTGTCAGTTCCAGGCTTAGTCTTCTGTACAGCAGTTATTTGTTTCAGGCAAAACTTGCCTGTAACACAAGTCCAGCCCAATACTCATCCCTGCCGGGCGGGCTGAAGGGCCGTGTTTCCAAATGAAAAACGTGAATTTTCGACGGGCTGCACAGAAGACAGAAGGGCGGGCCAGCGGGCTGCACAAAAGGGCGGTACTGCGGGCTGCAGAAAAGGGCAGACCTCCGGTCCACCGTTTTCCGCAGCCCAGCTTAGTGTGCAGCATCCCAACCCGCCTTAATCTGCAGCCCACTGGTCCGCCCTGTTGTGCAGCCTGCCCGGTTGTGCAGCCTGGTCCACCATGTTGTGCATCTTTTGTCCTTGATGGCACTTGTGCAGAAGAAATCATTGCTTGTATAACCAATCTCAAAAACACTTCATCTAGTGGAATTGATGGCATATCAACTAAGTTCCTAAAGCTGGCCAAAGACACTATTCCCCCAATACTTGCAGAGTTGTTTAATAAGAGTATGGAAAGTGGAGAATATCCTGATTGTTTGAAAATTTCACAAATTGTTCCAGTTCCAAAGCGTTCCTCTCCTTCCATACCCAGTCATTATAGACCAATATCTATTTTACCAACAGTATCCAAAATTTTTGAAAAAATTTTTCATGCAAGAGTAAGAAATTTTCTTAAAAAATACAAACTTCTTACAAACTTTCAATAAGGATTTAGAAACAATGCATCAACTGAATTAGCTGTATCCGCCATTTATGAAAGTTTTTTGGAAAACATGTTTAAGGGTAACACCACATGTGCCATTTTTCTTGATTTAAGTAAAGCGTTCAATACTGTGGACCACAAAATATTGCTACGTAAATTGATGTATTATGGTATTAGAGGTAAGCAAAACTCATTCTTTGAATCTTACTTAACTAATTGTAAGCAATGTAATAAAGTAAACAATTATTCATCAAGTTTTCAGACAATTAAGTGTGGTGTCCCTCAAGGTTCAGTAATGGGTCCTTTATAATGGGTCCTTTATTATTTTTAATTTATGTGAATGATCTTCCTTGTGCTTCTAGTTTTCAAACTACACTTTTTGCAGATGACACTAGTTTGCATTTAACTCACAAAGATATTAAAATGTTACAACTTAATGTCCAAAATGAACTTGATAAGGTTGATACTTGGATGAGGTTTAACAGATTATCAATAAACTATAATAAAACAGCTTACATGATATTAACTGCAACACGTTCTCAAAATTGTGATTTTGAAATTTCTATGAATGTTGTGACAATACAGCAAACTGACAGTATCAATATCTTGGTGTTATAATTGATAATAAACTTTCGTGGAAACCGCAAATTAGTAGTCTCTGTAGGAAACTTTTTCAAGCCTGTGGCGTAGTGTGTAAAATCAGACAATTTGCTGATGTAAAAATTTTGCCTTTGATCAATTTCAGTCTCTTCCATTTACATTGGCAATACTGCATAATTGATTGGGAACGAGCGTATAAAACTGTTATCCAGCCAGTGCAAGTGCTACAAACCCGAATTGTGAAATACATGACTTTTAGCAATAGAACATCAAGTGCAAGCAACATATTTAAATTACTTAAAATTCTCAAAGTTTTTGATTTGTACCAACTTAATTTGGAAAAGTTCATGTATAAGTATAATGCCGATATCCTGCCCTCTTCTTTTGATAACTTTTTTACAAAACTGTACAACATACATGATCATGGCACAATACAACAAGTTTCAGGAAATTTTCATCATACATGTGTTAGAACTGATTATCGTACAAAAATGCTGCAATATGTAGGACCTGTTGCATGGGGTTGTATTTCCAATAATATCAAAATGCTACCATTAAATACGTTTTCAAATCAAGTAAAATCTCGAATGGTTGCTGGGTATCAGTGATGGAGCCTCGAGACTTGGTCTCGAATTTTTTTTGTTATGCGTAATGCAGACTTTTTTATGTTCAAAAAAACCCTCGGAACTTTCCTGAGGAAAGATTTTGCTCATACGAGTTCTACAAAGAGAGCAAATAATGCGTCATGGCTGATCAGTTATTTTGACGTACTGCTAAGGGTTTTACAGCCTTTCTGTGTTTTCTAACTGACTTGCGGTGTTGCGAAAACTCTAAGTGTGGCAGCAAAAACGGAAATTTGGAACAGTTGTGAACATCACTTTAACGTGAAATTATGGAATTTGTGAAAAACTTGAAAATATATAAACTTGACAATTAAAAATAGCAAATCTAGGAATTACTGTATACATATAGCCATAAAATCATCGGGAAGGCGCTACACCATTTCACTGTTAGTTAAGTACACAGGCAATCTCGAACTTCGCTCATTCTGCTACACTGCAGGGGTGACGAACCTATTTGCTATCGCGGGCCACTTTGTCAGTTTTTGCTGAGTAATCGGGCCGCACAACTTTTAGTCATACAATGAAACCTGTTAGTACAAGACTGCTGGTCTCGCCTGAATGCTTCGCGGGCCGCACGGCATTCTTTTGCGGGCCGCATGTTCGTCATCCCTGTGCTACAGCATGCTGCATCCCAACAATGCCTGTCGAAAACATTTAATACTCTCTTTTTATCAGAGAAAGAAAAACTCAACAGAAAAGAGAGAAAGAACAATCAGGTGACCATTGCCTTGGTATTGGAGAAAGAAAAAATCTTCAATACCAAGGCAATGGTTACCTGCAAAAGATTTGCCGCAGTTGTAAAACAACTGAAAAACTACGAGCACCTTGCTCTAAGCAAGACAAAAAAGCAAACCCAATTTGCGTCAGGGCTTTGTTAGCCCTGTGCACTTTGTTGTTGCCATGTAAAACACATCGAAGCCACGGTGCCATCTGATTCACAAATAATGACAAAAAATTAAACTTTCCCGCTAGCATGCACCAACTATGCTATTTATATAGCCAAACATATATGCATATCTAAAGAAGGCAGAAAAAATAGGAAAAGTAATAACGAGAATAACGAGAAAGGTGGCTAACAAGCAGAGAAAGCAAGATCCACAATCGACAATTAAAAACAAGATCCCTTTCAGTTTGTGAGTATTTAATTGTGATGTTCAAGATGCTTCATCATTCCTTATAGTTATAATTAGCATGATACATGATTTTCTTTCATTTTATATTGTTGTAAGCAAATGTGAGGAGTGGAAAAAGGAAGCATTTTTATGGTTGGCCCTGGGCGACAGTTAACATCGCTACGCCACTGCAGTAGAGCATGCAGTGGGATATTACCTCGCTGGTTCCAAGTGGAAACCTAATTTATGCCAAAAAAGTCTATTACTATAATAGGCATAAATATTTATTTCTTTGCGTCAACAACAGAATCACGAGCAACATTTAAAAAATTTTTTTTTTATAGAATGAACAAATCTGCATGGATGAAACAATTAGTTACAATTTTGCTTTTTGAAATTGAAAGTAGTGCTTTCATTTTTTAAAATCTCTAAATTTATCACCTCTTAATTCTAAATCTTTGGAGAATTCTTAATCAATTACTTGTCGTGTGAGGAGAAAAGTAACTAGGAAAGATGTTGGTAACGTTACAAAAATGGCAACGCATTCTCAGCCAAAATACACGAAATAGGCTATGTGGCGAAGAAATTTGGGTGTCAGTGCAGATGCCCATTGTTAAAATAAAAAGAATGTAGTGAAACAGGTAGGCCTAAGTGGTAGATAGTAAAAAACTTTAAAAGTTTGTTACTTCATTGGCAAGTGATTTAAACGACGAAACACCTTGGAAAAATTGAATGATGGAACGCAACATTTTCCTGCGGAATGATGAAAGCAAAATTTCCCCACTTTACTGTGCTGTTTTGACTAGTGCTGCTGGGGCTGTATACACTCGTCTACATCAACTGTGCTTGTTTTAAAATAAAAAAGAAATGATTCGCCTCTTCTCCACTTTCTCAAATAACACAGGCCTACTTCAATACTAGGTAGGAGACCAGAATATGGGAGCTTCATCAGGACATCACCTCCTATCATTACAGAAGGGTTGGTATTGTTTTGTAACGAACAAAACAGTTACAAATTTTTCTGAGTCAAAACACCTCCAATATTCAATTGGTTCACCGACATTGAGTGAAAAATGTGTAGGCCATCTAAATGCTGCCAACATTTTCAATGTCCATACATTTTTTGTAAATAAGACCACAGGTGTGAGGTTGTGAATTCCTAAGAGGAAAGTAAAAATGAACGTTTGCAGTATTTGCCCGTTTGCACAAATTTCGGATGATTTTTATTATCTTGGTATTTGGCAATGTGCCAGATATTTTGTTGCAGCATTATTCAAGGAGTTAGCTTTAATTACCATCAGAGAAATTTGAGTTCTCGAGTCTCGGTCTCGAACTTCCAGGTCTCGGTCTCGGCTTTTATGACAAAGTCTCGGTCTCGTCTCGAAATTTGAGCCAGGTCTCGGTCTCGGAGGTTGCGGTCTCGACTACATCACTGCTGGGTATTGACTCTTATGTGTGATATATACAGTACGTGATTTTTAAGATGTTTTTGAGAGTTGACCTTAAACTGAGCACACTTTTGTTTTTGTTTCGTTTTGAACTCATGTTTTGTGCTTCACCTGCAATATTGAAACTTGACAGTCATTGAGTGTAGGCTGGGCTTGATTAAGCGACTGCTTTAGCCGTCTTTCGTCCAACCTGTGCTGTTTGTTTCAAGCTTTGTCGATTGAAATGTGTTTTACCGCTGTGTACTTTCAGCGCAAACATGACTTGAATTGACGTGACTGCCGGCCCGGCCCGGCCTTCTGTGCAGCCCGCCAAAAATTCATATTTTTCATGTGGAAACACAACCCTCCAGCCCGCCTGGCCCTCCGTTTAGTGCTCTCCGAAACTTTCCAGGTTCTATTTGAATAAGAGCTGATGATGCCTACTGTGTAGGAAAAATATATACTCTGTAAGATCTTAGTTTCTGATTCTGTGCTGAGAAAGGATTTCTTTCACTAGACGGTGTTCCGAATCTTTCCATGTTTTAGGGTGCATAGGACCTCAATGTCATTCCCTCTATAAATTTATTGACGCCATCTAGGGGGGAGTGACCCCTGTAAGTGTAAAGAACCACTGAACTATTTTATCTATGGAAGTGTCTAGCCGTACGGCAGCGTATGGCTAGCTTCTGGGGCTAGCCGTACGGCACTCTCATCATGGCGCACTGTGATTGGTGGAAGCAGTGGTGCGCAGCGGTGCGACACGGTTGTCGTTGAGAAGAGCGGTGAAGAGCATCTTTGCGCTGAAGCGTGTTAGTGTTAGGGTTAGCTGTTCAGAGTGCCGTACGGTTAGCCCCAGAAGCTAGCCATACGGCGCCGTACGGCTAGACGCTGCCAAACAAAAAACACCTCTGAACTTTGACATGAACATTAATTAAGTATGTTAAAATGGTGGCGTCTGCATATGCCACTGAGGTCCGATTGTGCTGCGTGTCATGCTAGCACTTTACAGTAAAGTTAGCAAAGGAGGACACAACAGTCACAGAAAAAATTTTGTGGTGCTTTGCTATTGGCTGTTCAATGTGATTCTTTCAAAAAATTAATAGGCCTACTGCACTGTGATTTCTATTCATGAGTTTGCTTGTTTATTTTATCTTGTTTATTTGTGAGTTTTTCTGTGTTTGTTTCCCAAATAAATGAATGAATGTTTATTTAATATTTTATGTAATTATTAATCATTCCATTGCATTATATGTCATTTTCTTTGTAACAAACATATGTAATGTTTGTTTTGAATTTTGATCTGAAAGAAGAAATCATTCAAAGAGATTATTAGGCTATGACAGGCCAGACATAAGGCTACATCGATATATGGGAAAATAATCAAAACAAAAAGAGCCAGCATCCAATATATTTCATTTTTGAACAGTAATCTTTAAAAACAATGCCCAACCCCAAACAAACACACACAGACAACGTACAGGAATTTTCTCTTTGAGGTCAATATTTCCATTTTCAATCCATGATTTGAGGGTTTCTGATGCTGCAGCAAGAATGCAAGCGTGAGCCATGATTACACCTCCATCTTCCATAATCAACTCCACATCACAGAACTTCCCAGTCTGTTGCAATTGGTGCACAAACTTGAGCAATTCCATAACGCTGCGTAAACAACAATACAAACAGAGGAAAGAAAGAAGCGTTGGGAGTACAAACCTTTACTTCATGACAAAAACTGACAAAAACATTTCAGGTAGCACATTGGATGTGATGTTTGGAACTTTGCAGAGATGAGCAATGAGCATTGCAGCAGAAGTGTACAGGATCCCGATTTTGGAGTCCAATCCGCCAGATGTTTAGATTTTTTGGATTGGATATCGTTATCCTTTCAACCGGATTCGGATCCGGATTATCCAATTGAAACAAAATCTGGCCATGCAAAACTCTTGGTATGGAATAATAGTTGTATGAGGAAAAATTACGATCTTTCGAAATCATATACTAAAATCTCCTTGTGCGATTTCTCTGGATAGACTGTGATGTTCCCTGCCGCTCGGGATCCTAAGTTTCAAACTGAGGACATCTCAAGCAAGATGTAGTTTGGAACTGTGTGAAGATGAGCATGATTGATTCTATAGTCTTATTATGACGCAGCCCGTCGTTATTCAGATGAGACAGGTTTATTTTTGAAATATTTTTATTAGAAGATCATACTGTAGTAAAATGTTGGTGTTTATCAAAGCATTTACAAATAGTTTTTTCGGCACGGAACGAAGTAGGCCTCTCCAGTTTCTGTCTCAACGGCGTAGCGCACTTGTCTAACTCAAAGTGGCCTTACCTCAGAACTAAGAAATAGAAATCAATATATTGAAAACATATTGACATTTTGACCATGTTGTTGTATGGTTGAAATACACCTGAACTGAGAACGAAAACTTGTGAAGTGTTGGATTTAACAAAAAATATCAGTAAGGTTATTCTTTATTTTCTACGCCTAGGACCAGGAGTGCTGGAAGTTCAGTTTGGAAAGTGTAAGAGTTTCAAATAGAAAAGGGATTGAGGTGAACATTCACTCACATTGCACTGTTTTCAGAAATAATAACAATGGACATAAAATTATCGTGATGGTTCTGTCATGGTCAAATTAACGTACAATAGCTGTTGGCACTGCATGGAGTCCAGCAGGTGCACAGCAGTGGTGGCGGAAGGTAGAAGTGATTGGTATGGCCAGAGGCGAAGAATTACCAGAAAAAAGCGAATGATTCCTGTTTGACAAAATATCAAAAATCAACCATAATTTCTTTACTGAACATTGTCACAAAGATGCAGAGTCGTGTGATCAGAAGACAAAAAAAACATAATCAGACACACGTCACACTTCCAACACCATTTGGCGTTTCTGATTTCTTGAAACAAACACTGAAGCATACACAAACACCTACTACAAAAATGATATTCTACGGTGTTTGTTACGAACTTGCCCATGGGTTTAGGTCGCTTTGCCTCAGGCCCTTTTGTGGCCGTTTTTGTACTTGCTGGTGGTTTGCACTGGGTGTGGCGGAAACGCACGAGGTTTCGAGGAGGGAATTTCAAAGTTAGTGTATAGGGCTGAAAAAGGCATATTTTTTGGTAACGGTTTCCACCGTGTTAGTCCGTGTTTATCAGTTTCCAGACGGTTTCCACCGTGCTAGTCTGTGTTTATCGGTTTCCAGACGGTTTCCACCATGTTTGTGTGATTTAACGATTTCCCCAGTGCTTTGTCCTTTTGTGACATCTGTGTTTTAGTCCATGTGCGGTTTTGAGACAGTCAGTGTCGTGTTGTACAGTTTCTCTGCCGTTTTGTGTTACTTCTGATTAAAGAGGCTTTGTCCTCACTGCGTGCTGCAGTTCAGAGTTGGTAAGTCAGGCAGGTCTGTTTGTTGCACGGCTTGCCCAAGATAGTTATGGGACTGCAGATTAGCAGAGGTGCGTTCGCCGTGTGAGAACCATTAACCAAACCTTCCCAAACCCCACCCCTCAAGGCCTTAGGCACCGTAAGGTTTCCTACATTTATTACCAAAAAATACGTTTCCTTGATGTTTTTTGGGAAGTTTGTCATGGTATCTAGACTTGTTCTAGGTTTTGGTTTTGTTGTAGCCTAAGTTGCTAGTTTGTTAGCCTTCTGTAGGCAATGGCTGAGCATGATGATTATGATTGTGAACTATCCCAACAATTGTATGTTGGTGATGATTCTGATAGGCTGTTGGATAAGCCTAAAGATAGGAGTGCACGATGTGATGACTTTGCATCTGCAAGTAACAGTGAAAGTTCGGAGCAAGATAATGTCAATGACAATATGATGCAGCGTTTCCAAAAGACGATATTGGATATGCAGCAGAATATGTTCCAAGCAATGGCACAGCAGCAAGAGGCTGCATTGGAATATATGAGAAATGAGCTTGATGAGCGACTTGTTAAAGACCGGCATGTGAACTTGCCCACATCAAAGTATGGTGATAAGTGAGAAGATAATTGTTTGCGGACAACAGGGCAGACCCCTTCTCATGTGACAATATGTAATGGTGACAAACTGCCTGAGTCATCTGGTGTACGAAATAGGGCTGGTTCAACACCAAGACCATCCAATGCTGCAGACCCTCAACAGTGTTTAAGTTGTAATCAGTGGGTACCAAGCCTGATCCCACCCATGCCTATGTCACTGCCTCAAGCAGACATAGTAGAAAAGTTCAATGGTGACTTAATGGATTATCCTGAATTCGTACAGCGATGCAAGACCATTATTGAATCTCAATGTACAACTGATTATCAAAGGCTGACTTGTTTAAGAAGGTACTTGGGTACTGAACCTCCAGAACTGATTCACGGTTGTCACATGTATGCAGATAAGACTAAAGCTTATTGCATGGCTTGGGAGAGATTGAATAACACCTATGGTGGGACCAAATGTTTGAAAGATAAGGTTAAAGCCGAGTTGTTCAAGGGACCGACTATCCACGAAACGGATTATGAAGCCTTACACAAGGTAAAAACACATATGGATCACTTTCGCTTCTTTGACAGCAGTGGACATTTGGATTAGCTGAACAATGAAGTTGTGATCCACCCAATACTGAATAGACTTCCACGATCATTACGTTGGAAATATGCCGAGAAATGTGCCAAAAATGGTGGCGAGGAAACATATGAGGACTTGGTGTCTCTGGTGGAAGAGAGTGAATAGGTGGCACAAATTGCTTGTTCTCAAGTGAATCAAGTGAACCAAAAGGAAGACCACCCTCGTGGCAGCAAAGCTCCCAGTGTGAAGAAGGACTTTGGAAGTAAGTCTTGCAAGTTTCCCGCACTGGTGACAACAGCAGGAAAGTCAGATTCAAAGGTTAGTAGTCTTTCTTACTACAATTGTGTGTTATGTAATGGAAATCATGGTCTGTGGAAATGTGAGTTGTTCCATTCTAAAACAGTGCCACAAAGAAGAGACTTTGTTGTTGAAAAAGCACTGTGTTTCTGTTGCTTGAGAGAAAACCACACAGCAAAACAATATAGTTTTAAGAAAACATATCAATTGTGTGGCAAGAGACACAATACAATGTTCCATTTGAATGGCAGTAAAAACACTATGGCCGATGCCAAAACATGACCTTGAAGGAAAGAAAAAATGTGACACACCTGTTGTTGCGCTGGCATGTGGCTCAGCCTCACACAAGAATAAGCCCGAGAAAAATGGTCCATGGTTTAATGTTGTACCAGTTGAGGTATTGGGCAATAATCAAAACAATTATGTTATGACATATGCCTTGCTGGACTCAGCAGCAGCTACAAGTTTGTGTGCAGACAGCTTGGTAAATAAGCTGGGGCTGGTTGTAGATAAGACCCATGCTGAAATTCAAACTGCCACTGCCAATTGTGACCCTTGTCACCAGAAGACTGGGTGTGTGAATGTACAAGGAGTAAATGAAACAAAATCCTTTGTCATTCCAGAAAGTTACGTTGTGAAACAGTTGGCAGATGTCAGCAGTCATACACCAAGGCAAGAAGTGGCGAATAGCTATCCACACTTGCAAAACCTGAAAATACCACAGTTGCCTGTGGAAAACATTGAACATTTGATTGGTTGCAATGCACACGAGACATTCAAAATGATAGAACAAAAGTGTGGTGCATTTGGTGAACCAATTGGTGTTCGAACTAGGTTGGAATGGTGTATCTTTGGTGCAGATTACAAAGCATGCACAGGTCCTGAAAATGTTTGTGCTGTTAGCATAGGGTTGGAACCTGCCCTACCAGAAGATTTTGGAGAAAGGGTGTTGAGAGTTTTAGAACAAGACTTTGCTGATATTAATGAGCCACAAGTGGCGACTCCTAGAAATGATCAAAAAGCATTAAATAAAATGAAAAGCACTTGTAGAAAGGTCGGTGAACACTATCAAATGGCGTTGCCATGGAAGAATGAAGAAACAAAACTGCCAGACAACAGAGCAATGGCAGAACGCCGACTCAACACTTTGAAGAAAAAGCTTGAAGCAGACTCTGATCTGTATAAAAAGTATTGTGATAAGATTAG
>Ga0210059_1009806_pt1 | contig 14876 bp, 5 predicted proteins | sample Ectturendosymbi2_FD_188042 | JGI IMG/M metagenome (GOLD analysis project Ga0210059, IMG submission 188042) | Ecteinascidia turbinata endosymbiont from Florida, USA - Sample 2 (SPAdes) (version 2) | ecosystem: Host-associated > Tunicates > Ascidians > Unclassified | place: Key West, Florida...
CAGAAAGGCAATGCTGAATGAACGAATGTCAACTTGAAACAAACGTTCAGCTCATTGGCCTCTAGTGGGCGTCGTACATCTTGCACAAACATGCAAAGTCATTCATTCTTGACTTGACGTTCTTACACCATAAAGAAAACCTCGTTTGTATGCGGTCAGTCTTCCCTTTAAGGAAAGGTTTACACTGAGCAAATGTTTGTTTTAGTGAGCATGAATATTTTAAGGGTCAATTATCAGAGTTCTAAATGAATTTCAAGCTGTGAATTATTAGAATATGTATAGATTCTTTTAAAATACGAACAGCCTACCCATTTAATTCAATTATCTTCTTGTTCTCGTCCTTTTTCAATGTTTTGGAATACTGCAAATTACAACTGCGCAAGAATGAGATTTCACTGCACAAATGGTCTGGTGGTATATGCGCATTTGCGCACATTAAAGGGAACATTGTATGGGGCTTCAGTTGCGAAAGACGTTTTTGTCAAACTGTAAAAATACCAAGTTATTCGAATTACTGCACACACGTACGCCCAGATTATTTTGTTTCTTAGATTCAGTTGGTTAAAACGTACCTGTAGTGTAAACGTAGAGTTTGCATTCTTTTCGTTTTCAATCCACATCAGAGCAAAAAAAGGGTGAATGGTCCTTGTTAAAAACTGGTAGTCCTCAAAGCTATGAAAAAGTATCAATTTGTTTGAAATTTTATTATTTTGTTCTTCCATCAATTTTTTCTCAACTTTCCGTGTGGTTTGTACAACTCACAACCTAAAACATAAGTCCAAATACTTTGAGATCCAGCGCAAATTCACGTTTTGCGTTTCGTATATTTACCATTCATCTGTAGGTTGCCAACATTTTTTCAAGATTTATAAATTGCCTGTGCGGCAAACGCTTGATAGAGTTCTGCGTACAAATGAGCATGAACGGCTAAAACTGAACAAGACAGCGAAGAAGCAGTATGGGCCGTTAAGTCATGCGTCAAGATTCTTCTCTTCTTAGAATTACTTTCATAGATCATTTTATGAGAACCAAAACAAAAACAAGTCTTTGTAAGAACATCAACAACTCGTGGCCCACAAGATACATTAGAACTTAATAAAAAACGTTTCTTATCTAAATAGCAGAATAGGAATAAAACACTCCGCGAGATCAAGTCAAAGGAATGGACTTACTAATAGAATTGGTCGTAGATTGCTCGAGTAGACAATTCCAAGTCCTTCTTGAAGCGAACCTGTAAGTCATCGTTCAAGGTTGATTTCTACATTGCTGCTGAATGGTCAGTCCTTATCAAGATCCAAGTCCTGATTCTGATACTAAGTGTTCAATAAACTGCACAATTGAACAAACGAAGCTAAGGTTTGTTGTGGCCACGATGTCGCTTTCCCATTGAACAACACAATACTTTTTCTTCCCATAAATTATATGTATGTTCAAATCCCAAGTAAGCAGCAGAAGATCTCTACGGAATCTTCCTTTTCCAGACACATGCAACCTTGGTTGGGTAAAAACGCAGTTCCTATTGGAAAAAGACTACCGGTATTCAAAAAAATAATCACGGATTTTGAAGCTTTAAATCGCTTAACGCACTTGTAATAACATTTTCGTTATGTTCTTTTTAAGGCTTTCTCATGCAGTGCCTAGCTGCTCACCCTTCAGTTCCATTTTGATCAGAACCTATACGTGATGAAGTTTTTACGTCACATGGAGTTGTTCCTTGTTTGACAGACTATTTTTTGGAGACGTTTACACGCTTTTAACAGTCGCACATTTCATTCGAATTTTCAGCTCTTCATGAGCTCGAACTGATTCGCGAAGGTAGTTAAAGGGCATTATGCAAATGCTTTACAAGACTTAAATGATGCCAGGACTACAGCAGGGGTTCCCAACCTTTCTCTGAACATGCATCCCTTCAGCATTTTGACAGATGAACATGTACCCCTAAATTATAGTTATATTTAACAATCAGCATATAACGATTTTTGAAAATGATATTCACTGATACATGTATAAATATTTCGAAATAATTGATATATAAATATATTTTACATAATATACAAATACATTTTTTATAAATATATTTTCCCCCTAGCTAACCTCAAATGTACTCTTGAAATAGGTAAATGTACCCTCAGGGTACATGTAGCCCAGTTAGGAACCTCTGGACTAGCGTTTGCTTGTTGCAACATTTAGAGGTTCTTGTGGTAACAACATATGCTAGCCACGAAGTTGAAAAAATTAAAATTGGAAAAGGCACTCTTGGAGAACATTGCTTTTGAAATACTGCATGTGAGTTGTACTAATTCGGACGTTGACTTGTCAAGGGTATACCGTATACGCAGCTAGCTTGCATCTAAACGCTCCTGCACAACAACAATCAATGATTTCACCAATTATGAATTATTGAATCTATTGGGGCCTGTGTATTATGATTACCCGGTTGCCAAAGTCGAAAATATCGTTGCCACCATCTTCTATGACACTATCATTTGTGTCGTATTTGTAGTTGAACCAGGATGGAATTGATGACGTGATGTTATCGGCAATGAGTACAAGTTTTTCCATGATATCTTCCACCGTTGTTGCTGAAGAATGTGGTAAAGCGAACAGAATCACCTTGCACAGCAAATTATAATTGCAAAGCACTTGTTTGCAGCACTATCGCTGCCAAGTGGCCCACCGAAACTTTGATTAATTGCCGGGTGAGCTGTCACAATGCAGAAGTCCAGAAGTCCACTCTGTGATATCATCAGTTGTTTATCACCGCATCAGGCTCAACGTTGGAAAATTTTCAAGCATCTGTACTCATTTTGTCTGCTCATGGAAATGTACCGAAACGGCATTTGTGAGAAAAGGACATTGTTAGCAACAAGGCAAAGTGCAACTGTCACCTGCCAATGGCAGATTGTATTTGCGATGTGGCAATGCAAGGAACGCAAAAGTAACTGCCACGTTGGCTTTTTCAATCATACTTCAGTAAAACGTTGATTTTTAATATCTCGTTTCTGCGGACGAAAATGAGTAAGTCTCATTTTCTTTAAAAAGATCTGATGGAATTGTGATTCAATCCAAGATGAGACACGGCTGCTGGCTTGAGTTATTTGACAGCTTGATTGCTACTGGGAGAACAAGCCAATATTTCAGAAATTTTCAAAACGCAACGAAACGTTAACCACAATATATTAAGCACTGCCAATTTTTCAGGATGTTGTATTTCGTAATCGGATTTGTGTAAGACACGTACGATTTAATAATCCACCTTATTGGCGATCGATCTTTATCACCGCGGTTTTTATGAACAGTCTTCAGGTGCACGTAAATTATGAGCAGACAAAATGACTGCAGATGTTTGAAATTTTGTCAAAGTCGAGCCTGATGTGATGATTAACAACTGATGGTATCGCATGCTGGATTTCTGTATTACAAAGCCGCACGTGTGCTCGTACTGGTTGAATCTTAAAATGCTTTGCATGATCGGGCCATTTTCATATAGTTGTTATGCAAGTCTGCAAGCTCCTTGTTTTTCATCACGTTAAGATTTTGTTAGATCATGCGGCAACGTGCATGAGTCTGTAGCTGCAGTAGTTTAACTTACGCTCTGCTTTAACCCGAATGCTACTTCCTGTCATCTAAAAGCTTCACTCGTTATACTTCACGTTATTCAGCAACACGTTTCTTTTATGACTAGATTGGATGAAAACAGCGTCTAATTTCAAGTCTTTTTGAAATGAATCTTTTGCCGAAATGTTTATAGAATTATTTCCTTTTAAAATAGAACTTGTTTCACATTCCCATTAAATTTGCACCTGAAGTATTTCGCACTATTGCCAACACCAGTGTGTTTCAACCGGGGTTCCGCGAGTGGCTGCCAGGGGTTCCGCCGAAATAGACCGAAATTGCCATTTCTACCCATCTGGTTTATTACAGAAAGCAGGATAGACACTTGGATCATTGCACAGGGTTCCATGAGCAACGCAAGCATTTGCGGAAGGTTCAGCTGCAGCAAAAAGGTTGAAAAAACACTGGTCTACACCGTATTGCTTGTAATACCCACTCTATCAGCAGCTTTAATTGAGGATACCGCATGAAAGAACAACTTGCAATCGCCCGTCAGACTATAAAATATAGTTCACAAGCTTCAGTTTGGGCACACAATGCACCTGGCTTTAATTTCAACGTATTTAAACAGCCGCATTCACTGTTGAAAAAAATTAAACGCACCAGCTTCCGGCCGATATGGCGATGTAGGTGCTGGTGGTGACGGTCCTAAACAGCAAAATGTTAGTGGCGTGAAACAAGTTTGTTGAGATTCTGCAGAGGATATTATTCATTAAGCGCAAACTCTTTTCGGAAAAACGTGCAACACATCAGTACTTTATGTAATGTCACTAATACAAGAAACAAGTACAGTGCACGCATTTCAGCATGTCTCACAAAGTCGATGGTGTTTTTCAAGACTATGCTTCATTCATCAGAAAGCAACTTCCCACAACTTACTGTCGTGCGATCCGCTTGCTACGATTATTCGCAGGGTTTCATTCAAAGCGTTTCTCAGCTCGCCCTCCGTGACAGCATCTCCAGTATTTCTTTAAAAGCAATTTTGACGGTCAGCGCTGGGTAAAGTTAATCCGAAAGATTTTTTTGCATGCAGGCCACAGGTGTATAGATATAAAGAACGCTTAACCGTGCAACTGTCAAAGCTCTTCTTCGCGTTCCGAATTTTCTCGTCGCTTGTGGCGTTTTGTTCAGCGGTAATACATCTCGGCTTAAAACAGTGCTGAATAAGTCCACTAAGATAGACGGCTGGAACCAGAAGTAATGCTGCATCCAGCAAATCCCTGCTCGGTTAAAGTGCTGCTCTTGACGATATCAACATGCTTGTCAAAATCATTAATCTATTCTCTCAAATGCTCAACAAACTTTACAAACTGCAGAATGTATCGCAAACAGTTGCTAGGTTTGGGTTAATGGAGGGGGAAACGAAAAACAGATGCCACTATCAACGAAAAACTAATGAAAAAGACGGTAGCGTGGGACATTAATTGCAAATAGGGGTCCGGCGCCCTGGGCTGAACCTGACTACAAAACAGAAATTTTAAATCCAATCCAAGCGCGCCTGAAAAGCGATACATCTGCAGACATATGTTGCTACATACACTGCTTAGCAGTAGCCTATATTCTGGCTTAAGCTGTTTTTTAAAAATCCTGCTGATTCTAACAACCGCAATTGTGAACGAGTTTCTTCACAGCTATTTTTGCGTTAAGCTCTTGACGTGTCTCCGGCGAAAGAAACGAATGGTGAAAATTGCCTTGATCTATGGTGGTGGAACAAGGGGTGTCGAGAGGTCCGGACCCCTACTATTTTTAAATGGGGGTCCGTGATACAAAGGACCCCCCGATATTTCCCTTCATTTTTACTATTTTACTTCGTTTTACCGATGATGTCACGCACTCAATCATCCACGATCTACGTAGTGCGCCTAGATCGGATCTCGGGCCCCCGAGATAAAATTAGTTCTTCCGGCCCCTATACATTGGGCAGTTACAACTCTTCCGTTTGGAGAAACTCTTCCTTATACGTGTTCAAGGTAAAATAACTAGAGTAGAAGATTCGTTGCAGGAATTTAACCGAACCTTTCAATATTTCGTTACTGGCGTTTTGAACGAAGAATGTCGCATGAACGTCGAAATGCACACGTTCTATTTCAATAAAAAATGCAGGTTTCTACTTCTCTACATCACCTACCTGTTTCTGAACTTTGAATAAAGCGCATATCCAAGCATAACATTTCGAAAATTCCCTGATAAAACAGCCGTGTTGGTTGTAGCGAATGGTAGTCGGTCACTAGATGTCACCAGAAAATTTTCAGGTTCGTCGGACAACCATTCCTGCTGACAGAAAATGGTGTGTGCCATTCCATCAAATAAAAAAAAACTTAGAAGCAAAACATGCTTGATCAGCAACCTGTAACATGGTTGCAGCCAATAAATATTTCAAAGTCTTGGCTTTTGTAATTAATTTCGAAGAGTAGATTGAGGTCAAAAAACTCTTTAACGCTAATACCAGTTCACAAATCTTTTTAGTTCCTTGAATTTTTGTTGTAGCGCAAGCTATCATCAAAACAGACAGTTTCGTTCTTTTGATAACCGTGATTAATGATTGGCGTTACATTGGTAGAACAAAATAGCATCACCGGGAAAAATGAAACAAATCAAGTTCATCAAAGACCTGCTGACTGGAAATCAGATAGAAGACTTCACAGATGGTCGGAGTTGCGGACCCATAGATCTGAACTACGCTGTAGGCAAGGCTGTAATTTTTTAGCTGAAGACTACCACTGAAATTTTGAAACTTTCCATTTCTACCAGCACCAGGGAAGGAACGAACCTGAAAGGTATGTATGTGAGAAAGGTGTTCACACTGTGGCCAACTGAAACAAAGCTTAGGAAAAGCCAGAGCAAGTTTTTCTAATTTATAAATCAATGCTGAATTAATACGGCAAATGTTTTCTTATGTTAGTTTATGGGCATGTTGAGTAAATAAAATTACTGTGAGATATGAGGAAAATTTTCTTAATTCTAATGTTGTGATTCAAAGTAACCTGAAATGTGCTTTCATTCTTCGGAGGGTTTCGGTCGAACCACCATAGAGCGGAAAATGGATAAGTCTTGGAACTGGATAAAATCGACTTTTCCCGTCTGTGAATACATGTAGATTTCAAGTTTCTGTTTGTGTTATTGTCTGGTTCTTTGATTCAATTCGCATCTTCTCGTTTCGAGACAATTTTCGACCAAAATTTTTCGACATGATAATTTAGCCGCGTGAGCATTCGGCGACACGACGGTTTGGCCTCGAGACAATCATGCGTCAGAACTTATCCGGACCAGTTGTATGACCACCTGTCACCGAAATGTGATCACGATAAATTGTTGTTTGTGCGTCAGACTATCGTGGTGTTGGATTTTCACCGAGCCATTTCGTGGCGTTTACGCTGCTCAGACCAACCGCAACAATAACATAAGAATGCAAGAAAAAGGTTTTCTGACATGTGCTCAGAGCTGCTGGTACTGGTAAGATTTAAATGAAATTTGAGGTAAACCTTGAAAAATTAGTAATGCGTGAGCTTGCTGCTTAGAGATAGTCTAAGAATTAACCTCAGTCCTTTTGTACCTCATTTAAAAGCATTTTTCTGTTTAAAGTCAACGATAGCAGATAAAAGTCAACCATAAAGTACAACACTAGTCTGCATGCAGTGCTCCAACATCTTGTGTACAATACAAACTAAGTACCATCTAACAAAAACGCACGAAAACGTCCCATCACTTTGTTGTCATTACTGTGTGAGTGAATAACTGTATATTCGTGGCTGTATTGTATATAATTCGTGCTTCAAAAATACGACTAATGAGGAAGGTGTTACTTATCAACCTGCGGAATAGGTCCTAACTAAGTTGATATTTGTACGCACAACAAAGATAGGGATTTTAGGAGGAGTATTAACCACCCTCTGCAATAGGTGAATTTGGTGTAGTTATCGATGCCTTTGATGGACACCTTGACCCCACTCTTAGTTTTGACCTTGAAAATTCTCCAGGTTGCAGTCTGGGTCATGGGATGAAGCTTTTAGGTGGATACCGGTTTTATCACCTTGCTGTTTCGACGTTTTAATTCAGTCTAAATTCAAATACGATCGAAACAGTGTCAACATCTTTCTTTCAAAAATTATTCTCTCGAAATGGTTGGTCTGCGTGAATAACCTGGTTTTGGTAACTCTTTTCTATAGCAAAAATGATGATGTTGGTACCATAAGAGCAGCTGTACTTATTGAACCACCTACAAATGGCTTAAATCTGTATAAGAGTAATTGTGCATTTTTTCTCTCGACATATGATAAATTCAACTACAAGCATGACGAGGAAAGCTGAGATAAAATCTCGGGAAAACTTGAGAGTTAGCAGCTTTGAAGTGATTTTTGGATTGACGACGACGCAGAGAAAATTTAATACTTTGTAGAGATATTTGCGTCGGCTGCTTGACATGATTATTATAAAGAAATAAGCAAAAGGACAAAACACACATTTGTCATGAAATCAAGTTATTAAATGGGCACGTCACTGCGCTAACGCGAATATTAATTGGATTGGCATGGCAAAGCAATTAAACAGAAAGACCTGAATCTATTTTAGGAATACAAAAGCAAGTTTTGAACCGGTTAGTCCAAGTTAAAGAGACTGCTTTCTTGGATTATCAGAAAAAACGTTTGTTGAACGGTAAACGAAACTCACTCATATGTTACTCCATATTCCATGATGCTGTAATCATTTGGGTTGTCTTCCCAGAAACTTATCTAAAATCGAAGGTACAGTCAAATAAACAAATTGATTAAGATGGCCGGTCTGTTCTAGTCACACTGTTTCGTGTAATATTGCAATAATATTTAACATGTCTAAGGTTGGATCACTTATGAAAATAGCATGACTTTATTATACTGATACCAAGTTGGAACAGAGCGTTAAAAATTGTAGGAATTCTTGTCACAGGTCGTAAAGTTGCATAGTTTCCCTGTTAGATAATTTTCTTCACTATTACAATGCAGCATTTGCGAAAAAACGCTGGCTTCATCCACAGCATAGCAACCTCATTTCCAACGTTGTACATGCCAAATCGACCATTCCAGATCGTTGTAACGGGTTCGATGAAATCGTCGTACTCGTACTGGTGGAATTCACTGATATGTGAGATTATTTTGCTTGAGTAGAGATTTATGTCTTCCAAAGCTGGTAAAACTTTGTTAATATCTGTAGATACGATGATCAAATCAATGTAGGAAAATAGAGAATAAATTTTGAAGGTTCTGATATATTGATGATGGATTGTGCAAAGTTTTCAGGTATTTTTTATGAAGATTTTATCTGGCAATTGAGCTCTTCTTGAAGCATAAAAAGCTTGTCACACACAATGAAAGGTAGCTGTTGGAGAAAAGCGTGGAGTACCCCGACTTTTGTTCTGCTGCGTGTGAGACCTTTAATACTCGTTGATCCTCCCGACCCAGCCAGTAATAATTGATTTTGTATGTATTTATCCAGTTACAGAGGCGTAACGAGGTTAGATGGCGCCCGGGGCAATAAGCAATTTTGGCGCCCCCATGTGCGAAACTGAAGGTCTTTCGAAAGCAAATATGCTGTTGAATAAAGTATTTGCGACACTGTTGGGACTTTGCGGCGCCCCCCCCCAGTGATTCGGCGCACCCATAGTGATTCGGCGCCCGGGAAATTGCACACCCCTTGCCCCCCGTCGTTACGCCTCTGTCCAGCTACTCATGTGTGTGTTTGTAGTAGTAGCAGTAGCAACAGCAGTAAGAAAAAATAAAAACATTTGCACAGTGAAGAGCACAGAAGCGGCAGGTGCGTGAGCGCTTGCAGACGAACAATGCTGTGAAGGAATTAAATTTTGGAAATACGTCGGTCCTTAGGCGTGTTGCTTTTTTCAGATCTCTCGTATTCAGGCAAAAAGAGGTACCTTTGTGGAATTAGGTTCAGAAACCTATTTGGTTAAAACATTTCTGATCCGGGCGAAACACACAAGCAGTGGCATCGACGGAACCATGTTTGACAATAATGAGGTTTTCCGCTGCTTTTACCTACTGGACTTTGCGCCCTTAAAGCTCTTATTTGCTTGTATATTTTTTTCATAATCTCTAGTGCTGAAGTAGTTGCCGTTTCAGTGGTTTCAGATGAAGTTCTGTTTTTGCTAAGATCAAGCCAACTTAGTTATTGTAGGAGCAGTGGTGTTGAAAACCGAAATCGTGGAACGCATTGTAACAAAAAAATGCTTTGATGCAGTTCTGATAAATGGGAATTTTCTAGAGAAATTTACTAAAAATGGGATATACCGGTCAATATATTGGTGCTGCATGGGGAAAGGCAATTCTGCGTCTGAAAGATTGGCAGGAACGGAATCACTCCGAGTTCCCCCAACTACAGCAGTAAGAGCTGATGATGCCTGCTTTGTAGGCGAAATATATACTCTGTAAGGTCGTAGTGTCTGATTCTGTGCTGAGAAAGGATTTCTTTCTATAGACAATGTAGGGGAGACATTTGAAGTCTTATTTTTACCGCCATATATCGTTATCTATTTGGGATAATAAAGCAAATAATAAAAACATTAGATTACCGGATACAAAACAGTTCAGTTTTTGGCCTTGATACTTTATAAGATACGCTTGGATTTTATAATTAATGATTTAATAATAATCGCTTGCCTGCATTCAAGCTTTTGAAAACACTTTGCATCAAAAAGAAATTAACAGTATCCTTCCAGAGGTTAGACTAAGAAACTCACGTACTTCTGAATAACTCTAATATTAATGACTTACGAACAACTCGGGCAAAGTGACATTACGTTCTGCAGAGGGAGCATTTTATTACGTTTCACTGATGTTATAAGTCAGTTCTATTGTCACATGCGCCACAAAGATGGCTGTGTTTTTAGTGCTATCCTGCCTTCGAAATTCAAAACTTTGAATGTATGCAATTATACAATAGATAGTCAAACACGCTTTAAAGCATCACGAAGATTCCTCGATGACAAACCCACCAAAACTACGTGTAGTTAGATGTGGTTCAATAAAAGAAATATTTATTTATGTTCAAACTGTCACATACATCAGGAAAATTGCCATGAAGCAAAATGCGAGGGTCAGAAAAAGAACACATTTGTAATAAAGCAACTATGACTTTTTGTTTCTATGCCGAAATTGCCTGTCCTGAAATCTGTAGGTATTGATTCGTGACGGCAGATGTTTGTGAGGTAGTGAGGAGCAAGCAACGAAAAAGGAGTAATGCAGGAAATGTTCAAGAAACTGTAGAAAGGTGTTGAACACCTCCGATTTACTGGAACAAAGCCTGTTGTTATTTGCATGAATTGCCAAAATAAGAACCTTTTCATGAGACGTTATTAGTATATGATTGAAACTGTGATATTCCAATTGTTGTCATGAGCAAAATGAAATTTGTAATAGACATCAATAGGCTGTTTTATTCAAGAGAAAGGCTTAAGGCTTAAGGCTTAAGCTTTAATCAAACAAGCGCAATGTGAACCAAAGTGTGAAATCTTCCAGATTTAGCAAAGCATTGCAAAATATTATACATCTGTGGCATTGATAAATGTATCTCTGCATCCGAGGCAGGCTCTCACGAGCGGGCATTGATGAATTACAAAGCCAGACCTGCCTCCATTTTTTAAGGAAAAAGAAAGTAAGTGCACCTGGCGTAATATTGTACCAGAACTTACTTTGGCTGAACGAAAACCTTGAGACAGCACAAAAAAATACCACATATGACAACTGCCACGTCAGCATGATGGAAACGATATCAGGGCAAACTAAATTTCACAAAAACAAATTACTGTAAATTGTTTCAAACGCTTAAATTTGTTGTGGAATAACTGTGAAACAAACAAGTAGGTTATAGGTGACGTCACATACTTTTCAGCAAATTCGTTTCGCACTTTTTACAACTGCAGGTGGGCTTTGTTAAAGTTTAACCTTCAAATTTTAAATGCTTTCAGTACTTAGGTAAATTCGCCTCTACAAATCTATGCCATCTATCAATCTGTAATAATTGAAGAAAAGAAAAACAAACCCAAATATTGCAGAGAAGAGGTGCTGCTGTAAAAACTTTCCCTTAAAAGTCTTTAAAAGCTGTAAAAACATATGCATGTAAATGTTTGCCACAAGCAGCTGGCCATTTTAGTAGAAAAAGTTACTGACTGCTTAAACTGCGTTTCTCTTGTTGCTGATGAAGCTGTACAGCACTGTGCAAAGATACTTCATAGTCATCTGTTTCTTCCTGAATTAAACAACATGTATTCTACAAAGTCCTGACCCAGTTGATTTCGAAAGCATTGAAACTAGACACAACAAATAAGCACCTTTGATTTTGACTGACGCGAACTATGAAGATCTTACAGGATAAGAAAGATTAGATCGCTGCGATAGCTTTTGATATTACCCTTTTTAATCAGAATTAATTGGGTAAATTCGTAGGCTGAAGCTGATTAGCCGGTATTAAAACGCTGCAGGCCATAAAATGATTTGAAGAGCACAATTAAAACCCAACTGAAGATTTAATGACGTACAGATTCATGTTTTAAATGCAGACCAGCATCTTGAACAAAACTGGGGAGCTTAAGATTTAACATTTCTTATCAATGGAAAACAATCCATAATTTTGCAAAAACTATGTGAGACCCTGCATGCTTCTCTGCTGTTTCTCTTTACGGACATGTTAGTGAAAAAAAAATGTTTTCCGGAGTAAATTGATGAGCAACTGTAAAGGTTACATATTTACATCAAGCCTGTACCTAGAAGCAATAGCATAAACATGTATATTTGCATAACGTTTGGCAGGGATGTAGTGCTAACAAAAAGTGTGGAAACGCATCCAAAAAGTAGCCATTTTAGCACAGCTTCAAACTTATTTTAAAACAAAACATGACAAAGGTGTGGGAGCGCCGTTCCCACGCGTTCCCGCCTCACTACACCCCTGACGTTTAGAAACTTTGCGAAAACTTTAAAACATCTTAAAAATACCACTGAAAACGTAACATTTGCAGAATTGAATTATTCATGAAGCATTTTATTATCCTTAAAATTAAGCAGAATAATGTCAAACAGATATTTGCCGAAAACGTGCTTTGTTTGGCGGAACCATTTTAATTGCATCGAAACTAAGAAATCAGAGCTTTTGTTTTCTTAACAGATAAGCTAAGTACAATCGTAGACTTGTAACAACTGAAAAAGAAAAATCAAAGCACCTTGTCAACAATTGTAAACTTAAAGTGACTCCATATCCTTTATTTGCAGAAAACCTGACCGACGAGATCTCGGATGTAGCCTTTCCACTCTTTGGGGCATTTGCTTTACGTAGGTAGCTTACACCGCCGCGTTTCAATGAGGTATAGCAGGAGCCTCCAGCTAACACTTCTGTCCGAGTGCTGTTATACGCTGTTGCAACACAGTTGGAGGTCGGAACATAAACACCCTGTCCAAATTAACAGAATATCAAAATATGAGTGTTGTTTAGTAATAAAAGTACGTTTATTGAAAGGAATGGCGAACCTGCCTCTTTGATTTTAGCACAATACAAAAATATGTCTTTAGATAGCATGTAATCTGGCTTCAGATAGGATGCGACAACATATCAGCAGTCAACTAAGGTTAGGCCATCCTATAGCGCCGTAAAACTTTGCCAACTGACATTCATCAAGCCGTCTTACGAAATGTCATTGTTTCGGGTATGTTACATTCTACCAAATCAACAAATCTTTCGCAAATACCTATTTCAGTGGTTCTTAACCTGGGTTCGATCGACCCCAGGGGTTCGTTGAATCAGTTTCAAGAATTCAACGTAGATCCGATTCATGGTTCATTTGCGTGTTAACCAAAATATATGGCTATGTTTTGAAGATACCATCTTCTTTTTTTTTATTTGCTAAGGGTTCGGTGAATGCACGATGAAGCTTTCGGGGTTCAGTGCCTCCAACAAGGTCAAGAACCATCGACCTATTTTAATTATTCACTATTGATAAAGAGTCTTTGCGGGCCGGATGAAATGGCTCCGGAGACCCACTTTGGCCAGCAGGCCATAGTTTGGAGACGCCTGAGGTACAGGCTCTTCTCCGAACTTGAATTCCGCGTACTGTTACGAAACAATGGAAACGGATGTAGCTGGTTTTGACTGCTACATTTCGGTGCTGGGAGTTTTAAGTTTTAACTTGGGGGATCCACTTTAGCTAGAACTACGTTATTGTGCAGCACTGGCGTCTGATAAGTGGTGGACAATAGAACAATGGTTTTACAGCATTGTTAACTCCCGGTCTAAATTTATGGTTAGAAAAGATCTTAGCAAGCTCAAATCACACAGTTGTGAAACACCTTAAAGCTTCCATAACTACTGCCATCAAGGTAATTAACTAGTTTACTGCACTATTTTTAGCGAGGGGAAAATGGTAGTAATTTGTTGCAGAGGCTAACAAATAAACATAATTTTGAAAATTTCGGGACGGCAATTAATTGCCCGGTTGCCCACCCCTTTGGAAACTTTACTTTAGTTTTAATTTATTCTTTGTTTTGCAACCAAGCTTGATACCTGCGAATTCAGCAACACAATTCCAAGGATTCTTGAGTCCAGGCTCCCTGCTGTTAAAGATAGCTGGCATGACTAATGAAGTAAGTTTCTAACGTTAATTTGATTATGGGATGTAGTTGATCGTGAACACCCTGGTTATTAGCTCACTGCTGGAATGAATTCATGAACTGCGACATGCACATGATTAAATCACCACTCAATCGCAATCGCTAGTAAATTTGCATTTATTGTCAGAGGCACATTTTCGTATGGGTTCAGGGTGCGCATCAACAATTTTTTCCCAATTTGCACTTTCAGTCGGATGCATTAACATTTTTCAAATACTTTCTAAAGATGTATTCCTACCTACAGGGTTTTGGCCCACGTTTGCAGTCTGCATTTACTCTTGTATGTACATACTAGACCAGTGTTTCTTAAACTTTTTTCTACCACGCCCCCTTTGAGTAATTGCCGTTTGTGCCAAGTCCCCTGACAATAAACAAATAGCGTGAGCAAATGTATTTATTGGTTACTTTCTTTATAAAACTTTCCATGTTACAGAGCGCATAAGGGCTCGCGCCCCATTTGAAATCTATTGACGCTTCCCTGGGGAGGCGCGCACCCCCGGTTAAGAACCACTGCGCTGAACAATGCTAGGTTCTACAAAGCGTACACTTGTTTGGCAGCCAGCCAAGTGAAGCATATACTAGAGCAGGGGTGGGCAAATAGCGGCCCGCGGGCCACATGTA
>Ga0210059_1009809_pt1 | contig 14875 bp, 12 predicted proteins | sample Ectturendosymbi2_FD_188042 | JGI IMG/M metagenome (GOLD analysis project Ga0210059, IMG submission 188042) | Ecteinascidia turbinata endosymbiont from Florida, USA - Sample 2 (SPAdes) (version 2) | ecosystem: Host-associated > Tunicates > Ascidians > Unclassified | place: Key West, Florida...
GTTTGAGTCAAAATTTTGGCTCATTGGATTGGCGTCCAGGGCCCGTCAAAGTTGGTCAAAAAAACGAAAACACCCCCACTTTGCGAGCCTGTCCCAGGCGAACCCCTCACCCAAATCAAAATTTTTTTTTTAATAGAACCATGAAAACTTGCTGAATCCGTAGAGGGTTTGAACACCTTTCTAGCTACAGCAGCTGGCGAGTTATAACTAAAAAATCTTGGGTCATTATAATGGCTCTGGTGGTCGTTAAAGGATGCTTTAATAAAATAAATGGAAGTAAAGAATATTTCATGGAATGAACACATAGCAAATAAAAACAATCACCCCCTTTTACCGAAGAGTCTGCAGGGTTTGATTGTGGGCAAATCAGGCTGTGGTAAGACTATTTTGTTGCTGAATCTTCTTCTTCAACCAGGTTGGTTGGACTATTCAAAATTGTCAGTTTTTGGAAAGAGTTTGTTTCAACCAGAGTATAAAATTTTGAGTAAGGGTTTTGAAGAACAACTTCCAAAGGAGATGATCATGAATATCTTTGAAAGCCATGATGAAATACTGCGATAACAAATTTCACCAAACGAGCTTATTCATGAGTTGGCAAAAAATCAAAGGACTCATTCCAAAGAGCCAATTGAGTGTAATTTTGATGAATCAGCTGATGATGTTCCAGACCCAGAAGAAATCTCCCCTGAGCATAAAAATCTGATGATATTTGATGATCCCTTGCTTCAGAAACAAAACACTTGTGAAGCCTATTACGTTCGTGGAAGGCATTCAAATTGTGATTGCTTGTATTTAAGTCAAAATTACTTCAAATTGCCTCGTCAAACAATTCGAGAAAACGCAAATTTCTTTTGTCTGTTTCCTCAAGACCGGAAAAATATTGATCACATTTTTAACGACCACGTGTCTCAAGACATGACGAAAGAACAGTTCAAAAAGCTGTGTAAGATTGCGTGGTCGAAACCTCATAACTTTGTGGTGATTGATTTGACCTCTCCAAAGAACTGCGGGAAATACAGATTGGGGTTTGACGACTTTTATATTATTTAATAAATGAACACTGAAATTCTCAAAAAAATTGAGAGAAATACTTCTCCGAAAACTTCAATTCAGATTGCGGTTTCAGAGAATTCTACAAAAATAAAGACGACTTTTAACCCACCAGTAGAGTTGGACCGCACACGAAAGTATGAGATGGCTTTGGTGAATTTAGAGACGTATTATTCGTTTCCGAACATTTCGGATGAAAACAACGTTTTTCAATATTCTCCCGGTTTCATTGAGGTCGAGAGAGGCGATGAGGACGACTCACGCCAAAGACAATGAGTCGAAGTTCCAATTTCAGAGGGCAGTTATGATCTCATTGATATTGCGGAAACAATAAAAATTGCGATGAAACGAAATGGGCATAACGACAAATCTATAAAAATAATGGCGAACACCAACACTTTGAAAAGTGTTTTGGAAATTCAAGGCGACTTTCAGGTTGATTTCAGAGCGCGAAATTCGATTTCAAGCGTTCTTGGATTTCGAAATCAGGTTTACGAAGAGGGCATTCGCGAGACGGATAGTGTTGTCAATATTTTAAGTATCAATTCTCGTGAATGTAGACGTTATTGGTGGGTCTTGTGTGAATGGGAAAACGCAAAACACAATTTACAGTTTCTTTCCAAACGTTTCGCCCGGATATAAAATCGTTGAGAACCCGAGAAACCGTGTGTATCTTCCAGTGATTTTAGATAAAATCAATAAAATGGAAACAGTTGTCACAGACCAAATCGGAAAACAATTGAATCTTTGTGGAGAAAACCTGACAATCAGATATTTCTTGAGAGAAATTTAATAACATAATATAAATGAGTTATACCAATCTGCATGTAAACATTTCTGAAAATCAACAGCAAAAATTCAAACACGCCGTTGATACAAAGAGTCCCGTGAGCATTCGTCTCAGCTACAAAGATTTGTGTGGAAGTGACATTCTTGCTTTGACCAATTCACAAGTGAACACAATGACAAAAGCTTATCAGGATGGAAAAGGCATCACAATAAAAATGAGTAAACGTCAGGTTGTTCACAATATGAAAACAGAGGGCGGGTTCCTTTCGTTTTTAGCTTGTTTAGCTGCAAATGCTTTGCCATTTTTGGCAAAGACCGTTCTCCCAACATTGGCGACTGGGGCACTTTCAGGGGTTGGGTCGGCTTTCGCACAAAAAACGACAAACAAGGCCATAGGAAATGGGTTGTATTTGAAAAAAGGTTCAAACATCACAAGAGTTGAAACGGATGGTCAAGAGCTGTATTTGAAACCATACAAAGGTTCGGGGCTTGGCATGGTTGGAGATGGTTTGTATTTGAAACAGGGGGTCAAGTTGTTAGCGGCCATGGCCTTTTTCTTGGTCCAAATTATCCATTGAAAAATATTCCAGTTCTCGGTTGGCTTTTGTAAGATGTGGATTTGAATTTTTTGTTCTATTGAATAAAAAATGAACCCCAATTTATACAGACTACATGAAATTCATGAAATTGAAAGGGGGCTGAATGAAGAAAAACTCAAACACTCTGCAATGGTAAAAAATATCACTGCTTGCTGAACTTTTGCACTGACTGCCTTTTGATTTTTCAGTTTTGTATGTTTCTTTTGAACGTTGGGTTTTTGTCAGATTTCGAAAAAATCGCCGGAACTATTAGGAAGGTTTTACATGGATTGAACGTGTTTTTTGCAAATGCTTCAATTTTTCTGTAAGTAATTGAAAAATTTGTTTTCAAGAAAATACAGAGACATGAGAAACAAAAAATTTTGATTGAGATGCAGCTCAACTCAATTCATAACATGGTTTCAAAGGCGTTGCCGGACGATGAAATTTCCGCATCAGAGTTTGAGAAAATTCTTTCTCAGACGAGAAAACGAAATGAAACATACATAAAGTCTGAAGAAGTGGATTTGGAAATTTATAAGCTAATGCCAAAAAATTCGGAAAGTTTTGTTTAGAAAAAATGATTCAGGTTGAAAATATTGTTCTTCCAAACAAACCTCTGAGCAACTTTGACATCGAAGATGAGGTGAAAAAAATTGGTTTGAAAAACTTTTGTGGTGTTTTCTTGAAAGTCACTTTGCCAAAGAAACCAAAACGAAATGAGTGCCCAATTATGAACCTAGATGACACTTCTGGAGATGGGATGCACTGGGTCGTGTGGTTCAAACGTGGTGATAAAAAGTGGTATTTTGACTCATTCGGATTGTCCCCACCAACTGAGTTGAACAACCACCTGGGTTATGTGTTCTATCCGACTGAGCAAATTCAACCGAGGCAAGCAGTTATTTGTGGTCATCTTTGTCTTTTTGTTTTGAAAGAGATGCAAAAAGGAAAAGGGCTGCAGGAAATAATTAATTATTTTTGCTGATATAATAAATGCTAGTGAATAAATTCGGACGAAGTCCAAAAACGGGACAAAATGTTACAAATGTGAGTGGAGTTTCACATGAATATGCGAACAGCAACTTTTTGCGAAAAGGTCAAGCCATTGACATGTCTGGTCAAAGCATTGTGAATCTTGACTCGTCACAAGATCCAAAGGACGCAGTGAGGAAGAAGTATGTCAATAAAAATTTTTTTAAAAAAGGAAATCTGATCGATATGAATCAAAACGCAATAAAAAATGTATTGCCTCCAACCGAAGAAGGCGACGCGGTGACGAAAGGCTACGTTGACTCGAAAAGTGTTGGCGAAAGTAATCTGAATGTGGGAGGTCATTTAGTGAAAAGCGTGAGATGGCCAGAAGAAGATCATGACGTGGTGAATCGAGCATATGTTTATTTTGTAGCTGGCAAAAGGTTACCAAATGAAGGGGGCACTACGCAGGGGCAAATTGATATGGGCCAGCATTCAATAAGAAATATAAACCCAAATCCACAAAATGAAGATGAAGTGGCTCCGAAACAGTGGATTGAAAACAATTTTTTGAATCATAATAGCCCTGCGTCGACTATGGCAAGAGATTTAAACATGGATACCCATCACATCTCATACCTGGGAGCGCCAGAACAAAATCACCACGCAGTGACAAAAGGATACGCAGATACAAAGCTGTCACTTTTGGGTGGGGACACGCAGGGAGGGATTGGGATGGATGGAAACAGGAGTTCACATTTGGGCGAGCCTGTTCAGAGCAATGACGCAGTCAGATTGAGTTATGCAAACGAATTCTATCTGAAACGTGATGGAACAAAATTGATGAGAGGGCCTCTTCATGCTGGTGGTTTTCAAGTGATTCTCGTCGGGAACGCCCTCAAAGAACAAGACGCGGTAAATTTACGAACACTTCAAGATTCAGCAACAAGTGTTTCAGAACAAGCAACCACAGCAGCCAACACAGCAGTCGGCGACGCAATAATAAACCACGCAAACATTTTGAATCGAGACATCAGAACAAAAAGTTTGAACTTGGACCCACAAGGAACAGTAACAAAAATTTTCAGCATGGGTGAACAATATCATATTGCTGGGCTTCCAGATCCGACACTTGAACACGAGGCTGTCAATCTCAGAACGTTGAACCGAAAAGTTTTGTGATAAATTAGGGCTAATAACCTTTTGGAAGCCCAAAAATATTTGAGACTTGATGGTGAAAATCAAATGGTTTCAGATCTTCAAATGAATGCTCACAAACTTGTCGGTCTGGCCGACGCAGTCAGGCCTGCTGATGGTGTTAACAAAAGAACGCTGGATGCTGCAGTTAATTCACTGAGAACCGAAAACGAGCAGCTGATACTTGCAATGAATGAGAATATTTCTCAGAGAGTAATGCTTCTTGATGGAACTTCTATGCCAGAAAATCATCAAAATCACAATGACAAAAGGATAACAAATCTTGGAGAGCCAGTTGAAGACGCCGACGCAGTGACAAAAGGTTTCATAGATAATCAACTTAGGAAGAGAACCTTTCACGTAACTCCAGAAGGTGCTCAGGGGCATCTAAAAATGAATAATCACCGAATATCTGGACTTGCGAATCCAACTCAGAACAACGACGCTGTTCATAAGCACTATACCGATTCTCACGATGAATTTCTTCAGCGTCTGATAACCAACCTCTCAAGCCAGGTTGACGATCTGCAAACCCGTGTCGTCCGACTCGAAAGATTGTCGCTCGCGGAATCAACTGAACCAGCTGAGGCAACCGAGGCAGCCGAACCAGCTGAAACAGTTGCCCGTGAATGAGGAAATTTTTCAGAGTTATAATGAATGTTCTTTTGCTCATTACCTGATAATATTGGAGATAAAAAATATTACACCCCTTGCAAGCAAAACGTTTTGACTTATGACTTTCAAAATTACTCTTCGCTTGGAAAAGAAAAACCATTGAACGAAATCGAAAATGCTTTTAGTGTTTGGGAAAATGTTTGCAATTTGAAATTTAAAAGAGTTTTTCATGGGAGTCAAGTTATGAATATTGCGTTTTTGACAGATGATGAAAAGCAAAATGCGGAAATTAATTGCCCTTATAAACTGAATAATAAAAATTCTGGCACTTTGGCGCATGGATTTTACCTTGGAAATTCAACATTGTCTGGCGATTTGCATTTTGATAATGAGATATGGACAGACCAGATAACAGTTTCAGAAGATGGGAAATTCAATTTATTTTCAGTCGCTGTTCATGAAATTGGTCATTGCATCGGTCTGTTTCACAATACTGAAGACGAAGACAGTAGCATGCAGCCAATTTATAAATCTGGATTTAGTGTTGAAAACAAGAACAAAATACTTTCTGAATCTGACATTAAAACAGTCCAAGAAATGTATGGTGCAGCAAAACATGTATTGTTACGGCAATTTTTAACTCTAACAAAGCAAAAGTTATGATTAAAAATATAAAAAAGGACTCAAAGACAAAAAAAGTGAAAATTATTTACACTTTGAAACCAAAGCACTTCGGTAAAGGTTCAGAAATTTCTGAAGAATCATTTAAAATATTCTTAAACAAAGTGGCTGACAAAGATTATGCTGAATTTGTGGTAGAGAATTTTGGGGTGGGTGATAATGCCTGAAAGCAGATTATGTTTATAGTCTTCAAGGCTATAAACATTATAAAAGCTCAAATAAAGTGCGTTCGGATTCGAACGCTTTGGCGGGGCTATGAGGGCATGGTTTGAAACTGAAGCTCAAATAAAGTGAGTTCGGATTCGAACGCTTTGGCGGGGCTATGACTGCATGGTTTGAAACTGAAATTCAAATAGAGTGCGTTCGGATTCCAACGCTTTGGCGGGGCTATGAGGGCATGGTTTGAAACTGAAGTTTGATGCTGAAGCTACATCCATTGTGCAGAAATGTTGGTGTCAAGCAGCATTTTTTGCATGTTTCCACGGCATTGGTAGATTCTATCAAATAACACTGAGAGACATCCAAATTATTTGTAGGGGTTCAACATCTTTGCAACTGTTCTATACTTTCTTGCATAGCTGTTGCTGATACCGACTTTTTCACTGAACCATTTGTTCCATGAGGGAGTGGATGGATTGCAAAATTTTTGAAGTTCGTGCAACACAAAAGCTGTGTTGAGCCAAAAACCAAAGTTAAGACTTGATGCGAGAAGTTTGGCACTGTTCAACCTCATGATTTGTTGAGCCTGTTGAAGAAAAACAAGTGCATCTTCCAATCGTGTTGCTGAAAAGTCTTCCTCCCGTTGGTTTGCAGGGTTTCTCTCTTCAACCAAACGCTTTTTTAAGAACTGATTCAGTTCTTCCCCACTCAATTGACTCATTCTTTTGGTTGTATTTCTGCTTGATGAATTCTCAAGAGAGCTTGGTAATTTCGATCGCGGTTTTCTTGGAGGTTGGCCTAAATTTCTTAATTCATAATCACACAACTTTTCGAGGTAAGCAATCCATTCTCGATGATACTGAACGTAATTTTTAATTACAGTTTTGTCTTCTTCACTCCATGGACTATCAAACAAATAATCTTGAGAACTCACTTCCATTTTATCAGAGCCTTGACTTGATTCAACTGATTTTCGTGAACTACTTCTTGTTAGAGGCATGTTCGCACACAGTTTGCTTCAAAGCTGGCAACTGAAAGCCGGTTGAGCGCAAATGATTTGCCACCGCCCCAACAACTGTTCGTGAGGTGGTATGAGACTTCGCCTAAATGCAACTGAATGTGCCGAAGGCGTTGGGCTGAACACCGCGCTTTTGACAATGAAATACACACGTGGCAGACTTCTCACGCGGCGGACGCCACTGAAGCATGAAACGTGTCACGAAGTCTCCACAGAGCAAGTGAATAAAATAGCTCTCTCTGCCAATGATGATAAGAGAATAATTCAGCCTGACAAAATACAAACTCTAGCTTATGGCTTTCGAGCATGAGGGGCCCTAGGAGGACGGGAACAGAGGGGGCGAACTGGGGACATGAGGGAAACTAGCAACGGGGCAAAGGGCTTCAGCTGAACGGGCCAAAGGTCTGAAAGAGTACTTATGACGTTAGGGGCATTTTAATGATACGCTTGACTGATAAAATGGGCATTTTTCCAGCGGTGAACATGATAAACAAAAAAAGAAATAGAAATAGTCCAAGCAGTCCTAGAAAATACAGTTCCCTTCCAGTGCCAGCAAAGCGGCTACTATATAGTCTGCCTAAGCCTGAAAAGTGAGAGATGTCAACAGTGGAATATGTTATCACATATCAGCTTTATTGGTTAATATAAAATGTTTTGAGTAACAGAAAAGTGATTCAAATGTTAATTTTAATGTTGCAGACACAACTTTGAAAGAGGAACTATAAGTAAATCAGTATTTAATAACCGATTTGCTTCATGTATTTGCATTCATGTGCTTTTTTGCATTTCTGCTTTTTATGGAAGACGAATGTTTTTTTCCGTGAGAATTCTGGGTTTATTAGAAATTACAGAATGGGAGCCCTGCTCAAGACACGCCGCCACACCATGGTTTCTGATCAGTGTTGACAGTTGAGTGTGCTTGTGTAGAGGAGTACCATCCCTGAGTGTATTGTACGCAGTAACATACCTTAGTCACTGCTTATGGACAAGTCGCAGAAATCTCTGCATCAGTACAAAATCCCAGATGTTTTTGTAGCCAGGTAATATAAAATTATGAACTTAAGATTTGTTCATAACAGCCTGGATATGGTGGTTGCTGGTCTGTTGCACCATTGTAAACACATCACTAAATTCATTTTGCTTCTGTGAAACTCTGCTGATGGGTCGTAAATATGTTCAATTTAAGTAATTTTTACCGAATCGCAGTACTCAGATGATGTCAGGCTAGAAACAACCATTTTCGGTCAATCTAGATCTTCGCCTAAACCGGATAAAATCCTCAATCAAATCGAATCCGGATTTTAACCGAGGCTTACTTACGCATTTATGTAACATTGGGACCATATCCTTTTGTTAAAATATGCTTATTGTAGCAGGCATAAAGCCTACCACATCTAAAATAAAGTATTACAAAACAAAACAATATTCAACAATCAATAAGACTGGATTCACCACCAACGCTAAGAAGACAAAGAAATACTGATGAACATCGAAACCAGCCAAACATCAACAAAGCGTGAAACACGTGATGGACACGCCCTTCTCCAAGCCGTTTACTTATGGCTCAGACAACCCAACCTTGAACTACAACGGCGGCGTTGCTAAGCAATATGACGTTTCAAAATGGCTACGTTGCCAAGCATTATGACGTAATATCCTGTATGTAGCATTACGTACATAATTTTAGGGACTTTCCAGTGTACTTGGGTATAAATGGGCTGATTTTCGCAGTGGACAATCAGACTGGACGACCTAGCTTCGGCAGACAGTTCTGGTCTCCTTCGGTAGTTTTAAGCCCACAAGGCTTAGCTGCAGAAGTAAAACAAACTCTGCCCCTTGGCCAAACCTAGCTCGACGGTGCGGCCTTGATGGTTAAGTTGTGGAGTCGATGGTGCTGATAAGCCTCTAACTCCACAATAAAGAGTTTCTGACTAAGAACAAAGTCATTTAGAAATACTTGTTCTGGTCAACACGAGTGGAATTGTCCGGGTAAATTCTTGACACTCAGAATTGTAAAATTGGAAACTCCATAAACAACCGTTTCCGAATATGCCCAAACCAAAAACTATCTTTGTTGACATTAAAACTCTGTAACGCTGACGAACGAAAGGCGTTGAAAACGTGACAGTTATTTCGGAAACTAACTAAGGTCTTTTTGATTAATGAATCACGCCACACTGGAAACATTTGTCACATTCCAACTTGCCCAAAAAGCTGATCGCTAAACACAGTTCATTCATTTGAAAATAAGTCAACTTACCAATAGGTTCTAGTCAGATAGAACTTTCTATATTTAAGATAATCTTGCCCGTTGTAAAGATGGTCATAAAAACTGACTTGTGTCTGTAAATCTGATTCGAGAGAGTCCGTTCAACTTCTTATGCTTCATAATCGGTGAGTACTCATTGTTGTACTTTATATGTATTGAGTATTCGAGAAATAAAAATAATTAAAATATGTTATTTGTGTGTTGTTATTGGGAATATCATTTACTAGACATCAGAAGTCTATTAGGGAGGTCAGGCAAGCGAGTGAGACTCGTGAATACCGTCCTTCGTACAGCAATGAATCGAACCCATGAGTTAAGATTACTGCTGCATCTAAATGGTGCTCTTTGATCCTACCATAGACAAAGATCCATCTTACATTATTAAAAGTTTCATTTTTAGTGAAATGAACATATTCGGACTGCCCAAATTCAACAAAACAGGTTTTGCATTTGTTATCTTCGTCCCTATCCCCGTGCAGGGAATGGTTTATTAAAGGCTAACCAAAAAATCACCCCATTGGACGTTGTTATGTCGGGAACCATCGATCAAAAAATATATCTGAAAAAATTTAGTGTGTGGATTCAGCCCCCTTAGCCCTCTCTGGACCGCTTGTGATAAGTTCACGATCTGCAGTGCGCTTTTTGCAGCCAATATTTTAGTTGTTAAGAACTCATCCTGGCTTCCATTACGATTGCACTTTTGATATTTTGATGTACACTAACACACGTTGAATCGAATCCGAATAGCGGTTTTGCTCCAAGACGCTGACTTCCGAAGTAGGTCTTCTACAAAGCTTTCACTCATGCTCAAAGCTTTCGCCCAAGTAAGACGTGGGTCTGTTGCCATCCAAGTTTTGAGTTAATGATTGACGTATGCAGCTGATAAACGTGAACGCCACAGTCTTTAAAGCGTTTGAAACATATTTGGATTTTCGATAATCCGTAAAATGTTTTGGCTACGTTCAATTTACTCTGTAAAACCTTTGTAGCTTCTTCAAATTTACTTCGTTTGAATTAAGTTTCACTGACTTAATTGAGATATACAATGGAAATAGACTGTAAACACCATCGTAACACCAGATTACAAGACTTACTGACCATGCTCACCTGCATGTAAAGACAGCTAAGTACTACATGTAATTAAATTTTCACAAATCACGGGACTCTAGAAAACACAATGATTAGTCTGCGGAATTTGAAGTTCTAATGGGAAAAAAATTAAATTCAGTCTCATTTTAGTCGCATACGTTTTTCCAAGAAGACAGATTGCAATCTCAGGGGTGGATATTAGGGGAGGGACACGTCGCTTCGGGACCATTTTTTAGAGATTCCGTGCTCCACCCCTTGAGAGTTTCCCGCTTAGTTATTGCAATGTTTTGTTGAAAAGCTTATGAACCACTCAAGAGCCATATTTGAAGTCGCTCTGAAGCAAGTCATATGTTTTTCTCAAAATAAAGCATGAGTCATGTGAAAATGTGCCAAGGAATCAACTTTCATATGTCCAGCTTCAAAAATTTACAAGTTTTTGGTCCTTTTTTATCAATATTATGCTCTTGAGTTTAGTTCATAAATTGAAATGTGAAACAAAAAACTCTTTTATCCACTTATTCCCACATCTACCTTTCGCAGTGGCGATGTTTTTGGAACTCCTTGCGGAGAGTTCGCCTCGGGCCCCTAAATGTTTATATCCACCCCTGCACAAGGTATCTCAGTATCTGTAAGTAATGGCAGTGTCAATGCCCTCAGCACTTACAAAATAAAAAGCTTCTTTCTGCCTACGTTAAATTGTGCTGCTGACTCGTCTCGTTGCAGCTAAAATATTTCCAATTATTTACTGAAGGATAGGGTGGCAATTAACATCAGATGAAAGTTGAAACACTTTGAGATGCGCAGCAAGTCAGAATCTACAGTAATTACGTGACAGGACTGATTTTCGTCTTTGCGGCAAGATGAACGGAAATCATTGACGAAAACGAGATTCCAGATAATTGTGATTGAAATGTCACAATATATGTCATCACAGATAAATATCTAGAATGAATGCTATTCTTGCTAAACAGTAACCATGACGTAGTGAAGAAGAACCTAACTTAGCCAGAGTTTGAGTTTCAAGACATATCAAAAGTATAACACTGCCGTATTTACGCATTTAGTTTTAGAACTGTACATAAATAAAAATATACGATATGGATTTAAGGCTACGGCTGACACTGCAAACAAGGGGGTTATATTTGTAGCACGTTAGGGTTATCAGAGATAAGTTCGCGATGATCTTGAAATGAAGCTTACATCGGTATCAGATGGGCTACAGCAAAGTGTTGCTCCAAAAGCAGCTGCGAAAGCGTTACTTCGTGTTTTTACTTGCGGTCAGTGATTATAAGTGGTGAGATACAAGTTTTTGTTACACTAAAAGCTGAAGGAAGATACGTTCCTTTAGGCAGTTTCGATGATTTGTACTGAAGTCTTTCTTTGGCTCGTACATGAAAGATTGGAATAACCTCAAAAATGTTGGTGCAACTATTTTGAATTGGGGGGCCATTGTCCCCGTTTCCCCACTTGGCTACGCGCCCGCCCCACCCCGCACTGTTTCCTCCCAAAACGTGTAGCCTACCTGTCACTGCGTGTCTGAAAACCATTAAGAATTCACACAACGTCCCCTCCAGCGACAATTTAGTTTATTTGTGTGACCGCTCCCTTATATTCGAATCTGGCGCTGTTCGGTCTAGAGCGATCACGTCTCTAAATATTCAATAAATTACGGTACTTTCGTGAAAACTGACTGCTTTCAGTGTTCTATTTTTACCACTGCATGGCGATATTCCTAAAGTGGAATGGAAGTGAGGAACACTGCTTTTACAAGCGCGACAACCGCTGTTTCGGTCTAGCTTGCGTAATTCGCTCTTTCGACATGGTTTTGTTTGATAGTCGTTTTGCTGTTTACCAATACCCCAGTAGTCCCAAATCTCATGCACGTGTTTATGTACTAGGCCGGATGAAAGTAACTATTTATAAAATCTACAGAAAAAATGAAGGCTAAAGACACATAATAACATTTTATTGCATGGAATACTCTAAATATTTGCACCATTAAGCACTGTGCGCGGAACTAGTGACTAGAGTTCAGAAAATAGGCACGAAACAACAGGAAGGAAACGTTTGCAGCAACGTACATTTACATATATGGGCTTAAAAAATCTTTGCACTGTTCATGTCAAGTCATTGTCCGACTTGCTTTGTGTAGCTTTTCAAACGTCGCATCCGCATAGGATTTCTAAACAGCAGCAGCAGTTGATTTCACCACAGTTTGAGCAGCAATTGGTGTTGCAGCAACAGCAAAAGGTATTACGGATGCACTGCGAAGAACAAAAGACGTTGTTAAGAAATAATTTGGTTTTTACGAGATTATGTTCTTTTTGTAAGGCATAGTTTGTTATATTTGCTATAGTAACAGCAAAAACTTTTAAGGTCTAAGTTACGTACAGATAAGGGGGGGGTCCAAGGTAAAACCTAGTAAAGCAACTTTATTCTCCATGATTTTGTACATTTTCGAAAAGAACATTCGCGATACAAGGCCATTTTGCCGTTTATTGCTTTGCAGTAGTAGTGTTGTAAAGTATACTTCATCTCTCTTATAGTAGTGAGCCCGCGAATGACACATGACTACCACATATTACTGAAATCGCACCCCTCCTAAACTTACCGGCTGGATCCGCCCCTGGTACACGTAAGTGGGAAATTAAAAAAGCTCAAGCAAACCATTTAAAAAAGCAGTAACAGTGAAACACTGTACCAGGTAAGGACGTTTGAGGAAATTTGGACACCAAGCTTCAATTTGTAACTAATAACTTATTGTTCACTACAAAGTTCTCAAATCTTCAGGTACTTACTTTACATATGTCCCGAAAAAATTTCCAACACATCGTAAATGACCTTTCAGAAAATGTTGGAACACTTTTTTTGACAAGGAAGATTTTCTGCAAAACACAACAGAATTGCACAGTAGGTTATACTACAGGGAAGTAGCACGGATGTTAATCAGGTTCTAGTACAAAAAGTGAATATCATGACTCAAATTTCGCTTTGAAAAAATTTCTGTATTTTTTCCCGAACTAGATTGTTCAAAGCTTTTATATCCTAACTCAATATTAAGCTCAATAAAAACTTCCAGTTATCTCAGAAGTCTGCGATTACATGCATAGCAAACTCTTTCAATCGTGAAAACTCTTTGAAGTACTCCTCGCACAGCAATATTGTTGACTGATTGATTTATTGTTTCATAACATTCAGATAATAAACAGAAACAACACAAAGAGCCCTATTGAAAAAGGTTCATTGTGTATAAGGGCTTCACTACTACACGCAACGCGCGAGATTTTAGCACACATTGCAATGAGAAGGAATACACAAACACATGTATGAACTCGAAGATTATACGTGGAAGTAGTAGAAAAGTATACGCTGGATGGTGCAAATACAATCACTTTGATGAAACACAAACATAAACGGCATGCGCGCAAATGACGCCATCATGAGCCATTATGCAAATGGTAACTAGTTGTCAGTGGACATCAGAATAAATGAAAACACAATGGCAAAATAACTGATAAATGTAAACAAAGAGTGTCACTGTGTCACTAAAATAAGCTTTGCATTTAATATTTCGTCCCTATCCCGTGCAAAAAACGGCATATGGAAGGCTATCCAAAAAATCACCCCTTTGGACGTGTCGGGAACCATCGATCAAAAAATGTATCTGAAAAAATTTAGGGCGGCGGCTCCAGCCCCTTTTGCCCCCCATGGATCCGCCTATGAAGGCAGACACAGCAGAATCTGACCGCAGATTTTTTTGTTGGGAAATTGATTTAGCGTCATTGACGCATCTTCAATCCAGAAAATTTGTAAGCAAAGGTTTAAAGATACAATGAAAAAAAGACTAAAGTAAGATCAGAAAAAGTGCGCACAATACAGTAACAAGCACATGCTAACCCAAGAAGCCGCTATCACTATGGTCGTCCGCAGAAAGTTTTCCAGGGGAGGACAACGTCAACATTTTTCTCATCCTTTTCAGGTCGCTGACGATGCAATGCATATGGACGTTCACAAAACGCTTTACCCATTCTACACCGCAAAGAAAATTTCCCATGAAAGCACGCGCTCGATTTGCATCCTTGTTGAAATCGTATTCAAGTAGAGACAGGGGCGTAACGAGGTTAGATGGCGCCCGGTGCAAAACGCAAGTTTCGCGCCCTCATTTTCGAACCAGAGATACTTCGGAAGCAAGTGTACTGTAATGAAGAAAGTATTTGTGACATTGTTGGCACTCAAACAGATAAATTAGCTCTTCTGGCGATTATTTTATTATTAGCCGACGTTTCGCTCACCTATTCTAGTGGGCTTCCTCAAAGCAATGTTGGGATCTTTCGGCTCCCGCAGAAGTGATTCGACGCCCCATGGTGATTTGGTGCCCGGTGAATTGTGTCCCCCTTACCCTCTCCCTCGACATGAACCTGGGTTGAGGTGTATACGAATTTGCTAAAAACTAGG
>Ga0210059_1009810_pt1 | contig 14874 bp, 10 predicted proteins | sample Ectturendosymbi2_FD_188042 | JGI IMG/M metagenome (GOLD analysis project Ga0210059, IMG submission 188042) | Ecteinascidia turbinata endosymbiont from Florida, USA - Sample 2 (SPAdes) (version 2) | ecosystem: Host-associated > Tunicates > Ascidians > Unclassified | place: Key West, Florida...
TGTCAAAAAAGGACAGATTGTCAATATCTGGGATGCTTTTACTACAGCGAAAACCTAAACTGGGCCGCACAAAACCTTCGACTGGGCCGCGGGTCGGACATAGCTGCTCTATACTCATTAGAATCCGGCCGTGCAGCTTGTTTTGCCTAATGGTGCTCCTTTGTTCATCTACCAATATGTTTAGAAAATGACCGTTCTGCACAGCAGTTCGTTGCTAGGAGAGTTTAGAGAAGTGCGCAAATCAGTTCCCAAATTTGTAAAAGAAGACTCCAAATACACTACACAAAGGCCAGTGAATAGATGCCAAATCCGAGATTGCCAATGAGATTTTTAAAATTCAATATATATATAACCAGGTGTGGATTTTAGGGTAAGCGAAAAGGCGGTCTTCTCGGGGTCTCTTTGCACAAGATGCCATGAGGGGTCCCCTTTCAAGAGTTTCGCAATTAGTTTCTGCGTTGTTTTGTTAAAACGCTTACGAACTACTCTAGAGTGACATTAATAAGCTTTGAAACAAATCCAATGTTTGTTAAAATAAAGCAAAATTATGTGCAAATGTGCCAAAGGGGCCGCTCAACCACTTTAATGTGTAGACCAAGATCAATTTAAAATCAAACGACTTCAAACAATTCGCAGTGTGAAACATACTTTCAGGCAGAAAAAATTCCCAGACAAAATAAATAGTTTAACTTGATTTCAGTGAATAAAGTTTTCGTGTATCATGTGCAAAATATAGGGCCCCTTTTCTGAGAGTTTGCCTGGGGCACCTAAATTGTAATATCCACCTTTGCACATAGTCTATTAAAAGAACAAATGTCACACAATGGACCGCCAGGCCCACAAAAGCGCGGGGCCCCTAGCAACTGCTACATTTGCTAATATTGTTAATCCAGGACTGGATGTGTCAAATCACGATCGTGCCAATCGTGAAGTGAAAGGAAAGATAAACATATTACTGATTGAGCTGTTGGTACTAAAAAAGTACAGATGGTTGCCTATCCATTCAAATTTTTACGCCTATGTTGGTTTGGACAAAACAAAACATATCCTGGTAGACATTGATTAAATATTAATGACAACATGATTTGACAACTAGATTCTAAGCATCGCCATATTAGTTTCCACCAATTGGTAATCAAGAATGAACTTCAGTTTTTGGTTCTGTTTCCTGTAATAAACCAAGTTATAACTTACGTTTGCTCATTGTTTTGACGCAATAAATACAAACAATGCGCGCTGATCTCTGTCACCTGGACTGCGATTACGAAGAAGCACGAAGAACATCTTGTAAAATGCTGCGTACAATTGGATATTTTACGGTAAAGCATTTCAGTTTCACATTCTTTCCCTAGCAAGAAGACGTTGACAACTCGCAACTTTTCTTTGTGCTGCTTATCGCCAACACTGCCAAGCACATCGGTATTTCGATGTTCTGTTTGTAGACTTCCATCGGCTTAACAAGGTTGTAGTCGCCTATATACGCGTGCGTTACAGCCTACACCACCATTTACCCAAGGGGGACGATGTACAGTCGTATCACATCTTATTAGAATAAAATTAATAGACAAGTTTTCTGTGACATGCACGTTTCAGAAATGTATAGTTTTCCATCTATGTCTAAGCACCGAAGTAGAAAGAATACATTTCTTTGAATCTTGTTTTTTTCGTCGATGGTAACAACAGGGGCTCAACAACAGTGGCGTACGCAGAAAATTTTCATGGGGGCTTTCATTCAGTGGCATATGGTGGTCATTTGCATTTTGTGTGCGCTGTTTGGGACGTCACAATATGACGTCATATTAATGTTTCCAAACCAACGTTTTGGCGAAGTTTGTTGACATAATACGCATACTCGTCTAGACGCACTCCCCTTAATTTATGTGTCATTGAACTGAATATAAACTTGCAGCGCTTCAGGTTAGGATATCGGAGGAAAACAAACTCAATGCTACGATACAGCAGTTCATAACTGCAAAAATATCAGGCTGCGCGTTAAAACAGGGGAGTAAAACACGCTCATCACTGCGTCAGAGCAATTTACAACTTCAAAATGTGGCTGCACTGATATCTTGTCGAATACGAGCAGTGGAGCACAGAGAGTGTGCGGCTGGACTGTCTAACGAACACCCTGGTTTGCAAGATCGAATCTTTCTAAACTATACAAGAATTGAGAATGCGCATAAAGTGCGCAAGTAAACTTTGTATTTTTGTTATGTATAGACGTCCAGCAAATTTTTAGTTGTCTTTTTTCCCTGCTGAGACATAATCAAATATCTGAATGCTTCTGTTTTGAAACTGATGATTATGAACACGTGCAACAGTTTTGTCATGCTACAGAAATTGGTAATATAGCCAATGCGGTCAGCACTTACGCTGCTCAGCTATGGCAGACAAAACAAAGACAATTGTTTCCGATAAAGTTAACTATCGCGGAACACAATCTTAAACATGCGCAGCGGACGTAAGGTCTGCAAAAAGTTGTGGGATGGTTTCTGGATGCAGAAGATAACCCAGATTCCCACCACAACCTAATTATTACTTTTTGGCCCATTTACAATCTAACTTGAAATTTGCATGCAAATTAATTCCGTTACGTGGTATTTGCATTAAGTCGACAAATTAACAAGCAAAAAGCATGCGAAAACAGTTAATCTTCTTTGCGCAGGTAATGAAGTTTTCGTAAAATATCAAGGTCAAGGGGGGGTTTAACCCCAACCTCCCTCGCATACGCCCCTGGCTTCCAAACGCCAAGTGCATTTTTATTGCAAAATGTTTCAGTTTGGGAAACCTATTTATGCTGATTATTTTCAAGAAGCTATCTACGGCCTAGCCCAGGGGTCTCCAAACTTTTTTGTCAGAGAGCCACTGCAAACAGTATGAGGATTGGACATCTTACGAAATGGGATTGTTTCGATATGTCACATTCTACGAAATCAATAAATTTTTTGTAAATACATTATTTTTTCCTTATTGACAAAATGTCTTCTTGAGCTGTAGAGAAATGTCTTGGCGGGGAGGATTGGGCCCGCGGGCCGTAGTTTGGTGAGCCTGGTCTAGACTCTAGACTAACGCCGGTAATATTGTACATTATTATTATTAAAATATGTTATGCGTCTTCTAATTAAATTTACCTACTCTTATATCCACACAACAGTCAATAGTGAGAAAGGCAGCTGGCCATAAAAATTCTGCCAGCGCGCCACATGTGGCCTGCGGGCCTATAGTTGGACCACGCTAGTGTAGAGGACGAAGATAAGTAACTGTGTTACCGGCAACTAATTGTATCAAAACGTGCAACGCTTTAGAAGCAGGAACATAACCGAGAACCAAAAATCAGATTTATCATTCGCCTACTTGACAGTTGCCATGGTTCACTCATGCTGCGAGACAAATTAGTGTGATCGAAACTGGTCGAAATAGGTTCTTGTTGGAACTTGTTCTAGTCACATCAGACTGTGGAAATACTGCCAAGTGTAGTGTGAACAAGTCAATCAAAACCACCGCAGCGCATATTTGCGCATTCTGTGAGACTACGTCCTTGCCCAAAAACGCAAAGTGTGTTACGCTTACGGACTTTTTCGTGGCACAAACAGTCACAATCGGCGAGCAGAAGATCAGCCCAAAGTCGGATATTTTTTAAAAGAATTTTTACCGACTCCTGCCACTCTACACCAAACTCCTTCCGACCATCCAGACCTGGTAGTGGTAGCAGTATTAGTTCAAAATATTTGAAATAACACGCTCACTTGCCACAAGAAGGACACTAGGAACACCGAAATTGTTAAAGTGTATTAACAAAGCACAGCCGGAGTCGGAGCTGAGCCGGAGCCATGTCATGTCATAAAAAACAGAGCTCCGGAGCAGGAGCCAATCCATTTTTACAAGAGATCCGCAGCCCTGGGACGAAAGGTCTGCAAAAAGTCGTGAGATGGTTTCTGGACGCAGACGAAAACGCAGATTCCCACCGAAACCCAATTATTATTTTTTGGCCCATTTACAATGTTCCTTGAAATTTGCATGCAAATTCATTCCGTGGTATTTGCATTAAGTCGACAAATTAACAAGCAAAAAGTATGCGAAAACAATTAATCTCTTTTGCGTAGGTAATAAAGTTTGCATAAAATATCAAGCTCAAGCGGAGGGGTTAACCTCAACCCCCCTTGCGTAAGCCCTTTCTCAAAAAAACTCGTGAAAAGCTGATGTTACGTGACCCTCAGAAACAAAACACAAGGAAAACATCGGTCTTTTACGAAATGCAAAGCGTCCCATAACAACAACAAAACAATGCGAGACAGGCACTGATTTTCAGACTAAAGTACACCTAAACAGACGGACTAAATGATAAAGAACAAAGGCATACATTACAGTTTCGTCATCCCTCTCTTCAATTCCATTACCACTGAGTCTCTGGGACTTATTTAACAATTCGCATAACGTCATGTTGCCCTTTAGCACCATCCCACGCACCGATACTCAATGCGGCATCTTACTCATCTCAGGCTGGCCTTTCAGGCATTTGCTGCGCTAGCTTTTTCGCATTTTTACGTTAGTTTTCTTTTGGGAGGTTACCGAGTTTTCGGAATTCGGAATAAGGACAAAGAAGAATGCTCATAAGTTTTTGCAATTTCAAGCAAGACCTAACACCCTGCTTTTGTGCACTTGCTCCTAATACAGTAGTCGAACAATATTTTTAAAAAGATGAACGATTCGTCGCGAGTTGGTATGTTCAAGTGTAAATGGCTTCTTTCCTTAGGATATTATGTTTCTTTTTTGTGTTTCCGGCACTAGATCAATGCCACAAGGCATAGTGACAATTTCTGATGCAGAAGTGACACATTTGACGGGAAAGCGAATGGCACAGTTGGCGCAAAAGTAAAACGAGTCGAAAAGATGATACCAACACATTATACACCCAATCCATACTTGCACTGGTGTCGAAGCGTTGAGAGTGACAGTGTCAGTTGAGTTGTATCTGGAGGTGACAGTGACATTGTAGCTGGCGGCGTCGGTCACAATGTCAAATGTTAGTTCGAAACCTTCAGTCGTGTGATCCTTTGCTGTCAATGATGTCGGCGCTGGATGCAAAACAAGATAGAATGTGACAAACAAAAGCTGCTGTTCTGCTTTGCGTTTCAATTTGAAACAGCAGTGGGACTCAAAATATCTTAAGGATGCAAATAGGGAATAACAAATTGTGCAGAAAAACACAGAAAGTTTTAATGAATAAACCTATTTCTGCTCGTAGGCAAATCACCGAACTTTAGTTGCGTTACACACACTTTGACTTTGAAAAACTATTTTTACAGCAGAGGCACCCGTTTAAGTCCCACGTGCGCCACTTTTTTGCAAAGCTTTGCAACTCTATAACTCCCCAAGCTATTGAGCTAGCGCGCTGTTCAAACCATCTACGGATTCAGCAAGTCTTCTAGTTCAGATTGAAAAATTTTTTTTGTGTAAACTTCGTGTAACTATCACACGGTATGCATTGGAAGGCATTGAAACCGAAATGTGCTCAAGCGAAACTTTTATTCATAACTTCACTAGAACGCATCAGTTGTGCAGCAGAGCATTTCAAGAAAACACGTGCATCGCCCTCATGCTTGTGGTTCAACCTGTCTTTCCTGAACGTTTTATTTTGGCCACTTCATTAACCGTTACGATTCAGGGCAATTGCTTGTATCAGGCAACAAAATGCACGTTGTTACAACAAAGTCAAGCAGTCTGACGGTTCGATCGACGAATACCTGGAGTTCAGACAACCGTTAAAAATGCGCCAACGTTAGGAATGCTCATTTTTGAATTACGCTGTGCACAACATATTTTAGTTTTCAAGCCGTACGTAAGCCGACCTTTGAGGACACCTACAGAGATATCTTAAAATTGTTTTAGCGCTATCAGACGTTTTGTGAATCAAAAAATGCTGACTTAACACATTGGAATTATGTGTGGAAGTTTTTGTTTGAAACTCTAACTAATTCACTTGCGAAGATCGACTTAGGTTCATAAACTCCGTTATTTTTGTTTTAAAGTTTCTCATACCTATTTCCCACAGTGGTTGCTGGAAAATATCAGAAGGCTCAAGTTTAACCTGTGGCTCTGAAAGGTTGTCGAAGTTAACATCCAGCGCAATTGCGACAGATGCTATGAGTCTCTCAGCAATTGTGGGTAATCTTGTTCATTTACCAATTTATAAGCAATTTTGTGCGATTGCGCTAACCGTATTTGTTGATACCTGGCAGCGTGCTGAGTACCGACGAAGAATGAATGAAAAAAGAAAGCACCAAAAGCCACATTCTGATTCCATTTCAGCTGTTCGTCTCATATGTGACATTCCAATCAGGTCCTCGACTTTGCAACATACTTAAAATAAATGTGTTCACAGTTCAGCAAGCAGTCTCTATTACCTGTAAAACGATAAATTGAGATTTACTGTATGTGAAACATACGTTTTTTCGTACCAAGTCCTCTATCACTAGGACAAACACGTGTACTGATGCTTTCTTCACCTGGTAAAGGCCTCGTTTTGAAGCCCGAACCCAATGCGAGCAACGACATTTTTTGAAGCCCGACTTAGGTCTAAAAGCAGTGGCCAAACACACTGATTGTCAACATCAAAACATCTGCCTATTTATCACTAACTTCAAAGTAAATCATAATCTTTGCCTGGTGTTTATTCTAGCAAAATCGTTTTTTAGAACAAGACAAGAATCGCGTGTGATTGATCGTTTCAACGTAACTCCATCGGGTGTTAATTTCCTCACGAGTGTCACATTCTCAAAAAGCGGGTGAGACTAATCCGAGCAGAGAACAAAAGAAGGCAGCTGTGTTTGCAAATAGAATTAGCTGAAGAAAAATCACAATCACTTCATTCACAGAAGTCATCGCGGTGAGCACAACAAATCTACGTCACCAACGAAAAAGATCGTTACTCAAATATAAAAAAGCAGACCCGAAAAACTGTGAAAGAGTTTTGTAGATTCCGGGGGCATTGCCAGGCGTTGTCATAACTTTCAAACTTGTAGTGACCTTTGGAGCATATGCAACGACATGCGAAAGATCGTTCTCTATCATTTCCTGACTGCGAAATGAAGAGTTGAAGAGTTTTAATTTCATCTTGAATGTTTGTTTCAAGATCATAACAGGCATCTCATAAGGGATTTGTACGAAACAAACTATCGATAAAAACATTGGAAAGGCTTACTATCTTACTTTATTGCGATTACAGACATACAATGCGCCACTTCAGTTCATCCCATGCGCCATAGGATGACCACCCCTGCCCTAAGCCCTATACAAGTCTGCAGGAGAATTAGGTGTTCATACATTACAGCTGCTCTATTTTAATAGACATCTGAGAATGTCTGGGAAAAACAAAGGCGCTTTCCTTGCACATTTGAGAAACGCGGACACAACAATATGGCTGATCTACAGTATTTGGTTGTAGTTGCGCATGTGTGTTTGATTTTGTCTTCAACAAGGGCTTGAAACAAGGAATACTCTGGGGGGAATCTCGAAATATAAGTAAACAAAGCTTTCTAATAGTCATCAACCAGCTCACTGATTGTTCTCTTTTTTGTCCTGCAAGAGCCTAACTAATGAACTGTTTTTTATTTTTCTGTTTTTGTGTCACGTTACATGTCCTTTACATATATTGCCGCAAGGGATTTTTGAACACACTCTGCCACAAAGGCAAAAATTGTGTTTTTTGCTTTGTGGTGCATTACGAAGTCTATTAGTTTTTGGCATTCGGTTTTATTTAATGAACAGCATAAACAGAATGTGCACAAATGAAGGAGCACACCTTGTTGACAAGTCAAACGCAAATTGATGCTAAGGGCCGAAGATGGCCATTTACTGCAAACGCCAATTGTATCCGATATCTATTGCGCATTGTGCGGAAGGCATTTTACAGGGAGTCAGTTTTCCCGGACAAACGTGCTCGGTCATTCTGCGGAGAAAACGGAAATCACAGCAAAAGGTAAATGTGTAGATCTATTCTTCTCAGAAAATATTGAAATCAAATATAGGCTAAAAAAATAAAAAACTGGCATTTTTCAGAACAAACGTCTATCCTCTTCCCGTCAAAAAAATTTCTCTACACCCGTGAATATTACGCGTTACAGGCCAATACAAATTGCCATTTGCGTACTTCTTCGTTTCGGAAACGTCATTATTCGTTCATAAAATGTCCCCGTGCTTTGAAATCCGTTTTCATTTTCCCGAAGGGAAAAACAGGCAAAGCCTTTCATGTTCAGCGAAGCTGAAACTCCGCTGAAAGGGGATTTTCCTCAAGCAAAGAACAGAAAAGTGTGCCCAACTCATCATTGACGTTCAAAGTTACCAATCATTCGATGCTGCTCAATACACGGACCGAGAAGTGCGCTGCTGTGCATAGCTCAACTATGCCGGTCACTTTCTGAGATACTTAATAATGCAAAACCCTTTAAACCGTGATCTACGTCCTTCTAGAAAAGAAAGTTACCTTTGCAAAAAAGGAATTACAAATAACGTAACCGTGCATGATTTTATAACCAAAGAAAGTCACAAGAAGGGCGAAGAAGTTGAATCCAACAACAATTTTTTTATGGGAAATTGATTTCACGTATAACTACGCATCCTGACTTCAATTGATAACTATATCACGTAAAACCTGTGCGGATATCCTTGAAAACAGGCTTTTCCTTCCTCTCAACCAAAACTAGCAGCAGTGGATTTTTGTCATGAATCACCGTGAAGTTTGATCTGTGATCCTGAGCTGCTTCACTTTAATGATTAACGTGCAATACTCGACGTTCTTTTTCCCAACAATGCTTTTAATCATTTCGAGGGCAGACGTTCGAATCACTCAATATTTTTCAAGACAATTTTTGTCTTTTAACTACAGAATGAACGAAAGGAAGAAGCATGCATCATACGGCTATTGAACATTGATGTTTTCCTGCCAGCATTTATCGAGATGTTTCAAAAAAACACAATGGCAAAATTTTTCCTTCCAAGTAATTTTCACCTACGGCAAGACTGCATCACCAATCTACTTTAAGGTGAAATCTGACACCGTAAAATGTTTGCGTTGTGAAGAGATTTATTTCATCGTCCCGATGCTTGTGTGAGACATTGTTTCAAATATATCTTCTACACGGCCTTAACAAGAAAAATCAGATGATAATTACTTTTGTTTATGCTATGTAGGCGGTAACTGCTAAATGTAGCACAAGCTCAATTAGACATTATGTGCGGATTCAGCTGCTTCGAAAAGTTAAAACCTGTAATGCTGGAATTGAGCATAATGCATATTCACTCTCATACCGAGACATTAATCGCAATGAACACTTGTGGCCGAAAACGCAAGTAGCATGAACAGTGCAGCGCACATAAAATGAGAAAACGAGATATCACTTTCTATATGTTTGTGGCACTGTCAAAGAACCTTCCAGGTTTCTTTCCGGAAACAAGTATTCAAGAAGGTTTGCTGTTTTGCACATTAAAGCTACTCTATTTTACCTGGCCTTTGAGAATGGCTGAGAAAAACAAAACTCATTTTGTCAAAAATGAGTTCAATTTTACTTCAATTCTACATGTTTTCAAAAAGTTCTGACACTTTCTTCCTTCAATCAAACTTCTGACTAGTTTTGTAAAGTGGTGTATCAACCACAGGCTCATACGTCTAAGTATAAGGCCGACAAACTGCTGCAGAATATTGAAACACTTTTCCCACCGTTGCCAGTCAGTTATTGTAAGCCGTATACAATGGTTTAGAAATTTTCACCCGTACGTGGGGCTTGCACCTACATTTCTTCTCTTACATCACTGGAGCTGAGGCTTAAAATGCCAGGAGGGGAAAAACGATAGCTTGTAAATATTCAAACAAAAGACCGCGATTCACCGTTGCGCTCTGTTACACTTCAGAAGTAAGCTGACGATTCTCTCTCCTTATCCCGCCCTGCGTCTAATCGCTTTCCACTAAACATGATCTTCTATGCAGAGGGATATTCTTAATAAACCTTGAGACAATTTAAGATGAATAAGTGGGATTCAGTGTTATTCTTTTGGATTGGCAACGAATTTTCAACTAAGCTTGATGCAAAAAAGCCATATTTTCTGACTCCATGCAGAAAGCGTTAAAGTTAAGTTCTCTGCAGCATACGAAAACGACTTTGGTGTCACGACTTCGCATCATAAGTGGTAGTCTGCTTTGGACAAGCAGTAAACTATACGCAGAGGCAAAGTGTTAGATGTTATCCAATGAGAAAAGACCTGAAGAGAAAATCTTGACCCAACCAAGGCGAGAGAAGTGGCAACGCGACGGGAAAATGTAAAACCGTTGTTTGACCTTCGGGTCGAATACGATAGCAGGCTGTTACAGCTTCCTGCATGTTGTGGGAACTTTGTCCCCAAAACACAATTTCAAAGAAACCTCAACTAGACACCCCACATTGAATAATACACACGAAGCCATAAACTCAGAACAGGACAAAACCAAGAACTTGTAAACAAGAAACCTAGACCTCGTGACACTAAACGAAGGAATAACCGAAGCAACGACAAACTAAAGGTTACAAGAGGTTATGACCTGAAGAAACACAGGCTTAACCATAAGCCTTCTAAAGCATGAGACACAATAAACACCCACATAAAGAAAAGATTTGTCGGTAGGAACACAAAAAAACATAGAAAAGCGTGGTAGACATCCAAGCACGTAAATCATAACAGCTGAAATATAAAGAGCAGAGAAAGATCATGTGCTGCCGTGGGCAACATCCGACGACATGAGGAAGCGACACGATGGCACAAGCAGCACATGACTGAGGCTTAATCACAACAAAATATAAAGAAAGAACAATAAAACGCCCACCTGCTGGAGAGTCACAAGACCGCTCTAGACCATGGAAAGGAGGCGTTTTCAATGAACAAATAAAACTCACAAATATAACTCAGCAACTATAAAAGCAGCCAAAAAGCACCAACCAGCTGCGTTTTGTTGCAGCATGAACTCGAAACAAAAAGATCTCAAGAGAAGCATTCAAGAAGAAGAAAAGAAGAAGATTCGTCGAGCCGTGTAACTGACGTAGTGTTGGTTATGCGAGGTGAATAGCTATGGCAGTTATTCACTCCAAGAAGAATATTCGTCCGCCCGTATAATTAACGTAGTGGTTATTATACGAGGTGAACAGCTATGGCAGTTGTTCACTCCTGTAAGCTTTGCTTGCCACCATGAAGAAGATCACTAAAAGGTGAGAAAAATGTGCACGGTATATAGTAAACTAACGCCGTTATGCCCGCAATTTGCTTTCTTCAGAAAAATATAGAAACCACACATCATGCGGGTACATTAACCAGCACTGCTGCGAACAAACGGCCAAGTGAAAAAAAGCTACTCGACTGCGGGCAAAAAGCGATGCATGTGAAACAGCGTAATGCCATAAAACAATGCTGTGCACATCCCTCGATCTTTTTCAGTGTCCAACTTCGGTATGCGGTATGTCTACGAAATCATCGAATGCTGACAGGTGCGAGTGGTCAGCACGTGCGAGAACTAAAAGGTGAGGAAAATAATGTTTGAATGTCTGCTATCAAGCGATGTAAAAAAACATTGAAAACATATCTTCCCCACAGAAACAAGAGTACGATTCATATGACCATATTTGTCAAGATGAGAATCACGCAGGTGAAGAGAATAAGGTTTGAATGTCTGTCAATAAGTAATAAAATAAGCATTCAATCATGTTCTCTCCGCAGGATCAAAACTACGAGTTGAGTAACCATCTTAAACAAGATGAGAACCGTACGAAACAGACAAGATATAAGGTAAAAGGTTGTGCTCATGAATAAAGTGTCTATATACTTGTAGTATCCATAATGCACGATCTTTTACAGAACAACATTATGTGAGAACTGGGAAGTTTGCAACAGCAGATAATTCTGTTCGTTCATTGTACGAGTGAAAGACAAAACGCCGTACCAAGTGGAGACTATGCCATAGGAATGAAACATTTTTATTCTTTTTAAGACATTCCTAACACACGATCTCTTACAGAAAAATATCACCTGTATTCTGCCGAATAAAGTAAACACATGAGTGTACAGGTGAGGGCGTTGTGGTTCAAGTGAATAAATTTAGGTAGTGCTGACATTTGAACTACCGCATCTCCTCAACAGGAGAAGAACGACAAAGATAAATCACGTCCATTTTTTAGCAGAACGGCAGAACTTGTCGGTGAGTAAGTTGTGGTTCTAATGCTTAATATAAAGCAAAATATCCACTCGAATAACCTCTTGCTCGCAGAATCTGATATAAGAAACAGTTAACCGAAGTCAACTTCTATGTGGTCAAATCAATAGCGACCCAATACACGTTGTGCAGGCGAAGGCTCTATCACCGAACAATATAACGATACAGCTAATCGAGTTTGAATATATAATTTATTGTTGTGCAATATATTCAGCCGGATTCGCTGTTCAGAATGAGATACGAAACTTGAAGAAGGAATTTGAACCCCTACTATGAAATGTGCAGTCACGCTTAAAGTATGTATCACAAATTTGTGCAATTATGAATAAAACATTTGCATTTTAAATGTTGAATGTTAAGAGTCCGCGAAACTCACAGATAGGCGGGGTTAAGCAAACTTGATTTCGTGACAATCTAGCCTTGATAATTCTCGTCGAACCCATTGTCGTGCACTCGCCTGCGAATCCGACTAAACACTATCTGCGGAAAACCAGACTTTAATTCACTAAAGACGCCACTCAATCATGGAGCGTCCTACACGAAAGATGCGAGCAAAGAAACTCAACAGCGTAACTTATCGAATGCTTCCCAGGACAGGCAAGCTGCACAAAAAGAACACTTTGCAGTAATGCAATACGAAACCGCAAGCACAACACGACAGCCGCGGGGCGAACACAGAGGCACAATCAAAGGATTGCAAGATTGCGGGCGCCACTACGTGACAAGGACAATACATTCACCACACCCATTAGAAATACGAGTTATAAATACGAGTTATCTAAAACGGTCTCTAGGCTTTGTAAACGTGTACAACATAGTTTGCACACAATAAAAAAACTAGTAAAGATTACATACATAAGTGTATTTTTGTAATGGTTAATCAGAGCAAAAACGTGGAAATGTGTAAAGGGTTAATTCATCAAATAGCCCGTAACGTAAAGCGTTTCACCACGTCATTGTTTCGCATCCAGTCACTGCTACTCAGGAATTCGAGTTTTCGCGAACGTTTGGCGATGTTGAATGCCGGTGAATGCAAGCCTTGTTTTTTAAACAGTGCTTATATTTAAGCTTTTGCCCGACTTGGGATTGGCACAGGAACACTGCAGCCTGCTGATGACAATGTACAGTAACTTACATGCAGCACATGTCTGCAGTCTCTCCCATGTATTTCAACTTTTGCGACGTATCAACAACGCGCCTTTTAGTTGGTGGTCATGCATGACCTGAGGCAGACACCGGCCACGCGTGAATGAGACGTGTGTACTCATCCACAGAAAGTGGAAGTGACAATTGTATTATCTTGGTTGGTCGTACGTTTACTGCAGCGTTAGAAACATCTTTACTCGTCACACAGTTGCTGTGTTCGTTGGCGTTGATGACATTTGCACAGTGCAAAACCAAGAAGTGATTAAAAGTATGCATTTGGTTTTCAGATACCTCAAGCAGGTCCGTAGCTTTTTTTCCTCCCTAAATATTGTTATACACAAAAAAAGTTTTATCGAAACATACAGATCTAATTAAAACAAAAGTATTTCTCCCTAATGTGTATTTTGCCACCCAAAGCTTAAAACCTGGCTACTGGCATGATCTGAAGATGGAGACTCCGCGATGATTCAAGATTCACGTGATCTGCACAGTCATTCACGTGACCTGCACAGTTACTTTAAACGATGTTGATGGATGAGCAGCCAAAAACGTTCACAAATATTTGAAGAAGGTGTGGGACAACCAGAAGAATTAGGCTTTGGAACAGAGTTAAAACTGGCAGTCTTGAAAACTTCTACAAAACAATAGTGTTTACGACGCTATTTTCAGTAAAAGATAAATATCGATGTTAGCACATATGTTTCTGAAGAGAGCAAGCTTGGAATCTTGGTCAAAGGTAATTTTAGGTTTGGTTAAGATCAAATTGAAATATAGATTTCCGTGCATACATGCATTATAGTGTAAGCTTGCGGCTTACTTATGTACGTGTTTAAAGTTTTGTAAATTTGAAACGCCTCTTTGAGGAAGATGCTAGTGAGATAGCATCAGAGTTTTCATCGCACAAATCATTATGCACCGATGTTGTGAACTGGAGAAGGAAGTTTTTATCACTCCAGAGCAACGATGCAGGTTTTTGTGAACCATTCTAATACGGCATAAATTCCCCATCGTCAACGTAAGTCTCATGCGTCCAAGAAATGTAAGAACAACGCCTACCGCAAGGTCAATGGTGCATCAGCAAACTATTTTCGCTGCAACACACCAGCGTACGCTTACCCGCTTTTCAAGACACACAAGCTAACTCCGGAGAATTTGTTGAACGTTGATATCAAGCAAATACCGGTGCGCCTGCTGCAATCTTCTGGGAACATCAGCACCTCACGCATTACCGCATTTCTTGAATTCATACTGAAACATAGCAGTGCAGAATTTTGCAAAAACTGCCCGAACGAATTTTTTCAAGACAGCCGTCAGTACATTGGAGACTTGCTTATTTGGAAAGAGGGCCTTACAAAAAAACTAGAAACTGCACAGCAAAAACCAGTGTTTTACATTGTAGCAGCAGATGCGAAAGCACTTTACCCAAGCTTGTATAGAGACACTGTGACAAAAGCTCTTGAATGTGCATTGGAGAAGCATTCCGACTACAGCGCCGAGGC
>Ga0210059_1009812_pt1 | contig 14872 bp, 7 predicted proteins | sample Ectturendosymbi2_FD_188042 | JGI IMG/M metagenome (GOLD analysis project Ga0210059, IMG submission 188042) | Ecteinascidia turbinata endosymbiont from Florida, USA - Sample 2 (SPAdes) (version 2) | ecosystem: Host-associated > Tunicates > Ascidians > Unclassified | place: Key West, Florida...
CCTTTAAAACAGCCTAGGGCCCTGCAAACGATGTAAAGTATTTGTATCAGGTTTGCTATTTTAGGGTATGTAGATTGCAAATACAGTATTAGCAAGTAGGCTATAGTATGAGGTGTTAAATTTAGACTACTCAAGTTACTCAGGTTGCATTGCCTGAACCACTTTCGGAGATAGTGCAAGTTGCCGTAAGTAGCCTTTCGCCTAACGCTTTTTGGTTGATTTTGAAACGGTGGTTTTCAGAATCTGCCGTACGTTTTTTGTATTTTTAAAATGTACAATACAGGGTGGGCCAAAAGTAGACGTGCTCTTGAGTGCTTTTTTATATTTATGGCTGAAATTTTGGGAGGGTATTGACAAATACTGGATCGTTCCGGTAAGAAAATTATTCTACTGTACTTTCACCACTGAATGGACCCATACACAAAAACGAATTAAGAAAACTGGTCTGTTGTCTAACCTGACAAACTGCAGAGGGCAATTTAGTTTTATAGCCAGTTGAGTTCTCTTTGGTGAGGGCGAGCTGCTTGCAACAAAACAGTAAGCCATAATCCTGATATCTTCTTGACCGTTGTTAAAGTCAGTTCCATTCCCAAGAAAAAAATCATGGAATTTGTATTTTTCTGGAAACTATCTAGTGGCTTGGACTACGTGTACCGCTTTAAGGATTTTCATGAGTCAAGTAAAGTTTAAAATTGTGACTACGGTGAATTCTTTTGGTTGCCAATAACAATGATCAAGGCGTGAACATCAGATTAAATCGATTTTCCAATTGATTTTGTGAGCAAGGAAACAAACACGTACTGTGACAGCCAAATACTTGATTTATATCTTGATCGCATTTCATTTTCGAATTCTTGGATGGATTACTGATATATTTTGGGCTTCTTCCTTTACGTCACGTCACGAAGACTGATTTGGCTTACCTGATGGGATTCCCTATTTTACCGGTTGACATTCGAAATGCCGTGCCTTTTTTCGCAGAGTAAAGTGTGCGCGAGGCTTGGTCGGTGAAAGGGCCTTCCTTGTTTCTTGCTTTGGTACGAACCACGACTGTCGAATATCTACCAAGCTATATACTTACAGTACCTGCCTGTAGGTTTTTGAATAAGGAGCTATCACGGCAGTGGTTGGCATTTTGACTCATCCGCATTATTGGCTGTAGTCTGAAACTTTGTTGAACTTGTGCCTGAAGAGCGCAAATTTTGAACCGTGCGATGGCAAACTATAGCGATAGTAAACTTTTTTGTTGATACCGGGAAATAGCATTCCAGAGTCGCCAGGGTAGACAGATCGTTAGACGAGTTGAGGTTTGGACGCAGCACATACTGTATAAACTAATAATCATTCATATCGCCTACAGATGAATGGAACTGAAGTTATCGGTGCAAGTTTACAGCGTATGTTTGAACAAAATTTTAACACTGAACGCTCGCAGTGGAAACGCAGTTTTATATTTTGATATTCGATTTTTCATTATGCGTTGGTTTTCAAAGATAAAGTGTTTCCAACAGCAATAGAAGTTTTCCTTTACGCAGTTAAGTTTAAAAAAATATGTTTGCTCTATGCAGGATCACTTTCTGTCATAAGCCAGGTTCTATTTTTAATTGCGCTGTCGTAATTAAGGCACTTTTTGTTTCAATCCCACCTCTAACGAAATTCCTCACGTCCATTTGTTCTTTAACACTAGAAAGACCTTCAAAAAACTATACATGTTTTATATTGAGTCGTTTTCGGATTATTCCATCTTCAGTCAAAAAAAATAAATAAATAAATAAATAAATAAAGCAACATTTGGCAATGTCAGCAATTCAAAACCATAAGGCTCTTTGACGCAAGAAAAGACAGTGTGAAGCAGAAAACGTCAAACGCAAAACCAAGACCGCCAGCCACGTCAAAATCGCTAAAAGCAAATGTAGGGCCAACAGTTATGCAGAAAATGCTAAAACAAAATCTACGTAAGGCAGTAATCTACGAAAACAAGCCGAGATCAGCAACGACAGGCCATTCACAGACCAACGTAAGCGAAGGATGCAAAAGATTTTTAACAAATTAGAACCACAAATCTACAACCAGCATTTGTTCTTACTTAACGTGTTTGGCGTGGACGTAGGCCTACTTCAATCACTGTTTCGAGCTAAAAATACCGTATTTAAACACATTGAAAAGTTGCTGGATTTACTCTGCAGTCAGAGACACAAAAATTATGCCCGCAGTGCTGGAATAAGACAGTTGCCTTCAAAAGTTGTTTTCTAAGGTGACGCGCTACTAAGCAATTCTGCACAACAACAGCTGCTTAGACCTCAGTAGATTACTTTTGTGAACTGCTTAAAATGGCAACGCTAGTTCCGTCTATTTTTATTTGTTAAATGTTCTAGAAATTTTGTTTAGAAGCCAGAAATTGTATATCCAAAAAAATGTATTTTGATGACATACATGAAATAATCGTAAATATCTGAATCAAAACATGGCCGTTATTGGTAAGAGAAGAAGGGAGTAAAAGTTACCGTAATTACCTGGATTTTCAAAGTTGGTTTGTTGGTACAGCTATTTGTAATCATTTCAGTAAAAAAAACTTCCAGACATCTTGTGTTTGTTTAGTAAAATGTATTCTCAATGTATGGCAACTCAGTGCGGGATGTTCCAGTATTATCCACTAAATAAACGAAAATTTGTATAGCCTGCAAATTTCAATTAGGGTCGAAAAAAGAAACAATACTTTCACTAACATTTGAAAGAGAAACAGCCTAAGCAGGAGCTTCTTAGGTGGTTAGAGTGGCATTATTTGCATTACTTTTTTTCATAAATGTCCTAATTTTATGTCCGTTCATTTTCTCTTTTTTGCAACATCCTTTTGTTTTTTCACCTCTCCTTATCTATTTAGATCAGGAGCAAACACGTTTATTGCCCCAACCCCTTTGCCGTTTCCTTTCACAAGAGTTTTTCGTAAATCTACAGTACAATTATATACTGCACAATCTGTTTCAGAGTATTGTGTGATTACTTTAAGTTATTTTAACCTGATGGACAAACACACATTTACATCGTTCAAGATTTTATATCTTTAGGTAAGACTGGGCAAGTTTTTCTTCTATGCTGAAACTATGACTATTGACGTTTACATTAACTTTTATTAGTCCAATGGCGTATCAACTGCGTTGCAGCGATATGAACATTCATACTACAGTTTTTCCTATTTGTTAGGGGCAGTGCATCAGAACATACAGTATATCCAAAAAGCAATAACTAAATTTTGTTTCTTAAGTCTGCGTCCGGCTTATCACCTGCGAATTCGTCATCAGAATGCCAGAACTCATGTCAGATATCATCAGGTAAACTGTTGTAACAATGAAATAGCAAAAGTTGCAATAGATTGTAGTTTTGCCTTGAAAAAGTGAGCAAAACTTTGCTTTTTCACAGTTTGGAAAGGTACGAAAAACATTGCTAATGTGTTTATGTTATACTTTTCACTGGTTGAGCATTCACCATGAAAAAGTCCCTTGTCTTCACGTTATTATCAAAGCATATTGCGCATTGTGTTAGCGCTGGGCCTTTCTATTTATAAAAAATAAGTAATCATATTTCTAAAATAAAAGTGCTCAAAACAGAAACTCAGGTTTTTAATTTAAGTGCAGTACAATCACGCGTGTAGCAAAACATTGTATGCAGAGCTAAACAGCTGTGAAGTAGTGTATCTAGCTCATGGAGCGGCGTTGTACTCAACGGATAGTTAAATAAACGCTGTGGCTTTATGCGTCCCAAATTGTGTCATTACGATTACGCTATTTCTATTTTCTAAGGATAAGTGTAAGCTATTACTCCAAATTCTGTGGGCAATAAAATACATTTCAGATAGGCCTGATGCGAAAACAAAAGAGGTGATAGAATAGTTGGACAGTACATTATGTCCAAGTAGAAGCTTTCGTAGTTTTGTTTTTAATTTATTATTAGAGACAGATTTAAATTAATTTTCTTTAGTTTGCGATAACATTCTACAGCAACTCTTGCAAAATCTGAATTACTTTCGAGGTTTTTCGGTATTGCATCCGAGAAAAGGAAGTAAAATTTTGGTGCGATGTTGTTGAGCATCTGCTTGAATCATCTAAACAACTAAAGTTTTGGCCTAATATTTTTTGATAAATTGTTTATTGCATTTGCGCAAAAACTTTCTCTTTTCTTATTGCAAGCATTGATTAATGTCAGCATGTGGACTGAGAAGATGAGTGTACCCTGTCAGGTTAAGGACAGTAATCGATTCATTTCTATTCACAAACAATCTTTAAAGATGATGCAATGGGTTTTATTTATTAGTTGCAAAGCTGTTTTATTTTACAATGGAAACCACAGGTCAAAATAGAGAAATTAAGTACTGAAGTTACAAAGTCTAAATTCCTCTTTGACCACTGTACTTTCCTTTCACATTGCTTCTGTGTGTGCATAAGCGCAATTTTGTTGCAAAATGTGAGGGGGACAGCTTGGTGTGAAACCAATACATTACGAAACCTAAAGAGAAAAATGTGTGGGAAATGGCATATTATATCCCCACTGTCTGAAAAAGTGGGGGGGACGCGTCCCCCATGTCCCCCACCTGATTGCGTCCATGTGTGTGTGTGAACAATCGCTGCATTTTTCATAAATTGTGACACCAAGATTTCTAAGGAACTACTTGTTACGATACATAAGCTTTACGGCTTTCAAACTACATTGCGAAAATTTTTGTATTTGCAGTTTTGCATGCAAAAATTGTTGTGTGAGGTGTTTATTTTCATTGCCTTATTGTTCCGTTGATTGTTTGTGCGTGCGATGTTCATATTTCAAGTGCATTTTTCTTGTTCCATGGCTGTTGCTTTCGCGAGCGTTGGCTTTTCGAAGTTAACACGACAAAAGTAGCAAAGACATGTACCTACTTCACAGGTAATTTGACCGAAAAACAAGTCCAACATGCGTTGGCAGGAAAATGCAACAAAACGAAAAATCAGCAAGTAAATTAAATAAAAAGCATGGTGGCAAATCCGAAAAAACAGGCCCAAAATGACCAAATTTTCACAAAAACACGCCCAATATGCCTTTAGGATCAAATTGAAACAGAAAATTGCCATCAGATTTGAAGAAAAGGCAATCAGAAAAACAGAAATCTGCAAAAAACAAGTCAAAAAAACAAGCAAATTTCAGTTAAAACAAGCCCAAAAACAAGCAACCCGCACGTCTTCACGAAAACCCGCAAATCCACAAAAAAAAACAAGCCCAAATTCGCGGGAAAACCGCAAGGTTGGCAACACTGATGGGTGCGCAGTACGCACTCCACTACACTCGTGAATTATTCGCTTCATTGGCTTTGCAACTATCACGCCCCATTGCGTCATAATACCTACTATCTTTGTTCTTCAAAATTGACGTTGATTGATTTGTTCTATTAACGTGGATTCTAGCACTCCCAACGTTGAAGCGATAGAGATGCGTTCTTCAAAAATCAAGGACGCAACAGCAAAAGCGATTCATTACGACAAGCATCTTCCTCTAATTTCGGAAGCAGAGCACAAGAAAACTGGTACAGTGATTGAAGAGCGTAAATTTGCTGCAAGAAACACTGCGGATCAATCCAAGCGTTGGAGAAAAGTGGTGAACTTGGTAAAGGTATAGTTAATGAATGCACTTTGGCACCAACGTGGTCTTCATGTGGACCTCGGCTGCAAGCTGAGTTGTAATCTGTTAAAAACCTATACTTTATATTTTTTGTTTTGCTATTAGAGCTGTTCCTTAAGGTTACTGAACTTCAAAGCAGCTAGTTTGTACAAACCTAGAAAAAATTGGGTGTGGGGCTACCATATAGGCCTATATGATATTATCCATCAGTCACGACGTTCTCAGAAGGGGATGCCTCGCTAAAAATTAAGTTTAAGGTTGTTTAGGCAAAAATGAAAAGTGCAACAATGTGCTGCTTAAAAAAGACAAGACATGTTTACAACAGCATATACACGCTGCTTTTTAGTACAAGTTTCTGTATGAACAGTTTACATGACACTCAACATGGCAGTAGCCTCCTATTTACTGCATGTCAGTTACCCTTTGCCCTATGTACATTGGAGTCAATATTTGGTGGTTTCGCCCGCTGCTGTCAATCCAATGTTTATTAAAAGGGAATTGCAGCAAAAACAATCAGATCAAGAACAGGTTTACAAAAATTGAGGCAAACTTTGACTCCCCAATCAAGAAAATCACGGAAAAAGGTATGCTGAGAAAAAAGCAGAAAAAAACAAAATAGACCTATTGTTGTCAAAAATAATGTTGCAGTGGCTCAGCTTTGAAGCGAATGCGGACTAAGTGTTCAATCTGGATTCACAGACAATAGCTACAGTCTAGAACAGTTGTTCTCAAACTTTTTTAGTGATGAACCATTTGGGCAATGTTTTGTCTATCAAGTACGCCTTGACTGTAATCATGAGCACAAGAATCGGAAATGTACCTATATTGTACTTTTACGTTAAAACTTCGTTACGAAGACACTTAAAATTTGTGTATCCCTTGGACCACCTTTGCGTACCCCCAGTCTAGAACACCTGGTGGTGTAGAAAATGAGGTTTATCGTGCTTGAGAAAATCGTTACGTTCAACACGCAAACCATTATTTTAGCCTGTACAAGCAGAAAAGTATGCGGAAAAAAGTGTAGCAAAACATACATGGAGATACGTGGCAAATGGAATGCTGCTTTGTCGGTAACAATAGTGCAAACAGGCAGCACTATCAGGTCATGAACCTCAAGCCGCTAGTCTTGTTTGTGGAAATGTCTTTCTTATGTGAATGTGAAAAAGGTAGGAGATGGCATTGTTCTGATAAGTGGTTCAGACGATGCGCAAGCTCCTAGCCTACTTTGTAGAATATTGACCATGTGATCTTCGTGCAGTTTAAAGCTTTTTCCAAGAAATAACGTCTTGAAGTTAAAATACCGTGCCTGGTATCATAGGATGACTGTTATTTCAGCCTAAAGCCAGTGAAAGTTTTAGAAAGTGGAATTTTGTGTGCTTGCTTCAATGATTAATTTTATGTACTGGCGAAATTTGTGCGTTTATGGAGATCTAAATGTCACTTGATCTAAATTTCCTTAAAGATCTAAGCTAGTGAACAGGAATGACATTTTGAGCAATAATTGCAATCCGGGAAGGCTTAAAACCCTAACTGGTCACACTGTAGCGAAGAAGGGAATATGCCGTCGGCTGAAAAACACGGTTATTAGAGATAAAAATGGAAGATGTTGCCTCAGGCAAGTCGCAGCTGTTGAGGTTTCGGCAAGCTGTCTTTGGATTCAAGACATGTGGTTTTTCTATGGATGTGCGACGTTACCCCAAGGTATTTAATAGGCTTACTGCTAACTCTAGAAGCTGAGAGATCATCGTTTCTGACGACACACAAAACTATTTTCAGATAAAAATTTTTCCTTGTAAACCGCATGCACTTAGTTTTGTTTCAGTAAAGACTAAGAGATACTTTATTTAGCCTACACCAGTTGCCCACATATTTAAAGCTGTCGATTGACTTTCATTAATATATTTTATCTATTAATTGTCACGGACTTAAATGTTTGCGCAAAGCAGAAGCGTTTATGTCATATGTGGTTTACAATTTTGCCGCAACCAGCACGAAGAGTCGTTGAAAAATATCCCGTTAACTATGTAAGCAAACAAAATCTTAAATAAATAAAAAATTTTAGTGATACGCATTTACAGTTTCTAAAATCTTCATTTTTGTGCTCATGTTTAATCGCAGTTGTGACTCTAGGGCAGCTAGGCCTAACCCGCGGGCCGCATGCGGCCCAGTTGAAGGTTTTGTGCGGCCCAGTTTAGCTCTTAACTGTTGTAAAATTATTCTACATATTAGCAACTTGTCCTTATTTTGTTAATCCTGAATTTGACGTTTTTGATGCAGATTGTCCTCGGTACCACTTTATCACGCCTGTTACCATTGCAGTTAGGATTCGAACACTTTCAGTATATATTCAATGTGTGGAATGTGCGGCCCTCATCAACATGTCATTAATTGTGCAGCCCTGGTTAAGACAGTGACAAAACTTTTGGCTCAGTAAGCCATTTGGGTTGGACACAACTCCTCCAGGGAAGTCTCTGACCAATACTCCCTCTACGGTGCGCAAATGCGCAGTACCACCAGACCATTTGCGCAGTGAAATCTCATTCTCACGCACTTGCAAAATTCCAAAGCATTGGAAAAGCACGAAAACAAGGAGAAGCTATTTGAATGAAATGTGCATTTTGTTCGTATTTTCATCAGATAATCTACTTATTCTAGTAATTCATTATACACTAGTTCTATGCAGTAATTCACACAAGTTTGTAATTAATTTAGAACTCTGCTTACCCCGTCTTAAAATATTCATGTCCACTAATACAAACATTTGCTCAGTGTGAAATTTTCTTAGAGGGAACACTGCCTCTGACCAAAATTTTTGCTTTATTTGGAATTCGATTCTTAAGCTGTAAGAACTAAAAACTGTAATGAAGGTCGCGGCATGTCGAATAGCGCTTAAATTAAACCTTGCATTTATTCGAAAGTTTTGTCTTCAACCAGTTCAGTCATTTACTCGTCAAAGGCACTTTCACGTGAGTGCAATTGATATTTATTCGCTTTTTATATCAAAAGCTGTGGCTGTTTACAGTTAGTTTTACTGTCGTGGAGGGACTGATAGTCATATTTTTGACTCGCTTTGTTCTACCATGGCAAAAGTTCACCCAATCTATCAAAAGATTGTCCCAAAAGGGACAAGAAAGTTAATTTAATTCCAGACTTTTCGTCATCATACTGTGCGTATATGCAGGAGTGTAATGCTAAAAAAAGTGTGGTAACGTACACAAAAAAGACTAATCATTTTCAATAGCACTTCAAACTCATTTTTTAATCAATATACCCTGCTCAGGAATCTTGGGTAGGCCACAACCCAGAGTCTTTTTTTAAATTTCATATATTTAGAAAAATGTTGAAAACCTGTGCTTTCATGACTTTTCCAGATTTTCAGAGACAAATGAAATGGTGCCAGAGTTATTTTACAAAAATGTCTGTGAAAACCTATATATAGGATATATGGGTACTATACTACCCATGGTTACCTGATGTGTAGCAAATTTTGGACACCTTGCTAAGTAAACATTTCAATGCAATTTTAAGTGCAAAACCTGTTTGGCCAGATATGACCACCAACACCTTACATGTGAAGAGTCTTCCTACACCATAACTTGATATGAAAAAAAGGATCTAATAGGTGCATGACGTTTTCTACGCACAAACAAAAAATCCCCTCTAAAAAATCCCCTTTTTGGTGGTACAGTGCATAAAATTTGTATGCTATGTATGTTTCGCTGCGTAGGTACAATTTTGTTGCGAAAGTGATCAACAATGGACATATGGAAGTAAAAATTAGCTTGGTCTGGAAATAACGGGTGTCATGTGTCCCAGGACGACGTATGCAAATTATGGGTAGCATTATACCCTAGTTTTCCTGACTCGTATAGTAAAAATAAGGTTTCCTGAGCAGGTGAAGTATTCACTCTCATTGCACTACAAACGAACACATGAAAAAAGGGTGGAAACGCCTTTCCCATGCATTCCCGCCCCTATACCCCTGCGTGTATGCTGCGATGATAGAACTTATAGCTTCCTTACTGCCAGGTTTGCCGCTGTGAAAATATATCGACCAAGTATCTTGGTGAAGTCATGAATAAACTTTTATGTGGTGTTTCTCTGTGGTAATTTTGCAAAGCTGCGAAAACCCTCAACTGTATTCCTGAAAGCATCCGTATGGCACATGTACATGTTGGACGAAAGTGTAAAGAACACCACAAACATCTAGTTTGGATGTTGAGTATTCTTTGGTAGCTCCAAAAGCCCCTATTGGCCAGCACAGATACCTCTCTGTTATGCTTTACCATTAACTAGCCTATTTTTAGACATTCATGACATAACGGACAAAGCATGAAATTTGCCATGAAATGGGGCATAGGCCATTTTGAAAATTTCCCTTTTAACACCAATTTCGTTCAAAATTAGTAGGGTTTTGGATTTCCTGGTCACTTACCGCAACGGAACTTTGGTTTCGACGGCATCGTAGCAATAACACGATCTTTTGTAGTCATAGTTATGTTTATGGTCATCTGGCCTTGTGAATTCAATCCGGCTAACATAAGCTGCTGTTTTTCAAAATCTGACACGGAGGAAATCTTTTCTGTTTCTCCCCAGGTTCTGTGTGTTCGCCGTTAGGCAACATCAAGAGAATTGCATTACAAGCAAAAAGATATTTTGGATCTATAACACTTGCAAAATGATAACCATGAAACAAACTTATGAGAAGTCATCAGAGTAAAACTCCGCTGAATCTTACACGTTACATTAAAAAAACACGTTGCAGAGTTTCAAATACGAATGACAACGTTTTTCCAAACAGCTTTCAACATTAGACAAACAGTAGGATTTTAAAATCTACTCTGGGAACATACAAGCCGCGTCATTGCCGCTCACTTTACTTTGATTTTCGCTCCTCATCCGGGGCGGAACAGCAGCACTACCCTGGCTGTTTAATCTGTGAAAAAGTATTTTACAATTCCCAGCAAAGACCGTTTCGTTGCACAAACAGCAAACAGTAGTTCCCAACCTTGTTTAAAGTACTGAAACCGGTAAGTTTCATCAGTACGTTCACCGAACCCTTCGCAATCGAAAAATACAGTGCGATTTTTTCAAGACATAAGTAACTACTACATTAACGCGCAAAGTGAACCACGCGTCGGACTCAGGCCGAACCCCTGAGACTGACTCACCGAACCCATGTGGTTCAACCACAGGCTTGGCAAAAGAATCGTAATAATCCACTATGGTGTCTTTCGAAAGGAGTGTGGTAACCCAGTTCTAACCGAGAGCACTGTACTTAACTTCAAAATGTTATTCAACCTATTCTTCAAAGGACGATGATCGGAGAATATGTTTGGCATTTTGGGACAACGCATTGTCAAGAGTGGTAATCACAGGACAATTTCGTTTATTTCAGGTTTATGAGTAACAAAACGTTTTATGGAAACTCGTCAAGTATTTGTTCGCTGATTGACAACTCTAGCACTGAACAGGCCCGTAGCCAAGGGGGACATTCGGGGGCAGTGGTCCCAAACTTTTTTGTGCCCAGAAAAAGTTATTTTAAACATACAATAAAAACAAAAATCTTGCTCCCCTAAAAATTTATTTTGTCTCCCAAACCTTAAAACCTGGCTACGGGCCTGACACTGAATGGAATAGTGCTTTGGAGTAAGATTGTGACAAAAAAACAAGACCAAGTCATATTACCATTTATTGTTGATACACATCCATTATTTCCACAAGCATCTACCACAACTTTGGCCACGAGTCACTAAACTTTTTCAATAAAGGTCCAGGCAAGTGAGAAAAAATTGAAGATTTCGAGACGGGTAACCACTTTGTTCAAGACAGTACAGTGAATATAAACAAGATAGCTCAACCAACATTATTATAAACCAATACCCAGAGACAACAAACAAATGTGTTTACCATAACTAAGTAGTATAAAAGTTAGGGAGATTTATCAAATAGCTTTCAAATGTTCATCAGTCATTCCTCTCCGATGTGCTGACTTAACATATCTCATGTTTGAAAATGTTTGCCCATAAATATAAGTTGTTTCACATATTGATGTCCTATCATAGGCAAACTTATTTACCTTTGAAAACTCATCATCGAAAGCAGCCATAAAATTCTGGAAGTCTTCCTTCTTTTTGTTTTTGTCTCAACAATTCGTTTGCTGCATATCAGTTCCAACTGTAGTCCAACTGGCATATCATCCGCGTTACAATCAAATGGATTCTGGACCAAAAAATGTCGATCTCAAATATGTGGATATGGAAAATTACTCCAAAAGATGCTTATCACTAACAACCTTCTTTGGAAACTCGAGGTTGAAAACATTTGAAATCAAAGTTTCCCGCTGTGTTTCAAGTATAGATAGATTTCTTCGAAATCATGTGATGGTTCTGTAAAGATAGTGCAGTTGTCCTTTCCTTGAAGTTTCAAATTCAGTTCAAGCTTTTTCGATGTGCTGTTGGGTAAAAAATATCAATTTCGACAATTAAACAAGATCAGACTAAATTTGACCAGCTCTATCCCTTTAGACGATAAACATACTTGTCTTTTCGGAGTTTATGATAAGAAAACGGGGTTTTACTACAAGTGAACCACCTAAATACTGCATGATAACCATAAGGTAAGATACAATATTCAGAATTAAATTCGCCAATAAAAGCCTTGGAATAAGTGGTGACTAAAGGCACGACCACGAATTAAGTTAACCTGGCCGGTTCTCGGCAAAAAAGATCTGTGTTTTTCACAGGGTGCATGTAAAATACAGTGTTAAAAAAACTTTGGAGTGCTGAAGATTTTCAAACTTAGACATGATCCGCCACAGCAGACCCCTTCAGGCCAGCCATATGTTTTCCTCCATCAACTGCAACACATCGAAGTAAGTAGATTCCACTAAAGGTCAGGTTTCAGCCCTGCAAGATTTTCTGCCCTTCAAGGAGATTGTCTTCCCCAGTTATTGTTCCGTGCATGCTACAAACGGATAACGATTACTTTTATATTTACGTACGTGCGGACTTATGTATGAAAGTGTGTATGTATGTATGTGCAAAACATGCTAAACTTATGAATGCGTGTATGAATATTGAAAAACGTGGTTTGGTCCCAGATTTAAAGTATTTGGTTCCACTTGCTCTCACTACCAATTAAATACATTCTGGCCTAAGTGTAGTTATACAACAACATGCACCATACAATCTTGGTACTAAGTTTAGTTCACGGAACAAAATTTTGCCTATTTAACCTGGATGTAATGGGTGAAAAAGCTATTTTTTTGCTTAAGACTCGCGCGGTCTGGCTTTTCTACATATAAAAATTTTTTAAGTAATCCTGCTTGCCGCTGCCGATTGATGTTGGGTTTCACGTTTTGTATTGTAATCGGAAAATGTAGAAAATAGTCCAAAAAGTGTTCTTGTTGTTTTTCTTAACTCAAAAGCTGTTTGTGAAAGACGATTATGAGCTGCGAATTTGCTGTTAGATGCAAGGAGAGTCTTCTCTCAAATAAAAGTGGTTTATTTACATCTAAACCCCGGAAAACGGAGCACAAAATAAAAATGCGAGTTGGTTGGCACCTTTCCTCGCCGCTAGCAAATGGCTATGTGTGTTTTCAATGACAAATGTCGCAAGTGCGTACGCAGTTTGAAATTCAACATGTGGACTCCAGGCGTATCTTGATCGCGTCAAAAATTCAAATATAGCTTGTTGTAGCTACGACCTATAGCGCAGCGCAGAAGTAGTTTGAGACGGTGAGCAGTTATCTACTTAAAACTACACCACTAATCGCGGCCTTTCATTGCTGGACGAAACGCATTTGCAAATGTCGTTCAGTAAAGTTCTGAGGTGGTAAAGAACTAGCATAGGTGTACGGGAGTGCATATTTTTGGGGATGCAAAAAATTTTTGGCCAAATTTTATCTTCTTTTTCCCAAATAACGTATAAACAGCAAACCTTTATGTTAAGACTAAAATGTACCATTGTAAACAAATCAAGGTTTCTGCATGGCTAATTAGGCCCACCAATTACCGGCGTTCAAAGCCGTACAACCTCAACTAGCAAGCTATATTCTGCATAGCTACATGTTAACAATGGTAATGTTTACTGTGCTGAAAAATGTTAGCTACTGTAATTATAATAAAATCCCCCCAGAAATTGCTGTTTATGCCACTAAGCATGTAAGGTGTTGTTCAGAATCTTCATTTTCAAGTTTTTATATTGTACGTTCTAAACTTATTCTTCCAACACAATCATCCTAATAGCTAAGATCTGTTCTTCTCTAGCATAGATGTGTGCATTTGTGTTGGCCACAATGGCAATCAATCTGGAAAAGTAGTGAAATATCGGGTTACGATCTAAAGTATTACATTGCTGCAAATAGGTCAAGTCTCAAGTAAGTAGAGGGAAAGGAGGCAATTTAATACATAGCATATAGCTTAACCTTCCACAGTGGGCAATCTTCACTGCAGTGTGTTGTACTTAAAATACTACAACTTACTTAAACGTTTACAGCTTCTAAAGCCACATTATGAAAACGAAAAATCCACTCCAGTTTAGACAGTTAAATGTGCATTGAACACAGCATGCTAAAAAAATAGCAATATGGGAATGATACACACAAATGCTGCAGCCTATATGATCAACTACTAAGGAATGTGTACAAATGCACATTTCCAGTGACACATGACTTATAACCTCAACAAGAATGTTTTATAAAAATGGCAGTGCTTCACTGCACTGCATTAGCATAAGTGAATTATGCAGTGCAATAAATAGTACAGTTGCTACTGCTCATGAAAACGTCACTTCACAGCATTAAATTGAAACAATAAAATTTGGCAGAATATACAAATCACTGCATGAAAGAAAAGGAAAATATGAAAACCTAAACAGTATAAAATCACAGTTACATTACCACCACACAACATATTACAGCTGGAGTTACGTAGTTAATTCTATTCATGAAAACTTCATGGAAACATTGGAGCATAAAACTGGGATAGACTTAACAGTTTCATCAACACTAAAAAAGCCTTCAAAAAACTATACATGTTTTATTTCGAGACATTTCGGATTATTCGTTTCGGATACTCTTTAACACGAAGATTATGATGTCAAATATTGTCTGATGTTCAGCTCTTACGACAATACATGTTTCGTACATTTATCGTTGGTGTTGACGTGGACATTTGGTGCTAGTTGTAGACTTGCAGTACTAATTTGTTAATTTTTTTTTTTTGCATCC
>Ga0210059_1009813_pt1 | contig 14872 bp, 15 predicted proteins | sample Ectturendosymbi2_FD_188042 | JGI IMG/M metagenome (GOLD analysis project Ga0210059, IMG submission 188042) | Ecteinascidia turbinata endosymbiont from Florida, USA - Sample 2 (SPAdes) (version 2) | ecosystem: Host-associated > Tunicates > Ascidians > Unclassified | place: Key West, Florida...
TGTTGTTGTATCTCTCAACAAAGTCGTCAAGAACGTCAATATATTTGTTGGTATTGTTTGCCGTGAAATACTTGAACATTTTTTCTTTCATCGTTCGGTTCCAACGTTCGACCACCGACGATTTCTCCGCATTCTCAGTTGAGTAAAGCTCAACACCCAACTCCTTCACATGTTTGTTGTAAAACACTCGGCATTTGTCTGTCCAAAGCTTTTCTGGTTTTCGCTTTGATTTTTTGAAAATCTTCTTGAATGCGTCTGCGACAGATTTTCCAGTTTTGTCTTTGAGCGGAAGCATCCAACCATATTTTGAAAACACGTCTAGCACTGTGAGAAGATACCTGACCTCACAGTTGAACTTTGCAAACGCTTGCATTTCGACGAGGTCTGCAGTCCAAATTTAATCAATTCCATTCACATACACTTTTCGTTTTGGAAAATTTTTGATGATGGGTTTGTGAAGTTCATCAGCTAGTTGGTCAGTACACGTTGTGTCGTTTTTTTAACCCCCATCTGAAGCGCTTTTTCGTTCCGGTAATCGTAGAAACAGCACCTCTCTTCATCCTTTCTCGAAGTGTGGCGTTATAAATAACATTAAGCTCTGTCAACATATTGTTATCACAAACTTCGTTGCGAGTTTTTGTGTCTTTGTTTTTAACATAACAAATGTCATGGTGATAAGCTGCCTTGTCAACTCTGTTGATTGGTTTTGACCATGCCTTTGGAGTCATATCCTCATTTAGTCGTTTGTTCAGCTTTGTGCCAGGTCCAGTGAAATTATGTCCGGGCATGTGCATTTTAAATGGCAAAGAATTAATTGTATCATTGATAAACCCTTTTCCACTTGCGCTTATAAATTTTGACTTTTTCGTTCCGCAAACAACACAAATGCCTTGAAGCATTTGACTGTTGTTTTTTGTTGTTTTCTGTTTCACGTCTCTAATTTCCGTAAATTTACGACATTTGACACAATATATTTGATTCATTTATTAAATGCTTTAATAAAATAAATGGAAGTAAAGAATATTTCATGGAATGAACACATAGCAAATAAAAACAATCACCCTCTTTTACCGAAGAGTTTGAGAGGCTTGATTGTGAGCAAATCAGGCTGTGGCAAGACAACTTTGTTGCTGAATCTTCTTCTTCAGCCAGGCTGGTTGGACTATTCAAAATTGTCAGTTTTTGGAAAAAGTTTGTTTCAACCAGAGTATGAAATTTTGAGAAACGGTTTTGAAGAAAAACTTCGAAAGGAGATGATCATGAATATCTTTGAAAACCGTGATGAAATACTGTGAGAACAAATTTTACCAAACGAGCTTATTCATGAGTTGGCAAAAAATCAAAAGACTCGTTCCAAAGAGCCAATTGAATGTAATTTTTATGAATCGGCAGACGATGTTCCAGACCCAAAAGAAATCTCCCCTGAGCATAAAAATCTGATGATATTTGATGACCTCTTGCTTCAGAAACAAAAAAAGTGTGAAGCCTATTACGTTCGTGGAAGGCATTCAAATTGTGATTGCTTGTATTTAAGTCAAAATTACTTCAAATTGCCTCGCCAGACAATTCGAAAAAATACACATTTCTTTTGTCTGTTTCCTCAAGACCAAAAGAATATTAACCACACTTTTAATGACCACGTGTCTCAAGACATGACGAAAGAACAGTTCAAAAAGCTGTGTAAGACTGCGTGGTCGAAGCCTCATAACTTTGTGGTGATTGATTTGACCTCGCCAAAAAACTGCGGGAAATACAGATCGGGGTTTGACGACTTTTATATTATTTAATAAATGAACACTAAATTTATAGAAAAAATTGAGAGAAATGCTTTTCCGAAAACTTCAACTCAGATTGTGGTTTCAGAGAATTCGACAAAAATAAAGACGACTTTTAACCCAACAATCGAGTTGGACTGCACACGAAAGTATGAGAAGTTGGACTGCACACGAAAGTATGAGATGGCTTTGGTGAATTTAGAGACGTATTACTCGTTTTCGAACATTTCGGATGAAAACGTTTTTCGATATTCTCCTGGTTTCATTGAGGCGGGGAGAGATGATGAGGACGACTCAACACGACAAAAACAATGGGTCGAAGTTCAAATTTCAGAAGGCAGTTACGATCTCATTGATATTGCGGAAAGAATAAAAATTGCAGTGAAACGAAATGGGTATAACGACAAATCTATAAAAATAACGGCAAACACCAACACTTTGGAAAGAGTCTTAGAAATTCAAGGCGACTTTCAGTTTGATTTCAGAGCGCGAAATTCAATTTCAAGCGCTCTTGGATTTCGAAATCAGGTTTACGAAGAGGGCATTCACGAGTTGGATAGTGTTGTCAACATTTTAAGTATCAATTCAATTCTCGTGAATGTGGACGTGATTGGTGGCTCTTATGTGAATGGGAGAACGCAAAACAAAATTTACAGTTTCTTTCCAAACGTTTCGCCCGGATATAAAATCGTTGAGAACCCGAGAAACCTTGTGTATCTTCCAGTGATTTTAGATAAATAAAATTCCAGTGATTTTAGATCAATATAATGGAAACAGTTGTCACAGACCAAAACGGAAAGCAATTGAATCTTTGTGGAGAAAATCTGGCAATCAGATATCACTTGAGAGAAATTTAATAACATAATATAAATGAGTTATACCAATGTGCATGTACACATTGCTGAAAATCAACAGCAAAAATTGAAACACGCCATTGATACAAAGAGTCCTGTGAGCATTCGTCTCGGCTACAAAGATTTGTGTGGAAGTGATGTTCTTGCTTTGACCAATTCACAAGTGAACAGAATGACAAAAGCTTATCAGGATCGAAAAGGCATCACAATAAAAATGAGTAAACGTCAGGTTGTTCACAATATGAAAACAGAGGGCGGGTTCCTTTCGTTTTTAGTGGGTTTAGCCGCAAAGGCCCTGCCATTTTTGGCAAAGACCGTTCTCCCACATTGGCGACTGGGGCACTGTCAGGTGTTGGGTCGGCTTTGGCGCAAAAAGCAACAAACAAGGCAATGGGAAATGGGTTGTAGTTGAAAAAAGGCTCAAACATCGCAAGAGTCGAAACAGATGGTCAAGGGCTGTATTTGAAACCATATAAAGGTTCGGGGTTTGGAATGTTTGGAGGTGGTTTGTATTTGAAACAGGGGGGCCAAGTTATTATCAGCCATGGCCTTCTTCTTGGTCCAAATTCTCCACTGAAACATATTCCGATTCTCGGTTGGTTGTTGTAAGATTTGTATTTGTATTTTTTATTCCATTGAATAAAAAATGAACCCCAATTTATACAGACTACATGAAATTCATAAAATAGAAAGGAGGCTGAATGAAGAAAAACTCGAACACTCTGCGATGATAAAAAAATATCATTGCATGCTGAACTTTTGCACTGGCTGACTTTTGATTTTTCAGTTTTGTATGCTTCTTTTGAACGTTGGGTTTTTGTCAAATTTTGAAGAAATCATCGGAACTATTTCTGGGAAGGTTTCACATGAAATGAACGTGTTTTTTGTAAGTGCTTCAATTTTTCTGAAAGGAATTGAAAAATTCCTTTTCAAGAAAATACAGAGAACATGAGAAACAAAAAAATTTGATTGAGATGCAGCTCAACTCAATTCGTAACATGGTTTCTAAGGCATTGACTGACAACGAAGTTTCTGAAGTTGAGTTTGAAAAAATAACTTCTCAAATGACAAAATGGGCTGGAACATATAGAACGTTTGAAGAAGTGGATTTGGAACTTAAGATGTTGCCAAAGAAATCGGAAAGTTTTGTTTCGAATAAATGATTCAAGTAGAAAATATTTTTCTTCCAAATAAACCTCTGAGCAACTTTGAAATTGAAGATGCGGTGAAAAAAATTGGATTGAAAAACTTTCGTGGTGTTTTCCTGAGAGACACTTTGCCACAGAAACCAAAAAGAAATGAGTGCGCAATTATGAACCTAGACAACACTTCTGGAGATTGGACGCACTGGGTCGCATGGTTCAAACGTGGTGATAATAAGTGGCATTTTGACTCCTTTGGATTGCCCCCACCAACTGAATTAAACAATTACCTTGATGGTGATGTGCTCTATCCAACTAAGCAAATTCAACCAAGGCAAAAAGTGATTTGTGGCCATCTTTGTCTTTTTGTTTTGAAAGAGATGCAAAAAGGAAAAGGGCTGCAGGAAATAATTAATACTTTTTGGCGATACAATAAGCATGTCAGTAGATAAATTCGGACGAAGTCCAAAAACGGGACAAAATGTTACAAATGTGAGTGGAGTTTCACATGAATATGTAAACAGCAACTTTTTGCGAAAAGGTCAAGCCATTGACATGTCTGGTCAAAGTATTATGAATCTTGGCAAGGCACAAGGACCAAGGACGCGGTGAGACGGAAATATGTGAACGAAAGATTTTTAAAAAAAGGTGATCCTATCGATATGAATGAAAAGGCAATACAAAACGTATTATCTCTTGTCGATGGAAGTGATGCGGCGACGAAAGGCTACGTCGACTCGAAAAGTGTTAGCGAAAGTGACCTGAATATGAACGGGATTTTGATAAAAAAACGTGAGATGGTCATGACTCGGTGAATCGAGCATATGTGCATTTTGTTGCAAACTCAAAACTTTCACTTGAGGGGGGCACTATGGAGGGGCAAATTGATATGGACCAACATTCAATAAGAAATGTAAACCCAAATCAACAAAATGAAGATGAAGTGGTTCCGAAACTGGATTGAAGAAATTTTTTTTGAATCGTCATAGCCCTGCGTCGACTATGGCAAGAGATTTAAACATGGATACCCATCATGTCTCATACCTGGGAGCGCCTGAACAAAATCACCACGCAGCCACAAAAGGATGCGCAGATACGAAGCTGTCGATTTTGGGTGGAAGTATGCAGAGGGGATTGGGATGGCTGGAAACAGGATTTCACATTTGGGCGAGCCTGAGCAGAGCAATGATGCAGTCAGATTGAATTATGCAAACGAGTTCTATCTGAAACGTGATGGAACAAATTGGATGAGAGGGCCTCTTCATGCTGGTGGTTTTCAAGTGATTCGCGTCGGGAACCCCCACGAAGAACAAGACGTGGTAAATTTACGAACACTTCAAGCTTCAGCAACAAGTGTTTTAGAACAAGCAACCGCGGCAGCCAACACAGCAGTCGGCGACGCGATAACAAACCACACAAACATTTTGAATCGAGACATCAGAACAAAAAGTTTGAGCTTGGACCCACAAGGAACAGCAACAAAAAATTTCAGCATGGGTGAACAATATCATATTGCTGGGCTTCCAGATCCAACGCTTGAACACAAGGGTGTCAATCTCAGAACGTTGAACCGAAAGTTTTTGAAAGAAATTAAGGTTAATAACCAGTTAGAATCATTGAAATGTCTAAGGCTTGATGGACAAAATCAAATAGTTTCATATCTTCAAATGAATGATCATAAAATTGTCAGATTGGCTGATGCGACAGCGCCTGCTGATGGTGTTAATAAAAAAACGCTGGATGCTGCAGTTAATTCACTGAGATCCGAAAACGAGGAGCTGATACTTGCAACTAATTAGAATATTTCTCAGAGAGTTATGTTTCTTGATGGAACTTCTCTACCAGAAAATCATCAAAATTACAATGACAAAAGGATAACAAACCTTGGAGGGCCAGTTGAAGACACCGACGCAGCGACAAAAGGTTTCATAGATAATCAACTTAGGATGAGAACATTTCACATAACTCCAGAAGGTGCTCAAGGGCATCTAAAAATGAATAATCACCGAATATCTGGACTTGTGAATCCAACTCAGAACAACGACGCTGTTCATAAGCACTATACCGATTCTCACGATGAATATCTTCAGGGTCTGATAACCAACCTCACAAACCAGGTTGACGCTCTGCAAACCCGCGTCGTCCGACTCGAACGATTATCGTTCAGGGAATCAACTGAACCAGTTGCTCATGAATGAGGAAATTTTTCAGTGTTATATTAAATGAATTATTGTTCTATGCCTGATAATATCAGGAATAAAAAGTATTGCACCCCTTCGAAGCAAACAGTTTTGACTTATGACTTTCAAAATTACTCTTCACTTGGAAAAGAAAAAACATTGAACGAAATCGAAAATGCTTTTAGTGTTTGGCAAAATGTTTGCAATTTGAAATTTGGAAGAGTTTGTGATGGGAGCCAAGTTATGAATACTGCATTTTTGACAGATGATGAAAAGCAAAATGCGGAAATTAACTGTCCTTACAAATTGAATCATAAAAAATCTGGCACTTTGGCGCATGGGTTCTACCCTGGAAATTCAACATTGTCTGGCGATTTGCATTTTGACCATGAGAGATGGTTAGACCTGAAAACAGTTTCAGGGGATGGGAAATGCAATTTATTTTCAGTCGCTGTTCACGAAATTGGTCATTGCATCGGACTGTTTCACAATACTGAAGACAAAGACAGTATTATGCTACCAATTTATAAGCCTGGGTTCAGTGTCGAAAACAAGAACAAGATACTTTCTGAAACTGACATTAAAACAGTGCAAGAAATGTATGGCGCAGCAAGAAATTTATTTGTTACGGCAATTTTTAACTCTTACAAACCAAAAGTTATGATTAAAAATATAAAAAAGAACTCAAAGACAAAAAGGGTGAAAATTATTTACACTTTGAAGCCAAAGCACTTCAGGAAAGTTTCAGAAATTTCTGATGAATCATTAAAAATACTCTTAAAGTGGCCCACAAATATTATGCTGAATTTGAGGCTGAGAATTGAGGTGGGTGATAATGCTTGAAAGCAGATTATGTTTATAGCCTTCAAGGCTATTTTGACGAAAGTGCTTTGTCGCAAATGAACATCACACCTTAAAAGTTTGCTTTTTTAACAAACTATCAAGACATGAACTGCGCATCTTTGGACAAAGCAAGGTCATGCGACTCAATACCACTGAAACATGCACAGGTAGCAACGGAGTGAGCGAGGTAAGCACATCAGAAGCAATTGAGATTTTTATTTAAAAACGTTCACACAAATACATGAGAGCATGCGACATAATAATGACTAATTTATGCAACAAACAACAGAAACGTGATTGAATAGAGTTCAGGTCTTTTTCAAAAGATCTGGACTTTGTCCTACTTGCTAGCACCCACCCCAAGTCTTTTTTCTCTTGGTAATTTCAAGAATTAAGAAAAAAATGCTATAAACCTATGCTTCCATGACTTTTTCCTAATTTTCAGAGACGAATCGAATGGCACCACCTAAGGCGTGAGATCTCTGAACTCACGTTTTTATCTACAGAGGGTAGCGAATTTCAATCACCTGACAAAGTGAACATTTCAATGCAATTTGAAACTACACCTCAAATTTGTCTAAGGTAACATCACACAGAAACATCTCTAAGCAAAATAACCACACAACAACAAATCTCTACACACAAATCTATCAAATTGTGTAATTTACAACAAATTATTTCCGCTCTTTAGCAATGTTTTCATTCTGCAACATGTGTTGAATAAAATGACGTCTTTCAAAAATTTCTGTGAAAGGCACACTCAGCTGCTTAAACTTCGGATAGGATGTAAGAAGTCTGCTTATTTGACGAAGCCGTGCAACTTGACTCTTTCCAAGATTGGTAATTTCTTTTATCCAATGTTCCCAGTAAGGAACTAACCCATTTTTCTTCTCAGCGTAGTGAATTTCAAACGCTCGTTCAAAATTAATGCCTACTTCAATCAAAACAGCAAGAAGATGTTTATTAGCGAAGCGCAAAGTTGTGTCAGCTCTGAGAAAAAAAACCTATGCTTCTTCAAGAGTTGCATCTCCTTTAAAAATTTGAAGCGAATCAATTCACTCATTATTGTTAACGAGGTGGTCCATTAAATACACATGCAGGTCTCTTCCTGTTCGTTGTAAATTCTGCTTTGGTGCTTTCTTAACTAGATCAGGAAGAGCAATTCCTAGTCTTTGAGGTTTCACAATATTGAAAACGTCTTGGCTCTCAATTCTCTTGGTATACACAATCATTTCATTGAAATATGTTAACCATTGCAGACATGCTTTCTTGCGGTTATCATTCTCCTGTGTTGCTGAAGAGGCGCCTCGTTTTCTGCTGGGGGTAGAAGTAATTTTAATTTGTTCATTAACAGCATTTGATAAATTTTGATCAGTTCCTGGGCTGCCAAGCTGTTGCAGCTCTGACGTGCTTTGCAAGACACTGCTTGAGTCAGACGTTCGATCAAAAAACCTTTCTGCTCGGGTTGATGAAACTTTCATTTGTTCATTAACAGTATTTGATAAATGTTGATCAGTTCCTCGGCTGCCAAACTGTTGTGGCTCTGGTGAACTTTGAAGCACACTGCTTGAGTCAGACGTTTTGTCATTATCCTCAAAATCAGTTGATTTTGATCAACTTAAATCATTGCTTTCATTGCCTGTAGCTGCCATCTTTTCAAGCACACTCTGTGGCTGGTGTTCAGAATGCGTGGCAGAACCTTCCAAAGCAAGGAATGTTTTACCACATCACAAAGCAGCACAAAAAAAATTATATTCAAGTCAACAAACAAGTGAGTCAAGCATGAAGCAAGCCTGTCACGAACACAAGCCAAAGTTGAAACCCCTTTAAAATTATTTCAGGCGCGACCGATGGTGTGTCACGAGCACAATTCGAAGCTCAAACGCAGGTGCGTGCTACACAAATGCATTCAAACGTGACGTGCACCTGCTGTTGAATCTGAACGCTTGAAATAGCCTTCTCAAGTTCTGACGACAAAATAAATACCTTAGCTCTCGACAAACTACAAACTCTTGCTCATGGGCACTTTCGAACACAGGGACACAGGACGGGCTGACAGGGGAACCAACAAGGCGACAAGGGAACCGACAAGGAGGCCCTACTAGGACGGGGGAGGCTTGGCAAAGGGGGACACTGGTAGCAAAGGTCAAGGGGCTTCAGCTGAGCGGACCAAAGGCCTGAAAGAGTGCTTGTGATGTCATCAACTGCAGGGGCATTTTAATGATACGCTTGACTGATAAAATGGGCATTTTTTCAGGGGTGAATATAATAAACAAACAAACAAATAGAAATAGTCCAGTCAGTTCTAGAAAATACAGTTGCCCTCTACTGCAACCGGTATACGAGTTGTCAAGTTGTTTTTGAAAACATACCAGTACAATGCGCAAAAAAGTGTAAGAGCATAAATCAGCTTTTTGCTTTACGAAATGTTAATTTCACAACTATTATAAACCAAGTGACCACTGACTTGCACTATACAACGCTTCGTGTATTTGTATGCATCAGAATAACGTTGGTATATTTAGTGTGTTTTTCACAACTGGGTGTTAATTTTTGGCAAGCGTTTTCATCTTGTCGTTTTTTTTGTCTTCTTATTGCGTGTGAGCAGCGGTTCAAACAAAATCTACAAGGTCTTCCAGCCATTTAGCGTTGTTAATGTCAGGGGACCGCAGGTCTTCCAGGCAGTTTGGAGGGAGAAGGATGTCACAGTCGAGTGTTATATGAATGGCCGATTGCTCCTCAGCGCCACAGATGCATTTGGGTGTATCTAGCTTGCCCAGCGATACAGGCATGTACCAAAGCGGCCGACGCCAGTTGCTACCCACAGACTCCAGGGAAACTCTGGACCATACGGGAGGCAAACGGCAGGGGTTACTAGAAACTATGCCGGTGGTGTGGCACTTTCTCATGCCACTCTCCATGACTCCAGGAGATTGAAGCCGGAGTTCATCAGAGCCGCAGTATGGTGGTGGAAGGGGCGTCGTGAATGCTAGCGCTGTGTGCCGAGGAACTGTACGCTATGGACAAGGGTAGGAAGGGGGTGGTTGGTATTCAGGTGTGCCTGGAGCGCCAGCTTAAAAGTGGAGTGTTCTCTACGCAGGTGGGCCAGTGGAATGGCCGTGAGTCCAGGTAAAAGCTCCGTACGGGTCACTTTCAGGCACCCAGAAATGGTGCGCAATCTATCGTTTAACGCAGCATCTAGCTTTTTAGTGTGGGTGCTGCGACACCAAGCTGGTGTTGCAATCAGAAATCCCGAGCGGCATGTGCGCAAAGCTTCGCACTGTGGCAGCAAGCAACACGTACAATCAACTGTTCACCAGGTTCACAAGCATTATTAAAGGTCACTCACCAAGATCACTCCATCGGGATCACTCTATTATTGCTTGTTCGCACCACGTGACGTGTATACAGTGTTTTTCTTCACGCACATCCCGCTCGTGGTGAATCACACATTTAACGCAACGCCACCGGAGAGGTTGCAACACTGTGGCGGCGTATTTCGCGGCACTGTAGACCAGGACCAGTGCTAAGTTCGCAGAACAGAGGCGTGGGCACCTCATGTTGAGCCAGCCAGGAGACGTAAAAGGCAATTACGGGCTCTGACTTGGTCACTAAAGCTCATACCTGGCTTTGCTTGTTCTAATCTACAGTACTGTAACCTGCAACTCAGTGGCGTAGCCAGTCCAAAATTTTTTTGGAGGGGACAAATCTTTCGACTTCAGGCAAGCAACAGTAATTTACTTGGGACACCACCTATCAAAAGCACAGAATGAGAAGATATGCTACAAATTTTGGAGGGCATGGCCCTTTTGCCTTCCTGGGTATGCCTAAACTACGACTGTCAGTTCTTGCCGATAGATCTTCACGCGCTACGAGTTGTAAAAATATCTTCTACTGTCTTAAACACGCTTTCATTTGAAATCAACTTTTGCGTTTTTCCGGCGAGCGCAAATGTGTTTCTATTGCACGAAAATGGATGTGTTTTGCTTTCCTGAGACATTGACGTAACTGTTGATGAATTATTGGCTTTAACAGAACTTTTTGTCAATTAAAAGTACATTTGTGTGTAGGTCAAGCCCCCACTCTGTATCGAGCACTCTTCATGAAGCATCTCGGAATGTCCGCTGGTCAGATCGGTCTTATCTGGGCGGTGGACAGAGTGTTCGGAATTGTCGCTGGCCCAGTTGCAGGAGTCGTTTCAGACAAAGTGAAAAAACCTCGCTTAGTCAACCAACTTATCCTCCTGTTTGCTTCACTTCTCTGCGCTGCGACGTTCTTCATCCCCACAGAAGAATGCAAAGGTTAGTGTTGTTTCAAGATTGTGTTTATCTTTCCCCACAATCGCCGCTACAATAAATCATCAGAATGTAGCAGCAATAGAAAAAGCAAGGTGCATCGAAGAGACATAAACTTAGTTTTGAGAAATTCATCAAGTCTTTACGTATCGACGCAAAAGATAAGTTTCAAAGAAACGCTTTCGGACACCAGGAAAAGTGGTGCAAGGGGTTCCCTAAAAAGTTCGTAAAATTCAGTTTAAGTGTGAGTTTTTGTGTTGTCAGAAATTTTTCACATTTTCAACTCGTCACTTCTCACTGATGCTTCACAGCTTAGGGCTTTTAGTTTGATTTCATCATCGAAAAATTTCTTAAAGTAATTGAGGAGCTAAGTTCTGGAGTGTAATCTCCGCTAGAAACACTGGAATCCAAAGCACTTGCCAAAAGTCTGGTCAAAGTGAATGTAGCTCATATGATCGATTTTAACGAAATTAAATCCAACATTGTTTCAGATTCTACAAAATGGAACTGTTATTCTTTGTCTTGTCAATCATTTACAAATGAATCAAGTTCTTTGTGTTCGATCAAGCGCAACGGCTCATTAGAAGAAACTTTGCCAATTGATGTATCTCTCAACAACTCTTGTTATATTGCAAATAAAACAGAGGATGACTTATTATCCAATGTTTCCTCCGTGCATGAATACGAAGTTCATGTGGCAGACTTTGATGGATTAAACACTTCGAATTCTTGCGCTTGTTGGATCAATTCAAATTACTCGTATGACGAGTACGGAGTAACGTTTTGGTCGTTGCTTCTTCTTGTCATTGCGACATCAGCGGCTACGACGAGTTCAAACACTTTGATCGACACTTTGATTCTGAATCAGTTTTCGGATAAAACTCGCCATCACTACGGCCTTCAACGAGTGTGGGGGGCGATCGGGTTTGGAGTGAGCGGATTTTTGGTGGGATACCTCAAAGGTAAGTATTGTGCGTGGCGAGTTCGTATTTGATCGAAACGACAAAGTATAGGATGATTGTCAAAATTGCTTTAAATCTTCGGCAAAGCTAGAAATCAAAAATAGTTTGAGATGCGGTTTCGATTAATTTGTCCGGCCGTTCGAAGTTTTATTTCCCGTTGTTCGTACAGATTTATTTGCATCGATGAATTGGGGAGGAAACACCGCGTTTATTTCATTTGCCTTCTATCCTGCTGCTCTATGGATCCCAACATGTTTTCTCATCAAGTGCATACGCTCAAGCGGGATTGATAAACGCCAGCCTTTAAAGTTCCATCAACTTAAGGTGGTCTTTGAGCAGAGGTCGAAAGTGTACTGTCGATTGTTTTGTGATGAAACGCAAATCACGTACAGTACGTGACTTGTATTTTGATTGATCAACAGCTCATCTTTTCCGACATACGAATGCTCTTCTTCTTGCTATTGATGATCGCCTATGGTTACACAATCGCTGCCGGAGAGATCTACATGTTCTATTTCGCTGAAGCCCGCTTCGATGCAGCCAGCACCGTGTTGGGGTTGACAGTCGTGGCAGCTGAGGCAATGGACGTGCTCGCGTACATCGCGTCACCTTTTTTGATGAAACGCTTCACTGCTAACTTTTTAATGGCGCTCTCAGTGCTGGCCTTGGGGGTGAGAACTTTGTCACAAATTGATATGCAAATTTTTCGTTAACACTAGAAGCCCTGAAAAATTTCTCTACCTACAAAGACGAGTGCGGTCATTTTTGACCTTTCATTTGTAAAATCGTTTATGGACGTTTTCTTTCAAATTACTTCGAATGTTGCATTGAAATAAGCAAGTCAATCATACCTGCATGTCTTTGTAAGGTGAAAAAACAGTCAGGTGAAAAAGTAGCCTACGCAGAAAACGAAAACTATTATCAGAACATTTTATTAGAACTCACTCAGCACAATTTTGGCATGTCGCAATAGTTGCTTTACGGGATGCCTGTTTTCCAAACAGACCTTCTTGTAGTTTTTGGGAGAAGCTAGATTTATTTTTGCATGACACAAACTGGTGACTTTTTCTTTTCCCCGCTTAGGTGTGATTCAACACTGATTGCAGACAATACAGTGCTGGATGTCTTGGGCCACTAACGTCGGTAGGACGTTACATAGCCCACTACATCTTTTGGCTTGCAAAGCTCTTTCATAAGCTCAAGTAGAAACTGTCTCCTTGACAGTTTCAATTTCGTTGTTAGACAGTAAATGGTGTAAGCATTTATGCACTACAGTCGAGTATGCTGAGAAACACAGCATCTGGCAACTGCCTAGGTGCACTTTCACTAGTATGGTATCCAACCACCTGGTCCAGTGCATCCACGCACGCTAACCAGATTAGTTTAATACTCTACCATTTATGGAATAATTTTTGTGGTATTTATAATTTTAACGTTTTTGTTCATTGAGATCAAGATGCACACAACTTTTTTTCCTTGGCTTTGCAGGCTATGTGAACCAAATAATGCAGATAATGCAATGGTTTGCCTTTCATTACCAACTCTGCGTCTGGCCCCTGTCGTCGTTGCTTCATACAGTGCCCACAATTGTTTTTTTTCTGCTTGAGATCTTCTGCTAGCTTTAGAACATGGTGAAGTAGCTGTCATTTATGACAGTATAACCTTATAGTGATAAAGCTACTAAAAGAGGTATTACAACGACCAACTCTCAGCAACCATTTGACACAGCTAACAAACAAACGTATAAGACTACTAAATATCAGTCTCAGTGTTGCCACTCTGTTATGAAGAAAAACCCCAGAATTTACCTTGAAAAAAACCCAGATATACAAAATGTTTCAAAAAAGTCAAAACCAAATTTTAAAAGCACACTACCGGTACTTGCACATAAAAATTATAACAATATGTATTATTTGCATCATATTTTTAACAAGTTCAAGTGTATTTTTAAACATACTGACAATCACAATTTACAATTAGGCTAGCAGCAAATCAAATGTATGAAGTAAAATAAAAAAGCTAGTTAGATCTTTTCTAAAAAAACATTTAATGTTTTCTTTTGCTTTAATTTAAATGCACAAATTGAAACATGTACAGTACATGATACATTCAAGGTCTTACGGTTTTCTTTTCACCCTAACCATTGCATTCATTGCAATATTTGAGTACAATTCAAAATTTTGCATTCATATCACGATCAATGCGCCCATAAAACAATGAAGACATTCTCAACCACAGCATCTTCATAAGCAAAAAAAGCATTCCAAAATCACGCACAAGCAGCCCTTGACATATCAGTGATAGATTAGAGTGCTGACCTATGCCTAGTCGTGATTAATCTGTAAACCGTTATATTTCAAACAATTTGGTTAAGCCTAGCCCACTACTCATCTGTACTGGCTACTGATGACTCTGCACACATTATGCCTGTGAAATTACTGTGTTCTTGAATGGAAAATACAGTAATACAACATATATTTCTAAAATTTGACCAGAGTAAAAAAAACCCAGATTTTCAATAGAAACCCCAGAACCTCAGATAAAGCAGAAAAACCCCAGACCTAGTTAAAAAAACCTAGCAGTGACAACACTGATCAGTAGGGCAAGTTTTTGTTGCAGTAACAAAGGGAGAAAGTTGCATTTATTTTCAGCGAAAGTTGCATTTATGCGCTGTAAGTTGCATTTATGCGCACTTTTGACTGTGAAAGACTTGAAACAACCTATTTTGCATGCAAAAATCGAAAAAATTGCGAAAAGTAACATGCAAAAATCGAAAAAGTTGCAAAAGTTGCATGCAAAAATCGAAAAAGTTGCAAAAAGT
>Ga0210059_1009814_pt1 | contig 14872 bp, 10 predicted proteins | sample Ectturendosymbi2_FD_188042 | JGI IMG/M metagenome (GOLD analysis project Ga0210059, IMG submission 188042) | Ecteinascidia turbinata endosymbiont from Florida, USA - Sample 2 (SPAdes) (version 2) | ecosystem: Host-associated > Tunicates > Ascidians > Unclassified | place: Key West, Florida...
TAACGCTGTTGCACAGTTTCATTATTATCTTGAAAAAGTAGTCAGTATTAGTTGCATTTTCTTGTGATTACTCTTTCATCCCCTCCATGTTGAGGATATGCGCAAGACAAATAGTAATACATAATTAAATTGATTTTATAATTAATGCCAACCACCAAATCATGATTTAAATTCACTGAAAACAAACGGTTGTCCGTCTCAAGTCCCAAATATCTCGCAAAAGCATTTGATACTTTGGTCAAAACAATTTACATGCTTTTGTGCGCCACTGAGCATCTCCATCCGACGTTTTTAGCCATTTACTTCAGAACCTGTTGCTAAAATGTCTTCATTTTCTTCCTACTACCGTATTGAAATTTGATAATAAGTGAAAGGAGTTATAGCTGGTGCGCTTTTTCAGTGTTTGTCATCCCCTTGTGTTCATGGGAAGGGGGAAATGGGCATTTGCTACCACCTGGAAATTGGGTCCGAGAACCAAAAGTTTCTAGAACACCTAAAGTCAGCAGCTTAATTGACTTAATTCTTGCAATGACAGTTTCATTTGCCAGTATGACACACACTGCACAAGAGCCGGATTCACTGTTCGGGCATCATGCAGTGATGACTGGTGAGCTTGCAGTTCACTAAATCCGCTACCTTGCCTGGTTGCGAAACTTGGGTGAGGATAGTTTTAATATTAGCCTTTATCGCGTGACAATAACATGGCAACAAAGGTTCAAAGCTACGGCAGTAGGTGTTTTGCTGTGACTGTTGAACGCAGACATCTGTGGCGGGTAATGCAGCGAGGCGGCGACTGCTGATACCAATCAGTCACGGTGTGAAAAGAAACATACGATGTGAAAACTGAAAAGAAACATTGCTGCCAACGAAGCGCATTTTTGGGACTGTTGCAGTAACGTGGGTCATTTTCTTTGTGGTGTAGCAAAGGAAAAGCGTTATGTGAACGTCTATTTGCATTTGTGTCGTCAGCAGCCTGAAATGGACAACCAAAATATCGACTTTGCCTACCCTGGAAAAATTTATGCGGACGCCCATGCCTGTGTTATTTGTGTTTAGAATCTAACATCTGCTTTGTACTTCGCTATGTAACCATTTTTGTGTTATTCGAGTACCCTTTGTTGCAGCCTCTCGGTTAGCGTGTCATTGAATGTGCGATTCACCACGAACGGGGTATGCTCGAAGACTTACAACCATATATATGTGGCGCGAACAAACGAAGACTTAGCTAAGCCCATATATATGTAACGTTTGTGAGTTTTTAGGAACTAATTATTGCATTCCCACACGATGGCTAGCTGGCCGCCTTCAGAAAATTACCCCCCTGGCTCAAACCTCTGGTTACGCCACTGACTGTGGGGGGGCGGCAGTTCCCCATGTCGGGGCCCTGGTCTCGAGTCTCGGTCTCGGCTTTTGTGACAAAGTCTCGGTCTCGTCTCGAAATTTGAGCCAGGTCTCGGTCTCGGAGGTTGCGGTCTGGACTACATCACTGCTAGCCTAAAAGAACACGACATATGTGGCTTTGGAGTGAGTGAATTGATAAAATGTTTGGGGGTCGAAGAGTTTTCTGAGAGGGGCCCAAATTTTTTAAACTATATCCAATAGTTTTAAACTACGTCCAAAATATTTTTCCAAGGAGGGCGAAAAATTTTCCTGCGCCCCCTATTTACGGGCATGCTTTTTTGGGGGCCAATTGTGCCCCAGTCCCTACACCTTCCTCGCCAGACAAAGCCATTTCAGCCATCTCAGTCAAAAGTCCTTTGCACAAAGGAAAGAGATGACACTCGACCGCAGACTATAAAGGTTAGAGCTCCAGTTGTTTTCGGCTTATATTGCCCCTCCTCTCAAAATCTGATAAAAATTTTTTGCATGAAATCACGATAAATAGTCAAGGCTAGCTTAATCCTTTTTCTCGTATCTTTGGTTTCTCAGTAACGTCCCAACTGCACATCATAACATTTCCTGACACCTAGGCATTGGCGACGAACATTTCGTTGGGGCGGCGTTGGCTAGTCCGCCTCTCAATTGGAGGGTTGAGCGTTCGATCCACGGCCACTGAGTGAATCGCCGTGGTGCTCCTTGGGCAAGATCGTTCGCCTAAACTGCCCCGGAAAGATGCATACTTCAGGCATTGGCATGCCGCTAATTGGCGTCGCCAAAATTATAAAAAAAAGCATTTCTTGGCGCATCTCATGCTATTTTTTAATGTTCAGTGGGATATTTTCAATAACTACCATACGCTATAGCCCAGTCATTAGGTGAGAAGATTAAGTTTTGGCGGTTGAAGTGAAGAACTTTGCAAGGATAACTTTTCTCAGTTTCAATACAACTGCTGTGTTTCTGCATGACGTAATGGTGCCGGAACATGACTTCTTGAACCGGGGTAATGCAGTTGGTGTATTTTCGTGGGTAACTTTGAGCTCAGATTATCGGTTTTGAACTGCAAGTAGCGTGGATGAGAGCCAGCCGATAGGCAACGTGGTTTTCGTGAAATCGCCTTCAACGGTATACTTTAAAAATTGGCAGTCATGGAAAGTTATTTCAACAAGAAAAGTTTAAAAAAGGTATTGCTCTCATTTTGATGAACTTGAGGCAAGAACCTCAGTCTGAAAACCTAACGCAAGGGTAAACGATACGTTTAGATGTGATTGTGGTTAACGCTTTTATTAAAAAGAGCGTTAGTCGAAGTGGTTGTACAGCTTGGCAATGGCTGCACTGTATAAAGTTATTCATCGCAATAACCGTCGAACGTGTGGCGTTGTAATCACTGGTGAGCATCCAAAAGGCCTAGGTCCCAGCTGGCAGGGTTTGGTAATACAGTTTTCGAAATAGACGTCTGTTGCAGTGGCGTATCTAGGGTATGGCAGGCATGGCACGTGCCATGGGCGCCACTTTGACGGGGGCGCAAAAATGGCTTGGCAAAAATTAAAATATTTAGCCTATTTACTGTTTCTTGAACTTCTATTTTGTGCCCCATGCATTCATACACTGCAAAGCTGCGTCAACACCGCACCCTTACCTAAAGCTAAATCATTAAGTCGGGCGTGTTGCACCAGCACCACTACGCATTATGACAAAACTGTGGTATTGTGACATAATATGAGGTTCAAGACATTGTGACAGAACAACAACGCTCGCATGCCATATCTATGAGACCTCGCCCTCTTCACGCTATAAGAAAGGGTAAGTCAGTGGGTACTGTTGCATTTCAGGCAAGAAGATATTAGTCAGAATCTTGCTGAGACGAGTTTAAGTCCGTGGCTGTGAGAATCTGACTGTTACGCAAATATCTGCTGTTGAGGTCGTACAGATTTACAAATTATTTACTCTGCTGCCGCCTACTCCGACTTTACTAAACTTCTTCGATGGCCACCAGGCCCGTAACCAGCTTGGGACACCAGGAGGGGGGAAGAGTTTTCCGAGAGCGGCCAAGTTTTTTGAACTATGTCCAATAGTTTTAAATAATGTTCAACACGTTTTTCCCGGGAGGAAAATAACATTTTCTAGGGTGGGTTTCACCCCCCCTGGCTACGGGCCTGATGGCCACTAGTGTCCGATAAATAGGGTGAATACAATGCCCCAGTCCAGAGACTAAAGTAGAGAACATTAGTTAGTCCTCGAAAAATTAGCAGTTAGTATCGTTACCGTGGCAATTGAGCAAACAATGTTAATTCATGAAAGAGATTTGTTGGTCTTGTTTAGAGCTAGCTTTTTCTGGACAAATTTGGCTTTTTGTTCGCTGTCCAATAAGGCCTTGTGGAAAGGTCCTGACTGTGAAAACTAAAATCTACGTGTGGCAATTTAGGAGCTGAGTAATGTACAGTTCAGATGTAGGCGGCAAGCAATTATACGAGAAGATTCTAGGTTGCAAAATGCTGGTTTCAAGTCGTGCAACTTAAAAATATCGCGTCCTGAAGTCCTCCCGATATTCTTCAAATTGCTTTGCAAGTATTACTGACCATAGCAGTATGAACTGCAAGCGGCGAACGACCTTTCAGTAAACAGAAACTGGTTCTTTCGCACCTCCGAGCCTCATTGACTGACAATAAGTCAAGGAAGGTTGTGTGATCTAGCCTTGATGAGAATAGAAAGGGACGAGGCAGCGAAAGCTTACTTTGATGAAATCATAGACGACTTTGTTTCGATAAAAGCACGGAAAGTGTTGTTATAATCAACATTTTTGTGTAATTTAACCGGAAAAGGCTGGATATATTTATGTTTCGATGGAGTTGTGTTTACTGAACACAAGTGATACATGACTTGCATTTTATTGTGCAATTCAAATGAAATGTGTTCCATTTTAAAAGAAATGATCGTGTGCAGTTGCAATATGTTGTTTGATTTTTTTGTGAGATGTACAATTTTGTCAGGCAACACCATGTAGACCAAGGCTGCCCAACCCGCGGCCCGCGAGGTTGTTTCAAGTGGCCGGCGATGTAATAAGTTCGTAAGCAGACTTTTTAAGCTCTTAGTATTTTTTATAGGCTCAAGTATATTTGCCATCAAAACACACCAAAATTATACTTATTGTTTCTGTTATGGGCCTACCACCCAAAAACTTGTATAACAAACGCTTCGAAAATATGTCAATTTTTTAAGTTTGGTTTACATCCATACAAGCTGGCAACACTGCGTGCAACTATAGGACTCATAATCACCTCATGTTATCGCGTAAAATGTATCAAAATCAACGGATTTGTTACGTCACAAAAACGTTTGTGGCCCGCAATAAATTTCTTCATGTGAAAGTGTCCCGCAACACTAAAAAGGTTGGGCAGGCCTGATGTAGACCTATAAACTACGATAACGATATTATTTGAACGTTTTGATATTCATCACAATAAAAGTAAATGAGTATAGAATTATGTTGTTTTCGTTATGGATAATATATATTTAATTGCCGAAAAGTTTAAAGCAAAATAAAACAAATATTTTCCGTTTTAAAAAATTTATTTTCTTCACAGTTTATTTTTCGTAAAAATTGTGCCTACATCTAATCTTCAAATTATTAGAAAGGACGCACATTTAAATTTTGCCATGGGCGCCACTTTGCATAGATACGCCACTGTTCACTTGTAGACTGGTATGCGCCGATACGACTAAACGTGCGCATTTCCTTATTAGAAAATGAATCTTCGACTGGAATCACGCTCTTGAGCGCCTGAGGAGCCACGAGCATTCAGTGGAACATATAGATGCCACGATTGCATTTAGTCGCAGATGTAAGAAGAATTGATAAAGAACTAGCCAGTCAGGTCAATCAGTGAGAACAATATGGGAAATCGCTTCTGCCTGCAACGTTTGATTTCTGTCGTAAAATTTATTGCTCAACGAGGACTGGCGTTTAGAGATGATAAAAACGTGGGATCACCCAGAAACTTTTTCCAAAATATTTTCAAGACTTATTTCAAGCCAATATTAAAAAGAAGATTCGATGCTTCTAGCGTCTGGTTTTGCAACAGTTTCACAAATCGCTAATCCTTGTCAAATACCATGTTGCGTCATAAAGTTTTGTTACAGTTGAGTTAAAAAATGTGACGTCACAAGATTACGTCATAAATATCAATGATATGTGGAAATACTAGTGACTTCATCGATCATCCCCTACCTATAGATTCTATGGGGCGTCCCACCACGCCTGGGCCCTAGGTCCCCTACCATCTAAATCCTGCGGTGATGTGAATTGTTTTAAAGGTTTCAAATGTTTTGCGAGACATTTAGCATGAGGCTGGCAGCCATTTGTTTTCACTGAATTTAAAGGAAGATTCGACGGTTGGTGTTTTAATAATTATATATATTCACTTTTGCATGTTTGGCTTGCACACATCGTCTTTATGTTGGGGGCGATAAAAGCGATAAAAATCACAAGAAAATACAGAAACCATGAGGCGCCATGAAGCACATGGAAGGTTTTGGTTGCTACGCAAAGGCAATACTGATAGACGTATACAACGAAACAACGCACTACTTCACTTGGTCTACTTGGTCAACTATTCAGTTGGTCAGTTGGTTGGTCAACGAAAACAACTACTTCAGTTGGTCACCGTCATACAGGAGCGTTATATAATGGAGGAAAAATGAAGATTTTGAAGATTTGTAAAAAGCATCAGACATTTGAAGTGACCGGATTAAAAATTAGATGTAGATGTGTAACATTGCAAATAACCATACAGATTGTTTCTAAACAAGGCATCAAAGTTCCTGACAAAATGGACGAACACTTACATTTCTGGGTATGTAATGCGTAACCCAGTAGGCATTGTTGTAGGCAACTAACTCGTAAGCGCTTCATACTAGTCTGTGTGTATTTGCTCCACAATTGAGAAGCCCGTTGGCATGCAAGAGGCACGAAATAGAATGTTTTTACTGCAGGAGAGCACTGAGCGAATGTGCCTCTGAGGTTGTTTGCTGCACAGTACAGCGATTTCACTTTCTCTGGATAACATCATCATCTTTCAGTGAGGCATTTAGCAACACACCAAGGTATTTCACTTGGTCAAAAATCGTACACGTACAATATACACCATTCAGAAAAAACATTTGATGGAGCAGGTTGTTTATACTTTTTAGGGCAAAAAAAACACCAATTGGTTTGTCGTAATTAAAAGCGATTTCGTGTTTAGCAGCATACTCATCACAAATATACGGAAGACACTGGAGTCCACTAATACCAGTGCCAGACAACACACATGTATCATGGGAAAACATTACTTGATTCACAACCATATTTCCCACGGTGCAACCCACTCTTGCAGAACCGAGTTGGTTTGAGAGTTCATCAGAAGTGTGTATCAAACTAGTAGCCCTTCGCATTAATCGGTACACAAGAAGTAGCTCACAGTTTTGAAAAGGTTGGTGACCCCTGAGTTAGGCAATAGCAAGTGGTCATTATCAAGCAGTTGTTAACCAAACAGTTTTCAATGAACATTAAGAGTAGTGGAAAGAGAAGCACCGTGTAATGTTGTCCTCGAGAATATCACTGATTATGCCTATTGAATTAGTCAAATTCAACTAAAAGTATGTAAGTGGATTTATAGGAACAAATCAGAGGATGCCAATAGCCAAATTTTGGCTTCACAAAATACCTGCGAGCACAATTAAAAGATAAATCCACTCTGCGTTTCTTTTTGAACAGCTCGTCGATAACCATCTCAGGATCAATGTCACATCAGGATTATTCGTCAAAAAAGCCAATCCACCGGACGGTTTCGCGCAGGCCCGTAACCAGCTTGGGACACCAGGTGGGGCAAAGAGTTTTCTGAGAGGGGCCCAAATTTTTAAGCTATTTCCAATCAGGCCCGTAAACATTTTGGGACACCAGGGGTGGCGAGAGTTTTCTGAGAGGGGCCCGAATTTTTCAAGCTACGTCTACTAGTTTTCAACTATGCCCAACTCATTTTTCCAAGGGGCGAAAAGGTTTGCAGGGGAGGCTTCGCCCACCTTCTCCTGGTTACGGGCCTGTATCCAATAGTTTTAAAGTATGTCCAACACATTTTTACGAAAATTTTTCTAGCTAGTTACGGGCCTGGTTTTGCCCCATAGTGCTGCGTATATAGGCTAGCAACCGTTGAAGCGTTGAAAATGAACGTTCATTTGTTGCTGTTGTGACTGGCAACGTTGCAAATAAGTGCAACAGTGTGTGAATGTTTGAGAAAAAGACGCAATTGTAGTGTCTCTATAAGGTTTAACTCGCAGTTCAGAGTTTGGGTTACTGGCTCAGGGGATATGAGAGGTGGGTCCAGCAGTTACATTGTTCCGGGGCCCGACAGCTACGGAGGGGCCTGAGACAGAAGGACAGGCCCGTAACCAGCTTAAGACACCAAGGGGGCGAAGAGTTTTCTGAGGGGCACAAGTTTTTAACTATGTCCACTAGTTTTTAACTTTGTCCAGCACACTTTTCCAGGACAAAATTTTTTCTAGGGGGGGCTTCGCCCCCTGCTATCCCCCCGTTTACGGGCCTGTTGAAGGAACGATTGAGTGTTTGTTACTAACACACTCGGAACAATGTAGCGAAATTAATCCCGCTCGGTGATCAGTGATAGAACAGGTTTAGCCTAAAGGATTTTGTAAGAAGTGTGATGTATTTTAATGTGAATTGCTGGCAGTGCATTTTCCTAATACGATGTGTTGATAATTATTAGCAGTGATTATTGTTGAACTTGAAGGTTTGCCTACTTTTTCGAATTTAAGACATTTAGGATTACTGTCCCAGTGTGTCCATTTCACTGAATATTCCTTTACGTCTTTCATTTTAAAGCATTTTCAAACAAATCTTTAATAAAAACTCTCTCTAATAAACCAAGGGTTTTAAACTAAGAGATACTTCAAATGAAATTTGATTGGAAACATGCCAGTTCACAATAAAATTTAATCTAACAGCAGTAGCCCTCGAATTTTGCGCATATGTGTAAGATGATAACTGAAAAGTTTAAAATTAACAAGCAACTGCAGTGCAGGACGCAAGTGCTTATAGGTCACCGCGAAGGTGTGCTGTGCATTTTGCTCATTGTTAAACTTGCGCCGCAAGCTGATGCAAGGTCGAATCGAATGTGAGTTTAGGATTAGCGGACATACCCAGAAGTCTGAAGATTTCGAAACATACAGGAGAAACTTACCACTTACAGTATTTCGACAATGCTCTAAAGCAGTGGTCGCCGCCTTGTGGCCCGTGTGGCATGTGCGAATTATTTCCAAATGTTTGTATTAGCTCGAGAATATTCTTGACAATTCCAGCTACAGTAGCATCTGCTGAAAGATTTTTCAGCAAGCTTAAACTTGTAAAAAATTATCTGCGGTCTGCTATGTCACAAACTCGACTTGTTGACCTAGCAATATTAAACATTGAGTGTAGCGTTGCCAGACAAGTTGATTTTGATAATGTTATTAGAAATTATGCGAATAAGAACACCAGAAAATCGCTTATGTAATAGTTTTAAATGATTTTTTTTCCAACTTTGTCTTAGATTAGATTTTACTATGAACACTTAAAAGTCATGTTTAAAAAATGGTAATATGGTCACATTTCTTGAGGACCGTTATGTTTTTACGTAATGTTTCATATGATCAATAAACGAGCACTTCTTTTTGAAGTATAATGTACATTACTTAAACTCAGTTTTTATTCATTTCAAAATAATTTTGCAAGTCTTAGGGGCCCCAAATAGTTTTGTTCCGCCTAAAAAACTTTCACTTGGAGACCCTATACTGGCTCACTACACCACGTAAATATCCATCTGTCATATTCTGCTCTCAAGACTAACGAAAGAGTTAACACCAGCTTTCACACAAAATCACCATGGGTGTTTGGTGGCTAGTAATGGTTTGGCTACTAATGATTTTCTATATTTGTTATCTGAAACTGTAATAAATGTGATATTAACAGTTTGTGTGCTGCGCTGACAGTGACTTGCTGCACATTTCGAAATTGAGACCCTTCTACCTGGCTTCGCGTACTCACTAGCCACAATGCCAACCGTGCTGTGAGAAACATTGCGTTGTTGCATAACACTCCATTGCGTAGTGCGCTTGGGGTTGATCATGTCTTGACCGAGTATGTTTCTATCTGGTTCGGCAATACTTCATGCAAATGATCCTCTCAAAAATGTCTCATCTGAATTAGTACTCTTTTGCAAGAAAGCTGCGTCCTTGGATTTCCTTCAGGCTACACCTCAGCTCGTGTTGTCCGCATTAATTGGCAACTTGCTAACAAAGTTGCATGCTTTAGTCGTATAGTTTCGCATCCAATCGCAAAAAGTCACTTTAAACCTTGGTCAGTGAGAGAACACGACAGTACGTGAGTGCGACTGTTCCTTCTGTTTGTTTTCGAACAGTTGAGATTGATATAAAACACCAGCGAAAAATCTTAACAAGTTTTTTCGGGGGGGGGGGGCATGGCCTCTTTGGCCTCATTCTGGCTGCGCCTCTGCGACACAGTCTATTTGAGTAAAAATATACCCATGCCAGTGCTATGTTCTGGCTTGAAACCAAGCTGGTTGTCTGTTGCGGTCACAAGTTGTGAGATGAAGGACAAAATGCAATGTTCAAACAATTTGTAGATGATGATTGCAAGAAAAACAGGTCTGTAATTCCCAGCTTATGTCCCCATTCACATGTTTACAAATAGGTACAATCAGGGCCCATGAGAGGGGGGTCCAGCAGGTACAGTGTTCTGGGGCCCGACAGCTACAGAGGGGCCCGAGACTGAAGAAACATTTGAGTGTTTGTTACTAACAAAATCGGAATAGTGTAGCGAAATTAAATCCCGGTGATAAAACTGGTTTGGCCTAAAGGATTTCGTAAGCTAGTACAGTGTTTTTTAAGCCGTTTTTGGGTGTCAAAATGACAGCCTAAAATTTTGCAATGACACCCTAAATTCATGTTTTCCTGCACGTGGCTATTGCAACAGACGGCTGCAATGTTATAGGCCGACACATTTTTCTGACTCAGAAATTGGAAGCGAAAATTGTAAGTTTGGTATCTGTGCATTGTCACACAAAGCGCACCGCCTCGCTTCGGCCTCTTACTATACTGCCGCAGATTTGTACAGTATGGTGTACGAAACTGCGGCAGCACTTTAATGCAGTTATGGAAGTGTTTTACTGTTTTACCGATGCGATCGGCTTGCCTGGCGATGCATCAAACTACAATGAAGACAGAAAGTCGGTAGTTGCAGCGCGCATGCAAAACAAGATGTTTGTCGACTGAGGCAACAGTGAGAGCTAGGAGTGAGATTTTGGCCATTTTGGGCCGCACTGAAGCAGCTGTCAGAAAACAAAAATGATGTGTTCTGCGTTGTTTTATTGCGACTTATAAAAACAAAAAATTTCAACATGGTGCTTTCCTTTTGTGAACATTGGCACTTCACCTGACGGAACTGAACAAAGTTTTTCAGGCGGGATGTTTGGACTTAGCACAGGTAAAAGCTGTAGTAGAACTGTGCATCAATAAGCTCTCTGATGCCGCTGCTAAATCCGAGCTTAAAGCTAACTGCGAAAAGTTTGATAGTGAATTAGGGGAACTTGGAACGCCAGATGGTTTGACTGACTCGTGTGTGTCAAGTGGCATTTTTGGATCGCCCCTAGCTGTTCGGCCAAAGGAAGCTTCCGATGGTTTTCACACCATCGGGGATGTTATGCCTTTGACTGCCTCTGCGCATGTAGTGGCTTGCGCCACTACAGCATGGCGTTTTGGAAGGGTGCCGAAATATTAGCAAATTGATCATCCCCATACACAAATATGGAGACAGGAGTGAATGAACCAACTACCGCGGTATCTCTTTCTTTAGCCTCCCAGGAAGAGTGTATGCCAAGATGCCGCGAAAATATTTGAACCAAAGCTGAATGATACCCAGTGCGGTTTTCGTCGCAGCCGTAGCGCTACAGAACAAATTTCCACTCTCCCGCAAATTTTCGGGAAGTCCTGGGAGCCTGCCAAAAACTTACACACATGTTTTGTCGACCTGGGAAGTATATATATGACCGGGTCCCTCGTAAAAAGCTTTGGAGGTGTTGTGGGAGTACGGTGTTTCTGGTTCAGAAGATTGTGTCTCTGTCGACGAAGTTAAATCACAACCGTTCAGTGTTGTGTTGGACTCCGACAATGGTGTGTGCTGTCACCACTCATCTTCATATTCTATATCGGGGTTCTCCACACTACGACCCGTCGGAAAAATCCTACCTGCGAAGCCATTTCACCCGGTCCCAAAACACGTTTTGCCAATAATAAAAACACAATATGTTTACGAAAAATGCGTTGATTTGGTAGAATGTAAGGTGTCTGACCCTCGAACTGTTGTCCAATAGTTTATGTTGTCCTCTCCCAAAACTTTTGGAAAGCCCTGGTCTACTGTCTATGATATGGATAAACAGTCACAGACGCGTCGACAAGGGTGTCACTGTTAGGAACAGCAGGTTAACCGTTTTTTTTGCGGACAAATTGGTACTGCATACGTAGATATTTTCAACAGGGTCTTCAGCACGCATTCGATCGGTTTTCTGCTGTGTGCGACCAAGCAGGAACGAAAATCAGCGCTAAAAAGATTGAGGGTATTATGTCTCTAAGACGTCCATGGCAGTGTTTTCTGCAAGTGAACGGAAAGACACTGCAGCAGGTGAAGACGTTCAAGTACCTTGGGGTGGTATTTACAAGTGACGAAAGTCGGAACAAAGGGATTGATGCACGGATTGGTAAAGCAAACGCAGTTCTGCGTAAGCTTTATTGCTCCGGGGTGACGAAACGGGAGCTTTCGAAGAACGCAAAGCTTCCAGTTTTTAAATCCGTTTTTCTTCCGATCCTCACCTGTGGTCATGAATCTTAGGCAGGCCCCACAAGAGGGGGGTGCAGCCGGGCCGCCGTCCCGGGGCCCACAAGAGTCTAGGCGGCCCATGAACCTCAAAGTTAAAAATTGAAATGGGCAATTATACACAAAGTTTTTATTGTTGTAGTTTTATTTATACAGTCTTGTGCAAATTAATTGACTGAAGTTGTTTTTTAAGTCGTTATACAATGTATCGCCATTTCTTTTGGTGTGCGTTTGGGAAAATCTCAATTGCTGCTGTTGCATTGCTAGCCCAATGCACTAAGTGCAGTGTGGCGTGTCGGAACAGTCGACAAACGTTTTATGACGCCACATACGAGTTTCTTCCGCTCAATAGTGTTATAGAACAGTGCTCTTCAACCTTTTTGTCATCGTGGAACCCCTGGTATGCTTTCGCGTTTGTCATGGAACCCCCATTATAAAAATTAAAAAAACACGAATAATTATAACAAAATCAAATATTTCGTTATTAGACGCTTCAACAAATAAACAGTTATTACTGTATAACTATATAACTGTATGACTAACTGGCCTAGTTGGAGTCTGAATGCGCCACTGTGATCGAAAAAAATTCATAATGACGCATCAGCATATTGAAACAAAAAGTCATTTCCCCTAAAAAACGAGGAACCCTCACGGAACTTTTGAAACTCACAGAACCCCACTACATGTCTTGCGGAACCCCTGTTGAAGAGCACTGTTATAGAATGAAGTCAGTTGTTTCTGTTGTGTGTGGTTGAGAGTTACACATGCTAGAGTTTGTGATTTTTAATGGCAGATATCCCACCTAAGAAGCGGAGTCGCACTGTGACACTTACGCAGCACTAAGACTGTATCCAAACAGCCATTGAAAATTGCAAAAAGTGTGCATGGAAGACGAGTTTGGATTTACAGAAAAATTTGATGCAAGCTTGAGTTCACATATGCTCAAGTACAATGCGATGGCGCCCATTGGAGGCTGGCAGAAAGGCTAAGAAACCACTAAAAAGCAGCTTCTAACTCAAAAAAATGAAGAAGGAAAGATAATAACGGGTAATAAACATAAAAATTGGATTGTAGAAAACTGGAAAAAAGTGTTGCCTTCGGATGAAAGTGATTTTTTCGTTCAAGGGAAGCACAGCAGATTTGTCATGATCGGAAAGGGTGAGCAGTTAAATCCATCCCCATGTCAATGAGGTATGTAAAACATCCCCAAAAGATGTTCTGGGGCAGTTTTAGCTTTACAGGGACAGGATCACTTAAGCCAGTTGAGGGTATGACGCATTCAGACAAATGCATTGGCGTAATTGAAAGAAAAGTGATTACAGATATGAGAAGTGCTTTTCCTGAAAGTGAAGGCGGTGTTTAGGGAACACAAATTATATGTGTTAGATTGGTCTAGAAATTCGCTGGATCTTAACTCCATTGAAATTTTGTGATCAATGACAAAATCCCTGTTAAAAAGATTGGATTACGCCACCATGACCAAGTTAACAGAGGCCGTTATTCAAGTATGGTATCGGGACAGTAAACAAAAGAAAGTGCCGAAAAATAGCAGAAATCATGCCAAAGCGAGCACAGGAAATGCTGAAAAGTAAAGCAGGTCATATCAATTACAAAAACTTTGTAAAGTTTAATAGAAATTATTAGAAACGGAGCGTATTTTTCTTCTTTATCCAATTATAATTTACAGAAGACTGTATATGCAAACAGTACTGCAGTACGGCACGCCTCGTAGGGGAGTGGAGTTTTACTTTGAAAATTATTGTAAGTAATTTGATTTTTAATGTTGAAAAGGAAAAGCTTTACAATTTTTAATAATTTTTAAAGCATTTGTTTATTTGAAATACGTCTCTGCATAAATCAGGAGCACAAAAGAGGAAAGAAAATAAGAAACGCGCTGACAATGAAAGAAGAGGATTACAGACACTCTGTCGAGTAGGCATGAGAAGAAAACAACATAATGTGGAAATAGATACAAAAGATGCAAATTTTGAAGAAGGGGAAAGTGTTGGTGGCAATCGTGAAAAAGAGCCGATATGGAAATAAGACGGAAGCTAATAGAGAAACAACTTCCGGGGCATGTACAAATACTGTGAACATAGATATTAATTGAGAACCTGGACCTGGTGGGTCAGAGAAGAATGGAGAGTCCAAAAATTAGGCAGACATTGCAACAGAAATTCGTAAAACAAGTGGTGAATCAATGAAAGTAGTTCAAGATAAATTTGAAAATGCTAGCACTGGGCTTGACATTGGATTCCTCGCAGCAGATCGCAGCAAAACTCCCAGAAATACGCAAAAGTAATAACAGAACTAAGGGACGACTTCGACCACAGATTCACCGACTTTAAAAAAGTCTGCCATGCATTTTAATGTGTTTTCCTGCCCCTTTTCTGTGAAGATAGAAGAGGTACCCGAAAACCTACAGATGGAGTGCATTGATCTTCAGTCCTCATCTGATTTAAGGGAGAAGTTCAAAGACTTTCCATTGCTAGAATTTTACAAAAAATATGTCTCTAAAGAAAAATATCAGAGGATTCACAGATTGGCAGTTTTCGTGACCTCATTATTCGGCAA
>Ga0210059_1009816_pt1 | contig 14871 bp, 11 predicted proteins | sample Ectturendosymbi2_FD_188042 | JGI IMG/M metagenome (GOLD analysis project Ga0210059, IMG submission 188042) | Ecteinascidia turbinata endosymbiont from Florida, USA - Sample 2 (SPAdes) (version 2) | ecosystem: Host-associated > Tunicates > Ascidians > Unclassified | place: Key West, Florida...
CCAGTACCACCGAATTTTACCCACTGGGCGGCACTTAAACTTTGCACTGCACTTCAAAACTTTTATAAATTTCTGGTTAAACCTGAAAACCTTTGTACGTGTGCTAGTCCTGAAGTCACGCATTCCTTCAAACGGACACGGACATTTGACATTACATACTTAGTGATGCAACAAAGAGCATTGTCTGTCTTCAAGAAAGGGGCCGCACTAAGATTCTGACCGTTTGATTGTGCAGGGATATTCGGTAGGAAGCTGCATTTGCTTCAGCCCTCGAGCGTAAGATGTCTAACGAATAAATTGTAGAAGCAGTCTGAAAGGGCAAATATTGCAGAGCAATACTTTTTTTTCCTGACTGCTACTACAATTAAAACTAGGCATCACTCATTCCCAGTGATGCCACTGGGCTTAGTCATTTCAATGTCAAATTTTTCAGGATTCACTATCAATTCTCAACTTTTTTATGATTGTTGGCTAGTGGTCTCCCTACGGTGGCCAATGGGCCCCAATCAGCTACGCTTCCAATCCCTGGCTCAAAGCTGTATTTATGCCACTAGTTGAGGTAACGCAGTGAGCTTGTTCATTGGATTTTAAATGTGGTGCTCAACCGACGGAGACGCGTGTCTTTTGAACCTCCACCCTTGGGAGAATCATACATAACTAAAGCTGCAGACAGTGAGTTCGCAGTTCAAAGCGAGTCCAGTATTGACGTCGTTTATAGCGTCAACACAGAACATGGTACTTCCTCTTGCCACTCAGGTGCAACAGGCAATATGTAAAAACACTTGAAAAGTGTTTTAATCCATAATCACATACAAAGTGACCTGTTGTACCAAGGCTTGCCCGAGGAAAGAAGATACGCGATCTTTGCAGTTGGGCTTGAAAAAGCTCCATCCTTAAGCTTCTTTGCTAATGCAAACAGCCCCATTGACATCACAAGCAATGATTTAACGTGCTCAACCACTTTACTTTGCGATAATACGGATGAAGCATCCGTCAGTGGGCCTGCAAGAGAACATGAGACTGAAAATGAAGACAGAAATGACGATAATACACAAAATGAAGTCCCAGATTATTATCAGAAAAACAAGCAACAGCTGTAAAACTTCTGCTCAACGCTAAAGGCAAAAATGGAGCCAATGCTGCATTCACGAGAAACAATGGAAGCACTGCAAAAGGCAAATTTCACCTTTTCTGCTATGCACTCAGGCGCCCAAATTTTATCTTCCTTGCATGCCTTTAGAAAAACGTCCGGAGTGTACAAGAACTTCGGACGTAAGATTAGGTGCCAGCCAACAGCCCTTTCCGGACGAAGAGCACATCAACCCAGAGGATGTGCACCAGTAGCTGAAGGCAGACCGCCAAGCTGCATAAAAGCTGGACGAAAGCGAAAAAGAAATCTCGCATCAAACACAGCGCTGAACCAACAAAATGCTAAACCACACGGCCATAACCACTAAAATTGACAATATAGCCGTGTGTTTTAGCATTTTGCTAAGTTTTGTCCCTTGGTTCAAACTTCTAAATACATCACTGCTCAGAGGCTCTGTTTTTTTTCAGAGACATTTCGGTCATTTTTTGCTGAGACATTTTGGTCATGAGACATCACGGTCATTTGTCTCATAGTTGTATTACAACTCGCTGTAACAATGTTCATTAGCCTATATGACAAAATTTTTTTTGGTCATTTCAAAATAATTTTGGTCTTATATGTCCTAGAGAAAAACCCAGGCATGATGTACTTTTTCTCAGTGCTCGCCTGCAGTAGAAAACACTAATCTGTGCCTTTGCATGCCAATGTATGCTTGAAAACGCCTGCCTTGTTAGCGTCTGCTAAATTTGAGCTTGTATATGTACAGTAGGCTATATTCGAATACAATGAAAACACGCTTTTTCAAAGGTGATGCATGTAAGTCCAGTGAGCCCAGTGACATCACTGGGAATGAGTGATGCCTAGTTTTAATTGTAGTAGCAGTCTGGCAACAAGTATTACTCTGCAATATCTGCCCTTGCAGACTGCTTGTACAAGTTTTTAGTGGTGCCTTTCAACAAGCAGGACTAGTGCCTATTTGTTTTAGCTGTTTGCGAGACATCTTACGCTCGAGGGCTGAAGCAAATGCAGCTTGCTACCGACTATTCCAGCACAATCAAACGGTCAGCATCTCAGTACGGCCCCTTTCTTGAAGACAGACAATGCTCTTTGTTGCATCACTAACATGTAATGTCAAAGTGTGGGTGTCCCTTTGAAGGAATGCGTGACTTCAGGACTAGCACACGTACAAAGGTTTTCAGGTTTAACCAGACATTTATAAAAGTTTTGAAGTGCAATGCAAAGTTGTGCCGCCCAGTGGGTAAAATTCGGTGGTACTGGATATGATGCACCAATCCAGCTGCATACTAGTCACCCGCACGGTGAAAGCCCTTCTCAAATGGCCACTGCTGCTTCACACAAGTAACTCGTTGCTAGGTGAGCGTGGCTGGACAGGCTTCACCAATGATCTGGAACGTTATCCGCACTGTGATTGGCTGAAAACCTCTTATTAAGCGAATAAGGTTACATTTTGTAAATATGCCGCCCGGGGTCAGATGTCCCCCTTTTCCCCACCCTCGTTGTGCCACTGGTAAAGACACCAAACTTGTTACAAAAATCAGTGTTTTTTCAAGGTGTTTTGAAGGACGGCAACGGTCTTGCTTTGTATGACTATCACAGTATTCAGATGAGATAGTTACGGTCTCTTTTAAAGTGTCGGTCACCTAGGTCAAACTAAAAAAACCCTGATTGAAATGCAAGTAGAATCTTTAGCTTAGCAAAAAATGCGTTTTTAATGTTTTGCTAGTAATACATTTTACAAAAAGCTAATATTATGAAGAAATTTAATTTCACAAGATGCAATCGGCGATTGTGTTTTCTGTTCTTGTCTTTGATTATAAAGTTGCTGACAAAGTTGTGTTTGTGCACACTTTTTTAAGTCGTGTTTGTGATTTCTCTGTGTACAAGAGAAACGTATTCAGACAAAAAATAGACACATGTGAGGTTGACTCGTTCTACAAAACTTGGCACAACATGGATATCCAATCACTTAGAAACAATTGTTGCGCGCCATCAAAGTGAAAGTTACAAGATTCGGTTGACTTAAAGGTTTAACAGACTTCGCTGGCATTAATATCAAACCGTAAACATGAATCTGACATCTGCTTAATTTTTTAGTTTCTGTTCTGTATAGCTGCCTTTTCTTCATCAGAGTGACACAATGTTCGTGCGTGCTACTAAGTGATCAAGTTATCTGTTGAAAATCTAATAAATCTTATCATCTTATATTTTCCCATTCTTATACCTTCCCTTGTGTCTGGTATTAGTGCAACCCTTAAAACGCGGTAACGTAATATTTTCTGAGACTACCGAACCGCTAGGTCTCGTGTATATCCAACTTACTCCCAAGACCATCAACAGTGGACACAACCGCTGCACAAGGCATACAAGGAACTTTATCTTGTAATCTTCACCATTCTGTTTGGTTTAAAAGGCCATCTGCTGATTCTTTTCCCTTTGTACATACCGCCCTAGTTCAGTGTTTTTTGAAGCCGTTTTTGGGTGTCAAAACGACACCCTAAAATTTTACAATGACACCCTAAATTCTTAAAGCCTAGATATGGTTTTGCTTTGTATTGGAGTAAAATGATTTGAGGAAAGCATGTTTTCCTGAACGTGGCTATTGCAACAGACGGCTGCAATGTTAAAGGCCGACACAATTTTCGCAGAAGTTGGAAGAGAAAATTCTAAATTTGGTATCTGTACATTGTCATGCGCACCGCTTCAGCTTCTTACTATACTGCCGCAGATTTGTACAGTATGGGGCACGAAACTGCGAAAGCACTTTAATGCAGTTATAGAAGTGTTTAACTGTTTCTCCGTTGCGATCGGCTTGCCTGGCGATGCATCAGACTACAATGAAGACAAAAGGTCGGCAGTTGCAGTGCGCATGCATAACAAGGTGGTTGTCGAGAGAGGCAACAGTGAGAGCTAGGCGTGAGATTTCGGCCTTTTGGGCTGCACTGAATTAAGCCGCGGTCAAAAAATAAAAACGATGCAACGTGCGTTGTTTCACTGCGACTTATAAAAACAAAACATTTCAACGTGGTGCTTACCTTTTGTCAACATTGGTACCTCACCTGAAAGAACTGAGCAAATTGTTTCAGGCGGGATGTTTTGACTTTGCACAGGTGAAAGCATCCGTAGAACTGTGCGTCAACAAGCTCTATGATGCCGCTGTTAAATCCGAGCTTAAATCTAATTGTGAAAAGTTTGATGGTGAATTTGGGGAACTTGGAAAGTTGGATGATTTGGTTGACTCGTGTGTGTCAACTGGCATTGGCGTTTTGGAAGGGTGCCGAAAGATTAGCAAATTGATCGTCCCCATGCACAAAAGGGAGACAGAAGTGAATGAACCAAGTACCACGGCATCTCTTTGCTAAGCCTCCCTGGAAGAGTGCAAGCTAAGATGACGCGAAAATAATTAAACCAAAGCTGGATGACATTCAATGTGGTTTTTGTCGCGTCCGCAGCACTACAGAAGGAATTTCTACTCTCCAGCAATTTTTCAAGAAATCCTGGGAACATGCCAAAGACTTACACACATGTTTTGTCGACCTCGGGAAAGTATATGGCCGGGTTCCTCGTGAAAAGCTTTGGGTGATGTTGTGGGAGTACGGTGTTGACGGGTGCCTATTGCTGGCCGTCAAGTAGCTGTATTCCTGTTCAGAAGATTATGTCCCTGTCGATGGAGTTAACTCACAGCCGTGCAATGTTGGTGTTGGGCTCTGGCAATGGTGTGTGCTGTCACCACCCCTCTTCGCAGGCTATATCAGGGTTCTCTACACTGCGGCCCGGGGACCAAATTCGACCCATGAAGCCATTTCACCCGGCCGGAAAACACATTTTGCTAATAATGAAGAAATAATACATTTTCGAAAAATGTATTGATTTAGTAGAATGTAACATATCCCGAAAAAATCACATTACGCAAGATGTCTGGCCCTCGAACTGTTGTGCAATAGCTGACGTGGCCTCTCCCAAGATATTTGAAGAGCCCTGGTCTATATGAACTGGATAGACAGTCACAGACACGCTGACAAGGATGTCACTGTTGGGAACTGCAGGACAAACTGTTTGCTTTTGCGGACGAATTGGTACTGCATGCGTGGATCTTCGCAACAGTATTCAACTCACATTTGATCGGTTTTATGCTGCGTGCCACCAAAAAGGAACGAAAATGAGCTCTAAAAATATTGAGGTATTATGTACTTTCCCAAGGCAGTGTTTCCTGGGCAGACGCCCAAGGCAGTGTTTCCTGCAAGTGAGCACAAATACACTGCAGCAGGTGGAGACGTTCAAGTACCTTGGGGTGGTATTCACGTGCGATGAAAGTCGGAACAAAGGGAATGATACGCGGATTGGTAAAGCAAACGCAGTTTTGCGTGAGCTTTATTGCTCCGTGGTGACGAAACAGGGTCTTTCAAACAACGCAAACTTTTCAGTATTTAAATCTCTCTTTGTTCCGATCCTCATCTGTGATCATGAACCTTAGGAAAAGAATAAACGGCAGAGATGGGATATTTGCGAAGAGTTCTCGGTGTGACACTTCGTGACAAAGTGCACAGGTCTGAAATCCGGAAAGCCCAGCATGTCGAACCACTTCCCCGTATCGATAGATCCCAGCTATGTTAGCTCGGCCATATGTCGAAAATGTTGCAGGAAACAATGGCGAACTAAGTCCATCAGGCTACAGACTACACCTCTGGGAAAGCGGCCCAAAGTTTGTCCAAGGACCAGGTGAGGTGACTACATCTCCGACCTTGCTTGGTCCCGTCCTGTTGTGGAGCCAGCAGAACTATCAGATATTTCTGTTGATAGCGAGGTATTTTGGGTCCTCCTAGGGCTGCCGCCCTTGCGACTCTCCGTGGAGGAAAAGCGGGCACGAAAATGAGAAAATGAATGAGGTGTAGGCCTACATTGAACCTTTCTATTTATGAAATTGTCTTTTGTTTGTTTGCCAAATCTGAACGTCGTATTCAAATAATTAAGCATATTTGGACAGAAACTTGCGTTTTTGTGAAAATGAGTTAAAAGTATCAGACATAGAAGGGAAAATGGTGATGACACCCTAAAGCTCCACAATGGCACCCTTTCAAAAACCTTTAAACAAAACACCGCCCTAGTTGCTTGTGCAATAGCTGACTTGTCGTTAAATAAGAGGTCTTTGGAAGCAAACGGAAACTTTTATTTTAATTTATGCTGCCCCTAAACTGACATTTGGAAGAGTCACCATTGTAAGTACAGTAAAAAAACGTACTTCATTCAGCCCACTATGAACTGCCGAAAAGCAAACACAACTCAATCCGAAGTCTTGTCCATTCGGTAAACAACGTCTGGCGTAATCCACACGTTGAGTTAGTTACCACTTTCTCTTGTTCAAGTCCACTGAACGTCTTATAGTTTTAAGTGTTGCTAAGGAATTATTGAAATTTTCGTATAACCCTCTGCTTTTTAAGCTTCCATTTAGCTTTTCTCAAGAACTGTGAGGTACTGCTGTTTATATGGCTTAGGCTATCGCAATACGATTGCCGTCTCAAACGTTTCCACCCTTGCTTTGAACTGCGTTTGAAATAAAACTGGTTGGTGTTAGAATCAGAAAACACAAAACTAAGGTAGAAGTTTTTGTGGACTGTCAAAATGAGACTAATTTTCAACTAAAAGTTGATTTTTTCAACTAAAAGTTTTGCTAAATACTAATTTTTTCATTTAAACTATTTACTGAAACCAGAAATTATTTGATCAGCATTTTGCAATAACAGTATAAAAAGTCACGCATGTTAAGAAAGTAAAAGAATCTGGTAAGTTTTCTAGCGAAATGCTTTCAACTTTATGTCTCTGACTAAAGAATTCTCACCATCGGAGGTATTAGGAAGAGTTGTTTATTTATTACTTTCTTGAAACCGCACTCTCTTTTGTTGCTAAATTTCAAATTTCGCTTTAGCATATTTCTTTCGTTAGTAAAGGAGGATAGGATGACTAGATACAATGACGTACGCGCAAGCAGGCCACTGCGAATTGCTGCTTATCGCTTGTGCAAAATGACTGATGTTTCAAGAAAAATATTGAATGATGCCATCTGAAGCTAAGCTAACTTTCTTGGTCTGAACTGTCCTACTGTCCTAACAAATAATTTAACGGACAGAGACCAGCATTATCTAGTTCTTGTTTACAACCGGCTCACTGGCGATTGTTTGTCAAAGCTCAACAACCTTGCATTGTTCAGCCTCGTCATTTTCTATGAAAATGATCAACTGTTTCCATAGCGCCCTCTCCGGTTCAGGTTTAAGCCAGGCTCACGCGTTTTCGGGAAGAAAGAGTTCAAAGCATTTTTAGTGGTTTTAGTTCAAGTCAGGTTTTGAAAAAATGTATATTAGCAAGGGAAGATTAAGTCTTACACGCCTTACGCCATATTATCTTAGAGTTTTGCATGCACTACAAGAAACACAGATATTTTGTGCCATTGGTAACAACTTAAGTTTTTAGGTTATTAGGACAATAAAAGCTTTGTATTTCCAAAAGCTACAGTAGCTTTTCATTCAAACATCCATAGCGATATACTTTGCTTGACGCTTTATGTTAGCCACAAAACAATGGAAGTCACTAATCATGCGCCAACACGAACTCTATTACGGCAGTCCATTACAGTAATTTCAGCCATTGAGAGAAGAAAAGTGGTGGAAAGAGAGAGAATAAGAGACAAGGAAGAGGTAGATCGAGAAAGGGAAAGAAATTATTTCTTGAATCATTCAACGGATTAGCCAAAAGAACTATGATCTATGCCTCACCCAAATCAAAGCTATCGCATTAGAGAGAACACTGAAATTGACACCTGCACAATAAATATCAGATGAACTGACGCAAAGAAAAGAACAATAAAGCAGACGGACAAACACCAAAAACAACGAAAATTGCAAAAAATCAGAAAACAGCGTTTTTTCGAAACCACTTTGCCAGACTTCAAAATGTCACTTTCTTATAATCTCCATTTTTCAGTAAATCAAAATCTTACACCCCTTAAAAACATTTTAACTTGTGACCTCTGCTTCAGTCACCAATGCCAATTTGCGGGCATCTACAAAAAACGATGTATTCTTCTCCAACAAATTCTCGAAAAAATGCCTATTATCAAATCTGATCACTAACATAAATTGACATATGTCTGGATGACATCGCTGCTAGATCTCAGTCAACGAAGGAAACTAAATGGCCTTTGCATACCCTGCTGTCAACGCGCAGTAAGTGCATAACAAAGATTTATCTTACACTAAAACCAACCATGACACACTGGTCTTTTCTTGAATTAACGTGCTAAGCACTTCAATATTTCACCAAAAGTTACTCATTCAAAATATGTATACTCCCACCAACAAAATTTACTTCACGTGGTAATCTCATTTTAAATTTCAATTTTCCGGAAAGTTAACAACTATCACATAATATACGTCGTTAGACTTGACTATTTTGGAACATGGAATTGTTGGAACTTGGACCGTTGGAACTATTCTGAAGTAGAAAGTAGATACGCCTTCCTAGGCCAAGCAAACACAAAATGGGTAGAAGTTGTAAAAAATAGTATTTAAGGACACATAATATATTTAAAATTCCTGTATTTAACAACACACACTCTGCATTTAGAAAGAATGCTGCAGGGTTGACTTGCGCATAAAACAATGTTGTTAAACAGCAGAAACTACAAGATTACTGAAGATTGGATGATGTTGTGTAAAATCTAATTTGCAAGAAGCTTGGCCTGCATTTTTCAAAGACAAATTTGGCACAACCTCTAACGCCCTATTTTCAGGCAAACGTAGCTGATTATACTTGGATCAAACGTAAAGAGTATACAGCATGTCTATTTCATTTTTGGAAGGAAAATAGGCGTTATTCTTACCACGGTTACAGCCAGACGTCTAGAAGAGAACTTAGTAACACTAGCATCCCTAACGCGTTCCGAAAAAGTGCGGTAGTCTAGCATCACTGGGATCTTTACCTTCGTACATTTATAAGCCTACATCCCTCAAGGTACAACTCCACCCAGCACTGTTCTCAAGAAACAGACAAGCATGGAAGGAAATAAAATTTCAAATTTTACTCAAGAAGAACAACGTCCTATCAAAGCGTATCCATCTGGACAAGTAGCATCAACAATCAGCATTAAGGGAGACATGGTTACTTCCGCGATAAGGCTCAGTGAATTCTATGCTGTTTTACTCAACAACAAAACGGGGAATTTCCTTTGTGACATGAGCCCTGTACGCTGCACGAAGATCTTCAAACTAACGATGTCCGTGGTGCTGAGTGGCGAAACCATGCATGATGGTACCTTGTTTATTGGTTGGCAACCTTACGTTTAATTCGGCAAAAAAATTTGTCCAAAACTCAAGTTCATTTTTCATTTGCAAAAACATACGAATTTTTTTTCAAGTAGCAATGATTTGAATGCACTGAAAATGTTTCCCGTTGCTTTCCGGCAATGTCTTCTGAAATGAGACCACTTGAAATGTGAACACCTGAAAGTCCTACATACTCAGCAACGAACTAGGGCTTGCCAAAACACCACCCCATAGCGCTACCTTTCCTTCAGTCACATCTGAGACAGCGCCGGATTTAGATGGTGGGGGGCCCGGGCCACAGGCGTGGTGGGAGGCCCCATGTGCGGATCAGATATATAGAATCTTTAGGTAGGGGTAGCCGATGAAGTCACTAGTATTTCCACGGATCGTTAATATTTATGATGCAATCTTGTGACGTCGCATTTGTTAACCCAAGTGTAACAAAACTTTATGATGCAACATGATAATTAGCAATGATTAGCGATTTGTGAAACTGTTGCAAAACCGGTCACCTGAAGCATCGTGTTTCCTTTTCTTGAAATTTTGCTTGAAAAAAGTTTCTGGGCGATCCAAGATTTTCATCATCTGTAAACGTCAGTTCTTGCTCAGCAACAAATTTTACGACAGAAACCAAACGTTGCAGAAGCGATTTCCAATATTGTTGGCATTGATTGACCTGACTGACTAGCTCTGTATCAATTCTTCATAGTGATTGCATCTGCGACTAAAAATAATCGTTCCATCTTTATGTTCCATTGATTGTTCCTGGCTCCTCAGCTTGCTTCCAGTAGCAAATTCCTTTTCTAATAAGGGAATGCGCACATTTAGTCGTATCCGCACACATCAGTCTACACGTGAAGCAATAAACACAGGTTTGTGAAAGAGAAAAACAAAGTCAGCTTCTTTCAACGACTTCGGCGTTGTGGTTCTGGCGCCGAATAAGATTAGTGGTGCATTTCCGTGACGATGTTTCTGTAATTTCTTTGTTGTGGAACATCATGTTTTAAAAATAACTTTTTGTTTTTTCAACCAGTGTTCCGCATTTTTTCCGGTATATTGGATGACCAGAGACCGGTATCTTTGTCTCCAGTGATAGCTTCAGACAACTCATCCATCGTGTTTTTCGATGATACTTCTTGACGTTCTTCTGCTGCTGCACTGTTGGTTAAACTAGGTCTATTGTCATCGTTACGTAGATCTAAGTCTGTACCCACTTCGATTTTCTGTCCTGTTACAGGTTCCGCAGAAATATTTCCGCTGGATTTCATGCCACTGTAAAATAGTAACTTGAATGTTTCTTGACTTATAGCTGCAACTTCTTCCTCTCTAATTTTTGCCTCTTGCTTTTAATGTTTTTTAGAACCACTTGGATAAGCTCTACCCTTGTAAAGTGGACGATCCCCTTTTTTCTGTCCATGTTTATTTGTTAATAAATTCAATAGGGCTGCCATATTTTCAGCGCAAAAATGAGGACAATTTACGGCTGTCACTTACTTGAGTTTATCATCTGCACTTGACAAGTCAAATAACAAATGGGCCTATTGATTAGTTTTAAGCATTGAAGTGAAACGTCCAGTGCAAACAATGTTTCATTCAAAACACACAAAGCAAAATCCTTATTTACTTAACCTATTTAGCCCATAAATATTTTGCAGTTTTCTTAAATTTCCATAAAAAGTAGAATCGCCTTTTACAATTTTATGAAACTGCTTGCATGAAAGATGTTTTAAATTGCACACCAGCTTTATACTAGAAACTGGTTCAACCAGAAAGATTTCTCTTTCATGGTTTGTGGCTGCATCAAGGAAAAATCGTTCTATATTAGCTTAAAGAGCCATAACGTTGAAGTAAAACTGTGCAATCTTTATCAGCAAGTTGAAAATATTTTGCCCATCTATCATGTTCCATCATTTCACAATAAACCGCATTTGGTTGATGTTCTTTTTGCACGAACTCGAACAAGTTTTGGTATTGGTCAAACAGTTTACTTCAGCGTCGTCAATAGAAACGTTTCTATCAAGCAGATACTACTCACATGTTTCATCCTTTTCCCAATTAGTTGTTTGCAAACGGAGGAATCTAGTCATAGCATTTTGTAGTCAGCAAATAAAGTGGTCCATTTGGCCAGATGTGAAATACAAGACTTGTACAATACAGATACATCTGACATGAATGAATCACAAACATGATCCTTGCCTTCGCTGAATTTCTTAGTGCTGATTTAAGTTGGCTTGATATGTATATCTGACTGCCTCTCTTGAATCCTTGCCTTCACCGTAGAGAAACACGATACAACCTCAACAACTGATGATTTTGACTTCTCAATATTCTGAAGTTGCTCAATAAAAGAAACCACAAATGATTGCAGATGTCTTAATGTGAACAGAATTCGCTCAAAGAATTTCCAAAAAAACGTTTCAGAACAACAGTTGACTTGTCCATGGACATGAAGTATGAACTTGAAGCTGGGTACAATTGAAGTATCCTTGGCATGCTGCGATAAAGTGATAGCCACTTGGTTACGCTACAAAAAATACGTTTTGGTACTCAATATCCACAAAGTCGCAACAGTCTTTTCACTCTTCTTTGCGAACTGTGCAAATGCAACCACACGTAATTCACTCAGCTCAAAAAAATTTAGTTTTGATTGTGCGGCGCGAGTGCGCGACCGCATTTTTGCACCCTTGGATTCGTTATAATTACTAGAAACTACTACACTAAGCTATGTACAATACACTGATCACCATATCACGGTTCACCAGTAAAACTAGTGCAGTATAATGGTGTCAGTAGTCCGCACTCTAACGCCAAGGTCATTGAGATACTGAAAAAAGACTAATCGCTGTTATGCAACGATTTATGTGAAAGCATTCCCGTCTTTCCAGCCGAGAATGAACTCAATCAAAACATAGATTAATTAGACAATTCGCAGGCCCTCCCATCAACTAAGCTTCGCGACCATCTCGTATCATGTTGCAGTTGAGTAGGGACAGCTTACTGCAAGCAAAAACAATATATCATAGCCAGTGACGTAAATGACGGGAGGCAGAGGGGCGAAATGTCCCCCTGGCAATCTAAATGTGAAAACCGCACCGCCACATTAAGTGATATTTCGGTTTTAACATTCGCTTGGTTTTCAGTAGTGTAGCAGTCACGCTAGCACGACTGCTACATGTGAGCAAAGTCGGCCAAAGCAAGAAGCGAAAGACCAAGCAAGCGACGCTTATAAGTGACTTCCATGCACATGGAAGTAACAGCTTTCTTTGGCCGATTCGTCTGGCGTGGAGTTACATCGATGACGTCACAATCCATCCTTCCCGAGGTTCGAGGATGAATCCCACACTGAAGTTTGCGAACACAACCGGGTCGCACACGCTTCAGTAGGTTGTTTTTTTGCGTTTTTCGGATTATTTTCCGGTGATTTAAAGTTTTAGCATAGCTATCCACATCCGGATTCGTCATCCTTTCTCAAGTTTTTTCCGGGTGTTGGCTAGTGGGCCCTGTACAGTGGCCAATGGGCCCCGTTTAGCTAAGTTTTCCACGCTGACTCAAAGCTCTAGTTCCGCCACTGATTATAGCTATGTAAAATAAGAATGCAAAAAGGAGGGCATTTTCGAATGTCGTCAGATAATATTTCATTTCTCATGAAAAATGTGGACATGTACCACAAAAAGAGGGCGTATAGTAGCCATACCTAACAATGCTACTCATATGCGACCTGTGCAATCTGAGTTAAGCAGACGCAAAGTCTACCAGAAATGAGTAGAGACGTAAGCTAACGTGTTCGACGTGGCTTGGTCTTGCATTCACTAGATTCAGATACCTGACCGGCTTTCAGGAAACCAATAAATGTAATAGTTGTTTCGTCAAAATATCAAATATTCTTCAAGTGAAATACTACTGTTTGGCCAACCGATAAATTAATAGCGTCTACAAACAAACTTTTCTCGCTAAAAATGACTAATTGGCACGCATATGTCGCACATATGGCTAAACGCATGAACATGGTGGGGGGACCTCTTTGGTGGGGGGGCCTGGGCCCCCCTTAAATCTGGAGCTGATCTGAGCTGTTGGCCGTGAACAACCCAAGGTTGTATTGAGTTGCTTGATTGTGCAACGTTTTTCAGTGGTTGTGATTGTAAACTTGTTATTTGAAAATGCAACAAACTGTGAAACAAGACAGAAAAGAAAGTAAAATCAGAAATTGTTATGCCATTTTGAAATACATTTGCGATTACGTTGTTAACAAGTACACGACAGCTTGAGCATTAAATCACAAATAACCCATACTTTTTGCAATAACTGATATTGCTCGCGATTGTCTTTAATAACAAGCTCTCATCTTCGCTGTGACCTGTGACTCCACTTTCAGGTACCATGAACCCAGGGGTGTAGTCAGAGGGAGAAATGCGCGGTCTCTCACACACATTTTGGACGACAATTATCGAACCTTTGGGCAAAAATTGTCATGAACAGGTAAATTCAACTATTTACTCGAGTGGACAATCCTCACCTCACCTCAAACATTTTTTCTCGCTACGCGCCTGCAAATCCTTCGCCAGCTCATGGCAGGCAAGTCAGCTGCCAAGGTTTTTCAGGTAAACGTAGCTGGTTGTTTCAGAACAATGCTTTTTTGCAATTATTTTCTGCTATCCTGTCGAATAACGGCGAAAAGCGTTTTACATCAGCCATTGCTTTCTATATAAACGCATGAAACTAACAAATCCTTAAACCATTCAGACTAGCTTTCCTAGTGGAGCAGTTATGACATCAGACGCTGACGCAGCTGTGCCGACATTGACAATGCAAAACTTGGGTCCGGGCCTGAAACCGAAACAGGTTTACCAAGCGCAGTCGTTTTGCTTAAATTTTACGGTCGACTGAGCATGTGCGTCGCACGCTTGGCTTGACCGTTGTTGCAGAGGTTGCTATACTGGAAACACAAATACTCGCTGCCCACAGACCTTGTAACAATGCCCAAGTCATTTGCTAAGAAGTAGTGCAAAAGTTGAGTTATTGCTGCCACGATGCAAAATTTATCTTTTACAGGCAAAGTCACTGTCTATATCTAAATAAAACCGATTGGTGGTAATAACCAACACAGGGGTCCTGAGCAGTAGCGTACGGTGGCTTTTCTGTTGTGGTGTTCACTGATGGTACAACAGTTGGCATAAGGTGGTTATTTTTACGTGGTGTGCACTGTTCGTGACGTCACGCTGTGACGTTTTATTCACATTACCAACGCAACTTTTTCGCGGGTTTGACGACACAGTATATTCATGACCAGTGGTGGGTTTAGGGTTGGGGGGGCCCGAGGCAAGACCAAAAAGGGGGGCCCTCTGATGACGTCATCATAATCAGCCAACCGTGATAATCACGTTTGATTTGCCTAAGATACAGTCACCCAAGGATATGTTCCTCAGACTACGGCAAAACTGAAATAGCAGG
>Ga0210059_1009817_pt1 | contig 14870 bp, 10 predicted proteins | sample Ectturendosymbi2_FD_188042 | JGI IMG/M metagenome (GOLD analysis project Ga0210059, IMG submission 188042) | Ecteinascidia turbinata endosymbiont from Florida, USA - Sample 2 (SPAdes) (version 2) | ecosystem: Host-associated > Tunicates > Ascidians > Unclassified | place: Key West, Florida...
GTCATCTGTGGATATAGGCATAAACGCGATAATATACCGCAAACTTCGTGTTAAACTCACAAAATTGTTCATGCTGTAACTATTGTTTAATGGCGGATGAAATATCTACTTCAGACTGCACCGTGTCACACATCAGCCAATGGCTGTGCAGTACGAGTGCGCGTAATATTACAAAAACAATAAGAGTTTCACTATATTCGCTTATTACTCTTTGGGAGTGTCACAACCGGTCTGCAGTGCCCATTTCCGCTTGCTCTGCGCCGTGGGCCATGCGACTACTTTCGCAGTGAATGCTGCATTGGTGGCAAACCAATGAAGTTTTCCCTCGCACCCATTCATTAACGTCGAACACGAGGCTGAACAGGCCGCAACTACCATTTTTCAAGTCGTCGGTGTGACCCCTGACTGGGATTTGAACCTACTCTACCACCTTCAGTGGCGCGCGCTCTATCTCACTTACGCGCTACATATCTCGTTTCATATTAGCAGTGAAAATGGGCCTCTGCCTACACAGGCTAAATTGCAATTCCTAATACTAGCTCAGAGGTTCCCAACCGGGATACCGTTAGCAATAGTCACGGGTACCGCGAGCTGTTCATACCTTCTTATCCATGTTCAATACGTCATTAAACCTCTAAGCTAAATTTGAGCGGGTTCCCCACTGGGTCACGCAAAGTACTTCTCTTCGGCAAGGTGCTATAAGCATGAAAAGGTTGGGAACCAATGCTGTAGTTGCTTTGTTCGAATGTTATCCCATTTCGACTCCACGTGGACAGCAATTTTCCGAACAATGTATTCCGATAACGATTTGTAGCTGGTCACTGACGGTACCCACGGTAACCTGGAGTACTTTTTCTGTGCCTCGCACCGACCAGCGTGGCGGCGACGTAAGCGACTCGAATGAACACAACCACGTGACAAGTCAAAAGCTTTGTTCCGCTTCGTTGCGAGATTTCGGAAGAACGAACATTTGCACCGTGCGTAAGCAGCACAGGCTGGCAGGACTGTTCAAAACGGTTTGCAGCAGTACTGGACGGTCGACGCATCATCATTCGGTCTGTGTCGCGTTATGAAAAAGCAGAACACTTTGGTGATTTGTACAGAACATCTTCACCACAATCAGGGTAAAAACCAAGGCAGAAACACTAGGTTGCAAAGGTTAGTGAAGGCATAGGATGCGAGGCGAGGTATTGTAAATTTTGTCAATAATAGTCGATTAAGGGCTGTGTTTGTGAACTCTCAGGGGAAACGAAGAGAAATCAGGGCAAACCAGGAAACGGCAGTTGCGGAATGAAACGTAACAATTCAGATACATTAATTCGAAAACGTGAGCATCTGAACCATACTATCAATCTTACGTTTCAGAATAGGCGCCTTGCACACATGACGAAAAAAGAATAATTATGCACAACGAAATGGCAGCCTGGTTTCGCCATTGCATCGTAGATTACAGCTGTGACCAAATGATGTTTCCTATAGCTAATTTTCCGAACGATATGTTCCGATGACGTGTAAAGCATTTTTGTCACTGTCTGTCGAAAGGAAGAGTAAATATTTATTAGTTTACAGATTTCTGTCCATTTTTGTCACATACTCTACATGGTATGTTTACGGTACTAATAGTATTAAAAACCTCATATTATGTTTATATAACCTATAGAATAACCTCATATCTATGGTTATGTACAAATCAACAGAAGGTCTAACCTTCAACCACACGACTTGCAAGAATAGTAGGCTACGATTGAATTCCAAAGTGATCATGCAGTTTAACCAAAAATTTTTGTGTTTGATTTTACCGATTTGAATTTCCACACTTGAGTCCCTGGTCTTTCTAATATGCTAACAAATACCTCAATATCGTTCATTTTTCATTTATTACAACATAGCAAGCCTTGAGAGAAATTTTATCATGAATTTTCAAGGCATCTGATGTTAGTGTGAGCAAAACGTTCTTCAAAATATCCATCAAGCATTTCACTGACCAACTATATATAACCTTATTTGCTGAACTTCATTCACTAACAGTGGTGGACTTTGTCTTCATATCAAGAAATCTATTTTCTATTACACACCAAAAAAGAATTTAATTGATCAAGAATTACATAAACAACAGATAAAGGAAATTTATATTGAAATGCTTAATAATTACACCCTAAAATCTGTTGAAATTGGATGCACTATTTTCACCCTCACGATGACATTACAAATTTCTAGAAAACCATTTAAAATACTTTTGAGGGAGTTCAAAATCCAATCAACTTTACGATATTCTTGGTGACTGCAACAGAAGTTAATTTCCAAAGGCTAAAAACTTGGCAAATGTCTGAATTATTTTCGATTTTTTAGTAATCAATCGCTTATAACTTTTGCCACCAGAATAGCAAAAAAAGAGTAATCCATCACCACAGTATTAGAATGTGCACATACATAGAAATCTTGGTAGAAATTCAATCAGGCACAGTATTTTTGATATAAATAACCAATTACCAAAGTTTGTTTAAATCCAAAAGGACAGCACATGGAGTATGGCCAATTGTCAAGAAACACAATTTCAAACACTTCAAATTTGAGAAGTATCTGTATGACTGTCAACATGTTTTTTAGTTTATTAACCTATCAATTCATGAACCTCATAAGTAGTTTACAAAGTTTTTCATGTTTCTAGAGGTTATAAAGAAGCATGCCCCATTGGAAGAACGTTTTCACCACCTAAACCCTAGGTATTCAAAGCAATTGTGATGAAGTGATGATTACTTGAATGATAAAAACAATGATGTTGCATGCATTAAATATATTCTATTCAGTAACGCTTTGATATGATTAAAAAATCAATAGAGCAATATATCAATACACAAATCAACCAGAATGGCCTGATTTCTAAAGAACATAGAGCATTTATAATGATTTAACTGAAAAAAGATCCAATGCAATCAGTATATTAAAAATTATTGATTTAATACACACCACTACCCATATTAAATTGCTAATTCGTTTTATGAGGACTACATAATTGTTGGTACTTCACTTGCATTGAACACCTGTTGGTTTCTCCAAAGCAATCCAACATCCATCCCAGTGAAAATCCCTGTCCACCAAAACTTGTCCAAGCTTTTAATGTTTGAAAATGACAGGGTTTATTTCCTAACAAACTTCAAGTAGCTAAAAAGTTCTACTTATCAACGAAAAGGGCACTGGCACCAAGCTTCAACTTGCAAACTGAGTAATTTAAGAAATTTGTCAAATTTTATTCAGCTTTTGAAAAAATGGAGCATTCTATGCAACACAATCTGAATTCAGACCTAATCATTCAACTACTACATGGTACCTCACCAAACCTTAAACTATTCAGCTGATTAAAAACAGTTTAGAGTAGACAATAACATTGAATACCATGCTGGAACCATCAATGGCAGTGTTGCTCTAGGATAGATTCTGGGTCCATTTTTCAACTTTATATAAACTATATGCTTACAATAACAAATTTTACTTCTTTTTTATTTGCAGATGATACTGCCCATTTTACTTCAACTCCCTAACTATCAGATCTACAAGCAATGAGAAATGATAAACCAGCGCATATGTAGTAATAATTACAGGTTAATAAACTTACACCAGGCCTTGATAAAAATATCTCCTTGATCTTCAGGGAAACAAAAAACACATTTTGATCAAATGGTAATGCCATTTAACAACAACTACCTTCAAAGATCTTCGGCTGTGAATACCTTTGTAGTGAAATAACCTATCTCTTTATCGGTCTACCCGTGCTAATATCCTCACATCAAAAATTTCTTCTTCCACAAGTAATTTGTACAAACTTAGCGTTATGTTCCCTCATGCATTCTTAAAAACATTTCTTATTTCTTAATAAAACCTGTCCTTGTCTATGCAGTACGAGTCTGGAGTTCCTGCGTTTGCAAATAAAATTAACCCACATTAGATGCCATACAAAATAAAGCTATAGGATGTCTCATGCACTGCTGGAATAAGATGATCAAGACTGTCAGATTTATAACAAAAAGCCATCCTGTTAATAAAGCACATGGCCTAATACTTGGAAGGTTATGAGCACAAAATGTACAACAATGTTCCAAAATCACTGCCAACGACTTTATCCTACGTTCTAATTCCAACAATATTTTCTTAGCGTTAGGAGTCCAGTGAGCCTAGTCGCTCAAACAAAGTGTAGGCTATAGTACCAGACCAATATTTAATTTTGTGACTAACTGGTTGTAATGACTTTGTTGAAGTTTTGTTCTGCGGTATTAGCTAGCCAAATCTGCTTAATCGTGTTCTCTGTTGTTTCCCTTTGCTTGGGTTGGTTGATGGGTGGTACCAGCGTTTTGTCCTTTTTGCGCCTTTTCTTATTAATTAACAAACATATTTCCTTACAACACCATTATGCTGGTTGACATGTTTGACCTTTTCCAAGGTTATTCGCAATTTCCGCGCTTGTCCAAAATAAATTGTACTGATTACACCGGGCTTATTTTCCAGGCTGCTAGCCAGCTCGATTTGAAGTAACTGAGCACAAATCTATGGCCAGCATCCAGACTCTCTGTTACATAATTGCGTGGCTAGGCAGCCACGATGTGTCAGCAATCCTATATCCGCGCGAATCTGAATCCCGAGAAGTGAAAGATCTGAGCGGGAGGTGGAAGTTCCGTGTGGATGACTCGCTTGATCGACGGCAAAGCTTCACCGATCAGTGGTGGATGTCGCCGTTGGCAGAGAACGGTCAGGTTATTGACATTCCCGTTCCTTCAAGCTACAATGACATTACGCAGGACAGAAGTATCCGCGATTTTGTGGGTTGGGCATGGTAGGTTCTTTTGACTAAAACCCTTGTCGAAAACAGTCATTTTATCTGTGCAGGGCCTTCGACTATTGTGCACCTTCAAGCACGTGGTGTCCATGTGCCGCTGCAACAATCTGCGAATACTACAGAAGGTGCAGTACCCAGAAAAGTAATCCGGCGAGCAATGTTATCTATCACTGCTTTTAAGGTATGAAACCACATTTTACGCGCCTGGTTCTTGGAACAACAACACAACAGCAGTTTGGCTTCGAATCGGCAGCGCACACTACACAGCAATCGCCTGGATGAACGGAAACGAGGTATTCATAGCGAAATCACCTTGAGGAAGAGATTTAGGCTTGGTAATAACTAACTACATATACATCCGCCAAACTAAAAATTTTGAATGCGCTGATGAACGTAAAGCAAAAAAGCAACTTATTTCCAAATTGGTGCAACAATAATCGTCTACAGAATTAGTCAGGTCTTCAAAATTTCAGTGGCAAGTGCCTACATTACACACGAAGTTTAGTGGCAAGCCTACCACCAATATTTTACAATACAAACAAAATCACATGCATTTTAGCTTAAGTACGCGTTTTGGCAAAACTTTGGATATCATTACAAATCCCAGGTTGTAAAGATTTTAAAAAATGTGCAAATCCATGGCCAACCTTTCATGTTTCATTACCATCTGCTTATCAAAAAGACCGCTATCTTCAAAAAACGGTTTATTTCTTTTTACTGCTGCAGGTGGTCCAGCACGATGGAGGTCACCTACCCTTTGAATGCGAAATGAGTCGCTATTTGCACTTTGATCACTCTAACCGCCTCACAATAGCAGTGAACAACACGCTTACCCCCACCACATTGCCGCCAGGACGAATTCTGCATTATAGCAAAGATGACGGTTATCCTGTAAATTACTTCACTCAAGTAAGAAAATGCTAGGAGTGATTGTAGCATGGCAGTTGATATCATTTCACAATTTTTTCTTTTTTTACCTTAGAGTTACGAATTTGACTTCTTCAATTACGCTGGAGTTCATCGACCAGTCAAACTGTACACTACGCCTATCCTATCCATCAAAGACATCTTCACCACGAATGCGATAAACCAGAGTTTGAATGCAGCCACAATCACCTACAAGGTCAGCATCTCACACCTGACATTGGGGGCAAGTAGCACAAAGAACAATGCCGAACCCAGGGCAAAATATAATGTAGCTACCATTCTGACAGACCGGAAAACGAACAAAGTGGTAGCAAATGCCACCGGTATGGAAGGAACTTTGCATGTAAGCAACCCGAAACTGTGGTGGCCTGTTGGAATGCATGATAGTGACATTGCACATATGTATGTTTTGACAGTTCGCTTATCCTTGGCTGAAAATTCGCAATTGCCTTTGCCTGCAACCGATGTTTACCGACTGCCTATAGGCATACGGACAGTAGCTGCTCAAGGAACGTCATTCAAGATAAACGACCGGCCCTTTTACTTTCTGGGAGTCGGCAAACATGAAGACTGGAACGTCAGAGGCAAAGGGTTCGATTGGCCGATGGTGGTGAAGGATTTTAACCTGCTGCAGTGGCTAGGCGCAAATTCCTTCCGCACCAGTCACTACCCCTATGCAGAGGAGATCATGCAAATGTGCGACGAACAAGGCATTGTTGTGATCGATGAATGCCCAGCAGTGGGTATGCGGTCTGCCGACAATTTTGTTAACGCCACTCTTAGCCACCACCTGGTTGTGATGGAAGAGCTCGTGGAGAGAGACCGGAATCATCCGTCCGTGGTGATGTGGTCCGTTGCCAATGAACCAGCATCCCAACTGCCGCAAGCCGCCGATTACTTTAAGGTAAAGAGCTTCGAACATAATTTTGGTGGTAACTTATGGGCACCGCATACCACTCGTGACACTCCCAAAGGAGCGTTAGAAACCGAGTATAAACGAAACTGAACTGAATCTAGCATTTCACAACTTCTAGTTTACTCGAAAATATTGCAGGCTTTGCAACCAATTAACGTTGCGTAATAATTTTTGTAGTTATTATTTGGCTTAAGTCAGTTGGCGAGAGAACGAAACGTGAAACGTTCCTTTGTTTGCGGGATCGGAGTTAACGCTTGGGCTCTCTACCGCCCGCCACTCATCGGCGGACAGATCACCCCACATCTCAATTGTGTCAAACCAAACAAACAGCAAGTCTGAATGGGCTTCGAGCTCGTGAAGCATAATGGAAAGATCACCATCGATTTCAACAAACGCGCTCGGAATCATTCGTCGCGCTTGGCAACGGGTTGAGTGATGTAAATGAAGCTTGCTTCAGTCAAAATAAACTGAAGACACTGACGAAGAGTGCTGACAAACAAGGCCTACAAATTCTTTTAAAGTCCATTGGCTTGGCGTTGTTCAAGTCTACTTACGTATCACGACGCGAACATTTGATTCATGCCGTCAATCGACCACTGTTGGCCGCAGTTTTACTTTCAACGTAATAGAACACTAAAATATTGCGTAATCATGCACAAGGTTCTATTGAAAGCCTTATTGGACCAGTGTTTGCGAGTCTGCGTCATGTTTCTTTGCCGAGGTTGCAAGATTGTTGAGTAGAAATTTTTACCGCGAAAATGGGTCACACAGCCTACTTAGCAACCGAGACGTTTGGTGCACATCCACTAAAACCTGGGCTGTGATGATGCAGATTTAAATCAAACCATTGATGTAGTACCGAATAACGAAGACGAAAAACGATACTTCTTTTTAAAAACTGAACAATAGATATAATATGAACATTTCTGTCAAGATTGTCATTGAAAGAACGCGAGAGCTGGATGAAAGCCGACCAGTTACATTCGTCTGCAACGCACAATACGATCACGACGTCGCGACTCCGTTTGTGGATGTCGTCAGCATCAACCAATACGAAGGCTGGTACAGCGATCCCGGCCATACTGAAGTAATCGTTCCCCGCTTAACACGATACATTGACCAATGGCATCAGGTAACCTGGCGAGAAGTATGCACCGCAGCAATAAACGCTCGACAACTTTTTAGCATGACGTCATTGAAGTCCCCGCTTGCTTATATGAAAGATCAAATTCTGTCGTGTGAAATTTTCGAATACATATAAGCCAAGAATGTATATTTCTAAGTATGTGGTAAGGAACTTTCCGAAAATCAAGTGTTAACATATTTTTGATTGCTTTTAACAGGTAAGAGCGAAACCAATCATCCACATGGAGTGGGGTGCTGGAGCTATAGCTGGTTTTCATGCTAACCCGCCACTGATGTACACCGAAGATTACCTCTGTGACGTCATGCAACAGCACTTCCTTGTGTTTGATGGCGAACGAAACAAAACCTCGCCCTATCTCGTCGGAGAAATGATATGGAACTTTGCTGATTTTCTCACAGCGCAAACCACAACCAGAGCAGACGGGAATCGTAAAGGTCTGCTTACACGAGAGCGACAACCGAAGTGGCCCGCTTATGTCATCAGGGAGAGGTACAATAAGCTTAGAAACCAGACAGCAGCAACTCAGGTCTGCTGCGATGAAAGTCAAGATGTTCAGGCACAACTTGATGAGCTCATCAACAATAAAGTGCATTTCATCAAGGATCTATTGTAACGTTTAACTCTCTATTGGTGTCGATACCAGACACCCAAGAACGCCATGTCACATTTTTCGCGTCGATTCAAAGTAAGCATCAGCCTTTCCAATAATACTGTGCACTTATTTATCGATTGCTGCGCTTCTATTCGTCACCGTGCGGTCAACGCCAGCATGGACTCTGCTGCTTCAACATGCTTCGTACTCCTGTTTATTAAAGATGGCAACAACGACTCAAATCACAATGCTTTCACACCTGGTGTGGAAAATTATATGATGACGATTTTTGAATCAGCAATCATCCACTCAATTTAGCGATGATAAAATACAATCTATGTGGTGTTTTGCAAAATCCGTCACACCGTTGCTGTCATACCCATGTTTTTGTTTTTTTTATAGTGCGTCATAAATGTATTGCTGCGCGCGAATGCAAGAAATGACATTGAAATATGTCAACTGAATTTTCCAAAACCATGCTCTTTTCAGTCGTTTGAATACAAGGTTTCACTGCAAGTAGTTAGGAAGAACATGACAGTCCAAATACAGTGGACTCGAGAAAACCTTGACGCGCGACACCTCCCCCCACTGGTCAACAAGCCAAGAATATAAGCAAAGTTGAAGTCTGAAGAACATTTTCAGAAAGAAATCGTGTTTGGCATTAATTACCAAAGTTCAGATGCACAGTGCATCAGTGCGAATAAAGACTCAGGTCTGAACTGGAAGTCTTCACCATAACTTGGTCCCCAGAACACGCAGCTTATATTTGAGATCGGCAAACTTTAAATGAACTTTGCTGCAAACCATTTCGAAAACACTGTTGTCACAAAATGTATGTTGCCATACCAGTTTCCAAATGGGGAATGAAGCATCGGCATGAGGTAACTCATTGTAGTTATGCCAGAGCTACAATTGATTGACATCATTTTATGTGATAATCCCACTACCAACAAGTCTTGGTGAGAGTAAATAAAGCTTGCACTTCCAATGAGTTCTCAGCAACAAATCTAGCGGCTCCGCGATTGGAATACCGGGTTAAAGCCTGGATCGAATAACAGACTTGCGAAGTGAACCACTGAAGTGCCCCAAGCTTCGCAGGGAAAGTAATACTTAAATAAACAGGACGAAACCTCGGTACATTACATACGTGGGACGAAATGCAAAACCGGAAAGTTTGCGTCAACCTCATAAAATTAAAAAAATACTTGCTCGTTTGACTCCTCAACGCAGGTTATGAGGAGTTTGGATTTACCTATACGAGTTTACAGCTGTGGAAACTTCCAAGATTAAAGCAAACCTCTTTATATATCGAACGTCAACAGCTTGTCCTACTCACAGACATGCAATCCGCTAGTTTCGACTCGATTCCTTCGCCTTGACGTTGCGACTGGCGCAACTCCAACTGCGCTTCGTGTACTTCTCGGTCGGCGGCGACCACGGCATCCTGAAAAAAGCGCAGTAAATGAGACTGACAGCATCTAGTGTACGCAGTGCGGGAGAGCACAGGCCATTGTTGAAAGGTTTGGCAAGTTCGCAGTGCTTCATTACCGCAGCGTTGCGGTACAACAAACTGTGTGGTTGTACAGGAATACCAGAGATTTAGCAGTTATGTTTCGTTCAACAGCTTGAAATTCGACACTCGGACTTAGAAGTTAGTTTGTCAGACACTTAAACACAGTTAAAAGACCTTTATACAGCAAAAGGTCCCACAGTGCAGCCTATTCACAGATGTTGCAAGCATTCATTGCTCCCTCACCTGCTTCTCCTGCTCGAGCTGCTGCGCCAGACGGTCGATGTCGCGGAGTTCGGTGTGCAGTCGATCGACCTCGCGATTCAAGCGCTGGCTTTCTGCGACCGACAATGCTTTGCTTTCTTCCAACTCCCTGATGCGATCTTCTAGCTCTTGGTTGGTTTGTTGCAAGTAGTCGACCTGAAGCAATGTGTAAACCAATGCAGAGACTGTCGAAGCAGTACATCGTGAACTAAAATTTCACAAATTTGAATGTTAAATGTAGGGAGCTTGGTGGAGTCAGCAAATCTTCACAAATGCGGACATGGAGCGAGCATCACAGTATTTGATCACAACTACGGAGAAAGTTGAGATCAGTGGTGTAGGTGTGACGCCCTCCGTCGAAACGCAAGCATTTTGAGAAGAGTGGTACCGCTCTCATGATCAGCAGCTGTTTAACAAGCAAACTATAATATGGGTTAAATATTTATCTGCTGTGTACATCATTTGCGCTCAGCGGCAGGTCGACAGTCGGGCGCAGACCCAATTGCGGCAAGCCAAGAAATAAGCAATACCATCTCGTAAATATTTGAATATTCAGTAATCACAATACACGCCTGTCTGCACGCAACAAATTTTTCAGGCAAGCTTAGTGAATGCTCCAACTACGTAACATCCATTCATTCGCCGCACGCTTTTACACCAACTGCAATCGAACAGTTTGAACTTTGCATCAATGCTTCGCCATAGATATAGTAACCTACAGGCCTCTGTCTTTCACAAACGTTGAACAGACTTTCGTGATTGTCCTTCCTTACGATGGTGCTTCGTCAGAACGAGCGTCAAAGGTCAATTTAAGCTTCGTCGTCTTGAGACTGATTTTCAAAGTGCATTTTAATTCTTGGCTTCGGGCTTCAGTTCATTCACATGTAAACGTGTTTATTCATATTCATGATCGCTTTTCCGATTTTCCTACTGCCGGAGCATTCATTTAAGACAAGTACCTGCAAATTGAGATGCGAGATCAGTCTTTCGTTGCTGCGGTTCTTTGCTTCCAGTGAAACCACATCCTGGGGCCGACCACCCTCCAGTGAACGGTTCAATCGATCGATCTCGCGGTCGCGACCTTCCACCTGAGAAGCAAACCACAGAAGTTAGCATAACATGTTTATCCAAGGCACATAATTTGGTTTCTTCAGAGTAAAAAATTCCAACGGCTCATCACATAAACCTAATGGCGCCAGACAGACACCGATGCCGCACTGCACATCTTGATTTAATACCTTCTAAGACAGCAATGCCCCGTAACATCTTACATCTGGCATGGCTCACCACACATCAATAGTCAGATGTTACGCAAGGTTCTAAATAACACATCAAGGAAATTCTTCTGCACCTTCATAGTGCAACAGAGTTGGACTAAAAAGGGTCGAACGCGTTTCGCACACGTGTACGAAGTTCAAAAAAGTATTTTGGTATGCGAAAAACAAAAAATATACTTGGTTAACCGATGAAATAAAAACGCATTGAAAGCAATAGGCGCATTCCTCATCAGACAATTTTGAAAGTCGGCGTGCTTGCTCCCATTTGATAAAAAAACCTCGGTCTGTTCAGACTGGCTTAAGAAAAAAATGAAGATGGAACCTGGCACCCATGCACTTCATACGTACTGGAACTCCGAAGACCATCTACCGTCACATTGGGGAACTGACTCAGGCCTTCACGGTTTACTATACAGCAGGGGTCTCCAAACTTTTTTGTCCGAGGGCCACATAAGCTATTACACAACAGTTCGAGGGCCTGAAATCTTACGCACTGTGATTGTTTCGTAATGTGTTACATTCTACGAAACCAACAAAATTTTCGTAATTATGTTATTTTTTCATTATTAGCAAAACGTTTTCGCGGGCCGGATTTGGCCCGCGGGTCGTAGATTGGAGAACCCTGCTATACAGTATTCGCGAAGGATTTCCGGCGAATACTTAGGAATTCGGATAAATATTAAAGATCGCTGATGGTGTATTTACTGTTCTATTTTTCTGAACGCTACGCGTACTAGAAGGCAGAGAAGATGCGCAAATTCCACTCTGGTATTGCGATTTCCTCGGTGTAGGCTACACATAGCGACAGCAGGGCTCTATCAAATATCAGGAAATCAATCGCTTACGACAATTAATCAACTCGCAAGATTTGCCAGCTTTCAATGTTCATGCTATACTAATGAAGCAAACCTTTAACCAAGCATACCATTCTGTTTCAGTATTGCCTTACTGTTGAAATTAGTTAGGTGCATTCATTCATTTCCAAACAGCTTGTAAGAGGCAGCTACTTATTGCAATAAAATCTGTTCAAAAAGGTCTACTGTAGTCTACGCATGAACCGATGTGTAGTTTACATCCTGCAAAAAATGCAGCATTACTGCGCAAAGAAGCAAGTTTTTGTGCTTCTGTCATCAAAAGCAATCTTTTTGCTCACTACTTTCGGTGGATTTCAGTTAGTTCTTGCATTCGACTTATTTTGCTTTGTAGCACTAGGATATCTTGCCACTGTGGCTAAGAAACCAGCGCAAGAAGTGAGGTACATTATAGCAAGTCTCATTCTTTGTTACAACATGTATACATTAAAGTTAGAGTGAAAAGTTTTTAGCAGACAAATCAGGTACCTACATAGGCGTAAGTGAAGGGGCATCGAGGAGGCGGTTCTCTCCCACAGTGATACAAAATGGTCAAAAAAAACGCAGCGTCATTTAATTTTAGGGGCAAATGAAAAAACAGGGCAGTGAGGTACTGGTATTGAAAGTTGTGGAATGAAACGTGTAAAGAATGGAGATGATCGCTAAAAGACGTGAAGCGCTGATATTTTTTGGTTTCTGGTTCGTAAAATCGATACCGCATTTGCTCTTCGCTTTACATTTACGGAAAATTTGCTAAAACTTTGTCAAACTGTCAGACTATGGATGTAGACTTCCAGAAAAGTTTAAATCGTGCCTGGCGTCAGAAATCGACGCAATGATATTTTTAAGGGCAGACGGTTTTTACGTCGTGAATCGCCTTCCCGTACAGTATTGCTGCCGCTATGTTGCTCCCTCAAAAACTGATACATATGGGTCGTGGAGTTTATCTGGCTTGTTAAGAGTGAGATGGCGGGGGTGCTGTTCTATTTTCATAACTCGCTGCCAAACTCCGCCGGGTAACGCTCTTCACTCAACTGCTTTACGGTTTTCAGTTTAATAACCCGTTGATCCCTGATTCCAGCACGACTGTATCCTGGCTTTTAAGGGCATTCCAGAACCGGATTTATACCTCTCTAAACATCATCGCATTGGGTTTTTCTAACAGTGGAAACAAACTTCAACGGCATTCTTAATCTGGTTCATCAATTCGGTGAACTAATGACGAAACCGTACTAACTTCGATTCAGATGCACTTACCTTATCGCAATAACCAAAAATTAAAGCTGTTCTACAATTCTGTGCAGCTTCCAAAGACGCAATTGTAACAGATAACGTTCAGTAAATGTGTACGGGTGAGAAATGGCCGCTACAGTTATCCTTTTTCAATCCTTTTTATGAGACCACGGAAAACGGTAAGAAGGCTTTATACCAGAAACAGTAGGCATGAGAGAAACTAAATTCTTAACTGCTAGGTGCTGCTGAACTTTGTATTAACTTTACAAACTGTTTCGTTGATAACCTACCTGCGGACTGGTGGAAGGTTTCGTTCTCCTCCTGTATGACATATACCTCCACGCTTATGCTGGCCACAAGTAAAAGCCAATTTGTTCCTCTAATAAGTGCCAACTAAAAATATTTACACATGAATAGTTGCAGTGAACAAAAACTGAAAAACTTCAGATACATCATACGACTTCAAAGCAATTTTTCCAAAATATCCTCCGTCACTGCAGAGTTGATAGACACCTAGTCGCTATGGCAACAACTGAACTGCAAAAACTTCACAATAAGTACGTTCTTACATTTTCGACGAGCCTAAACTTTCTGCAGTTATTTCAGCCTGGTTCGTAATCAGCACCTCATTCCATCACAGCCAGCCAAGGCGCCGCCTGGAAAGTATTCGATTTTTGGCAACAATGATCGGCGATCACAGAGAAGCAGTCGCTAACATTATCCGTTAGAAGTGTTAACGGAAAAAATCCTGAGTTGCTCAACTTGCTCAAACACGCCGACTCGCTGCCGTGTATCTACAGCAGCTAGCCGGCAGAAAGCTATTGTTACATGAGGCCGACTACAGTCGTAGTAAAGCGGCGATCGTCGTTAAGTTTCCTTTATTCTCTTCGGCGCTGTCAAGCATACAATGGGTAAGAGTGCAGAGCAAAGCGACATTTCTCACAGCGACGATGAGATCGCTAAGGGGCCACTCAGCTAACATTTTTCAAATCGGTTGCCACGGCGGTTCGAGCGTGACGATTGGCTCAAACGCAACCAATCACACCAATGTGTGGATAGTAAACGATAGGTAATTGACGGGTTCTGCGCGAAGTTGGTAAAGGATTGGCCGCTCGGAAATGATGGTTTTATTGCGTGAGCAAACAAAAGTGAAATGCCTGGAGTTTTGGACTCCGCAGGTTTTTTTGCCCGCAAAGATAATCCTCAGGGCTTACCACGTGCAGTCCGTATCGAGCGTACGATCAGCGACGGGTTGCACAACGCTGGTTTTTCTTTATTTGTTCAATCAATGTAAAGCGAGCTTAAAAATGATGTGGCTTACAGTT
>Ga0210059_1009818_pt1 | contig 14869 bp, 9 predicted proteins | sample Ectturendosymbi2_FD_188042 | JGI IMG/M metagenome (GOLD analysis project Ga0210059, IMG submission 188042) | Ecteinascidia turbinata endosymbiont from Florida, USA - Sample 2 (SPAdes) (version 2) | ecosystem: Host-associated > Tunicates > Ascidians > Unclassified | place: Key West, Florida...
GTATGTGCTACCTACCAGGTTGATGTATGTGCTACCTACCAGGTTGATGTATGTGCTACCTACCAGGTTGATGTATGTGCTACCTACCAGGTTGATGTACAAGAATGCAGAAGCAGAACATTGTGCAAATGTTTTCACATATGTTAACACTTGTGCGAGCTCTTAGCGATGCAATTTGAAAAACTTAAGTTGTTTTTTTCTGTCTAGTTTTTGTAGGCCAGGTATATCATGGCAGATATGACGTCATCGTCTGTTTCCATGTTATATTTAATCCTATATTTAGGCATTGCCTTTGGCAATTTTTTTGAAATCTTGAACAGAGAAACCTGAACAGTTTTCGATATGCGCCGTGAATAATATAAAGTGCACTGTCGCACGTCATTAAATGTTAAACCAGCAGAACACCGTGTATGGCATGGGATGGGACGCTCGATATTCCTGAGAGATAACCAATCAATGTTCGGTTTGTATTTGGCCATGTCTTTTCCAACACAACAGCAGCCTATTCAAATGTTGCAACAGAGGCCTTAACCAATCAAGGTCACATCAGGGCAACCAATCGCAAAAACGAATTCATTCAAATGCAATTCAAAATTACGCGCCAACGACTGGTTTCTTGCGAGCCAAGGATTAAAGCGTGTGTCGCGTCAGAACTCAGTATATACCTGCGGAAAGGTCGGTCACGTTCACCATGATAGATCCGTTTTGGCCAGCGCTAGCAGAAGAAGAGAAAGTTGCCGCAATCTGTGGTTGCGCCGTTTCGAACACTGTGATGATGTAGTTGCTAGCTCCCGGAGCTTCGGAAAAAACTATGTCGGAGCTGTTGTGTTTTGTGTTTTCCACACGAATGTCTGAAATGACGCCAGACGGACAGTCCTTGTAGGGGATGCACCTGTAATGCAAGATACATCAGCAAGGGTTAAACTGATTCCTTGCATTTCTGAAAATCACCTGTTAATGATCGTCACAAGCGCGGTATAACGGTTTAAACATTGACATTGTTTCTGTAGAAGAGATGTACTAACAAATGTGCCAAGCAAGAGCTCAAAAATTTTAAATGCTAAGGATTGTCCAAGCCCTTGCTCCATTATGACTGAAAACAAATTAAAGAAAAAATTTCTTTGAAAACCTTGTTACAATGCGTTGTAGAAGCGTTTCTACGGCGCAAGTTTCTAAAAAACCGTTTGTTCTATTCGTGTGCACAACGTCAGAACATTAGCAGATTTATTCAGAACACTTGGCATTAAGATTTTGTGTTATGGCTTTACCAATAGACGCTATGCCTTTTTTAAACAACATTGTCTTTTTCAGTTTCATTAAGAGCAACCCAAAACTGTCAGATTTTAAAAGCACAGTTGTCTGCAAAGAACATGGTTTTATCAAACAAGCGTTTAATATCAAAATTAACAGACTTGCGTAGTATAGCAAACTTAAAATCGACAGGGAGAAGTATGCGCCGTGATCAGTAACTGGTGGCAACTCAAAAAAGCGACGCAGATAAGCCCTTCAGCTGGAAGTAATTATGAGCAAAATAGACTGCAACCGTCAGAAATATGTAATGTGACGTCAATATGTTTCAATAGTTTAAACAAAAACACCCACATGCTGAAGAAACAGTCAGAGGTGGGGTTTACGTGGCTTGCTTTGCGTTTTTGTTGAAGATGGAACTTTTGGTAATAGCAAGAGATTGACAGGCATTCTTTACATTAATTAGATGTAGCTCGTCTGTCAACAAAATAATTCAAAACCTCGAAAGCGTTTAGCATGACACTAACCTTCCTTGGTGTAAGACCGGCAACTCGATCGGGCAACTGCATCGGGGAGTGCAGACCAAAATACAAGGTGGACCAGCTTCACCGTCGGCACAAGTTCGGTTGCACGGGCTGGCGCAGGGCATGTAAACAAGATTACTCGGACAACTTACGGCTGCAGTAGTTGAAGCAGTGGTGGTGGTAGTAGAAGAGACTGTAGCAGATACGGTTGTTCCTAGATCATACGCAAAGGCAATCGTTAATAAATTCAGGAAATCACTTTTGATTGACTTTAGTGAGATGCTTCGCAAGTCAAAAGAAGTTACTGATCTGCTGCAAGGCAGTTTTTGACGTTACAGCAGTTGAACGTTTGCAAGCAAAGCATCATATAAACCAATCGCCACCTTTTACTAAATGATAAACGAGCATGATCTCAACGGTTTTCTAAAACATAGCTTCGCTTTCAGGCTCGGAGGGAACAAGCAAGCAAAACACAGATTGCAAAAAGTATTACTAGAGCAATCCAGTTCATCGGAACCATCAGTGCAATCTGCCAATCCATCGCAAACTTGGTTACGTGGGATGCAGCTGTTGTCCGAACAACGAAAGCTATTGGCAGTGCATGCATGAGCTGGAAAATAAAGAAAAAATCACATGTGGCTTAAAATTACGTTGGTATTAAGATAATTTACCAGGAAATGTAACGGACGGTTATTTAAAAGAAAGTATAAGTAAATTATACAGAGACTTATCACAAACGCTGTACATTAAACAAGGGGTATTGAACATATACCATCATCTTGTATATCTTCATAGATATCGCCAGTACTTGCAGTTGTCGGGGGTTGTTGGCACGGTCCAGGGGATAATTTAATGTCATCAATGGCGATGTCTGATCTCACAGTACTGCCTCGAACGCCTTCGAAACCAATCTGCCAGTGACACAAACATTGAAAATTAACTGGAATGAAAATACGTGAAATGCCCAAAGGGCTTCTGTTGTATTTTGTTGATAACTACTAGAGGAGAATACACACCCGCACTAATGATGAAGAAGCAGCCAGGGGGATTTTAACGTTCTGCCACGTTCCATTGCTGGAAGTGGGCATAGTGGCGAGATGTTCTCCTGAGTTATTCGTGAACAAACGAAGTATGTTTAAGATTCCAGTTTGGTCTCCGACGTTGTGATACCAGAAATCAAGGCAGTAGCCTGATGGATCTGCAAACATTGCAGCATTGAAAGTGAGGAGTACGCATTATTATACCCGACTTTAGGTAATTAATGAAAAAAAGCAATATCAAAAACTGTACCCGCAAGTGTCAAAATTTTGCATGGGAAAAGACCGATCACCGTATTAACCATAGCAGGAAAACAAGAAACAAGGGTGTAAAATTGAAATTTTTTCAACTTGTAAACATAAGCCTATAAAGCAACGCCCATCGAATTTCGCATTACATCTCCAAAATGTAATTGTTCGCCAGCATCAAACTGCCTATTTCGTCAAGCCATTTAATGCTTTCATGAGAATGAATTTGCGTCCTTTTGCTCAGCGATGTGCAGCATCATTTACTTTTCTTAATCTCTTCACATCAAATAACTGATGCTTTTCACTTGATTTTTTTCCTATTTTGTAAATTTGCTGCATGAAGATGAGTCTGAATCAAACACACATAACGAAGCAACTACTACGCCATACTGTTGCTGCAAAGCAAAGTTCAGTGTTTTCGTGGTAAAAACGTGAGGGTTTGTAACAATACGCTAGATGTCAACAAACAAGGTATATCAGGAATTTTGGTCTATTGACATCGGTTAACAACACAATGTACCGAGGCAGCCTAATTTTTTTATGCTCTTGGCGCTATTTTCAGGGAAAGTTTATTGAAATTACGGGAAATTTCAAAGAAGAGTTGGAGTCAAAATTGAGGGAGTGACAATTTTTTATTGGAAACGGCTTCCACCCCCTTTATCTGAAAAAATATTTCCCATACGTCTATTACAGTGACTAAAATGCTAAAATTGCTTAAAGAAGACCATCAAGAAAATATGAACACACGTAAAGGTGCATTCCTCCTGCCAACAATGTGTATAGTTAAGCAAGGTCCAATTACCTCAAAATTAGAGCAAAACATTTTGCAAAAAGTGAATTCACAGATTGCAGCCTAAATACCTTGGGTGTCTACAGTCATATTGCAAAGGATTGGCGAAAATTTGAGCTGTGTCTTCTGTCAAACATCTGAGTAATATCACAAGGTCGAAAGAATTCCTAGACACGCCGGTAGCAAGTACAAGAGTTACTTACCAGGCAGCGTAACTGCATGAGACAACAGTAAGGCGGTGGCACCAGCTCTTTTTTTGGAAGCTTCAATGTAAGCATATCTCCCGTCTGCAAAAATGAAAATCTTTACGCTGTAAGAGGCAAGCCACTCGTAGAAAAATATTAGCTTTCCTTCACGCTATCTTATGTATGAAACCAATTTTCTACTGTAACCTACAGTATATCACAATATTGCCTTTATTTGAGTGACTATAAGTTCTCTGCAATCGCAAAAAGATTCATAATTTTCGTCTAATATTCAAAATAGTACAGAAATGACCCTGCGACACAATTGCAAAGAACTCAAGTATTGTGGAAATGAGGTTACATGGGATCAGGGGCGTAACGAGGGGGGCAGAATTCCCCGAGTGCCGAACTACTATGGGAGCACCGAATGACTGCGTGGGGCTCCGAAAAGTCCCAACAATGTCACAAGTACTTTCTTCAAAACATTTGCTTCCAAAAGACCTCAGTTTCGAATATGGGGGCGCCAACTTTCTTCTTGCTCCGGGCGCCATCTAACCCATTGGCGGATACAGGTGGGGGCTAAGGGGCTGAAACCCCCCCTAAATTTTTTCAGATACTTTTTTGATCAATGGTTCCCGACACAGAAACGTCCATTGGGACGTTGGGGTAATTTTTTTGTACAGCCTTTAAATAAACCATTTCTTGCACAGGGATAGGGACGTAAATATTATATGCAAGGCTTATTTTGCCGAATTTGGGCAGTTCAATGTGCATATTTGACTATACATGAAAGTTCTAATAAACAAGTTTTTATACAAAAAAATATGTTCCCAATATTATATAAATACGTAATTGTTTACATAAAGTATTACATTAGGCTACATATACATTATATAAAGCGCACATACATAGGCGTAGCGAGGGGGGGGCAAGGAGCCATGGCCCCTCCAAATTTTTAGAATATCTAGTCATTTTGTGCTTTAAGAGCACTATCTCAAACAAAATATTGTTGCTCAATTACAATCCAACCTTTTGACCCACCCAAAATTTTGGGCTGGCCATGCCACTGCTCACGTAAATATTTAAACTCTTGTTTCATTTGGGTAAGATTGGGCTTCTTGTGGACAAAAGACAAATAAGCAGCAGACTCAAAACTGTCGCTATAGAAAGTTTTCAATAGGGGGTTTTGCGTTTGTGCGGGGCACTTGACAATCTACATATTGACAAAAACTCCACTGATTTATAGTGTTTCATGTTTCAATTTGGGGGGCTTGGAGCTTTGTTTGGGGGGCTAAGCTCACCAAAACACCCCGTGGCGACGGGACTGAGCAGACTGTGGACAAACTGCAGATCATACTATTTTTTCCTAAAGCTTTTATGAATGAGTGCAGTTTATGTTATTGCTGTAGCTAAGTGAAGGCATTAAAACTACGCTGCAATGAACTTACAATGCAGTTAACTACAGGCTTGGTTAGAGCGCTCAGTGATAGCATAAATTCCAAAACAGCAAACCTAACCGTAAAACGTCGCATACATGTCAGGTAGGCTTAAGATGAAGTGCGCTAGATTAGCTGTAGGCTATGCTAAGATGACTACTGACTGGCATCAGACCTGCCAGCAGGGGTGTAGTGGGGTAGGAACGCGTGGGAACGACGTTCCCACACCTTTTTACACTATAGTAACGTTACTTGAACATTTAGATTTTTCATTTCAATTGTACGTGTAGCGCCTGGAGCAGCATAAATGAATAAACGACAAGTTATCCCGTGTATAGCATCGTAGCACCAAAGCGAAACAGGAAGATCCACAGTGGAATTTCCTTTATATTTGGTGTGGGAACAGCATTCCACACCTCTTTTTTGGCAATAGACCCCTGCCTGCCAGCAACAATTATTGGACAAAAGGTCAGCTCAGCACGAAATCAGATGCTTTTTTATTGACCATTATTATGCTGTCTCTAATATTTTTTTTCAACCTACTGTACGGTATTTCCAAAATTGCGTTACCGCGATATAGTCGAATTTCGTACTAAAAATTGAATGGATGAAAATTTGGTCATTGACTAACTGCAAATTTCACGTTTCCCGCTGTGACATGGAAAAATATTGTCTGATCATTTTCAATGCCCTTGTGATGCAATAAACACCTTCCAGAGCAAGGTGCCAGCATAATCATTGCTTTCGAGTTTTTTGGTATGTTTGTCTCTACGCGTACCCCAAATGTTTTTGAGGGGAGGGAAAGTTGTGCTTGTTTTCGAAATAATATACTTTTTATTCGACCTTCAAGGTATTTTCTATGGTCAAATGTCTTCAATAATCGAGAGCATTTTGTTTTAAATAGTTTATGATTGATAGTTTGCCACTGATAGGGAGGTATTTTTGTAAACAAATTTCGCCATTTTGGCTAAACAATCGTGATGTGCAGGGGCGTGTAACGAGGTTAGATGGCGCTTGGGGCAAGACACAAGTTTGGCGTCCCCATGTTCGAACCTGAGGTCTCTCGGAAGCAAATGTACTGTTTTGAAAAAAGTGCTTATGACATTGTTGCGACTTTTTGGTTACCAGCAGTGATTCGACGCCCTAAGAATTGTGCCCCTTGCCCTGCCCCCCTCGTTACGTCTCTGGTGTTATTCAATAAAAATCGGAAAGTTTTCCGGATATAAACAAATTTCCAAGTCCGAACGTTATGAACTTCTATTCCATGAACATCTGCAATTTTCGAACACAATTCGGCATGGATCTTGCACAGACTGCCAACAAAGGTTACTGGAGGCATTTCACGTTTCTTCGTGTAGTTTTTGTGTCACTACTATGACTGCCTCACGCGTTTTTTCGGCGTGGACCTGTGATTGTTTTTCTAATAACAAAAACTTTTCCGAAATTCAACAAGTTACTTTTTTAAGGTTAGGTAAGTTTGATAATAATTTCTGAATTGTTTTGAAGGCCGCTTCTGCTCCGGAAACGTCTTAGTAAGCCTGGGTAATGGTGAGAATACGATTTGGCCAAAATGTGTATGGTTTTTACCATGTTCCTTAAAAAATGTTACCTGAGCAATTGGGTCTTCACCACTATGCAGTCAGTGCACATCCGGATGAACTCGTCTTTTAGTCCCCCCCCCTTAAAAAATCCTGGATCCGCTTATGTAACCTTGTTACGCCCCTGCACAGGATGCTCGCACAAAGCACAAGAGCAGACAAACATCAATTGAGCTTGCATGAACGATGACTAAGTGTTTCTTACAAACGAAAATTTGCAGAAAAAAGCACAACCGTAATACGTAGTTCACAATTAAAAACATATTTTTTTGATTGCTGATTTTATTTTGTGAGTGAAAAACAAATTTAAGCAGTTAATCTGCTGCTGTTTTCAATATTTAAATGAGGTTCTTCTGCTTAATGCTTTGAGCCAGTTGTTGCAATCCACTGATTAGCCGCACTAGATCTCGGGGCAGGTGTTGAGCAGCCATTCGATGGTCTCGTCATCAAGGACCCTCAGGCCATGCGGTTCATAGGGAAGTCGATGGATTCGACAGTGAAGGACATGGTCACTCTCCTGGAATGGTCATGGTCACCCTTCTGGAATGGCCCTGCCAAGAATAGCATGTGGTGTCAAACGTTTCCGCTATTGCTTACACAAATGGGTATGGCCCGTTCTGCGGCTTATGAGTGTGGTGAAGAGGAATAGACCGTTGACTATGCTGTCCTCATCTGTCCAACTCATCGACCACCTCGTGGAGTGCATGGTCTGACTGTTCTGGATGACGGACCATCGAATGGCCGCTCAGAACCTGCCCCGAGGTCTAGTGCGGCCTAGCAGTGGATAAGGACTCGCTCAAACGATGAAGGAGAAGAACACCCCAAAGTAGTTGAACTTTTCCATATGCAGCAGTGTAATGCCGCTCACTTGTAGCGCGCACTGACTTAGCTTTCTGGAGAGACATATTGTCTCAGTCTTTTTAGTGCTAATATTTATTCCGGTTTGGTCGCACGCAGCGGACAATCCATCAAGTGCATGTTGAAGACCCTGTTCAGAGGATGTAAGGAGTAGCAAATCGTCCGCAAAAAAGCAAACGGTAAATCTCGCAGCTTCCCACAGTGACACACTCGTCGACTCGGCTGTGACTGCAGGCCCGTAGCCATGGGGGGCATTCGGGCGAGGTGTCCCCCAAATTATGCTGCGCCCAGAATAATTTGTTTTAAACATAAAAAACAAAATATTGCTCCCCTAAAAAGTATTTTGCCCCAAACCTTAAAGCCTGGCTACGGGACTGTGTGACTGTCTATCCAATTCATATAGCAGACTATGAAGAAGAGTGGTGGCAGTGCACACCCTTGTCGGAGTCCAACATTCACGATGAGTGGTTGTGATTTAGTTTCGCCAACACGGACACACTTTTGACCAGCAATACAATGATTTGACGGCCAGTAACAGGCGGTCGTCAACACCGTACTCCCACAACACTCCCCAAAGCTTTTCTCGAAGAACCCGATCGTATGCTTTCTCGGTGTCGATAAAACGTGCGCAGACATCTTTGGCATACTCCCAGCATTTCCACAAATTTGCTGGAGAGTGAATATTTGGTCTGCATTGCTACAGCCAGGACGATAACCGCTATGGCTATCTGCCAGCTTTGGTTCAATTATTTCGCGGCACCTTTTGTCAATCAAGGCACTTGACATATACTTGTCCAGGAAGGCAAAGGAGATAGATGCCCAGACGGTTACTAGTTAGTGCATTCTATCCTGCAGTACCGCAGCCAGGTGGTGGGCAACAGGGCAATTGCCCCTGTTGTCAAAAGAGGCCATACCGAAATTTGCAAAATCATGTTTAGTTGTTAGGTACAACAATTTACAACCATTCCCCGCCCCGAAATTATCAGCTCGTTGCGACCCTGCTATCCTGTCTCCCTTTTTGAATGAGGATGATCACCCCGATTTGTCAATCTTTTGGTGCTCTTCCAAAATTCTAGGCGAATTTTCTCACACTATTCAGCCAATGAACTAACTCATTCTCTGTTCAGAGTTTTGAGCATTTTCACCACAACGCATTGTTTCTGTCCACCTACTTGAGAAACGTATCTTATAAGCAAAACCTTTGCCTTGGGGGATTAACCACTCTCTTTTGAATGCAACTCATTGCGAGTGGTAGCAGAAGCACCTTATAGTGCCTATGATAGAAACGGTATTTGTTTCGTGAGTGGTTAAAGTATAAAACGGAAGATCAGTTTCATTTTTAACCAAAGGCAGCTTTTAATGAAATCTTAACTAGACTTTCCGAGACCAGCCGATATATCTGTCGCCTGAGTTTCGTGAAACCTATGAGACTTCGCAACATATATCCAAATGTTAGTCGACGAATATATCTCACTGAAACGTTTCTGAAAGTTGTTGCTTAAGCCTTAAGTTTATTCTTTTGTTGCTTTTCACTATAGTTAATCATATTGTGTGTGTGTTTCTGCATGTTTACGTTTATGCGTGCTGGTCAATCGTGATTCTGCCGTTTGCTATGTATATTCAGTGGCGGCCCGTATGTAGGTACTGCGGAACTGCATCACCCCCTATACTTCCACACTATATTTCGTTTTTAGTTCAGTTTATTGTTTTACTTTTATATTTAGTTTTACATTGTGGTAATCTGGTAGTGAGACTTACTTGCAGTGATAACATCTGGTATTCATTTTTATTTTAGATAGCAGAAGTTAAGGTGAAAAAATATGAATGAAATAGACATGGCGTCGTGCCTGCTGCACAAATTTTTTTCTTTTATCGGTATAGTCGACTTTGTACCTCATTGGAAGGTGCAGTGCCGGATTAACAATAGTAGCAAATGTTGCAATTGCTACGGGGCCCACGCTTTTGGGGGCCCCGTGAACATTTGTGTTAAATTTGTTTTCATTATATGCAAGGATGTGTATCAGAATTTAGGTGCCCGAGGCAAATTTTCAGAAAGAGCCCCTATATTTTATACATGAAATACAGAAACTTTATTCGCTGAAAGCAAGACAAATTTTTCATTTTGTCTGGAAATTTGCTTCTGCTTGAAAGTAGATTTCACATTGTAAGTTATTTGAAGTCAGTTGACTTTAAATTGTTCTTTATCTACACATTAAAGTTGAGGGGACCCTTTTAGCACTTTGGTCATGGTCAACATAATTTTTGCTTTATTTTGACAAACCTAAGCAACAGTATCACTCACCTCAGCAACAAAACATGCTTCAGAGCTCATTAAATGCGATCCTAATCTATAGTGATTAATCAGCTTTTTAACAAAACAATGTAAAAAATAAATGCAAAACTCTCAAAAAGAGGGGCCCAAGACGATCACCTTGTTTGCCTCCCCTAATATCTACCCTTGATTATATGTATAGAATTTTTCAGTCCAAGAAAGTCACTGTTTTTCTAAATTTGCAATAAGAAATTAAGCAAAAATTTTCAATTGAATATTTTCACATTAGACTACTGTGAATTGAAGTATTTTACAGTCATGTGCAAACATATGAGACCACTCAAGCAATGAGGTGAATTTGCAACAATTTACAAATATTGCTTGATCGTATTGTTATCAATGGCATTTAAAAAAATATTATTCGATGACATTGACCTGTTCGATAACTTGTTTTACCTTTTTGGTACTTTCAAAATGATTTCACCAGTGGCGCCAAATCTAGGGTTTTGCATCCAGATCTGGGGGTTTTCAATGACTTTCTGAGTTCCTGGGTTTCTTTTCTGAAGATCTGGGGTTTGCAGGATTTAATTGCTGAGCAATGATTCAAGATAGCATATGTTTTATTATACTTGTTATTTCTAGTCTCATCTTTCTTTATCTTGTTTCATCAAGGTACCTTAGTCTCCAGCATAACTGATGGAAAAGTAAATGACACAGTATAATCTGTAAATATTAGCTAGGTGCAATAAGTTCAAGTTACAGAGATACTAATTAAGCAAGTCTGAAAAAAAAATTAAGTGGTACACATAGCAATTTTAAGGTAGAGTGGTTGAAAGATCCAGATCATAAAGGTTAGCTACAGAACACTGGGAATGAACGTTTAATTTTGTAAATGCTTCCAGATCACCATCAGAAATGCAAACAAGTCCATGTTATTGCGCTGGACTAATTCTTACAGACACTAAAGTTAATTAACAAAGTCACCGTATTCACAAGCACGTTTTGTGACTTACAGATTGTCCAGATATGGTAGATAGTAGAAAATTCACCTAATTTTACTTCTACCTGGGATTTTCTGTTCAAATCTGGGTTTTTGTGGTGAGTCTACATGGGGTCTTTTAAAATATCTCATTGGTAGCCCTGGATTTGGCATCTATTCACTAGCCATTGGGTGATGTACTTGGAGTCTTCTTTTACAAATGTGGGAAATGATTCGCGCATTTATTGAACTTCCATGGTAACCAACTGCAGTGGATAATGTTCATTTTCTAAACTTAAGATGGCTAAGAATGAAGAAAGGAGCTCCATACACAAAACAAGCTGAACAGCCTGATTCTAAAGAGTATAGAGGATACCTTAAATAGACACTACCAATATCATAAACAAGTTTGCTAGGGTGAAATCTAGAACATGTAATCCTAAGCAGTAGGCTTCCTGCTTTTGGCAATTGACTGCGACGCTTATGCTGTGACCACACTGTCTAAAGCAGTGGTTCCCAAACTGTGGTACGCGTACGAGCAGTGGTACGTGACAGTCTTTCAGGTGGTACGCGAGCACAGGGTTGCCAGATGTGCTTTTTGCCAAGGGCCAAATCTAGTCCGGAAAAGCGCCAAAAAAGAGCCAAACTCTAACGCAAGGGGCTAATAAAAGGGCCAACCATTTTTTCCAATTTTAACAGCAGTTACAAAATCATATGAACTCATATGTAGCAACTTATTAAACAGTAATGCTCCTCAATCATAATTCGAGCTCAACAGCAAAACAAGTAGCCTACAGAGTGATGATGAAAGATAGGAAGATAATTTCTTAATTTCCATGTGTAGCCATGGACCGAGATAAATTTCCTATCATTGGTAAGGGCTGAAGGGATCAACAACAATCTGAATAAAGTAAACAAACACGTGCACCTTGGGAAAGAAACTCACCTGACCAAATTAATAACAGTAACTTCAGTAACATAACAGTTTTCACTGCTACCTCTGTTGTAGCAAGTAACGGTTATTCCACTGAAATTAGAACTGAAAGGCTCTTAACAAAGTTTTGCAATCGAAAGCCTTTAACACTGGAATTCGATCAAAACCTGCAATCCATTAGTTTAGTCAAAAAAGTGGTTTCTCAGACAGGACCCAGGGTGGCTAGATCCAATTTTTGCAAGGGAATAAATCTAACTTGGAAAAGGGCTAAAAAAGAGCCAAAGGACCAAACGAAAATTTTGGGGCCAACATCTGTTATTTGGGACCAAATTTCTCAAATTTGGCCCCAAAAGGGCCAACCTGGCAACCCGCGCGAGCAACTTACCAAAGTTGACAAGAGTTAAGACAAAATTACAGAATTTGCGAGAAATTTTCAGCTTGCACTAACAACAATTAACGCACTATGCATTAATTGTTGTGTCATTATTACATTTGTTTGGGTTTCACCCGTTTGTGGCGCAACACCCACGTTGTTCGACATTTTACTACTCAAATTTTCCGCGTTTCCTGCCGCCAGCTGCGTAGACTTTTCAAGTACAGTATTGTAGTGATGGTAGCTGTGGTAGCCTAGCCTAGCGCTCTTCAACCGGTGTGCACGGTCCACCCTAGGTAGACTTACCATAATTTCTTAGGCTTAAACCGGGACAAATTCAAAACCATGAATGAAATAACCTGACGAGCGGCCGAAGGCCTGACCTTGGCAAATTTCATACCTTGTTTATTTCTTTTAAGATTGTCTGAGAACACATATAAAGTATTGTACTTAGATTAAAAGGGGAACTTTGAAAGTTACAACTGCAGCAGTTGCTGTAGTTCCATTGAAGACATTGGAAAAATGATGCAACAATACCCACCAATTGTACATGGTCATTGAGCGGAATTATTTCATAACAATAAATCATCAAGGTGGAGTTCATTTTGAAAATTTCACTGAAGTGAAATTCCGGGACATTTTGCTAACCGGGACGGGCAGTGGTGCCACTCCCAGTGTTTTTCCATTTCATCTAGTGTTCTAGTGTTTTTTTTATGGCTATCTAGTGTTTTTTTTATGAGTGAGCTGAATGTAATTAATTGCACACTTTTGTGTAATTTCAACTGTAATTGAGACCTTTTGCTTTAGTCCAATTGTAATTGGCTAAAAATTCTACCTAAACTTAAATCTCAAATTACGCAAGACAATATAATATGTTTTGAGTTAAACCGCTGCGAAGTCACTTGGTCATCTGCAAAATCAGGGTGGTCCAAGACTGCGCGCATGAAGTGCCACTTTACGATTTGAGGAAAAATTTGCGGGCCGCAAAGAGAGGAACTCCACTGCAATTAAGACTCGTTTGCTGTTCTAATAGACCTAACTTTTGCTGCACGCCTGACGGAATTTTTTATTCTAGGGTAATTGTTAAGCTTTCCGTTTGTTTGCGACTCAAAACAGAGATTTTCTGCTAGAAAAAAGATACACAGCACAGCAACAAAACCATTTTTTGTTTCTTGGTTTTGGTTATAAAGTCAATGTCCGCTTTAATTTCTGCAGTGACCAGGAGCAAGCAGGCATACAGGTTTCATCAACCATTCTATTTCGTGTGTCGCTTTTCAATCGCTTCATAATTGAGACAGCACTTTCGCAAATTACGAACATGGAGCACATCTTCAGTGCAAAGTCTGTTACACGGGGCAATTGCCCAGTTGCCCCTCCTCTGATTGCAAGCACATCTTCAGCGCAAAATCTCTTAAGGTGGGGAAATTGCCTGGTTGCCCCTGTGGCGACGTGGGTTGTAAGTCTAATCATCTGCAGATGTAAGGTTCTTTCTCGGTCGACGGAAAGTGCGCAGCCTTGATTGGTGAGAAACCACGGAGACGTAGAATGGTCGATGTTGATGTAATTCATGAACACAGGGTTAGCAAACAAGCTCGAGAAACGTCGAAACACGCAATTGACCGGGTCTGGCTCTATCATGCGTTTCCCGAACTGGCTCTCACGCAAAAACATACAAGTCCGATATCGGCCATTATTGTCGCGTTCTAGCGTCCGTTGTCCTCCCCGTGAAGTTGCCTTCCTTACTTTTTCTGTTCTGGTTGCTTTTTTTGCGCGCGAGTCGAATATGCCTTCAAGACGGCGCGTCGCACCACCGCGCGAGTTGCGTTCGATAAATGATGATCAGCGCAGTGACTGGGCTGCGGGCCGGGACGAGATCCGCTACACCCCCTGGTTGCGGGCCTGGTTACCTTCAATTTTTTCAAAATTGCTTCCCTAGAATTTTCGTGGTATTTCCCGTATGTTTTCTGTTGTTTGGTGCTGTAATTCCTCTTTAAGTAAAAACTCTTTCGGAACAGATATCACTTTCAACTTCACAAGACACTGTGGTTTGCCATTATTATTGGTGAAGAAGTACCTTTCCTCCCAGTTAGAATTGAGCTTTCTGTTTTCCCTTGACACTTCATCTTTTGACACTTATTTTTTGTTAAATTGCTATATTTGACTAAATATTACTTCGTTACTTCCACAATGTACATCTTCTAATCCAGTGGTTCTCAAACTGTGGTACGCGTACCACTAGTGGTACGCGAAGATCTTCAAGGTGGTACGCGAAGAGGCCTACTTTCTGTTTTTCTTCACAAAAAATATATTCACAGCTGTAGTTTTTACTTGTCGGGTTCTGTTAATAAATTCCTGAATTTTTGTGTTGCCTACTTCCCTTGCTGTT
>Ga0210059_1009819_pt1 | contig 14869 bp, 11 predicted proteins | sample Ectturendosymbi2_FD_188042 | JGI IMG/M metagenome (GOLD analysis project Ga0210059, IMG submission 188042) | Ecteinascidia turbinata endosymbiont from Florida, USA - Sample 2 (SPAdes) (version 2) | ecosystem: Host-associated > Tunicates > Ascidians > Unclassified | place: Key West, Florida...
CGACGCCTCCGCGGAATCCCTGTTCAAGAGCACTGCTGTAGACACCTCAGTAGCGCCACAATATCTCCTTTACATCAAATGAATGGATTGTTTCTTTGGGTGAAGTCTTCAGCGACATATTGTTTGATTGCGTAAAACATTCATCAACTGAATATTTCATGGGGTGAAACATTCGGCAATATATTGTTTCATTGCGTAAATTTACAAAAAAGAAATTTCACCTTTTAACTAGTCGCTGTGTACACGTTGCAGCAAATAGATAAAATACCCTGTATTGACAATTAACAATCATCCTGTATATATTTCGAAGATTTGAAAATTTTGACTTTGACTCCTGCAAGCAATTTTTGGCTGCTGATGAAATGCATAAACAGATGACGGGAAATCGAAGTCTGCTGCTGATGATAATTAACCACTGGATTGTACCCAATCTGTTTTCCAAATTCTCATCATATGAAAGTAATGAAATCTGGTTACAAATTTCATAAAAATTTAATTTGAATGTTTTTGTTTCAGATATGAACCAAAATATATCGACGTTCAAGGGAAAAATGGTGGAAGTTCAAGCAACTAATCAAGAGCTTGTTTTTAACAACAAACGACTGGAATCAACTCTGGAAGGTAATCAATATGTTCTAAAAAGCGAAACCGGCTGAAGGTTTACTAATTATAAACACTCGTCAAAGAAGCCAGTTGGTTCTGTTTAAATCACGGTCTTTCCAAATGGGAGAAATGAAAAACTTTCCTTTCCTGTCCAGACTCGAGCTCTGCATAGATTGGTGCAATGAAAGGGTTCACGAGAGTTACTGCCGTTAACTCGCAATCAACGCAGCATTCATTGCAAAAAAAGCAGCTGTGTTGCACAAAGACCAAGCAGGCAGATTTGACAAAGAAACGGCATTATTCATTGCCTAATATTTTTAAAACACCAACTATTTAACGTCAAAACACTTTTGTTTGTTATGCATATATATATATTGCAAGGATTAATTCAGCGCCATGAATTTGAGCTACGTGATTTATGTTCCTAATAATGTGAAAAACTTTGGTTTGATATCTTCCATTCAGAGACCTCAGTAACGCCATATTTTCTCGATCGTCTCAAATGAATGAGTACTTGAAACGCTTTTCTGACAAATCATGAAAATTATCCCTGGACACATTTTGAGTTTCATCAAATGTTTATTTTGATGCAACAAAGGAGAAACGCTGTTCAAAACTATTTGTTATTTTTGTTGCTTCTTTTTCATCTCGCCGTTTGTGCAACATTTTTTCGTCTGACGAGTTCACAACCAATTCCTCCTCTTTAAACGAATCGTGTGAAACCTGTAAACGACACGTCGCGTCCATCCTATGCAACTGACATGTGATAGGTTACCACTTACAACTGCGGCGGAAGATAAAAAGTGATTGATATGGCCAGATGTCAAGAGTTACTAGAAAAAAGCGAATGATCTACTGTATGTTTGACTAAACATCAAACTTCAACCACAATCTTTTACTGAACATTGTCTCAAAGAAGCAGACTTGTGTAATCAGAAGACAGAAAAACATAAAAAGACGCAGGTCACACTTTTCCTAAAACGATTTGGCGTTTCTGCTTTCTTGAAAGAAACTCTAAAGCTATCTTTTACACATTCAAACTTTCTGTACAATTTCTATGAACAGACAAAATCATTAGGTCATTCAGTCTTTACGCACTCATGGTCGTTTGGGGGTACCCTTTGCTTAGGAGGCCTCGCGGTCACGACCTTGCCCGGGGCCTGGCGTTCACCTAATCTGGCCCTGCCCAGGGTTGATGTCACCCGTTGTATAAAAAAACACAAAAAGACTTTCGTTCTATTAGGTTGATTACACAAACTGCACTGGAAACGTAACTCTTATTCCATGGTTTGTGCACTAACAAAGTTACTTTGTACTTTAACTTGATGCTGTCATTGATGAAAAGGAAAACCACACCATGTGAGACAAGAAGCCTGCGAGGCGGCACTAGTTCGCTAGGCTTTAATCAACATAAAATTGTAGTTACCATCTGCATAAACAAAGAGCAGCATCAAGAACACGTAATAGCGACAACAACAGAACGGCCCGCTCAACACTCGCTGTGAAATACGAAGGCCAACAGCCCCAAGCTGTCGCGGCAGCAATCAACGTTCAACGATAAAGAAGTTGCGTCGATCAGGCGGCATCACACGAATCTTCACAATCTCCTCCATTCAAATTGAAACGACATTAAATCTACATCGATCAGGGGGTTTGCGTGTGCGGGTTCACCGGTTCGGCAATGTAGGTACACTGTCACTGACAACGTCCTCTGGAACAGAGCTTTCGTCAATTTCTCGTTCACCTTGCAAGCCGTCAGCTTCTTCCGCCGCTACATCTCCTATGTCGTTGCCGCCCACATGGTCAGATTCCGGGAAGAATTCGGTGGGTTCTTCCTGTCGAATTCGGTGGGTTCTTCCTGTTGTGAGCAGGAGGACACGTTCGGCAGTAGAGACAGTGTTTTCTCTGCCATCCGGTGAACGCACAACCGAATAAGTTGGACTCCTACGAATTACCTTCAACAAGCTCCACTGGGTCGCAAAAAGGGTCGCCCTTATTTCGCACATGTCGACGCAGCAACACAGTTCCGGGTGTCAATAGCCATGAAGGAAGCGCCGTGCCATTAATGGATAGCCGAAGAAAACGAAGCAGTCTCTCGTGGGGCGTTTCATTAGTAGACAGACAGACGAGTGATCGGACGGCGTGAAGAGCATCAGCCAACACCTCCTACCATCTATCCTCGGGAAGACCACGGCCGTGCAGCAACAATCGAATGGTTTGCCAAATAGTTTAGTTGAACCGTTCGCACTGGCTGTTTCCAGTAGGGTGGTAGGCGGTGGCCGTGCTGAAGGAAATGCCGCGGGCGGAGATGTAAGTCCGCGTCTCTTGACTGACAAAAGGTGAACCCCGATCGCTGTGGACGCAGCTAGGAAAACCAAAAACGCAAAACAGAGATGACAGACAAGCAGTTACAGTACTCAACTTCATATTTTCACAACGAAAAACAAAAGGGAAACGCAAGTATTTATCTACTGCAACCAGAAGGTAGAGGCACACACCTCTCACCGGACCACTGAAATCGAGACTCAGGCTGTCGCACGGTCGTAAAGCCTTAATCAGAGTCACGATTGACAAACAACTTTCGCTAAGTATCCATTTGGCGTAATATGAAAGCAGACCAGACACTCGTTTCAGCTCCTTTGCACAAGTCGGTTCAGGTAGGTCTAGTACAGCTTGCAGACATTTAGGGTCTGGCTTGATTTCTTTGTTGGCTACGAGGTAACCAAGCATCACCAGTTAAGTTGCGCCAAATATTGATTTTTCTTCACTGATAGTTAAGTTACACTCAGCAGTGGTGTCAAGCAGGCATTTTAAATTTCTGTCATGCTCCTCAAGAGTTTCGCCAGTAACAGTCAAGTCGTCAAGGTACGCATAGACTTTCTTTAGACGGTGTTAATAAATTCGTCTATGGACCGTTGAAAGCCAGAAAAGCCGTTATTAATACCAAACGACAAGAGTTTGTACTGAAAAAGCTGACCATCAGCTTCAAAGGCAGTGTAGCGCCGTTCTTCAGCTAACAGGGGCACTTGGTGAAACGCCAATCGAAGGTCAATAGAGCTGAACTACTAGTCTTGCGCTATTCGGTTAACCAAGTCTTCTATGTTAAGAAGTGAGTATGCGTCCAATAAGGTAAAGCAGTTAATAATAACAGAACAGTCTATGATCAACCTGTTCTTTTTACCTTGTTTCACAACATGTACTTGCGCCCTCCAGGGAGACCTGGCTGGTTCGATAATATCAACATCCAACAGTCGCTGCACTTCAGATTTGATGAACTTCGTATGTTCAGAACTATATCGTCGAGAGGGAGCAAGGATGGGTTTGCAATCAGGGAAAAGGAATTGAAACAACCGTGGAGGTTCCAAATCAGCAGCAGTGACAGCTGTGCGACCTGCATCAGGGGATTTGGCTGGTGGTAGCCATTGTAAATGCCTCTTTTTTTCCGTTCATCACGAACGTAACGGACGAATGCTGTCTACAAAACGTTTGACCAACTATGACATCAGTACAAAGGTTATTCAGGATTCTGAAATTAGATGACGGATAGGTGGGGTCAAGGAGATTTAAATCTGCCGTGGTTTTTCCAAAGGTTTCAACAGACATTTCCGACGAAGCCATGTCGATTGAAGACCTGTCTCCACACACAGCTAAGTTTAATCGACCGCAAACATCAAGGTCGACGATGTTTTCAGACGCGCCAGAGTCAGTGAGAACCTGCACAGGTGAGTCATTCAACGTACCAGGTACGACGGCAGATATTAAACTCGCTGGAGCCGAAGCAAGGAAAGGTCGATGCACAGACGGGACAGGCGCAGTGATAGCAGCCGAAGCAACATCATTTGATGAACCTTTAGACCGAGAGACACGAGCGAAATTACCCGGTTTTCCAAAAATATGACAAGAGACGTTGCAAGCAGGACATAGCGATCGGTTTCGGTGAGTCTCTAGACTACAGAAGCACGTTACAGTTTTAACAACTGAAGAGGATGATCGCCTCGTACAGACAGCAGAACCAAAAATTTTAGCGGTCGAGTCACATGTCATCGTGGGGAACAATTGATCAGGGACAAGGGGGCCCATGCAGCTAGAGTAGCGATGAGCTCTGTACATGTCAGCAGTCACATCAGAAAAAGCACAGTCTTTAGCAAGGCCTTTAAGGACGTGTAAGAACTCTAAAATCGACTCCCCAACAGCTTGACAACGGCTTTCTAGCAAATGCTTAGCATAGACATTGTTCTTCTTTTTGACATAGCGAGCTTTCAGAATTTGATCGAGCCGTCAGTGTCATATGTCTCTGCTTCTTCGACGTCTGGGTAGACAGCGGGAGAAAGGCAGTTCATAATGATACGCTTTTGGTTGACTGCAGGATCGTCGTCTCTTCGGAGTTCTTGCAACGTAGAGATGAACTCTTTGACTGTTCGCAACCAGAAGTTAAACATGCTAGCAGCATCAGACTGCTCAGGTTCAATATGTAGCACGCGAGGACAAAGTAACTGCTTATCCATTTTCACGTTATGTTGATTAAACCTGGTGGAACTCACCCGGCGTTAGTTTCCAGAGAGAAGATACAAAAATCGAATATAAAATCACAAGAAAAAATATGTTGGCTTTGAGGAACCTCTCCTGCTCCATGCTGTTAAGTAAGCGAGCCTTGAGTGAAGCACGCCATGAGTGAATTACAGTCCTTAATTGCCACAATTACAACTCTATATCGCACGGGAGAAAAAAATCACAATAACAATAACGCAGGGTGATGTTCACCCCAAACTGCTATGTTTTCTCCTTTGAGGAAAAGTGCAGACAGCGATCACGAGATTACGCGCACCAGTCGAGAACTTAGACAAACATCTCCAGCTACTGAAGCGTGGAAGGCTCTCCCGCGCTTGCTTAGGTATGAACCACGTGATCACTTCACTTGATCTGGAGGAATACACCCTGGGTTAGCACTCTAGAAAAAACTTGGTGCAAACCGCGATGACGAAAACAAATCAACCGTCTCCAGTTTTGCATGAATTCCACTTGCTTTCGTTTCAACTTCCAAACACGTTACCCCGTCGTTACCAACAGCAATAGAAAGCAACATTTCCAGCATAGCGTCGTAATTGTGCTAAACCCATTCAAAGGATTTCGCTTTGGCAGTCCATCTCGTAGGACACAAAGGACGCAACGCACCCCCAGTGAGGTCAAAACTGAGTCTCATCCTTTCGAAGAAATCTGGTCGTTTTGGAGAAAACTGAATAAGGTTGGAAAGCTCCTGAATGGTATCCAGTGCGTTTTTCATCATCGATATTTACTTTGAACAGTTTTGCGCAGCCAAGTTCAAAGAATGACAAAAGCAGTGAATAAAAATTGCATTGGGGCATTCAGATGTTATTTGTATTTGAACTCCAGACAAGCGACCTTTAATATTACAGGCCTCATGGTATCCTTGCCCTCTGCAGTCGTCCAAGTCAAGTCCTAAGCGGCAAACGGATTCTTTATTGACTTTTATGACTTTCTCTGTATTAGTGTTTCCTATTTTATATCGACCGACCAAATCTTCATGTACGACCTTTACTCACTTGGTCTTTGAAGCCGGAGTCCGTAGACTCGTCAACATCACGCGAAAAATACTTGTTCGCCTTCACGTCGTGCACGATACGTTTCTAAACAGAATGAGCCATGATTTCAATAATTTCATTTTGCAAGTCGTGCGAGGTCCAATTGATTTTTTTTGTAACCACTTTGCCAAATCATTTGAATCTTCACACCAAAGCTTCAACATCTCTTTGAAATTTTCTTCATCGTCTTTCTGGCCCAGACCCGTCGCCAGGATTTAGCAGCAGGGAGAGCCAAAACGGGAGCCACATTATAAAATACAGCATTGGATGTATGCAGCAACCGGAGGGCCGGGCACCACTGCTTTTACAAACAAGTATATTTTGATGCTGATGAAAGGCAAGAATAGATTTCGGCTAATCGAAGTCAATTTTTGATGTTGATTTTCTACTGAGATGTATCCGATCAGATTTTCAAAATTTTGTTGTATGAAAGAAACAACATTTACATGCAAATTTCATTAAAATCTTTTTCACTGTCTTCTGTTTCAGATATGAATCAAAGTATATCGACTTTGGAGGGAAAAATGGTGGAAGCTCAAACAACAAATCAAGAGCTCAACACACGTCTGGAATCAATGCTGGAAGGTAATTATTGTGTTGCGTCCAAACATCGACTCGTTTAATTGTCTCACTGATCCTGGCGACTCGGAAACACTGTCCACACGCTTCAACTCACAAAGTTCGCTATTGATGTAAACAGCCACAATGCAGTTCATGCAAGCCACGCAACGCAGTAGGTCAGCAAGTATTTCACGAGCTAAAGTTAGTCGGACAGTTATGCCGTGAAATAGTTAGTCGGACAGTCAGATAGTAAGTCAAGCAGTGAGAGAATTAGTCAGGCAAACAGGTAAGTTGATCGGGCAGTCAGATTTCCGATAGTCATGGCTCGTATCACACGCAACATCAAAACACCACATCGGCCAGACTCGCTCACTCACAGCGCCACGCTCGCGAAAAAAGACAACTACCAAATTACGCAGTTGGCATGGCAACCAATTAACACGGGAAGTCGGACGGATTTGGCACACAGGAACGAAAATACAGGGCAGCGGATAATTCAACTTTGTAAGTAAAGTAAAATGAAAATGAAACGATGTTGCAAATAAGATAAGGAACAAACGTTTTGCTGGCACACATCAGGCCCCAAACATATCGCAGCAAATACGACGAGATTTTTCATTACAATAGTGACAACCGATACATTCACTTCAAGTCAAGTTCTCGTCAACAGCTGTAAAAGTACGACGAACGATAAGCAATGCACACGCTCCTTTCAACTCATTTCCTTGCATATTGAACAGCAAGGTACTACCTCGCTAGAGACTGGTGCGCGACTTGAAGACACATGGTAAGCATGGGGAAACAGTAAACGTACAAGACGTAAAAAATAACTGAAACTGAGAAGATTGAGAAATGAGTAACAAAACAAATTCTCGATCACTATGTTCGGGCACGTTGCTAACAGAAAAAAAATTATATGTTTAGTTTCAGCGTCAACATAAAGCAAGTTACTTGAAGCTATGCGAGAAACTCGAAGTCCACCTCACCACACGATAGTGCCCAACGCGAATGCAACGGTCGCGAAGGTCTAGGCATTAATTGTTCGCTTTTGGAAGACACAGTTTGCCTGCATCACGTAAGAAGAGGCCATGAGTCGTGCGAACCAATACTCTTCGCACTATTCCATTTCATCAATACATCAGATGGCAGTGGTGGGGTAATACAACATGAGAGCAATGCCACAGGGGTGAGCGCTGCAAGACTTTCAGGCGAATCACTGACTGGTGTTAAAGGTCGATTATTTGAAATCCATTCCACTTCTACCATGAAAGTGTGTAGTGATTCCTCATCCAGAGTTCGGTCAGGCAACAACATTTGCAGAATCTTCTTTGCTGATTTTACGATCGTTTTTCAAGCGCCCCTCTCCAAGGAGACAAAGGAGGATTGATGCCATTGCAATCCTTTGTGACATAGAGAAACATGAATTGTCTGCTGGTTCCAACGCATGATTCCGTTTTTGTTCACGTTCAGCGAGGACGAAGTTGGCGCCGCTGTTGCTGTACATTTCTTTCACAGGACTTCAGCGGTGGATGCAAGTTCATGTAAATGGAGCATTGTTTGCAGATACACGACATTTTTTCAGAGGAGCTTTTAGCTGCTTGCATACTTTTAATTTCCAGAAACGACAGCTTGAACGCCCGAATGTCAGACAATCCCATGGTAGCCTCGTACAATTAAGATAGTCACGTTGTGTCTAGGTGGTAGAATGAGAGGGTGTTTTCCCTCCTTGGGCAAATCAGCGTGTTGCAAGCGTCCCTTAACTCGAATTACGCCGCACACCATGATTGGTCTCAGCCTACGCAGAGAGCTTGATGAAATTTTTCCTAGACTGGAACCAAACCTTCTTATGTTGGGAAAGGCTTCATGATTTTTCAGTTTCCTTCTAATGTCTTTGAACGCTTCTTTCTCAACTGGTTTCACTACTTCTGTAGACGCTTGATTGATTTCTTCACACGAGATAAAATCTTTGCCCGGAAACTCTGTCTGGTATCCAGCTCTGCGTAAGAGCTTCGCTTTGCAAAAGATCTTGAACCTCAGCCGCCACGCGATAATGTTTAGTAGCTTGGTGCACAAAGAAAAATTCGTGGTCATATCACGAATAAAGCACTTTGCCTCTTTAACGACAACAGTGTTAGCATTTCTCTTTATCTCCAGGTCATCATGTGCTACCGAAGACACATTGCAGGCCAGTGCCGGTTGTGTTTCCACAAAAAATCTGGACCACTGAACGACATTTCGGTTTTATCACAATGTAATGACGTTTAAACCTCGAAAAGCAACGTCCGCGGGATTCCTCTTTGAATCCACGTACCTCCATTGCGATCGATCAGAGCTGTCATGTATCGCAAAAAGGCGATTTTCTAGAAGATTAGCTTTGCAAGCATATCCATTTTCTGACATCTCGATTATCTCTTCTTTAACGCTTTAAAATGTGCAATGTCCGTCATGAACGTCCGCTTGAGGCAGTTCAACCATTTTTTCTGCGTTGGAACGGTTAGTCGGAAGATTCACATCATTCTCTCTCTACGGAAACCGAATTTGACAGTGTCAATTTACTCTGGTTATGGACTTCCCTACTTTATCCAAAAATGCTTTGTCATCCAAAGACAATGTTGAGTCAGCACACGATGCATCGGCAAATTCTTGATCGAATAACTGCTGCAGCTGCCCTTGCAAATCGCATTGTTCGTAACAAGCGAAACATACCGAATTTTCGCTTTCACTTTTGCAAGGCTTCAAATTCTCATCCGAACCCCATATGCCCAACCCAGACCAGTTTTCAAAGTTTTCAGATCGCACGGTTGATTTGGGAAACCTGATAGGATTTCGTACACACAATGTACAGCAGGTGTGAAGGCCCCAATCAAGAGCTCCACTTAACCAGAAGATACTTCGGCAAACCGGTTGCCTTCATTTTCACTGAATCAGTCGTTCCTAAACTGTGGTACGCGTACCACTAGTGGTACGCGTAGACGTTCGAGATGGTACACGAATAGGGCGACTTTCTGTTTTTCTAGACACGAAAACTATATTCACAGCTATAATTTTTACTGATCGGTTTCTGTTAATAAATTCCTGACTTTTTGTGTACTTCCGTTGTTGTTTTTGAAAATGGCCACAAAAATTCTCGCGGCCATTTTGTTCAAGCCAAATTTGTGTCAAGTCTTGTTTGGCAAACTTTTGATCGAATAATATTTGGAAGATTAAGTTTTCTTGGAGCAAGGTGGTACGTGATGACAGTACGGAACCCACAACTGGTACACGATCAAGAAAGGTTTGGGAACCACTGCACTAACTGAATACGATTTGCGAATTCTTTCAAGTGTTTTTCAGATGTAAAATGTTTGACCTCCAGAGCAATGAGCTGAAGTACGCGAAGTAATTGCACTTGAATCATATCAGAAAATCCGTACAAAATTCTACGAGGTTGCAGGAGATGTGGGAAGAGTTAAAACTGTACTCACGAACCACTTACGTGAGATGGTTCGAAGTCGTATGCACAAGGCAGCAGCACGCAATATTGCAGCTAGGATAAATTCGGATAAATTAACTGAAACCATTTCTTAGTGCTTTCACAAGCCTTTTGCTACTGGGACATGTAACAATCTGTTGACAGTAATGTAATCCAGTTCCTCCTCACACCGAACTGCACGAAAGATCAATTTTCCCATTTCTGCCACTGTTTCTTAGTTTCGAAATGAAATTTCCAACACCACGAGCGCGGTCTGACTAAATTTCAAGGGAGATTCGAGCAATTAGTGGTGTGTGTCGTCAAAAACAACTCTAGTTACCCCATTGTCGAAAACAACAACACGGCTTATCATGCTTTTGGGAAATATTAAATGCAGGCTAGAGGGTTTCTGAATTATCGTTTAAAATATTGCTGGCCGAAAGTTATCTGCTGTATGATATCAACCAAACGAGCGTGAGCGGGAAATTGAAAAAACTGGGGGGGCAAACAGGGGCCAAGCAAAAGTCTGTGTGGGCCATGACCCCCCCAGCCCTCCCTTAGAATCGTCACTGGTAGCAAGATGCTTTTTGTTTTATAAGCGCTGAGGGAATTAACACTGACATTACTGACAGATACTGAGCTAACTTGCATAGGAGTAGATATTAAAATTTAGGGGCAAGTTCTCAGAAAGATGCCTCAAAACATCACCATTGCGAAAGGTAGATGTGGGATTACGTGGATAAAAGAGTTAAATTTGCTTCACATTTTAATTTATGAACTAATTTCAAGAGCATATAAGATACATACGAAAGGAACAAAAATTTGTAACACCTTGCAGCTGGACACTTGAAAGCTGCCTCCTTTGGCACATTTTCCATAATTTTTGCTTTATTTTGAAAAACATATGACTTGCTTCAGAGCTTCTTCAAATGTGGTTCTAGAGTGGTACTCAACCTTGTTGACTAAACAATGGTGTAAAGCTCTCAAGAGGAAGGCACGTATCTCTGAACAAAAGAGGCCCGAGGCGACTGCCTCGTTATTCTTCCCTAATATCCATCCCTGAGCTTGCAATCTGTCTTGTTGGTAAAGTGTTTGTGACTAAAATTAAATTAAATTTGAATTTTTTCGCATTAGGGCTTCAAATTCCGAAGACAAGTTGTTGTATTTTCAAGAAGCCCGTGATTTGTACAAATTTAATTACGTGCAGTGCTAAGCTGTCTTTACATGCAGCTGATCGTGGTCAATAAGTTTTGTAATGCTGGGCTTTCTATTGTGTTTACAGTTTAATTCCATCTTATATTTCAATGAAGTCAGTTAAATTTAGCAAAGTCTCATCAAACAATTCAAACGAAGTAGGTTTAAAGTAGCTACAAAGGTTTTACGGAATAAGTTGAACATAGCCAAAAATCTCTACGCAATATCAAAAATCTAAAAATTTTTCAAACGCGTTGAAAGACTCTAGCGTTTATGTTTATCAACTACATACGAGAATTAATCGCTCAGAAACATAGATGACAACGGGATCCACTTCTTACATGCGCGAAAGTTTTCTAGGTGGCCTACTTCGGAAGCCAGCGCCTCAGAGCAAAGTCTCTGCTCTGCTTCGATTGAACGTGTTGTTGTACATCCGAAGCGTGTAAATACAGTATAAGAAGCGACATCGTAATGACGGCCCCGAAGACTTCTTGCTCAACTGCAATATTGGCTGCAAAAAGCATACTGCAGATCGTGCACTTACAGCATTGAGAGGTTCACTAGCGCTTTTGCAGGAAAGGTTTATGTGCAAATGGTGGCATTGATTCAAAGTAGAAGCTTGGAACTTCACTATCAAAACTTTTAAAACCTGTCAGATCAATGAAAGCAGTCTTTTTATTCGTCGGCTTAAATCTGAACACATTTGTTCAGGAGAAAACGCCAGAAACATGCACGTTTCATGGATGATGCTTTAAAAACAAGGAGCATTAAAATATTTAAATGTTGATACTCGGTTGTGGTTTGCCTCCCCTATTAAAATTTCTGGCTACGCGACTGGTTGCCACTGTTAGTATTAACCAAAATCTTGTGTTTTTTCATTTGATCTATGTGATCTTGTGGTTTTTACAGGCAGTACATTTTATTTCGGAACTGACCAAATTTGAATTGATTATCACAATTTTTGAGCATAATTGTGTCTTTCAAAGCCCAACTCTCAGAATCAATGTTTTCACAGTAAATGCAGTGATAAGTGCTAGATATCTAGATATAGCACCTGCCACCACCATGGGTGTAGCCAGAGGAGGCACTTGGGTCATGGTCACCAAAATGTATAAATTCCATGATGCGTCCCCCATTTTGCCAATTTTACAAAAATACTGCGGTTGAGTGAACATGGTGTCGTCATTGAAACGCAAACAATAAAGGTTTGTCTACACAAAGTTTTTTAGCAAACTCGGTCCCCAGAAGTAAGAACTACGTTTGAGCGAAGTAAGCCTCATGATGTCCTTGCTCTAATGTTCGCTAATGGTTGGTTTACTGCATGCGATGGCTTTTATGATGCTTCCGCTTGTTGGCTGAGTCATATGAAACAATAAACCATACCTTGTGGTGAAAGCTGCATCATTAATGGTGGTCACGATGACTACTAGCACGACTGCACTATTGGCTGCTAAAAGTATACTGATGATTTCGCATTTATAGCAGTTGCAAAAAGTGTCTGTATCCCTGTGATTTCGCTGGCTTCAATGTCTTGTACTACGTTCTGTATTGTCTGTTTTGTCAACCTACGTTCTGCAGAGTGTGAGTGTTCATACTATGGACTTCGTGTCTGCTATAAACAAATAAATAAATAGTATCTGGATTTTCACGAGCGTTTTTGCAAGAAAGCATTACGAGCAAATGGTGGCTTTCATCCAAACTAAAAGCTCGGAACATTACTAAAAGCAAATTGTCAATTAAATGAAAAGAGACTTTGCGTTTGCCGGCTTAAATTTGAACAAAATTATTCAGAAAAAAAACGGGCCAGAAAAATGCACGTTTTATGTGTAATGCTTGCAAAAACAAGGGGCGTTAGATATTTCACTGTTGAGACTTGGATTTTGTTTGCTCCCTCTATCAACATTTCTGGCTCCGCGCCGGTATTAAACCCAATACAAGTGTTTTAAATGGACACATACAATGCGTTTATGGCATTTTATTGACTTCAATGCCGACTTCAAAACCATTACAACACGTGGAACCGGCAATTACAGAAGAGGAGACTACCACTGTTACGTAGGCGTAGGGCAACTGTCACATCACAGAGCCAGTTGGTGGGTCACATTGCCTCGAGCAAATTCGTGGATTGTTGTTCTGAAAAATATCCAGAAAAAAGCCAGAAAAAAACAGGTCTTGTCTGTTTTTTTGATATTTGAAATAAAGCCGAAAATCTCAAAAAAACTCAGAAAAAGCCATTTTTCGTCCGGCTTTTTTGGTCTTTGAAAAAAAGATAAACACGTTAAAAAAGCCGGATTTTCACAATCTGGTTTCAAAAAAGCCAAATTGGCAACCCTGACTCAGGTGTCCTGACTCCTGTTAGTTCTCAGTCGATACTAAAAAGGAAAAACGGACTTTGCACTTGGAACAAATTTAATTAAAGCGTGGCGATTGCAGCTGGAGACTCCCCGCCCAAATAATTTCAGTACACATGCAGCTCACAATTAAGAAGATACATATACTTTGGCAAGTTAGGTCTATAGCAGAAATTACGAACTTGGGTACAAGTGCCCCTAGATGTACATTTGCTCGCCATTTGCTTTAGATTGCGCTTTTTATATTTACATGCTTCTCTGATATACACCAACACGCGTTCAATCGAAGCCGAGCAGCAAGTTTGCTCTAAGACACCGATTCCCGAAGTTTATCTACAAAACTTGTGCACATATCAAATGTTGATCTTTTCCTATTTTTGAGCGATTGGTCGACGTATGCAGCTGATAACGTAAAGGCTGTTGAGTCCCTTAACACGTTTGAAAAATGTTTGGATTTTATGTCATTAAATGCTATGAAATGCGACTGCGGTAGCATTTTTGCACGCTTCTTGCAATAAACTTACCTCCTAAAAACGATCAGGTTATTAGATAGCTATTTCGAGTTCATAGAATTCACAAATATGATATAGACAATATCGTAACTTGGGGAAAACTACATATGTCCTCTCAACAAAGTTGCATGTGTTTGACCCACTCAGTCTGCACAAAAATTGCGTTTGCGAAAACGAAGGTACAATTTGTAGCAGTCACTCTAGCGCGACCGCTATATGTGAGCAAAGTCGGCCAAAGCAAGAAGGGAAAGACCAAGCAAGCGACACTTATAAGTGACTTCCATGCACATGGAAGTAAGAGCTCTCTTTGGCCGATTCGTCTGGCGTGGAGTTAACATCGATGATGTCACAATTCTTCCCGAGGCTCAAGGATCAAAGGATCAATGTGCGAACACAACTGGGTCGCACACACTTCAACGGCGCCCGATAAGGGACACCTCCTTGAGGGGCTGGGATGGATAACGTGCGTCGCATGGAAAAAGCAACAAGAAGAAGAGAAGAGATGAAAAAGATACAGAAGACAAAGGCTCAACGTACCGAAGCCCAATCAAACGTACATGACACGCACGTCATCGGACCTGGCTGGGCTCTTGATAT